>ERZ1026780.258-NODE-258-length-44949-cov-5.845547_pt1 | contig 44949 bp, 31 predicted proteins | sample MGYA00380126_ERZ1026780 | MGnify/ENA primary metagenome ERZ1026780 (study PRJEB33269, sample SAMEA4719762) | human gut metagenome | biome: human-associated habitat; feature: organic feature; material: feces | place: Cameroon | collected 2013-10 ... | reverse complement strand
CCCTGCCGAAGTTGACAGGCAATCCAAGCGGGAGATTCATGGCGACAAGATGCGTCTTGAAATGTCGCCGGCTCTCTCGTTCCCCGTCGTCGTCTCAATCTTCCTCTCTGCGCTCTCTGCCTCTCCGCGTCTCTGCGTGAGGTCCCCCTCCTGAAGTGCCCCCCTCACCACCGCTTTGCAGCGCCACCCGCTCGCCGTCCATAGCATCGTGCGACGTCATTCGCATTCTCCTTTCCGTTCGTTCGAGAGAGAGATTCGTGAAAAGAATTTCCAGAGCGGTGCGGCCATGAGGGACTGCACGAAAGCGCCGCGTTCGAGCAAGGCGCGCACCTCGTCCGGCGTGTGCAGGCTCCACGAAAGGTCTTCGCCCGCGTCGAGGTGCGGAACGTCCGTCGCCCGGACGCCGCGCGCGACGTAGCAGTACGTGATGTTGTTGAAGGCCGCCGGATTGCCGCTCGTCTGCATCAATTCCTCCCAGACGCCGCCGGAGAATCCTGTCTCTTCAAGGAGTTCGCGCTGGGCTCCCGCGAGGGGCGTGGGATCCGTCTTCTCGACCACGCCGGCGGGAATCTCCCAGCAGACGCGGCCGATACCGTGCCGGTACTGGCGCACGAGGACGATGCGCCCGTCCTCCGTCACGGGAATGACGTTCACCCAGTCCGAGTATTCAAAGACGAAGTATTCGGGGATGACATTCCCGTTCGGGAGTTCGACCGTATCCTGCCGCACCGTCAGCCACGGCTTCGCGAGGATGCGCCGTGATTCCCGGACTTTCCATTGTTCACGCCGAGGCAGAGAGCGTGAAGGCGTGGGGGTTTTCACAGGGCCCATTCTGAGACCACCTTGCTTCAGGCTCTCGCCCGCGATGCGCTCGTTGAACCACTTGATGCGCTGCGGATCCTGATGGTCGATGAGCGTTCGTTTCGTGGATTCATTCATCTTGGTTTCCTTTCTCGCGTCGTCGTTTTGCCTCACGCAGAGGTTGCGAAAGATGGTTGAGGCGGCCTACCTCAACAGCCCTCATCCCCAATATCTCCCCTCCGCGCTCTCTGCGCTCTCCGCGTGAGACATTCCCCCCACGGTACAGGCGCCCGGGCTCAGTCATGCTTCGTGGACGCCTTCATGTGCGAAAGGCGGGCCGCAAGCGCGCGCACACGGCGCACGAACGCATCATCCGCCGCCAGCGTACCGTATTTCACAAGCAGGCCGCAGGACTTCTCGAAGGCGCGGACCAGCCCCTCGTGCCGTCGGAGCGCCGCGTCGTCCCACGACGCCGTGGACGCGACGAACGCCGCCGCCGCGCGGTCGTAGCGCGCCACGTACTTCGCGTCCTTCGAGTAGGCGAGGATCTCCAGCAGGGCGTCCAACGCCGGCACGTCCGCCGCATCCGGCGCGAGGCGCGCGAAGAGCCGCGCGGCCGTCTTCTCCCGCAGCGCAAGCACGTCGGCCGCCTTCACGCCGGGGCCGCCCTGCACGGTGTTCGCGTAGACGGACGGGATTTCGCGCACCCAGATGTTGCGGTACGCGACAGGCGTCCCGTGGTCCTGCAGCTGGATCGGATACCGCGCGGCGCCCTTCTGCACGGGCTTGCGTTCAAGGTTGTAGGTGCTGCCCTCGAACTCCCAGTTGTCCTGGACGAGCACGCCGTTGAAGAAGAGCGTCACCGTGGGCCCCTTGACGAGCGTGTCGCCGTCCCACACCGGCGCGTGGAAGACGATGTCGTAGCTCTGCCACGCGCCCTCCGGGCGCGCCGGGTTCACGAGCGGCGGATTCTGCGCGTAGACGGCCCCCGCCTGCCCGTCCGCGTAGTTCGGGTTCGGGTTCGGCGTCTTCGAGGGATCGGTCAGATAGGAGTCGAGCACCTGGATCTCGTAGCCCCCGAACAGGATGACCCCGGAGTTGCCGCGGCCCTGCCCCCATCCCGTCGCCGGCTTCGGCGTCTTCCACTCCAGATGGAGCTGGCAGTCCGCAAACACGCGCCGGGTGACGGCGTTCCCTGTCTTCGGCGCACAGCGAAGCGCCCCCTCCACGACCTCCCAGCGGCACGTCCCGTCGCGCCCCGTGTACCAGTTCCGGTCGGCGCTCGCCCGCGTGCCGTCGAAAAGCACCACCGCGTCGCTCGGCGGCCGTCCCTCGGGCGCCTCCACCTTCATGGGATTGGGGCGGTTGCGGTCGTGGATCGCCCAGGCGTGCCGTGCATCCGGCCCCTGGCAGTAGAGCCCCGCGCAGACAGACCCCGCCGCGAGTACACAGGTCAGGACAACGATATCGCGTTTGTTCACTTCAGCATTCTCCTCTCAGGTAGTTTTCCGTTCCACAAAAGGATCTCGATCTCCTAGCGCAGGATCAGCACCGTGCCGTTTGCCGTCGTGACGGCGAGGCGGTTGAACGCGATGTTCGCCTCGTGCAGCTCCTCCACGTCAAGCGTCATACGTGCCGTCCGCCACCACGGCGCAGAGGACGTAGGGGCCGGCGACGGAAAAGTCGAGCGTCTTCATGCGCGTTGACTCCTTCATGGGGTGTTCCTCCTTGATTGTCTCCCCGCTTCGCCCTGCAGGCGGTTCTCGCCCGCGTGGAGCGCGTGCCGGGCGCCCTTCCACTCGAAGACGCCGGAGAGGCCCTCCGGCAGGACGATGCGGCCCGTCGCCGCGCCGCCCGAGAATTCGAGGTCCGTCTCGACGACGCCCCGGGGCGACGGCGTGCGCGCGCGGATGCGCGCGAGGCCGGCCGGGCGGGGCGCGACGCGCACGGAGCGGAAGAACGGCTCGGCCGGCTGGACGCCCGCGAGCGCCGTCGCCATGAAGTAGACGGGGCACGCGCTCCAGGCATGGCAGTCGCTGCGGCAGTGGTCGGGGTCCGGGGCCTCGCACGTCGTCTTCAGACCCTGCGCCAGGAAGGTGCGCCAGACGTCGAAGCGCTTCAGCATGAGGTCCGTGCGCCCCTTCGCCGCCAGCGTCTCGAAGAGGTAGTAGGCGAAGTAGGAACTGACGGGCGCAAGATCCCCGCCCTCGGCCAGCGCCTTGAACGCCCGCGCCTCCTGGCCGGGCGCGAGGATGCCGCCGAGGATCGCGAGGCACTGCGCGTGTTCGCTGAAGCGGTCCTTCGTCCGCACGTCGGCGAGCGCGCCGCGCCCCTCGTCCCAGAAGAGGCGCACGAGCGACGCGCCGAGGCGCGAGGCGCGTTCCCGCCAGATCGCCGCGAACGCTGCCTCCCCCAGGGCCGCGTCGACGTCCGCCGCCGCCTTGAGCGCGTTGAGGTAGAGGAGGCTCGTGAGCGACCCGGGCTCGTCGCCGTCGTGGCAGCCCGGCGGCACGCCCCCCTCCTCCGGGACGCGCCACGCGCGCACCGAGTCCATGAAGTTCCAGCCGGGCAGGCCGCGCAGGAGGCCGTCCGCGTCCGCATGGCGCGCGAGGTTCATGAGCGCGTGGCGCACGCCGGGCATCCGCACGCGCAGGAACGCCGCGTCGTCGTGCCACATGAGGTAGTCGCGGAACATGAGGATCCAGCACATCGTGTACGTGGGGCTCTCCTGCGTGCCGCGCGTCGGGCAGTTCATGCCCACGAGGCCGTCCGGACGGCGGTCGTAGTCGAAGGCCGAAAGGGCGAAGCGCGCCATCCGGCCGTCGCGCGAGAGGGCGTTGAGGATCTGCAGCTGGATGCGCGTGTCGCCCGGGTACATCTGCTGCTCGTAGAAGGGGCAGTCGAAGAGCATTTCGTGCATGCACGCCTCCTGCGCGCGGCGGCAGATCGACGCGATGGCGCCCAGTTCCGGGTCGTCGCACGAGAAGGAGAAATCGACGGCGAGCGGGTAGCGCGTCTCCGCGAACGCGACGCGCCGGATCTCGACCGGGCTGTCCGCCGCCTCGACGGTCAGCCGGCACCAGCGCCCGCACCGCCACCACGGGGTCGTGAAGAAGGCCGCCGCGCGCCCGTCCAGGCGGAAGGTGTCCGTGAAGGTCTTGCGGAACGCCTTGCCGCGCCAGTCCCCGCGCCGCCCCTTGCGCCCGCCGGCCCCGTGGAGCGACTCGGCCCACCCCCAGCGCACGACCGCGCCCTTGCCGCCGGCGACGGACAGCTCCGGGTAGCCGCAGTAGTAGTCGCCGAGGTCCCACCACAGGTCGGCCTTCCCGCCGGCCGGCACCGTGAAGGGCCGCGTCAGGTCGGCCGCGACGTTCACGACGCGCCCCGGCGTCTTCGTCTCGTGGAGCGGGTCGGGCCGTCCCGTCGGGAAGAGCCGCCAGCCGTTGCGCCGCCCGCCGTAGCGGTTGCGCACGATCTTCGGGCGCACGACCGCCGCCGCCTCCCAGCGCGCGGGCGCCTCGTCGATGAAGGACGTGCCGTCGATCTCGCACTGCGAGCCCGCGCCATACGTCCCGCTCGTGCCGCGGTCCGTGAGGCGCGTGTTCACGAGGCGCCCCACCTGCCACGCCGCGCGCCCCGTCGTCAGCTGCGCGTCGTACGTGCCGCCCGCCTTGAGGATGAACCCGCCGCGCCAGGAGAGCTGCGCGATTGGCGCGTGGTTGCCGAGCTGCCAGCAGACGGCTTCGAGGACGTGTTCCCCCGGCGCGAGGCCCGAGACCTCGTAGCTCTGGTAGGGCCAGTGGTGGACGAGCCCCCGGTGCGGGCCGCGCGCGACCGGCCGGCCGTCGAGCAGCAGGACGAAGCGCTCGTCGGCGCTCACGTCGAGCGTAAGCGGCGTCCCGTCCGAGATGAACGCGCGCCGGAAGCGGTAGAAGCGCGAGCAGGGCGGCGGCGGCGGATCCGCCCAGGCGTCGGCGGCCAGCGCCTCCGCGCCCCACACGTCCTCGCCCTTCATCCAGATCCAGGCCGCCTCGTCGATCGGCTGGACGACCTTGATGTTCGTCGCGCCGGCCTCCAGCCGCTCCGGGCGGAAGACCTGGCGCACGGCCGCCTCCGGCGCGGCCCGCGCCCCCGCTGCGGACAATCCCAGCAGCACCCAGCAGAACAGCTTCCTCATCTCGTCTTTCCTCCTTGCGCGGCGTCAGGGCTTGATCTCGACCGTGCCGACGGACACCTTGTCCTTCACCTTCTCAAGGCGCAGGGAGAGCGTCTGGCGCGTTTCGCCCGCGCGCCCCCAGTTCGTGAACACCGTCGCCGTCACGGTCGCCGGGCCGAGCAGCGTCTGCTGGCGGCTGCCGAAGTAGTTGACGAGGATCTTGTACGTCCCCGCCGCGCCCGTCTTCTTCAGGTACTCCTCGGGGCCGTAGCCCGTCGTGACGTCGTGCGAGACGTAGCCGCCCGACGACGTGCGGCGGTGGCCGTAGAACGCCTCCTCGCCGTCCGGCTCCAGGACGTGCAGGTCGACGTCCGTGTTGTCCACGTCCCATTCAAGCGCGATGCGCACGTCGGCGTCGAGGTTCCGGCGGTAGGCGGCCTCGACGGCGGGCACGGCCGGCTTCTCGCCCTCCTTCCACGTCTGCCGTTCCACCCACGCGGCGAGCGCGTTGAACTCCTCCAAGGCCACAACGCCCGTCCAGATGCCGCTTTCGACCGTCCACGCCGTGAACGCGGTCCTGTGGTAGAGCTTCAGCGCCTCCGCGAGGTCCGCCGCACAGCGGTTCCGCCGTCCGCGCGCCTCCAGCACCTGCGCGAGGTCGCGCCACGCGAACGGCTGCTCCGGACGCAGCTGCGCGACCTTCCGCAGAATCGGCAGCGCCGCGTCGTAGGCGCCCGCCTCCTTGAGCCGCCACGCGCAGACGCGCAGGAGCCCCGGATCCTCCGCCCGCAGCTCCAGCAGATTCGAGAGGATGCGCACGGCATGCTCCCGCGCCCCGCAGCCGAAGAAGAACCCGGCGCAGTCGAGGTAGAAGGCGGGCGAGGCCGCCCGGTCACGGCGCTGTCGCAGGTATTCGGCGTAGAGCAACTCGCCGTTCGCGCCGAACACGCTTCGGGCGTCCTTCAGGGCGCGCAGATAGGGCGTGTCGGGGTCCCAGGGCGTAATCGCCACGGCCGCCGCGACGGCGCGCGGCGCGCCCTTCGCCTTCGCGAGGGCAGGCCCTTCGCCGTCCGCCCGCGCCTCGGGCGCCGCCGCCTGGTCGGCCATCATCGCCTCGCGCACCTGCGGCGCCTCGCTGCGCGCGGAGGCGGCGGAGGGCCGCGCCGACAGCACGGACGACACGGCGTTCCCCAGCCGCCCGAAAAGCCCGCTCGACGGCGTCTTCGGTTTCGGCGGGACGGGGTTCTCCCACCAGTCGACCCGCTCCTGCCATTCCCGCCGCAGGCGGGCGAAGTAGTTCGTCGCGCGCCGCGCCTCCTGCGCCGCGCGCTGGGAGTCGCTCGGCCGCCGCCGCGTCCACTGCTCGTGGAGCGCCTTCGCCGCCTTCGGCGGCTCGACATCGTACTCCAGCCACTGGTCGAGGCGCTCAAAGACGATCAGGCTCGTCGCCGGGCTCGTCAGGCCGTACCGGCGCCCCAGCGCCAGCAGCTCCTCCGCGTGGCCGGCGGCGCGCAGCGCGAGTTCCTCCACGCGGCTCGCCGCCCAGGCGGTTTCGAGCGTCCGGCCCGCGCGGGCGTCCGCGCGCCGGATCGTGACCGGCTCGGAGAGGCGCCCGCCGCCGTAGTCGAGGCGGATCGTCGCCGCCTCGCCCACGAGCCGCCCGAGGACGGTCACGCGCCCGCGCGCCGCCTGGCCGACGCCCTGCACGTGCGCGATGCCGTCGCCGCGCACGCCGACGAGCGTGGGCGGCGGGTCGGCGATCTCCGCCAGCGCCTCGTCGGGCGTGCGGAGGGAGAGGTCGATGACGCGCCCCGCGCAGAGGCGGCGCAGGAAGGCGAGATCCCGCACCGCGCCCGAGACGAGCGCGAGGGGCTTGTCGTCCCCGAAGTCGACGCCGTCCGCCGCGAGGGCGTCCACGCCGTCCGTGAAGAGGAGCGTAGGGCCTTCGCAGGGCGGTCCCTTCCGCAGGGCGGCCGCCAGCGCGGCGAAGTCCGTCCCGCCGTCCGCGCCGCAGCGGTCGAGGCGGCCCAGGAGTTCCGCGCGCGTGGCGCAGAGGACCGGCTTCTCGGCGCGGCAGCTGAACACGATCAGCTCGTAGCGGGCGCGTTCGGGCAGCTTCTCCAGGACGGCGCGGGCGGCGGCAAGGTCGGCGGGCGTGCGGCTCCCCGAGGCGTCCCAGAGGATCCGCCACGTGAGCGGCAGGGAGGTCTTCGCCCGGTCGAGGGCGGGAACCCGTTCGTTCACGGCGAACCAGCAGGCCGCACCCTCCGCCTCCACGGCGACGAGCCGCGCGGGCAGCGCGGGCAGGGCCACCGTGACGTCCGCTGTCGGCGTCACGTCCGTCTCGCGCGTCTCGCTGCGCCACACGGCCTCGGCTTCGGCGAAGCACGCGTCGCCGAGGCCGCCGAGGACGGGACGCGGCACGCCGTTCCCCATCGGCACCGTGATCGAGACGGTCCGCTCGCCGAGGCGCGTGCGCGGCATCGCGAGGACGAGCGCGGCGTCTCCGTTCGGCGCGAAGGCGAGCGGCGTCACGTAGACGAGGCGCACGCGGCGCGCGCCCTGCGCGGGGATGGGATAGAGGCGCGTCCGGTAGGCGTTGCCCTTCAGGTGCTCGACGAGGCCCGGATCGACGCCCTTCTTGACCTCCTTCTCGAACGCGGCGCGCGCCTTCTCCTTCGGCACGACGACGCCGTCCGTCATCACGCCGTCGATGTCGAGCGCGAAGCCGCAGACGCGCGCGCCGTCGGGGAGGGGAAATTCAAGCGCGCCCTCCAGGGGCCGCGCATTGGGGTTGCGCACGGTGAACGACGTCGTGACGGTCGCGAAGGCGCCGCCCACGCGCGCCTCCACGTGCCAGGCGTCCACCGAGGCCGACGTCTCGTCCGCCCGCACGTCGACGGCACGGACAACCGGCGGGGCCGGCATGTCCGGCGGCGGCACGGGAAGCTGCGCCCAGCCAGACACCGCGAACAACAGCGACAAGCAGCAGACCCAGGCCCTCATCCTCCACTCCTTTCATTAAACGCGCCGCCACCGAGAACGGCGGTGGCGCGGAACAGAACGCGACGCACGGCGCATCAGGAGACAAGCGTGCCCACGGCCTCGCCGCGGACCACGCGCTCCAGGGCGTCGCCGTCGAAGAAGTCGAAGACGACGATCGGGATGTCGTTGTCCATGCAGAGCGCGAACGCGGCGGAGTCCATCACCTTCAGGCGCTTCTCCAGCGCGGTCTCGTACTTGAGCGAACCGTACTTCTTCGCCTGGGGGTCCTTCATCGGGTCGGCCGTGTAGATGCCGTCCACCTTCGTGGCCTTGAGGAGCGCGTCGGCGCCGATCTCGCTCGCGCGCAGCGCGGCCGCCGAGTCGGTCGAGAAGTAGGGGTTGCCCGTGCCGCCGGCGAAGATGACGACGCGCCCCTTCTCGAAGTGGCGGATGGCCTTGCGCTGGATGAACGGCTCGGCGAGCTTCGGCATCTCGATGGACGTCATCACGCGCGTCGGCACGCCGATCGTCTCCAGCGCGTTCATCATCGCAAGCCCGTTGATGATCGTCGCGAGCATCCCCATCGAGTCGCCCACGACGCGGTTCACGCCGTTCTTCGCGCCGGAAAGGCCACGGAAGATGTTGCCGCCGCCCAGCACGATCCCCACCTCGCACCCGAGCGCGTGGATCTTCCGCACGCGCTCGGCCATGAAGGCGAGGCGTTCGGCGTCGATGCAGTCGCCCTTCTCGCGGTTCTTCAGCACCTCCCCCGAGAGTTTGAGCAGGATGCGTTTGTACTTGAGCTTCGGCGACTGTTCCATAATGGCCCTTCGTTCGGATTGGTTGACGGACGGAAACCTATTCTAGCGCATTTCCCCGCGCCTGTCCATGCGGAAGTTGGCACGCTATTTCGCGACTTCAACCGAAAGGCCCAGGTCGAAGAACTGTCCTCCGACGGTCTGGACGATCTTGACGGCGAGGACGTTATCCCCCTTCCGGACGGCCTTCGCGAACGCCTCGGCGTCGATCCCGAACGGCACGTAGTCGGTCGTGTAGCCCGTGACGGCGAGAATCCGCTCGCCGTTGAGGTAGACCTCGGCGTCCTCGTCGTGGAACATCTCAACGACGGCCTCGACGATCTTCGCGGGCGCGTCGTCCCAGGCGAAGTGGCGGCGCACCCAGAGCGCCTTCGTCGTCCACGGCGTCGCGACCTTCGCCGCCGCATGGGCCTTCTCGATGCCGCCGCCGCCGAAGCCGCCCGCCGAACGCTTCCAGGCCGCGTCGTCGAACGCGGGCCGGAACCAGTCCGCCGCCGGCGCGTCGAACGTGTAGGCCCAGGCGCGCGGGTTCGGGTCGCGCTTCGGGAACACCTCCTTCGCCACCGTGGGGACGAGGCCCAGCGCCGCCTTCGCGCGCACCCGGTCGTGGACGGCGGCGAGCGCGGCGGGGTCGAACTTGACGACCTTGCGGTCGTAGGTGATGAGGCCGTTGATCTCCGCCTCGACGTCCGTCGTCTGCGTGTAGACGCACCCCGCGAGGCCGCGCCGCGCGAGGTTACCGACGTGCTCCATGAGCGCGACGAACTTCGCCTGCACGGCCGCGCGGTCGGCGTCGTTGCCCGTGCCGCCGTAGCCCCAGGCGTTCGTCGTCCAGAGATGGTCCGCCACGCGGCAGCCGATGCCGCCGAACTCGCCGAGGAAGCTCGCCCGGCGCGGGTTGACGGGGAACATCTGCGGGCGCGCGCCGTAGTCGTGCTTGTCGATTGCGTGCGCGGCCTCCTCCTCGTCGAGCGGCTTGTGCGCGGAGCCGCCGCGCAGCTCCGCCTTCCAGCCCCTGTCGCCGCCCTCGAAGTCGAACCAGCCCGAGGGTCCGTCCACGAGGCGGGTCGGGTCGTAGCGCTGCGTCCACATCAACGTCGCGTGCGTGAGGAATTCGCCCGGCTGCCCCCAGCCCTCGTTGTAGGGGACCCACATGACGATGGACGGCGTCTTCTGCAGGTGGTCCACCATCTCCTTCAGCTCGCGGCGGTAGAAGCCGTAGCGCGCCTCGGCGGAGCCGCCGCCGCTCGGCATGTCCTGGAGGACGAGGATGCCGAGCGTGTCGCAGAGATGGTAGTAGCGGCGCGGCTCCACCTTGATGTGCTTGCGCATCATGTCGAAGCCCATCTTCTTGAGCTGCAGGATGTCGAAGGCCATCGCCTCCTCGGAGGGCGGCGTGAGGAGGCCGTCCGGCCACCAGCCCTGGTCGAGCGTGCCGACGATGAAGCGCATCTTGTTGTTGAGGTAGAAGCGGAGGACGCCGTTCGCGTCCTTCTTCATCTCGAACGCGCGCATCCCGAAGTAGCCGCGCACGACGTCCTCGCTGCCCGTCGCGCCGTCGCGGAAGGTGATCGCGAGGTCGTAGAGGGCCGGCGACTCGGGGCTCCAGAGCGCGACCGGCTGCGGAAGCTTGATGGTGATGGGCTTCCCCCAGGCCGCGAGCGCGCCCGAGGCGAGGGTCTTCCCGCCCCGGCGGACCTCCACGCGGCCCTCGGCCTTCGTGAGGTTCCCCGCGCCCACGAGCGTGACGCTCACGGTGCCCGCCTCGATGTCCGTCGTCACCGTGTAGTCCACGAGGTGCGTCTCGGGGACCGTCTCCAGCCAGACCGTGCCGCCGATGCCGCTGGAGCGCGTGTACATGCAGCCATGCGGCTTGAACACCTGCTTGCCCACCGAGCCGATGAAGCCGGTCGTCGGATCCCAGACGGCGACGACGAGTTCGTTCGCACCCTGCTTCACGTAGTCCGTGACGTCGAAGGTGAACGGCATCTGCCCGCCCTCGTGCGGCACGCCGACCTCGACGCGGTTCACGAAGACCTGCGCGCGGAAGTCCGCCTGCTCGAAGTGAAGCAGCACCCGCTCGCCGGGCTTCGCGGCCGCGTTGAAGCGGCGCCGGTACCACAGCGTCTCCGACGGTTCAAGCAGACGCCCCACGCCCGAAAGCGAGCTTTCGATCACGAACGGCACGAGGATCTCGCCGTCCCACTTCGCGGGGATGCCCGGCGCGTCCTTCGTGACCGCGTATTGCCAGAGGCCGTTCAGGTTCGTCCAGGCGTCGCGCACCATCTGCGGACGCGGATACTCCCGCCACGCATTTTCGGGCGTGACCTTCTCGCCCCACGGTGTCTTCATCCCCGGCGCCGGCGTATAGGCGCCGCACGCCAGCGCGGCCACCGCCGCAAGCATCATGCACAGTCGTGTCTTCATGTTGTCCTTTCCAGTTTAAACTCTTAAACTCCTCAACCACTTAACCACTTAACTACTTAACCACTTAACTACTTAACCACTTAACTACTTAATCCCCCACTCCCTCACTCCCCCAGGCAGGCCTTGAGCAGTTCGGGCGAGAGGATCCGGCGCGTGTCGTCGTCGACGAGCGAGAAGCGGTTGCCGTCGTTCGGCGTGGAGAGGTAGTTCCACACGCAGTAGGGGATGCCCCACTCCCTGCACGTGGCGATCACGTCGCGCATGTAGGCGACGCGGCTCGCGGGCGGCGCGTGGCGGATCGTGCCGAACTCGCCGTTCCAGAGGATCTTGTCGGGGTGCTTCTGCGTGAAGACGTGCGCGCCGTGCAGGCAGTTGCGGATGTACTGCCGCCCAATCTCCGTCAGGCCCTCGTAGCCGCCCGTCTTCGAGCCGTTCACGAGGCGGTTGTAGTCGCGGTAGCGCTCGACGTCCTTCGTCGGGTACTCCATCACGCGGTTGTAGTAGAGCGGACCCGCCTGCAGCACGCCGCGCTGGTGCGTGAACTCGTAGGGCGCGTACATGTGGAACGTGTAGACCACCCGGTCGTCGTCCCAGATCTTCAGCCTGTCCAGCGTCCCCGCCGCGTTCCAGCACGTGGAGCCGACCACGACCCAACGCGCCGGATTCCGTTCGCGGATCGCCTTGAGCGTGCGGTCCGCGAGGGCGTTCCACTTCTCCGGGTCGACGTTGCGCACCTCGTTGAGAAGCTCGAAGGCGAGGCCGGGCTTCCCGTGGTAGCGGCGCTCGAACTCGAGCCAGAGCGCGACGAAGCGGTCCTGGAGGCCCTTGTCGTCGAGGAGCTGCACCTTCTCCGCGATGTCGCAGTAGTTGCCGACGGCCTTGTGGAGGTTGAGGACCATGTTGAGGCCGTGCTTCTCGCACCAGGCGATGAAGTCGTCGATCTTCCGGAACGTCCGCTCGCGGTACCTGCCGGGCGCCTCCTCCAGCACGATCTGGTCGAAGCCGAGGCGCACGTGGTCGAAGCCCATCGCCTTGATGTTCGCGATGTCCCGCTCCGTGATGTACGTGTCGAAGTGCTCCAGGTCGCCGACCGTGATCTTGAGGCGGCGGCTCTCCGGCAGCACGTTGAAGCGCTTGTAGTTCGTGAGCCAGCCGCCGATGCCCATGCCGCGCGTGAAGCCCGGCCAGTCCTTCGCCGGGGCGGAGGCCAACGCCATCGCCGCCAGGGCGGCCGCCAAGATGAGTTTCTTCATGTCCTGTTTGTTCCCCTTCCGAGCAATGCCCGTTTCGGCATTCAACAATTTACCCATTTAACGATTTAATCATTTCCTCATCGCACGAGGTAGCCGCCGGCGGCGAGCGTGCCGCCCTCGGGCAACGCGAAGGGCGTTTCGCCGAAGTTGACCGTCACGACCGTGCCGTCCGCGAACGTCGTGCGCTGCACGAGGCGGTCGGCGGAGAGGATGCGGTGGTCGAGCATTTCGCTGTAGCCGGTCTTCCGGGCGACGGGCGAGGTGACGCGGTAGCTGCGCACGAAGCGGTCCTTGTCCGCCTCCCACTGCTTCGCGTTGAAGAGGTACATGCCCATCGTGCCGTAGAGGACGTTGAAGAGGTCGCGCCTGTCCCAGAGGGACGGCAGCTTGTTGTTGTAGTCGCCCCAGTACCAGTGCGCGCAGAGGCAGTCGTGGTAGACGAGCTCCCAGAGCGGCAGACGGTACGTGGCGCCCACCTGGAACTTCGCGACGCGCGGCGGCACGTTCGTCCACACCTCGGCGATGTTGCGCCCCGAATCCGGCACGCGGTAGTTGCCGAGCGAGAGCATGCCCTCGAAGTAGTCGCAGAAGGGAACGGCGGCGTCGTGGCCCGTCTCGCTGCCGACGACGAGGCCGAAGTCGTCGCCGAGGAGGCGGAGGAGGTCCATGCGCCAGGCCCGGCTGTCGCCGCGCGTCATCGGGTGGGCGGGATTGTAGCAGATGTCCCACCCGGCGGCCGTCGTCACGTCGATGAAGCGCGTGTTGTAGGGGTGCGTCTTCAGCTCGGCGCCCACGTGCTTGCGGCAGAACTTCGCCGAGACGGCGTCGCACATGCAGCCGCAGTACGTCCAGGTGCCGTCCTTCGCCTTGACGCCCCACGCCTTGCGCCAGTCGTTCGAGTCCGCGCTGTTCCACGCCGCGCCCTCCGGCCAGGCGTCCGTGTTCGTGCCCTTCTTCCAGCCGAGCTTCTGGAGCTGCTCGGGGCGGTAGATGTCGCGGTAGACGTCGTAGCGGCTCACAAGCACGCCGTCCATCTTCGCGAGCGCCGCCACCTGCTCGGCGCTCCCGCCCGCGCTCCAGAGGAAGCGGTCGATGCCCGCCGCCTTGAGCTTCTTCGCCATGCCGATCTTGTCGCCGTCCCAGCACCAGACGTTCGGCGCGCCGAGGAGGCGGTCGACGAGCGGACGGTCCTGCGCCTTCTCCGCAAAGGTCTTGAGCTTCCCCTGCGTCTTCGCGTAGGCGCGGTAGCGCTTGCACATCGCGACGTAGCCGCCCTTCTCGAAGAACACGTAGCGGAGGCGGCGCGGGTAGCCGAAGCGCCCCTTCTGCGCCTCCCAGCTCACGCCGGCGGCGAAGGGCGCGCCCTCGGCCGGGCGGCGGAACACCGCCGCCGCGTCGTCCGTCGTCTCGATGATCCCCATCCAGCCCGCGCCCGTCGCGTCGTCCTGCACGCCGAAGAAGGCCATGCAGATGCCGTGCCCGCTGTAGGCGGCGAGGCGGCCGGGAATGCCGTCCGGCTCGGTGACGGGGTACGAGATGCCCTCGTTCATGGGGACGATCAGGCGGTCGCCCGGCTTCGTCGCAAACGCCTGCGGATAGGCGAGCGCGACGGGCATCTCGCCCTCGCCCGTCACCGTCACGAGCAGTTCGGGGCGCTTCGGCGACGGCGCGACGAGGATGCCCCACGTGCGCAGCGACGCGGGGTCGATGACCGTCGCGCAGATCGCGCGGCCCGACCGCGCAAGGCCGGTCACGAAGAGCGTCCCCGGCGCGCCCGGCGCCCAGACGCGCCCCGTGCGCTTGTCCGTGACCGCGAGCGCGGCGTCCGTCCCCGAGACGACGACCTTGAGGTGGTCCGTCTCCGCCATGACGTCCGCCGGCGGCGCGCCGTCCTTCGGCAGAAGATTCCCCCGCGCCTCCAGCTTGAAGTCCGCCACGACGACGCCCGTGGGGCCATCCCCCACCACGCGCGGCTCGATGCGGGCCGCCCCCCGGGGGATCATGAACTCGGAGACGACGGCCTCGCCCGGCTTCGCCGAGCGGGACCCGTACGCCCAGCTCATCACCTTCCCCTTCGCGTCCCGCAGGATCACGCTGAGCGAATAGGGCCGCGGCGCGGCGACGCCGTCGAGGGCCTTCGACGTGCAGGCGAGGCGGAACACGTCGCCCGGCTTCACGTCGACCGGCGCCATGCCGTGGATGGCCCAGTCCTTGTCCGACGTGTGGCGCAGCTCCAGCGCGCCGTCCGCCCGCGTCGCGAGCGTCGCGGCCTTCTCCGTGCGCGACCAGGCGCGCGGCGCCGTGAACGTCCACATCTGCGCGCCGGCCAGCAGGGACGCCAGCCCCGCCATCCAAACGACCGTCATCTTCTTCATCTGCATCATCTCCTCCTTTTCTCTCATTCTACTTCACCGCACGCAGGACGACGGGGCCGAGAAGACCCGACGGCAGCAGCGGCTCGTCCTTCGTCCAGTGCTTCCACGTGGCGAACGTCCACTTGCCCGACGGGCTTTCACGCCCCTCCAGCACCCACGCCGGCCAGCTGTTGAGGTGGCGCTCCATGAGCGTCCCCTGCGCGAAATCGCAGTCCTCCGCCTTGAAGTCGTCGCCGATCAGGCGGTTCGGCCAGAGGTTCGTCACGCGCACCGCGACGTTGAGCGGCTGCCCGCGCCGCGCCGCCTCCGTCACGTCCACGCGGAACGGCGGCTTCCAGAGGACGGGGAAGGTCTGCCCGTTCACGGTCACTTCGGCGAAGTCGCGCACCTCGCCGAGATCGAGAATCACCTTCCCGCCCGCCGGGACGGCCAGCCCCGCAAGGTCGATCGTCCGCGCGTAGGCGGCCGTCCCCGAAAAGTGGCGGATGCCCTCCTCAGGGCGCTTCGTCCAGTCGACGAGCGCGTCGAAGACGACGCGCTCCTCCACGCCCCGCGCAAGCGCGTTCGGCTTGAACCCGTTCGGGAACGCGACGTGCCACGCGCCCGCGACGGGCCGCTCGCCCACCGGCTCGCCGGGCAGGTCGAGGAGCAGATTGTCCACGCACGGCAGCTCCAGCGCGCCGCCCTCCTGCGCGGCGGCGACCTTCTCGACGCCATCCGCGCGGTAGGTGACGCGCAGCGTCTTCACGCGGTTCTCCGCCGGGTCCGCGATGCGGAAGGCGTTGTGGTGGATGCGCGCGCAGACGAGCCGCCCGTCCCGCACGCCCCCGGCGAGCTGGCGCGTCACGTCGGCGGGCGGATGCGCCGCGTCGCCGAAGACGCCGTACTCCGCCTTCACGAGGGCGAAGTCGACCGCCCGCGCGACGCGCGGCGCCTCGGGCGGCAGCGTGGCGGGCGGCGTCCCCGTCTCGGGCGCGCGGAAGACGACGAAGCGCGACGCGCAGGGGCCGAACGTGATCGGCAGGGTCGTCACGCCGTCCTTCACGGCGTACGTCGCGACGGGCGCGATACGCCCCGTCTCCGGGTCCCACAGCTCGGGCCGGCGCCCCGCGATGCGGAACGAGCAGACGACGCGGCGCGGCCCCGTCTCCGGCGAGGCGACGAACCAGTAGTCCGCCCCCGCCGCGCGGCGGTGGATCCAGTTCACCTTCCCACCCTCGGCGGCGAAGTCGGGCGTGCGCGCCTTCATGAAGGCGACGGCCTCCTCGAACGGCACGACCGTCGCGCCCGCCGCGCGCAGGCGCGCGAGGTGGCGCACGCCGTCCGGCGGCAGCGCGAAGGCCTTCTCCGGCAGGATCAGGAACGCATAGCCCTGCCCGCTCGGCAGCACGAGCCGTCCGTCCCGCACGGTCATCTCGGCGAGCGAGGTGCCCGAGACGAAGTCGTAGGTGAAGCCCGGCGCGACGGGCACGGGCATCCGGTGCGGGTTGTGCCCCCAGTTGATGTAGAGGTAGCCCGCCGGACAGTACCACGCCGCGTCGCACACGAACGTCCCCTCCTGCAGCATCCACTGGCAGCGCTGCTGGTAGAGGTGCCACCCCTTTGCAAGCTCCCACCACGTCTGCGTGCGGTCGTAGTGGACGCCGAACGGCCCCATCGTCATGCCCGGCAGCCGCGCCGGCGCCGTCCACGGCTGGTGCGCGAAGCGGTGGTAGATGATGCGGTTGAGCCCCTCCGCGTAGACCCAGTCGCACTTAGCCTTCATGCTCCACGGGGTGTTCTGCCAGCGCCCCTCGCGCGCGTTCGTGGTGAAGGACTCCGCCGCGACGATGCGCCGCCCCTTCGCGTGGGCGATGGACGCGGCCTGGCGCACCCAGTGCGGGCTGTCGAGCTTCGCCCAGAACTCGGCCGTCGGGATGTCCGCATGCTCGCCGTAGAGGAGGTCGTCGGACGGGATCTCGCCGTAGGGCTCGATCGCGAGGCGCAGCCCCGAGGCGTGGGCGAGGCGGCGCATCTCCCCCGCGTAGTTCTCCGCGAAAAGCTCCGTCACCGTGAGGCGGAAGTCGCGGTAGAAGCGCTCCGTCGCGGCGACGGAATCGACGACGCGCCCCGCGAGGGCGGGCAGCCACGGCAGGATCGCGTAGCCGTTGCGCTTCTCGAACGCCGCCTCGAAGCCCTGCGTCCAGTTCTGCGTACCGACCTCGTAGCTGTCGTTCAGCACGGTCCTGAGCGAACCCTTCGGCCCCGCGAGTTCCGGGCCGAGCGCCTGGACGGTCTTCCCCACGTAGTTCGCCCAGTGGAGGCGCAGCGCCTCCTTCGAGAGCTTGTCGCATTCAAGCCCCTTGCCCATGCGCGAGCCCGTGCCGTTCTGGCGGTTCAGGGCCTTGTAGCCGACGCGCAGGACCGTCCACGCCCCGGCGGGCGCGTCCCAGACGAGCCGTCCGTCCTTCATGCGGGACGTGAGGTCGACGACCGCCGCGCGGCGGACGACGGCCCCTTCCGGCGCCACGCGCGCGTCGGGGACGTCGTACTTGCGCCCGGGGTTCGAGAAGCACTTGAACGTCCAGTCCTTCAGCTCGAACGCCTCGGCCGGTGTGGGGAAGGCGACGACGGCGATGTCGCGGTAGAAGCCCACCTCGTCCTTCGGCTGCGGCAGCGCGCCCTCGAACCGCGCGCCGCCCGCGACGGGCGTCGCCGTGAAGCAGACCGTCTTCATCGCGTGCTCGGGCGTGTTCCACGGTCCGCCGGAGTTCGCCCAGCCGCTGCAGTTCGCCATGCCGAGCTCCAGGCCGAGGCGCTTCGCCTCCTGCGCGGCGAAGCGCACCGTCTCGTACCATTCCGGCGTGTTAAAGACGAGCGGACCCTCCGGGACGCCCCAGCGGATGCCGAGCCCCGCGTCGAAGAGAATCGCGCCGCCGATGCCCACGCGGGCCATCGCCTCCAGGTCGGCCGTGATGCCCGCGCGCGTCACGTTCCCGGCCATCCAGTGCCACCACACCTGCGACTTCGCCTCGGCGGGCGGGTTCCTGAACCCTGCCTCCAGATCCGCCCCCCAGCCGAACAGGGCGCCTGCGGCCGCCGCCAGGCAGCACGCCCGCACTCCAAAACCACGCATCCTCTTCATTCGCCGCAACCTCGTTCCTTATATCGGGGTGAAACCGAACATGCCGTCCCGCCACCGGCCTGACAGCGCGCCGAGTATAGCATAATTCCCGATATGTTGGTATAATGACGCGCCCATGAAACAACTACTCGCAAAGGTACACGAACGGCTCGGTGACCTGTGGTGGTATTCGCTGATGATCTTCGTCGCCTGCCGGTCGGGCGACGTCATCCAGGCGTTCATCGGCCTCTGGCTCGTGCCGAAGTACGTCGGGCCGGAGGAGCTGGGGGCCGTGCTGCCGCTCCAGCAGCTGACGTCGTTCCTGACCGTGCCGCTCGCCGTCCTCGCGACCGTCTTCGCGAAGTACGTCAACACCTACGCGACGCGCGGCGAGTACGGCAAGGTCAAGGGCTTCATCCGCGACGTCTTCGCCGCAACGGCCGTCCTCTTCGCCCTCTGCATCGGCGGGGCCTACCTCATCATCCCCCATTTCTACGTGCGCCTCAACGTCGCCTCGGGCATGCTGACGGTCCTGATCCTGGCGGCTGGCTTTGCGGGAAACGTCTCCAACCTCTTCGCAAGCGCCCTGCAGGGGCTCAAGATGTTCCGCACGATTACGGTGCAGAGTCTCATTTCCGCCCCGATCCGACTGGCCACGCTTCTTGTCGCGATGCCCATCCGCGCGCTTTCCGGCTACATCCTCGGCCAGACGACGCCCCCGGCGGCCTGTTCGGTCCTCGCCTTCTGCTCGCTCCGCCGTCGTCTCGCCGCCCACCCGCCCGACACGGCCTGGCGCCGTGACCTGCCTGAGATCCTGCGCTACCTCTGGCCGGTGGCGGTCTACATGGGGCTGGGCGCGGTTCTCGCCTCCATCTGTGTGACCGTCTACCGGCAGCGCCTCCCCGAACTTGAATCTGCGGCCTACTACGTCCTCACGCGCTTCACGGAAATTGCCAGTTACGTAAGTTCGTCGATGGTCTTCGTCCTCTTCCCCCTTTCAGCGGAGGCCCACGAGCGGGGACACGAATCATCCGCCACGCTTCGCCACACCATCGGCGCCACGTTCCTCATGACCGCCGTGGCGGCGGTGGCGTTCGGAGTGTTCGGGAAGAAGCTGTTGTCGTTGTCCCCGGTCTGGCAGGCCTACACTGGCTACGCCAACCTGCTCCCGGCCCTCACCATCATCACCGGCGCAGGCGTCGCCATCGGAGCCATCGTCACCTACGAGATGGCCTGCCGCCGCTTCGGCGCGGCCGCGCTGGTCCAGTTGTCCAACGTCGTCTGGACCTCCCTGCTCGTCGGCTTCTCCGGCATCGGCTTCTTCCGGGGCATTCTCCCCGACGCGGCGGTGGACTATGTCGTGTCCCTGCACGTGAACCGGCTGTCGGTGTTCACCTGGGCTTCGCTCGTCTCGGCGATCCTACAGCTGGCCCTTCTGGGATGTATCTACCGGCTGACGCGGTCCTCCCGGACCTGCGCCGCGACGATGTCCTGAAGCGAGGCCCGCAGCTCGTGCTGCGGCGACCACCCGGTCTCGTTGCGGATCTTGGCATTGTCGCCGATGATGACCGGATTGTCCGCCGGGCGCACAAACGCCGGGTCGGTCTCCGTTTCGACGGCCACCCCCACGATGTCCGCCGCCACACGCAGCACCTCGTCGAGCCGGAACCCCCTGCCCGAACAGACGTTGTAGATCTCGCCGCCTCGTCCGCAGTCGAGAAGCTCCACATAGGCCGCCACGGCGTCGCGGACGTCCAGGAAGTCGCGGACGATGCCGAGGTTCCCCGTCCGGACATGCGCCGTGCGCAAACCGGCGTCCCGCGCGGCCACAAGCTGCCGCACGAAGCTCGGCACCACGAAGGCAGTGGACTGGCCGGGCCCGATCTGGTTGAACGACCGCGTCATCACGATGTCCAGTCCGTAGCCACGCGCATAGAGCCCCGACAACTGCTCCTGGGCGACGCGCGCCACCGCATAGGGGCTGCAGGGGTCAAGGCGGCGCGTCTCCGGGATCGGCGTCTCAGCCACCGGCACTACGCCGTATTCCTCCGACGAGCCGACCGACAGGATGCGCGTCGAAATTCCCAGCGACCGGACGGCCTCGGCGACATTGAGGAAGACGTTCGTGTTGTTGAGAAAGCTGTTGACCGGGGTTGCCCAGCTTCTGGCCACACTCGATACGGCCGCCAGGTGGACGATGTGCGTCGGGCGTTCGACCTCGATGATGATGCGGATCGCATTCGACTCCAGCAGGTCGCATGCATAGTACCGATCAACGTCCCCCGCCGGCTGGGGGGCGAGATCCACGCCGACCGTTTCGCAACCCCGGCGGCGCAGGGCGTCGATGAGGAAGCGGGCGACAAAGCCGTTGGCGCCCGTGATCAGGATGCGTTTGGGCGCATGCACAGAGATTTCGCGTTTTTCCGGATAATCGTTCATGTCATACCTAGAGATCGTCGTTCAACGATGTATTATGATACACTATCCACCATGACACTTCAACATACCTTCGACGCGATTCGCCGCTACGGGCTGCGCGGCATTTTCGACTTCATCCGCAGCCTTTCCGCGCGTGCCGCCGCACGGCGGAAGATGGAGAAGACGCTCATCACCGCCACAGACTGGCAGCCGCAGCCCGGAATCACGGTCATCGGCCATTTCTCCGACGCCTATAGTCTCAGCAAGGTCCTGCGCGATTTCGTCACGCGCCTCAAGGCCTGCGGCATCCCCTGCCAGACGCTTGACATTGGTTGTGACGACCCGATTCCCGCGTCCGAATACGCCCATCTCCTCACACCCGCGTCCGATTTCAGGCTCAACCGCTACACGGATATCGTCGGCATGTTCGTTCTTCCACCACTCCCGAAAACGAATTGCCGGCTTTCGCGCATCGGATTCTGGGAATTCGAGTCGGGGTTGCTTGCCTACTATCCCGAATTTTCCATCCCGCTTGAAATCATCGCCATGTCCGACTTCGCGCACGACGTCTTTCGTCGCCTGGTTCCGGAGTCGATCCCCGTCCAGAAGATCCTCTACCCGTTCCTCCTCAATCATCGCCAGGAAACCGGGAGGGATGCCGTCCGCGCGCGCTACGGCATCGCCCCCGGGGACTTCGTCGTCTTCTACAACTTCTCCTACCGTTCAAGCTATTACCGGAAGAACCCGGAAGCGGCAGTACGGGCCTTTGCCGAGGCGTTTGGCGCATGCGACCAGGCTAAGATCGTCTTCAAGACCATGGGCGCAAGGTCCTGCCCCGCCACCGCCGCGAAGCTCCGCACATGCGTCGAGAATCTGGAGATCTCCGAACGGACCGTGTTCATCGACGATTACGTGCCGCAAGACGAACTGATCGCCCTGACCGCCGCCTGCGACGTCTACCTCTCGCTTCATCGCGGCGAGGGCTTCGGGCTCGGAATCGCCGAGGCCATGAGCCTGGGCAAGCCCGTCATCGTCACGGACTACAGTGCGCCGACCGAGTTCTGCAACCGCGACAACGCACTGCTCGTGCCGTACACGTTGGTGCCAGTCAAGGCATGTGAACACGACATTGATGCCTATGCGCGAGTAAAGGAATGGGCGGAACCCAACGTCCACGCCGCCGCAGCCGCCCTGCGAAGACTCCACGACGACCATGCTTTCGCGCGGGAGCTCGGCGAACGGGGCCGCCGCTTCATCGACGACCACTTTTCGGATGCCAACTTCAGACAGTCGGTTCTGGATTTCCTTGTACGTGGGGAATCGTCCACCGTGCATCGGTGCCCCCGCAGACCATCGTCCCCCCTATAGTCCGCATGACACCAGGAAGGGCCTCGTCGAACACATGCAACGGCTTTCAACCACGGCTCCACCACCTTTCCCAGCCAGCACGGCCATGGAAGCCAAGCGGTTTCCCGGTCGTCGGCCAGAACGCCTCGTTGTGCTCGATCGAGAAACGCCCCGCCACGTCCGGCGGCGCAAAGCGAAAACGATGGCGATAGGACGGAAACACGCGCAATGTCTTGCAATAGAAGGTGTCATCGCCCAGAATCGGCCACAGATAGGGCATCCGTGTGAACCACCGCCGATAGTAGCGCGCCGCCGCTCGGCAGAGGCGTCGTGACCGCAACGAGAAACCGCCGTTGCCGACGCACCGGGCCGGGTAGGGATACCAGTCGAACCAGGTCGCGTGCCGCACGAAAGGCGCACCGATGTAGTCGGAACCCGTCGCGACAAACTCTTCGAGCCCCTCCCGCAGCGGAAAGCCGTCGTCCTGCACAATCAACACATAGGGCGTCGTGAAGCGTGCATACAGGCGCGCGTCGCAATCGAGGCTCATCGCCGCGAGCTGTCCCGGCACGAGCGACGGCTCGACCTGCACCTCAACCCACGGGTAGCGCGCCGCGAATTTCGCAAGCGCGGCGCCAATCCGGTTCGTCACGACGACGGTCTTCATCCGTCCGCAATGGCGCCAGGTTTCGAGGATCGCGCCCGCGAGATGGACAAACTTCGCATCATAACTCGCCGCGTCACGGAAAAAGTAGGCCAGCACCGTGACGGCCGACGGCCCGTCCCGGAACGTCTCGCCGCGGTCTTCGGCCGCGCGCCGCGTATAGTCCTGAAGCGTCATCGTCAAATCCTGAACAGGGCCGGGAATCGCCGTTCCACCCAATGCGCGAACGGCACAATCCATCCGCCCAGCGCCCGTGCGGCGTGGCTGCGGCGCGCGACATTCCCCCACACCGTGAGCGCGCGCGGCACATAGCCGGCGCTGCGGTTGGCATGACGGCGGTCGGCCGCCTCGTCGACCGCGACGCGCAGCGGATGGCTCAAGGGGAACTCAAGAGCGCCTGTCGACACAAAATGCGGCACGTCGTAGACGAAGCCGCCCGTATGCGACGCGCCGGCCTCGTGCCCGACGTTCGAGACGAGATTCACACGCGGCACGGCGCACAGCCATTTGTTCGCGGCCATCGCCACGCACCACTGGATGTCCCACGTCGTCGGGTTCTCGATGACGCCCCGCAGATACTTGCGCCAGTAGCGCCGGAACTTGTCAGGGCGCGGCGCATGCAGAATCTCCTCGACCGTCTCGCGATAGCGCGCCAATGAGCCGTCGTACGCGCGCCACGCCCGCCGCCAGGTCGCCCACCCCCAGATGTGGACATGGCGCGAGAAGTGATAGGACGCGCACGGGTCGCTCTGATACCCGTAGAAATTGTCGCCCGAAATCATGCCGACGCGCGGCTCGTCGCGGTAGCGTCGCAGCAGTTCAGACGCGAAGCGCAGGAAGTCGGCGGTCGGCGCACAGTCGTCTTCGAGGATGAGGCCCTCGCCCGCCGCGTCCAGAAACCACGAAATCGCCTCCGGCGGCGCGAAGCGGCAACCACGATTCGCGTCGAGAAAGCGCGTCTGAAGGTCGCACGGCCAATCGACGGCCGCGACCGCCGCGCGCGTCCGCGCGACGACGTCCGCTTCGCCCGGCCGGTCGGGGCGCGGGCCATCGACGGCCACAAAGAGCCGGCGCGGCTTCACGGCGCGAAGGCGGTCAACCTGGGCTTTCAGCCGTTCGGGGCGGTTGAAGCCAATCAGCAAAACGGGCGCGCAATCGAATTCAGCCATGGCAGAGCCTTTCAGCGCGACGTTCGCGGCCGTTCCCCGAAGCTCGCGCTTCGGGCACAGGGTAGGCGCACGGGCGAGGCGCAAGATTGACCGCCGCGCGCGCCCAATCATCGACCTCGGCGAACGTCACGCCGCGATAGGCGATTGGGGCCACGCCCTGTTCTGTGCCGGGGGCGCCTTGTTCTGTGCCGGGGGCGCCCTGTTCTGTGCCGGGGGCGCAAGCCCCCGGTCCCCGTCCCCCCTCCGCGAGTGCCTGGGCGAGGCGGTTCAGGGCCAGTGCGTCGCGGCGCGTCATCGGCTTCTCGCCCGGCACGTGCGGCCACGCCGCCGGCGCGAGCATCAAGAGCCGCCCGGCGGCGCAGGCGTCGAAATGCCGCCCGCCCGGCTTTTCGAGCGGCGCAAAGCCCTTGTTGCGCAAGACGACGAGCGGCAGGCCCTCGGCAAAGGCCCGGCGCGCGATTTCGCGCTCGCCCTCGCTCACGCACGGCGAGAGCAGCGCCGCACCCTGCCGCGCCCGCGCGAGCAGCGCTTCGGCTTTCGCCGTGAACGCCGCGCTTTCCTGCGCGACCAGCGGCTCGCCCGCCGCGTCACGCGCGATCTTGAGCCCACCGCCCGCCTTCGGCTCGCGGCGATAGGCGAAGTCGCGCCGCGAGACCTGAACCTGAACGAGCGGGCGGTCGAGCAGAAAGCGGTTGCCGAGGGCCGCGAACGCGCCGACGACGCCCAGCGACGGCAGGGGGCGGCGCAGCGCGGCGACGGCGCGAAAGAGATCGGGGAAGAGCCGCTTGACCGCGAGTCGGCGCGGGTTATCGCGCAGGTAGTTGAACATCGCGTCGAGCTGCCCGGCGCGAAAGAGAATCGAATCTTGGAAGCCCGCCGCCCAGAGGCGGGGAGCCCCCGAAGCTCGCGCTTCGGGCACCAAACAAGCCCGCCTGTTCCGTTCCGGGGGCGCCTTGTCCTGTGCCGGGGGCGCCTTGTCCTGTGCCGAGAGCGCCTTGTTCTGTGCCGAGGGCGCAAGCTCTCGGCAGATCTTCTCACACCCCGTCTTGAACCCGCCGATCGCGTTGCCGAGCGGCTTTGCCATCGGCCGCGTCACCTCAAGAATCGCGTGCAGATGATCGGGCATCAGCTGGCAGAAAAGCGGTTTGATCTCGGGCGTGAAGTCGCCCAGCCGCTTCCAGTGCGCGAGAATCGCCGCGCCCAGTTCGCTCGGCTCGACGCGCGCCGTCACCGCCTCGGGCGGCGCCTTCGGATCGTTGATCACGAGCCGCCCCAGCAGGGGCCGCGCGCGGTCGGCCTGGACGAGCGTCACCTGGTAGATCGCCCGCTGGCGGTAGTCCCAGCCGTCGCACCGCCGCGTCATGCGGTGAACCGTCTCGCGGCGCGCCTCAGGCATGGCGCAGCCTCCAGAGCGCCCCCTCGGCGAGATAGAGCGGGTATTCGAGAGCGATCTTCGCGCGCGCGGCAAGCCCCGGGCGGCACGGCGCGAGGCTCTGGACGAACGGCACGATCTTCGCCGCGTCTTCGACCCAACGCGCCCGGTGGCGCGCGGTCGCCGCCGCGACGCCCGCCCGCGCCCGCGCGACCCGTTCCGGCGCAATGCGCGCGGGGCGGTCGAAATCGACCAGGAGGCCGCTTTCGCCGTCGACGATGTACTCGTTCATCGTCGCGTCGTCGTGCGCGACGACGCACTTGCCCATCGCCATCGCCTCCAGGAACGCCATGCCGATGCCCTCCTTGCGGCGCGGCGCAAGGACGACGCCGCAGGATGCCAAGCGCGCCAGGTAGTCGGCGCGCGGCAGGAACTCGTTCGCCCCCTTGACGACGAGCGTATAGCCATCGGATGCCGGGAACATCCTCTCGGCCTGTTCGCGCGATACGCCGCCGCGCTCCCACAGGAAGACGCGCTTCGGATCGCCCGCCGTCTGCGGTAGCGCCGCCGGATCCGGGAAGTAGCGCACGTCAAGCAGATTCGTCACGCCGCACCGCCGCGCGTGCGCCGACACCTTCCAGCAGAACGAGACGACGCCCATGCCGCTCGCGGCAAGGCGCCTCCACTGCCAGACGCTGCCCCATTCGTTGTCGTACATCGGCACGAACACGTTGACCTTGCCGGGGAAGTAGAACCGGCCGCGCGCAATCGGGAATTCCCAGATGACCGCGCCGTCCTGCCCGCGCATCGCCGCTTTTGCCCCCGTACGGTACGCTTCTTGATAACGGTGTTCCGTGACCGCAAATGTACTTCGCAGAATCTCGGCGAAGAAATCTGCCGATGCCGTCGTTCGGTGGCAGGCGTGGTCAACGTAGAGGAGCTTCATGCGCGCGGACGGACGGCAACTGGGCAAATCGTACATCCTGTAGTCGAAATGCGCCGCAAAGGCGCGGCAGCCGGCAAAATAGGCGTCGGGATCGCGGCGGATCTTCGCCAGCGCCATTGGAAGGTCGGCGACCGAGTCGACGACCTCTCCGGCATGGAAACGCTCGATGAACGGCACAATCGCGGAAATGCGCGTCATGACGACGGGAAGCCCCATCTCGATCGAGCTCTTGACCTTCCCCGGATCGGCGTAATGCGTGAGGTTGCCGGGGGCCGTGTCGTAAAGCGCCAACGCGGCGAAGCACTTCGCCGCCTCGTCGCGCAGTTCGTCCTCTGAAACGAACCGGTCGGGGAAGAAGACGCGCCCCTCCAGTTTTCCGTCGGCAAGGGAACGGCGGATGTTCGCGCCGAAGCCGTTCGCCGACGCGCCTATCAACGACAACGTGTAATCGGGATGCGACGCGAGGAACCCCAACACGGCCTCGATGCCCTGTCCTTTCCGCAGCTGCCCGACAAGCAACAGGCGATTCGAATGCGGATCGCCAAAGCGCGTCGGCGGCTTCACCCCCAGCATGAGCGGCTTCGCGTCCGGCATGCCGACGGCCTTCCCGATGGCGTGCGTGAGCGGACGGTAGACCGCGCAGCGCGGCGCGTAGAAACGCGCGAAGGCGTTGAAGAGACGGCTCTTCGGCGAGGCGTCCGGAAAATGGTCCCACTGCCAGAAAAACGTGCGGACATTCCGCCGGAACATCTTCCCAAACGCGAGAAGCGGGTGCGTGAAGATTGCCGTCACCTCGACCTTGCCGCGCCGGAAGGCGTTCAGCTCGCGGTTCCAATTCCGCCACAGCCCCACGTAGTAGCCGAGGCAGGACGGCACAAACGCAAACGTCCGTTCCTCGACGAGGCGTCCCTCCTCGTAACGGCGGAAGAGGTGGCACCCCTTTCCGAATCGCGTCTGGAAATAGAGCAGGCCCAACTGCCGCGTGTTCTCGATGAGAAATTCGTCGAAGTGCCCGCAGAACTGGAAACTCGCCTGGGCGAAGACGCATTCGTAACGGTAGACCCTATTCTCCACAGACAACCTCCGACGGCAACCTTGTCTTCGCGCTTCCCCTCCCCGCCGCCCGGAGAAGGCTGCGCGGACTCCTGACGAACGCCGCGCAGGCGAAGGCGGGCAGCATCACCCACCGCCCCCACCAGCCCCAGTTGCGCGCGAAGGAATAGAGAATGTTGCGGAAGTACTGCGCCCAGATGGCGTCGCGGTCGAACCGCGCCGACGTCGCGCCGCAGAGATGGTCAATCGGCGGCGTCGGCACGAACCACGTCTCCCATCCGCAGTTCGCCGCGCGACGGCAGAAATCCGTCTCCTCGAAGAAGCTCCCGAAGCGGTCGTAGAAGAGGAACCCCGTGTCGGCCACGACCTCGCGGCGGAAAAGCATCATCGCCCCCTTTGCCGCCGTGACGCGGCGCGGCTTCAGAGCCGTCGTCGCCGTCGGCTCGCCGCGGTGGAGGTGGCGCTGGATGCCGAACGGCGTCATGACCACGCCACAGTCGTCCAGACCGTCGTCCAGGGCCGGCACGTTCATCGTCCCCTGCACGATACCGACCTTCGGATGCCGCTCCAGGAAATCGATCAGCGGCGAGAAGGAGTCCTCGTGCACCACCGTGTCGTTGTTGAGAAGCAGCACGAAATCGCGTGTACACGCCTTCAGTCCGACGTTGTTGCCTCCCGCAAAGCCGAGGTTCCGCACTGTCGGCACGTAACGTGCGTGCGCGTAGGCCGACACAAGCGCGCGCGTCGAGGCCTGGTCCGCATTGTCCACCACGACGACCTCGGGCCGCGAACCATAGACACGCGCCAGGGACGAAAGGCACACCCGCAGGAGGTCATCGCCCTTCCACGTAACGATGAGGATGGAAAGCCTTTCAATCCGTTCGCCCATGTCCATCCCGCGCGAATGCCCCCCACCGCCCCTCACATCGCCTCCCCGGCGGTCTGCTCAAGGCGATGGAGCGCCGCGCCCCTGAACTGGAAGCGGCGAAGCGTATCGACGAAGAGCGACTTGCCCATGCGACGGGGACGCACGAAGAAGTCAAAGCCACCGCGCTCCTCCATCTTGCGGATGTAGGACGTCCTGTCGACAGAGCAATTGCCTTCCTCACGGATTCGCCTGAAATCCATGACGCCGTATGGAACTTTCGGATGCGCCGCCATGCCGCCTATTCTACCATCTTCCCCCCGTTCGGGCAAACGCAGAGGACCGATTGAGTCGCCGCTTCGCGGCTTTAAGAGGCCGAAGGCCGATTTAACTCTCACAGGCCGATTTAACGCTCAGTTGTTGTCGACCCACCAGCCCGGAGGAACCTGGTGGTTGAGCGTGCCCGTGTCGAGCGGATCCGACACCTTCATGTCGTGCCCCACCAGACGCAGAGCCGCGCCAAAGGCGTCGTAGGCGTTCGGCGCGGGCGGCGGCGCGCCCGCGCCCCAGGCCGCCGCCGCGCCGGACCGGTACATCCGCGTCCAGTCCTCCCCGCGCAGATGGTGCCAGGTTGTCTGCAGGTAGCCGAAGCCCCCGATCCTGGCCAGCAGATCGGCCATCGGGCGCATGGCGTTGTAATTCATCCAGGGACAGCCCACGACGGGAAAACCCTTGTCCTTGAAGTAGACCGTCGTCGGCCAGTCCCGCCGCACCTCCTTCATGTTGCCGTAGGAGTACTGCCAGTCGCAGACGATCACGTTCTTCGGCAGCGTGTCGGCCAGCGTCGCCGTCGTCGCCGTCCCGCACGCCACGAAGCCCTTCCAACGCGGATCGTCCCGCTTCAGGAGCATGTCGTGCCAGATCATCGCGCGGGCACCGCGCGCCTCGACGAACTGCGCGAGGTCCCCGATATGCCGGCAGACCAGCTCGCCGTACGGCACGCGGCGGCAGTCCGGGCAGCCGGGCGGATCCGCCTCGTCGCACCCGAGGTGGAAGAACGGCGGGTTTTCGAAGTCCTCGTGCAGCTCCACGATGAGTTCGCGCAGGATCCGCTGCGTTTCGGGGTTCGTGAGGCACCAGTTCCAACCGCCCGGCTCGAACAGCGGTTCGTACTCCGGCTGCAGGTCGAGAATCGCATGCTTCTTCGTGCAGCTGCGCGCGGACGACGCATGCCCGAAGGCGTTGAGCTGCGGCACGAGCGTGATGCCCAGGTCGCGCCCGAGCGCCACGAGGCGCCGCACCTCCGCCTTCGTCATCTTAGCCCCCGGCCACCCCCACCACGGATGTTTCTCGCTGCGGTACATCCCCCACGGCTCCAGAACGGCGTAGTTGAACTTCAACAGGGCCGCGAGGCGGATGGCGCGCTCGACCTGCTCCGTGCGCACTTCGGGGAACCAGCAGAGGTGGATGGCCCGGAACGCCAGGTGGGGACTGTCGGAAATTGAACACGCCGGAACAAGCCGCCCTTCCGTCCGGAACGTCCCCCGCTTCGCGATCACGAGCTGCCGGAGCGTGTAGACGGCCCAGCGGACACCGGCCAGCGTCCGCGCGGCCAGTTTCACGCCGTCCTTCCCCGCCGAGACGGCGTAGGCTTCGTCGCCGGCGCGCAGCTGCAGCCCCGCCGTTCCCGAAACGACGCGCGGTGCCTGTGCGCCGTACCACTGGACGAAGTGGTCGGCGACCCAACGGACCGCATTCTGTCCGGGTCCTTCCACCACCACCGTGGTCGCGGCGTCAAACGGAACCGGCGCGTCCATGTCGGCGGAAAACGCCACGGGCACCGGCAGCGGGTAGACCTCGTTCGTCACGGGATTGACCCCGTTCCCCGCGCAGACGGCGAGGGCAAACGAAACGACCAGGAAAAACGCATGTCTTCTCATGCACGGATTCTACCACATTCCGCGTCCCGCGCGCAAGCCGCCCATCGGCGGATATGGTAGAATACGCAGGAACAGCCATGAACGACATCGAACTCCTCTCCCCCGCCGGGTCCTTCGAAACCGCCCTCGCCGCCTTCGCCGCCGGCGCGGACGCCGTCTATCTCGGCCTCGACGCCTTTTCCGCGCGCGCCGACGCCGTCAACTTCACGGACGCGCAGCTGCGCGACCTGCTCGCCGCCGCGCACCGGGAGGGTTCGGGTAGAAAAGTCTACGTCACGTTCAACACGCTTCTCGACGACGCCCAGCTGCCGGAGGCCGCCCGGAAGCTCGCCCTGCTCGACGAACTGCGCCCGGACGGCCTCATCGTGCAGGATCTCGGCGTGGCGCGTCTCGTGCGCCGCCACTTCCCCCACCTCGAACTCCACGCCTCCACGCAGCTCGTCGCCCACAACCTCGAAGGCGTGCTCGCGCTGCGGGAACTCGGCTTCACGCGCGTCGTCCTCGCCCGCGAACTCTCCATCGAGGACATCCGCTCCATCACGCGCCGCTGCGGCTGCGAGATCGAGGTGTTCGTCCACGGCGCGCTCTGCTACTCGCTTTCCGGCCTCTGCCTCTTCTCCGCCCTGGAGAAGAACCGCTCGGGGAACCGCGGCCGCTGCGCCTACTGCTGCCGCCTCGCCTACACGGACGCGGCGGGTACGCGGTCGCTCCCCTTCTCCATGCGCGATCTGCGCCTCGACGACCACCTCGAACAACTCCGCGACGCGGGCGTCGCCTCCCTCAAGATCGAGGGCCGCATGAAGTCCCCCCTCTACGTCTCGACCGTCACCGCCCACTACCGCGAGCTGCTGGACGGCCTCCCGCCCGCCACGACGCGCGCCGACCTCGAAACGGTCTTCTCCCGCCGCACGACGGCACTCTACGCGGACGGCTACCCGAAGTCAAACCTCCTGCCGGAATCGTCCGCCACCGCCCTCGACCCCACCTCGCTCGGACACCTCGGCACGCCCGTCGGCACCGTCAAGCGCCTCACGAAGGACCGCGAAGGCCGCACGTGGCTGCGCTTCCACACCGCCCGCGCCCTCGAGCGCCACGACGGCCTCCAGTTCGCCTCGGAGGGCGGCAAGCCCGTCGGCTTCGGCATCTCGGACCTGCGCGTGGCCCTGTCACGTTCCACCGTCTTCTCGGTTCCCGCTGGCAGCGACGTCGAGGTTCTCGTGCCCGAAACCATCGCCCCCCACGCGCTCGTGCCGGGGGCGACCGTCTACTGCTCCGCCTCCAACGAGGTCAAGCGCCGCTTCCCTATTCCCTCGTTCCGTCCTTCGTCCGTCACCCCCGGCACGCCCGTCAACCTCACGGTCACGCTCGCGCCGACCGGCATCACGGCGGCTGCGGTTTCGGCGGACGGCCTCTCCGCCGACGCAACGTTGTCCCTCGATGCGCCCACGGCCTCGCACCACCCGGAGCGCACGGAAGAGGCCGTACGGAAGGCGTTCGCGCGCCTGGGCGGCACCGCCTGGGCGCTCGGCTCCCTCACGCTCGACGACCCCGACCGCCTCTTCGTGCCCGTCTCCGCGCTCAACGACCTGCGCCGCCTCCTCGTCGAACGCCTCGATGCCGCCCGCGACGCGGCACGGGCGCGCACCCTCGCGGACATCGAAGCCGACATCGCCGCAGCGCGTACCGCCTCCACCGAAGACGCCCCCGTGCCCGCGCGCGTCCTCAAGCTGCGGCTCGACCAGCCCCTCCCCGACGACGTCTGCTCCTACGACGAACTCGTCGTCGCGATCGGGCACGCCGCCGGACGGGATGTCGAACGCACGCTCACGCACAGGGCGGAAACGCTGCGCGCCCGCGCCGAGGCGACGAGCGACCCCGCCCCGCACATCCGCCTCGCCCTTCCCGTCTTCACGCCCGAACGCGCCTTCAACGCGCTCCGTTCAACCGTCAAGCACATGGTCAAGGCCGGCATCACGTCCTGGGAGGCGGCGGACCTCGCCGGGCTCCGCCTCCTCGCCCAGCAGGGCCTGGCGGACCTCACGGCGGACTGGTCGCTCTACGCATTCAACCGCCCGGCCCTCGCCCAGTTCGCCGAACTTGGCCTCGTGCGCTGCGTGGCCTCGCCCGAAAACGCCGCCGAAAATCTGCACCTGCTCGCCGCCGAAACGTCCTCCGCGCCGCCGCACGCCGAATTCCTGATTCGGCAGAACACGCCGCTCTTCCTCTCCCTCACACGCCCCGCGACGCCCGATCCCGCCCACCTCACGGGACTCCGGGGCGACACGTTCACGAGCTTCCCGCTCGACGGCCTCTGGGTCACGACGCGCACGGAGGCACGCCGCTTCCGCGTTCCCGGGAACGCCGCCACCACGCGCGTCGACCTCAGCTGGGACCCGGGAAACGCCTTTTCCGTGGATCCTTTCGGATCTCACTTTCCCTCTGCCGCGCGCGCGAAGAGCCGGGCGTCGCGGTATTCCGCGTCGACGTCCGGGTAGACGGCGTCGAAGACGACGCGGCCGCCCTTCGCGCAGAGGGCGCGCAGCGCGGCCTCGAGGTCGCCGCGCCGCGCGTCGGCCAGCCGCCCGTGGCATCCGAAGAAGGCGTCGGGGACGACCTTCTCGTCTTCGGCGACGCCGAGGAACCAGCACGCGCCGTCCCGCGCCTCCACGGCCCGGACGACGTCCTTCTCGCGGAACATGACGGCGGAGAGGCTGTGCGCCCCCTTCAGGTTCGGCTCGTTGACGGCGGCCAGGTCCTGCGGAAGGGCCTCCAGGTTCCAGACGTTGTCGCGCAGACGCACGACAATCCCCTTCTCGCCGGCCGCCCGCGCGAACGCGCCGAGGTTGCGGAGGTACGAGGCCCGCGCTGCCGCCCGCTCGCCCATGTCCGCGAGGCTGTGGCCGGCGACGACGACCTCGCGCACGCCGAGGATTGCGCACTTGCCGAGGAACTTCGCGAACGCCTTCTGCGACCGCGCGCGCTCCTCCGCGATGTGGTCCGTCCAGCGGTACCCGGGGTAGACGTCGGTCGCGTCCGCAAAGTCGACGAGCACGTCAAGCCCCTGCAGGCGGATCCAGTTGCGCTCCGCCTCCAGCGCCTCGTCGTCGCGCGTGAAGACGTAGCGCCAATTGACCATGACCGAGTCGAAGTGCCGGAAGAACGTCGGGCGGCGCAGCAGCTGCTCCTTGATCGGCTCGTTCGACCGCAGGTAGAGCGTGCGCAGCTTCGGGTTCGGCGGCGGCGCGGCCTCCGCCAGCACCCGCAGGTTCGTCTCCTCGACGCGCACGCGGAGCATCCGGACGGCGCCCGCCGCGACGGTCTCCGGCGTGTCCGCGCCGAGGACGAGGTTCGTGGCCGTCTCGGGCGCGAAGCCGCGCGCCGCGCGCTCGCGGCACGAGGTCGGCAGCTCCTCGACCGAGAGGATCTTCCCGACGTGCGACGTGAGGCGCAGGGGCTGCTCCGTCCACGTGTTGTTGGCGATGCAGAGCGTGTAGTCGCCCTTCGCGCGCCGGCAGGCCACGAGCGAGAGGCCGTTCGCCCGGAAGTCGGGCGACACCGTGAAGAGCGCCGCGTCGCGGAACGCCGCGTCGAGCGCGCGCCGCGCCGCGTCCGTCAGCGGATACGGGCTGACGTAAGGCGTCTCGACGGGGTAGCGGGCCTGCCGCACGCGGGGCTGCTCGGCGACGCCCCAGTCGGAGGCGATGACCGTGACCGTACCGCCGTTCGCCGCCGCCGGAAGCCCCGCCGGGAAGAGCGCGCGGCGGTTGCCCTCCGTCAGCACGAGCCGCCCGCCCCCGGCGACGTAGGCGGCGAGCGCGTCGCGGAACTCCTCCGTCGGCTGGATCGCGCCGGCGAGGACGAGGAGCGCGTACTGCTTCAGCACCCAGAGCGGGGCGTCCGACAGGAGGCAGTCGGCGATGTCGCCATACGGCGTGGGCGCGTTGAAGCCGCGCTCGTCGCGGAAGAAGCCCGAATCCTGATAGCCGGGATAGAGCAGGTCCAGGACGCCGTCGGTGAAGTAGTCGCTCCGCTCGAACGGGATCGCCCCCCAGCAGACGTGCGACCAGCCGCTGTAGAGGTGGCGCGGGAAGCACCAGCCGCGCGCGCTGTCGATCACGAGCCCGACGGGAACGGCCATCACGCCGGGATCGCCGTGGCGGTCGATCCAGTCGACCGCCTCCTGCTGGATCTCGCCGACCGGCGAAAGCGCGCCCGTGCCCGCAAAGCCGCCGTGAAAGAAAGACCCCTCGAAGCCGCACGCAAGGCCGTTGTAGAAGAGCTGCGTGTAGAGGAGCTTCTTCAGGAGCGCGAGCGAGGCGCCCTTCTCCGGGCCGGAGTCGGCCCCCGGCGTCTCCTTCTCGGGATAGCACTTCCAGCCCCAGCGGTTGAAGACCGAGACGTTCCCGAACCACGGCACGCCGTACTGCTTGCCCGCGCCACGGATGAAGGCGTAGTAGACCTGGCCGTTCGGAAGGGCCTGGGCCGTCTCGGCGCCGAGCATCGTGTAGCAGTTCGCGCGCAGGAAGTAGTGCCCGTAGTTGAGCGAGACGAGCGCGGCCATCTTGTTGCCGAGCGTCTTGTCCATATGCTCGAAGTAGCGCTGGAAGCGGAGGAGGTGCGCGAAGCGGCCGGGCGCGGGCCGGGGGCTTCCCGACCAGCGTCCGTCCTGTTCGCCGTTGTCCATGCCGAGCCAGCGGTCGCCCAATTCGCGCTCCAGCATCTCGCAGACGCCGGGGGGCATGCGCCAGAGCCCGTCGACGCCCTGCGCCTTGCCGTTCGGCAGATAGCCCCAGACGTCGAAGAGCCAGAGGCCGCGCCGTTTGATCTCGGCGACGATCTCCGGCAGGTTCCCGTTGCCGAGCACCTTCAGGTTCGGCCAGACGAGGTTGCCGAGCCTGTTCGAGACGACGTACGTGTCGAGCGCGTCGCGCCAGGCCGCGTTGTCCGGCAGATGCCGGATGGACGTGAACTGCATGCGGTTGCCGAACTGGGCGCGGTCCGGCGGCTTCACCGCGCGGCGCGTCTCGTCCGGGTGGCGGCGCGGGTCCATGTAGTGCGGGTAGATGGCGGGCCCCGCGTATGCGGCGCCCGCCAGCGCCGCGCACGCGAAAAGAGCGGTCAGGTCCATGTCGCCCCCCTAGACGTCCACGTCCTCGGGCATGTGCTGGGCCGAGCAGCCCGCGTCCACGACGAGGCGCTCGCCGCCGATGTTGCGCGCGGCGTCCGAGGCGAGGAACGCGACGGCCTCCGCGATGTCGCCGCCCGTCGCCTCCTTGCGGAGCGGGCAGTTCAGGCGGCGCCGCGCCTTGATCTTCTCGTCGAGCGCGTCCCAGCGCTCCGTGTAGATGTAGCCGGGCGCGACTTCGTTCACGCGGATGCCGAGCGGACCGAGGTCGAGCGCGAGGGACCGCACCATCGCGTCGATGCCGCCCTTCGAGGTGACGTAGCTCGTGCGGTTGCGGATCGCGCGCATCGAGGTGTTCGACCCCAGCGTCACCACCACACCGCGCTGGTCCGTCGCGGGATTCGGCTCCTGTTTCATGAAGAAGCGGGTACACGCCATCTGCGTCACCTGGAAGCCGCCGACGAGGTTGACCTTCAGCACCTCCAGCATCTTCGCGGGGTCCATTTCCAGCGGACCGCCCTGCCCGAGGCCCTGGTGCGCCGCGTTGTTGACGAGGATGTCGAGCCGTCCCGCCTCCTTCTCGATCACGTCGAACATCGCCGTGACCTGATCACGGTCCGAGATGTCGCATACGATCGCGCGCACGTCGCCGATCTTCCGGTCGCGCAGGATCTTCTCGCCCCGCGCGGTCGATGCGGGCGTCGACCCGCACATGAACACCTTCGCGCCCTCGCGGATGAACAAATCCACGATCTCGATGCCCGTGTTGCGGTTGCCGCCCGTCACGAGCACGACCTTCCCCTCAAAACGCTTCATCTTGCTCCTTTGTTGTCATCATGATAAACGCAGGTCGCTCCGCGAAGCATCTGCGTTCCACCATCTGGTTTAAACGGGCATCTTGACCGTCAGGGCGGCGCCCTTGTTCCACCAGCAGTCGAGCGGCGTCACCGTGAAATGGGTCGTCCCCGGCGGCAGGCGGTCCGCCGACACGCAGCAGGAGGAGGCGCCCTTCGCGCGCGGATGCCCGGGCGCGTGGTTGTAGCCGTTGGCCATCACGTGGAACGCCTCCGTCTTCCCGCCTGCGCCGTGGGCGACGACTTCGTATTCATAGGGACGCGACCCGGGCACGGCAAACGCCGCCGGGAAGGTCAGCTCCCAGGCGTCCTTCTCCACCGCGTCGTACCCCGGCGTGCGGCGCGTCTTCGCCTTGCGCTTCTTCAGCGTCACCTGCGCGCCCTTCGGGAACTCCGGCGCCTTCGCCTTCTTCGCGCGCGCGGCGAAGTCAAACGGACGCGGCTCGGACGCGGCAAGCGGCATCACCCAGTCCGGCCCCAGGAACACGTCGCCCAGGAACTCCCGCCGCTGCACGACAATGCAGTCGTCGTAGACATTCCACAGCATGCCCTGGCGACAGTCGCCCGCAGGGAAGTCCCCCATCACCTTGAGCGCGTTGCACGCGGCGGCCGCCTTGCTCTCGGTCGTGGTGTTCTCGTAGCCGAACGGCGGGCGCTGGTCGTAGGGGAGGCCCGTGTAGCGCAGCGAGCTCGTGCCCACGGACGTGAAGGCGCCCTGCCAGATCGAGCGCTCGTCCGTCAGCGAGTAGTGCGAGTGGCCCGAGAAGGCCACCGCGTTCGGATAGGCCGAGAGGACCTTCGTGACGAGGCCGGCGTCGTGCCCCCACGCCCACGGGCCGTAGCACGTGTCCTTCGGGTGCGGGTGCTGGAAGTAGAAGAACGGCCTCTTCGGGTCGAGCGCCTTCCCGTGCGCGTCCAGGAAACCCTTGAGCTCGACGCCGAACGGGCAGCTGCCGTACTTCGTCTCCATCCCCTTCCCGTCGTCCCAGTGCTGGCCGAGGAACGTGTAGCCCTTGATCACCTTGCGGTAGAGGCGCGTGTAGTCCTCGTGGAAGATCTTCTTCCACCATCCGGCCAGGTCGCTGCGCAGCACGTGGTCGCGGCTCCAGGCGCCGAACTCGCTCTCCTTCGCCTCCTTCGCATGGCGCTTCGCGGCGTGGTCGCCGTAGAGGTAGCCGTGGTAGTCGTGGTTGCCGTAGACGAAGAGCTTCTCGACCTTCCGGCCGTCGGGCGCCTTGTCGTCCGGGAAGACCGCATACCAGGCCTCGGCGACGGCCTGCAGCTGCTCGACCATGCCGTGGTCGGCCATGTCGCCCACCACCATCACCGCGTCCACGCCCTGGTCGCGGAACCATTCAAGGGTATGCCGGAACGTGAGGTTGTTGCCCCAGCGCTCCGGTTTCTCGCCCGCGCCCACGTGCGTGATGTGGATGTCGCTCACCACGCCGAACGTGAGGTTCGGCTTCTTCGCGGGCGCCTCGCCCGCGCGGAGCGGGCGGACGCGCGCGCCACCCAAGGCGCCGAACGCAGCCGCGCCGCCGATGAAGAAACGACGTGTCAGTTCCATGTTACATCCTCGACTTTCCTTGTTGTGATTCGTATTTGTGTGCTTCGTGAACGGCCGCCCGCGCGGCCTTCTATCGTCCCGCGCCGGCGCCCGCGCGCGGGCACGGCCAGCCGGCGGCGCCGACCGCGCCGAGATCCGCCGCCGTCGTCGCCGCCGAGCCGGGCGTGTGCGTGACGAGCGTCATGCGGCGCGCCGCCGGCATGCCGGCGTAGCCGCCTTCGCGCCGGCCGACCGCCACCGCGCCGCCCTTCATGACGAGCGGCGTCCACGCGCCCCGCCCCCTGCGGTACTCAAGCGACGTGCCGTCGTCCTCGTAGAGCCAGCTCGTCCCGTCCGGGCCCGGCCAGGCGTGGAGCTCCACCTCCTCGTTCCAGCCCTTGTCGACGTGCGGCCTCTTCGGCCACATCGGGATCACGGCGCCGGCACGCACGTAGAGCGCGCCGCCCCAGTCGGGCGTCGTCGCGACCGGGCGCCGGCACGGCCCCGTGACCGCCTCGCCGGTGCGCCAGTCGTACCAGACGCCTTCGGGGATCGCGATCTCCTTCGTGAACGCGGAGACGAGCAAATCGGGGCCGAGCATGTAGGTCGTCACGCAGCGGTCGTACTCCGGCACGTCGGGGAAGGCGAACGGCAGCGCGCGCATCACCGGCCAGCCCGTCCGCGCGGCCTCCGCGGCCGCCGTGTAGAGGTACGGCAGCAGGCGGTAGCGCAGGTGGGCGTAGGCGCGGAAGTCCGCGACCTTCTCCGGGGGGGCGATCCACGGCTGCCGCCAGTAGTCCCAGTTGTTCTGCTGGCTCCAGGTCTGCAGGAAGCCGAAGTGGAGGGACGCGGCGTTGCCGATGTCCATGTCGCAGCTCTGGTTCGAGTGGCCCGAGATGCCGAGGTTCAGCAGGGAGGCGAGCGGCTTGGCGCCGCCGCCGGTGTCGCCCGCCCAGGTCGCCACGAACTGCTGCACGCCCGCGTAGCCGCCCGCCGAGTAGACCATCGCGCGCTTCCCCGTGTAGTCCTCGAAGCCGCGCGCCATCTGCTTGTCGTAGACGAGCGCGTAGAGGTTGTGCATCTCCTCGTCGCACATGCCGTTCGCCCACGCGCGGTCGGGATGCTCGCCGAACTGATTGCAGCCGTCGAGCTTGAAACACTGCGCGCCCTGGTCGACGAACTTCTTGAGATGCTCGAACCACGGCAGCATGCCGTCGGGGCAGTCGTCCTCGGGACAGTAGAGCCTCGCGTACATCGCCGACTTGTGGCGGGAGCGCCTCTTCGCCTTCGGGCCCTTGGCCGCCTGCGCGGGATCGGCGCCGATGCGGTCGTCCTCCCATGTCTCGGTGATGCCGGCGGGCATCTCGATCTGCCGGCCGCCCTTCTTCGCGAGCCCCGCCGCGCACTGCTCCTCGTAGCGCGTGAGGTCGTAGTCGCAGCAGAGCCAGAGCGAGAGCTTGAACCCGATGCGCCGAAGCGCGCCCACGAAGGTGTGGTCGCCCTTCGGCGCCCAGTAGGGGAAGTAGAAGCGCGCCTGGTTCCACTCCTTGTAGACGGAGGCGTCGTAGAACGTCTGCATCCAGCCGGGCTCAAGCCCGATCACGTCGCACGGCAGGTCGCGGTCGCGGAACTGAAGGGCCTCGTTCACGAGGTTGTACTGGTCGATGTTCTGGTTGCAGACGTAGGTGAAGCCGTAGCCCCAGACGGGGAGCAGCGCGGGGCGCCCCGCGAGCTGCGTGTAGATGTCGAGCAGCGCCCGGTAGTCCTTCCCCGTGAACACGTAGAAGTCGATGTCGCCCTCCTTCGCCTCGCAGACGAGCGCGTCCGGGTCCTTCGCGCCGCAGTCGAAGGCGTTGCGCCACGTGCTGTTCAAGAGCAGGCCCCATCCGCTGCGGCTCACGGCCATCGGGATCGGGATGTTGCAGAGGTTGTTGCGGATCCAGAGGTCGAAGCGGTGGCCGCGCCGCATGATGTTGTCGCGCCCCGAGTCGCCGAAGCCATAGATGCGCTCGCCCTTCGCGAGCGAGAAGGCGATTGCGAAACCCTTGCCGACGGCGCGCGGCGTCACCGTGACGTCCGCCGCCGAGGCGAGCCCCTTCACCCGCAGCGTCCCCCGGGCGGAATCCACCGTCAGCACGGCCACCGCCGTCCGCACCGCGTTCCCCTCGCGCGCGAACGGGGTCTTCGGCCAGTCGCCCTTCAGGATGCCGTAGCGGTTCATGCCGCTCTCGGTCCAGACGACGCCCTGCGCGTCGTTCGTCCAGCTCCGCCGCACGCGGAAGAGGTTTTCCGCAAGCACGTCCACGCGCAGGGACGCGCCGTCGGCGAGCCGCGTCACGACGCTCTGCGCGTCCGGCGCGGGCGCCTTCCAGACGGGCCGCGCCGCAGAGACACCCGCCAGCAGCGCGCCGGCCAGGAGAAGAATCAGTTTCCGCATGTCCACGTCCCGTCCTTTCGCCGTCAGCACGTCTTGAAGCGGTATTCCGTGGTGGAGTAGAGGACCTGCCCCGGCCGGACGATCGTCGTCGGGAACGCGGGCTTGTTCGGCGAGTCCGGGAAGTGCTGCGTCTCCAGGGCGACGCCCGCGTTGCGCACGGGAAGGTAGTAGCCGTCGTAGATCTGCATGCCCGGCTCGGTCGTCCACACCTCCAGCTGGCGCCCTGTCTTCGTCGAGGTGAGGATGCACGCGGGCGTGAGCTCGTCGCCGGGCACCGTCTTGCGCAGCACCCAGTTCATGTCGTAGCCGGCGCCGTACTTGAGCTGGTCGTAGTCCCGGTCGTGCAGGGCGCCGATCGTGTGCGTGGTGCGGAAGTCGAACGGCGTCGCCGTCACGTCGCGCAGCTCGCCGGTCGGAATCATGTCCGCGCCGTAGGCCGTGATCTGGTCGGCGTTGACGTAGAGCTGGTGGTCGAGGATCGTCGTGCCGGCGTCCACGCCGTCGAGGTTCCAGTAGGCGTGTTCGGTGAGGGCGATCGGCGTCGCCTGGTCCGTCGTCGCGCGCCAGCCGATGTGCCAGACGTTGTTGTTGTCGAGCGTGAGCGTGGCGCGCACGGTCACGTTGCCGGGATAGCCGCCCTCGCCGTCGGGCGAGGTGATTTCGAGAACGAGGCCCACCTTGTCCGCCGTGTGGATCTCCCGGACGCACTTCCACATCCGCAGCGAGAAGCCGCGCAGACCGCCATGGAGCGCGCAGGGGATGCCGCCCGGCTCGTTGTTGAGCTCCAGCGTGTACGTCTTGCCGTCGAGGGTGAACGTCCCCTTCCCGATGCGGTTGCCGTAGCGGCCGACGAGGGCGCCGTAGTAGGTGCCGCCGTGCTCGGCGACGTAGTCATCGAGCGTGGGCCAGCCCAGCGTCACGTTGTCGAGGTGGCCGCTACGGTCCGGCACGAGCGCCTTCACGAGGCGCCCGCCCCAGTCCGTGAAGTCCAGTTCCAGGCCATTCGCGTTCACGAGACGCCACAGCGTCACCGGCTCGCCCTCGAAGATCCCCCAGGGCATCGATTCAATCGCGTTCGTCATTCTCTTCCCTCTATCTCATTGCATCTTGTACTTTCACTCTCACAGCGTCGGCGGTTTGTGGTAAACTATCCGCCGTTCAATCGGCCCCTGTAGCTCATCTGGACAGAGCAGCTGCCTTCTAAGCAGCGGGTAGTGAGTTCGAGTCTCGCCAGGGGCGCCAGTCCTTTCCCCGCGCTACTTCGCGGGGACCGTTTCTCCGGCGACCTCCGCCGCCGTCCAGTCGATGTACGCCTTCACGTTTCCGCTTACGGCGTTGGACTTCAACGCCTGGACGTCCTTCGCCCGGCACCGGCAGCCGCACCAGCGCAGCTGGTCGAGGAGGAAGGTCTGCACGTACTCGTCCTTCGTCTTGCGGAAGGCGGCGAGCAGGGCCATGTTCCAGGTCTTCCGCTGGCACGGCGCGGCGCCCGGCGTGCGGCAGCGCTTCTGGCAGCCGTCCACGCGACCGATCACGGCCTCCATCACGTACTGCGAGACGGCGCCGATCACGGCGAGCGTGAGCGGATCCGTCTTGTAGGCGCCCTGCACCTTCGCGAGCAGGGCCTCGGCGGAGGCGGCGTCCCACACGTGTTCGGCAAGCGCCTTCGGCGTGGTGGCGGCGGCGAGCTGCGCCTCGGCGGCCTTCTGCCACTCGACGGCCATCGGATTCCCGGCGACGGGCGCCATCGCGGCGCCGTAGTCGGCGAATGCGTTCGGGTCCACGTACTTCTTCTTCTGTTGTTCGGCCATTGTTCCAGCTCCCTTCCCGTTCAGCCCCACATTTCCTTCTTCCACGGCGCGCGCATCCCCTGGTAGAGGAAGCGGTCCGCCGCCTGGTCGTCCACCGCGCGGAGCGCGACCGGGTCGAACCGGAAGCCGCGCCCGAGGCGTTCGGCGACGATGGCGAGATTGAACATCGTGCAGGAGCGGAAGCCGTTCGACTCGTTGAGCGCGAATGTCTTGCGGTTCCGGCAGCTGTCGATGAAGTCCGTCTGCTGCGGCGCGGGCTTCGGCAGCCCGGCGAGCGTCGCGAGCACCTTCTCCTCGGGCCACCAGCCGTTCGCGTCCTTGAGGCGCAGCGTCTTCCCCTCCTTCGCCTTCGGATAGACGCAGAGGCCGTTCGCGCCGCGCAGAAGCGGCTCGTCCTTCAGCGTCTCGTCGCCGTCGAGGGCGACCGTCGTGCCGTCGTCGTAGGTGAGCGTGATGCGGTCGAAGCGGCCGACGGCCTCTGGGTGCTGGCGCGGGCCCTTGTAGTCGACGAGGACGGGGCTCGTCTCGTCCTTGCAGAGGAGGTACTGGAGCGGGTCGAGGTAGTGCTGCGCCATGTCGCCGAGGCCGCCCGCGTCGTAGTCCCAGTAGCCCCGGAAGGACGTCCCCGCCCGGTGGGCGGTGTAGGGCTTCCACGGCGCGGGCCCCAGCCAGAGGTCCCAGTCAAGGTCGGCGGGGACCGGCGCGGCCACGTCGGTCACGCGGCCCGACCAGTTGAACTTCCAGCTGAAGCCCTGCCCCGCGCCGAACGTGCAGCGGACGGGCCCCTTGCCGAGGAGGCCGTTCTCGACGATCTGGCGGATCGGCTCGACCGTCGTGCCGAACCCGTAGAACGTGCCCTGGAAGCGGAACCAGGTGTTGAGGCGGAACATGCGCTTCTTCGCCTTCACGACCTCCATCACACGCCGGCCCTCGCCGACCGTGCGGGTCATCGGCTTCTCGCACCAGATGTCCTTGCCGGCGTTCGCGGCCATCACGCTCATGCAGCCGTGCCAGTGCGGCGGCGTGCAGATGTGGACGACGTCCACATCCTTGTCGGCGAGGAGCGCCATGAAGTTTTCGTACGCCTTGACCTTGCCCCAGCCGCACTGCTCGGCGCGCTGGAGGCCGTGCTGCACGCGGCTCTTGTAGGGGTCGCAGAGGCCGATGAGGCGCGAGCCCTTGAGCGTGAGGTGGTTGCCGCTCTGCGCGATGCAGCCGAAGCCGATGAGCGCGCGCGTGAGCTGGTTCGAGGGCGCCGTCTCGCCCCGCAGCACGCCTGCGGGGACGATGCTGAAGAGCCCGGCGCCCGCCGCCGTCTTCAGGACCTGCCGTCTTGTCAGTGTCATAAATCCTGCCTCTCCGTGTCTGTGTGTGGGGGAACGCCCGTCCTCACGCCTTGGGCGGTTCGAACTTCAGCTTGCCGAGATCGACGTCCACGAGCCCGAGCGGCTTCGTGGTCTTCCACCCGCCGCGCGTGAAGTCGGGGATGTCCATCGAGCGGCCCCGGTTGTCGGCGGACTTCTCGGTCAGCTCGCACAGGCAGCACCAGCTCGCGAGGTCGTAGACGTTCATGTCGAGCGGGAGGCCGTTCTGCAGGCAGTAGCTCAGGCGCAGCACCATGAGGAAGTCCATGCCGCCGTGCCCGCCGACCTTCTTCGCGATCTCGCCGGCCTTCTTCCAAAGCGGGTGCTTGTACTGCTCGCGGATCTCCGCCGTCTTCTTCGCGTCGAAGGCGTGCGCGCCCTTTCCGAGCGCGTCCTCGATCGCGATGCGCAGCGGGTAGTCCTGCAGAACGCCGCGCGTGCCCTGGATGAGGTTGATGCGGCTGTAGGGGCGGGCCGTTCCGACGTTGTGCTGCACCATGATCGTGCGGCCGTTGACGGTCTTGATGACGCTCGTGTTCATGTCGCCCATCTTGACCTTGAGGTCGCGCCGCCACGGGTCGTCCTTGTGGAGCGTGCGCCCCACCTCCTCGAACCCGGCCTGCTTGGAGTCGACCGAGACGAGGTAGTCGAAGCGGTCGCCCCGGTTGATGTCCATGTCGAGGCAGATCGGCCCGAGGCCGTGCGTCGGGTACTGGTTGCCGCCGTGGACGGCGTTGTGGCGGAGTCGCCAGAAGTCCCAGTAGCCGCCGCCGCCCTTCGCGTCGTCCCAGGCGGCGTAGTTGTACGTGCGCAGGTCGTGGATGTACGCGCCCTCGCCGTGCGTGATCTCGCCGAGAAGACCCTTGCGCACGAGGTTGTAGGCGAGCATCTCCGTCTCGCCGTAGCAGCAGTTCTCCAGCTGCATGCAGTGGCGGCGCGTCTTCTCGCTCGCCTCGACGAGCGCCCAGCACTCGTCCACCGTGAAGGCGCTCGGCACCTCGATGACGACGTGCTTGCCGCACTTCATCGCGTAGAGGGCGATCGGCACGTGGAGGTCCCACGGCGTCGCGTTGTAGACGAGGTCGACGTCCGGGTCCTCGCACATCCGCTTCCAGTCCTCGGGGCCCTTGTCGCCGTACACCTTGGGCGTCGGCGCCTTCTTGTCCGCGAGGTACTTGAGCGTCCGCTCGCGCCGCGCCGCGTTCACGTCGCAGATGGCGGAGATGTACCCGCCCGGCACGAGCGTGAAGCCCGTGATGCCGGCCTGCCCCCGGCCGAGGCCGACGACGCCCACGCGGAGGTTGGCGATGGGCTTGTCGGCGTAGAGGGCCATCCGCCCACCCACCGCGCATCCCGCCTTCGTCACGCAGCCGCCCGCGGCAACCGCCGCAGCGCCCATCCACGCAAGGTTCAGGAAGTCTCTTCTACTCTGCGCCATGACACGTTCCTTTCGTTTACACAGTCTGTTCGATGAAAACACAGACATGATTCTACCAGAAAACGCCTAAGCCGTCCATCACCAGAAATGTGGAAACGGAACCAAGCCGCCCAATGTGCCGGCCGGCCGAGATTCATGTGAACCTGAAACGGGAGGAACGCAACTTGTGGTGTCCGTCTGCGGAACGCAGATGCTGCGCATGCGCAGTTTTGGCAAAGACCGATGGGACTACGACGCCCGGAATACCGGGCTACGCCACAATCGGTCTTTGCCAAGGTGCAGGACGGAACTCGACGCATCCATCGTGTAAGACGGGATGGACGCGCATGCCGGAATCCGCGCGCCCGCCTATTGTGGTGGAACCAGATAATGGGTGTAGGTTTCATTTGGTTCTTCTGGCATCTTATTGCCCCGGCAATGAAAGGGGTTGATAAACTCCGATGATTGATGTCCTCGCGCGGGTACTTGCGTATCGTTTCGCGATCGCCTTCGGCGACCTGCCCACCGATCCGCTTCGGCGCATTCCCGCCCCCCCCCAGTATGTTAGATTGGATGTAGCCCCTAGATCGGATGTAGCCCCTCGGCATCGTGTGTGGCGAGAAGAGTGATCCATGAGCAACGCACTAAAAAGATTATTACGCAGTGAAATCTCATTGCGTCCCGCCGCCCCTTCTGCTAGACT
>ERZ1026780.255-NODE-255-length-45151-cov-9.574552_pt1 | contig 45151 bp, 27 predicted proteins | sample MGYA00380126_ERZ1026780 | MGnify/ENA primary metagenome ERZ1026780 (study PRJEB33269, sample SAMEA4719762) | human gut metagenome | biome: human-associated habitat; feature: organic feature; material: feces | place: Cameroon | collected 2013-10 ... | reverse complement strand
AGAAGAACACCACCGTGTATTTTTCCAAGTCGACCACCGGGGTTTTCGTGTCGCCTTCGGATTTGGTCTCCCCCGCTTTCGCAGCCGCCTCGGCTTCCTCCTTGCGGATCATCGCCTCGATGGTCTTTGTGATAAACTCCTGGAGGTCAGTCGTGATGAACTCGAACTTCGCAAGAGGCCGGCGCATCTGAACGGTCACTGTGGAAGGCGTTTCCTTGCTGCCGCGACGGATGACTTTCAGGTCGGCGCTGCCGCTGAAGGCGTCGCGGAAATCGTTGTTGCCCTCGTGAGTTCCCTGAAGGCTTATGCGGCGGAAGTTGGTCGTGTTGTAGAAATAGTCGCTCTGAGTGCCGGCAAGAACGAAGTCTGTCCAGACATAGAAACGGTAGCTGCCCTCGTCGATGCTGAAGCGGAAGGATGCGCTAAGTTCGTCGATTTCGTCCTTGGAGAAAACCTTCAGAAGGAACGGCTCCTCGGCGTAGCTCCCGTCCGGAAGGAGACGGTAGGCGGCTATGGTGTAGCGGATGTCGTAGTCCCTGCCGTCGTGTGAGGCTCTTGTACCTTCTTCGTTAAGCACCTTGTACTGAGGCAGCTGAGTGTCAAAGTCCAAGTTGACAATCACATCGGCCGGGCTCGGCTCAGGCCACTCGTGGACGGCGCAGGAAGTGATGCACAGCAGAGCGCAGGCTGCCAATGCCGCAGAGGAAGACACAACCCATGATATGACACTCCGCAAAATCATTTCTTGCGGCCCCTCCTCAGGTCGAAACTGTAGCTGAAATTCAAGGCCGCATTGTCAAGTCCCCAATAGGTCTTGCTCACACTGCCCGCAAGGGCACCGTTCGGCTCGTTGTAGAACTTGTCGTAGTGGAAACGGTAGGCGCCGGCGCCGAGGACAAAGTCGAGGTTCCACCTCTTGTCCTTGCTCAAAGGAAGACGGTAGCCAAGGCTCACGCCGCCGCCAACCAGAGGCTCGTTGCCGTTGTGCGTCTGGATGCGCCAGTTGCCGTTTGTGGCGAGGTTGAAGTAGGCAAGGCCGAAGTGCGCACCCACAAAAAGGCCTGCGGGGCGGGTGAAGTTCCATCGCAACTCCGGCTGGAAGCCAAGAGCGCGGAACTTGATTGTCGATGTGAAATAATTGAGCGCAGAGTAATAGACCGGAAGGTGGAAGGAAAGATTGCGCGTTATGTCCACCTCCGCGGAGAGGTTGCCCAGCAAAAGGCCAAGTCCCACGGCGTTCGTTCCGACTCGCAGCTGACGCACCCACTCTTCCTTGTCAAAAAGGCCTTCCGGAGGTGTGTTCGGCTTAAGAGGGACGGCGCAAATCGAGCCAACAGGTGGTTCAAGGCGGAAACTCCGCACAACTGAAACGGCCGGGACCGTGTCAGGAAGACGCTCCGCCAAAGCGAGGCGTATTGTGATGCCGGAGACCCTGAGCTCAGGAAAGACTATGTTAGTCAGATAGTTCCATATACCCCCCCCCAGACGATGGAGGGCTGACGCCTTGGCGTTGTGGCTAAGACTGCTGTCTCGCAGGACTTTGAGAACGGTGGCGCGGCCATCGAAGCCTTGGCCTGCCTCAAGGAGAGCAGCAAGATCTTCCCACGTCCCGGCGGATGCCGAAGATACGGTGAGGTCCTCACCTTGGAGGACGATGTCGTCACCGATGACCGACAGGAAAGCCGACATTCCATTGCGAAGGCGTTCTGCTGCAAGACGGGCATTGACACGCTCCGGTCCCTCCGGCGATGTGCCGGCTTGGAACTCAGCGCGGACAATCTCATAATTGCGCGCATGAAGGGATACTATCTCGTCTGAAAATTTCTGGAGACGTTCCGCGTTCCCGCGGTAGTTCGGATCATATACTGAAGAGCCTTGCCGGAAATGTATTTCGACAGATCTATCTATTGACTGCCCCATGGTAGCCACGCCGGACATAATCAACGCCAGCGCAAGACATAACTTCCTCAGTACGCCGAAGCTCATTTTTTACTCACCTTATACGACATCCGAATCTTGTTCGGAAAAACGGGCGCAAAAGTATTCAATTCAAAACAAATTCACAAGATATTTTTTTATTTTTTATGAAAGTGAAACAAATTTGAACCCGTCGGTAAGTCAATGAGCGGTCGAAGTCCGTCTGTCAGCGCAGGGCGGCGACGATTTCGCACATCTGCGGGAACTGCGCCTCCATCGACTGAAGAAGTTTGTATTGGGCGCGGGCACGGACGAGATTGTGCTCCGGATACTTCGTTTTGTAGTAGGTGTCGCCGTCGAGGTAGTCCATAAGGAAGCGGAGCACTTGCTCGAAAGTGATGTATCGACCGGAGAATGCGAGGTTGTCCAACTCAGCAGGACAGAGGGAAGATCCCATCTCTGAAAGATAGCCCCGGATGTAGGCCGTGAACATTTCGAGAGACATGGAGACGGTTGAGAGATCCTGCGCGTCTTCGGCACCGGTGTTGGTGTAGCAACGGAGAGCGTCACCGACATCGTTGATAACGGAAGCTGACATCACCGTGTCAAGGTCAATGGCACAGAGGACTTCCTTTGTCTTCGCATCGAAGAGGATATTGCTGATCTTCGTATCGTTGTGGGTCACGCGGCAAGGAATGACGCCATTCTCGATGAGTGTCGCGAAATCGAGCATTTCTTTGCGTCGGGACTCAATCCATTCTATTTCTTCAAGGCAGGAATCAACACGTCCTGCAGCATTGCGGGCAACGGATTCGTCCCACTGCTGAAAACGCCAGCGCATGTTGTGGAAGCCCTTTATGACCTCGACGAGAGGCTCATGGAAGTCCGCAAGCAAAGCTTGAAAGCGTCCGATTCCCTTACCGCCCTGGTAGGCAAGCTCCGGAGTGTCTGCCTGTGTATATGAAAGAGTGTCGCCGATGAAAACGCAGACTGCCCAATATTCTCCGTCAGCATCTTCATAATAGAGTTTTCCGTCCTTTGCAGGAATGACGGTCAGAGTCTCACGCATCGGGTCAGCCACCTTTTTCTTTATGTGGCTTGTCACCTTCCAGATGTTCTCCATCATTCCAGGCACGTTGGGGAAGACTGACTTGTTTTTCCGCTGAAGGATGTAGTCAGGGTCGTCACCGGCCGTCTTAACGATGAGCGTGTCATTGATGAATCCCTCTCCAAGAGGCTTGATTTCACAAATCTGGCCCTTCAGGTCAAACTTCGATGCAATTTCGAGATATTTCTCCGTCATAATTATGTGTATATTTATATGTTTACAAAAAGCAGTTCCGCCTCCCAAAAGACGGAACTGCAAAAATAATAAAAATTACCAAGAAAAAAGCACTGAGTCAAAAGGGATGCCTAAAAACTTAATCCGATTTTGCCCATAAAATTGACAGGAGCCTGCGGGAATATGCCAATACCACTCACCTGCGTACCGTCCTCCTTGATGCCCTTATACCAGCAGGTACCGTCGACATAGTAGAGGTTGTTCAGCAGGTTGTTGACATAGAGGCCGAGACGGATGGCTCCGCCATGCGCGAATGCAGTGCCGCAGCGTCCGCTGAGGGAGAACTCATGAGTAAGGGAAAGGTTGGAGACAAAATAGCCGGGAATAGAGCGGCTGTCGTTCCGCGTGTTGTCGACATATTGTTTGCCGACATACTTGCCGTCGATCGCGAGTGTCGTGGTCTTCAATGAGTTGTGGCAAACAGCAGCAAACGGCTTAAAACCTATGCGGAGCATACCGACAACGGACGGTGACATAAGCATAGTCGTCTTTCCGAAGTCCACTTCCCTCTGGACCGGCTTCCAGTCAGCGTCATACACCGCCTCACCGTTCGCGTCATAAAGCTGGAACGACTCCTTGTAGTTCATGACCTTGTTCATGCTGAGAGTGACATTTCCTGAAAGGGAGAGCCACTTGAAAGGGTCGTAGGCAGCAGAAATCTCCACTCCTCGACGGAAGGCGCGGCTGACATTGTCCTTAATCGGGTAGCCGGTATCGGACAGACGGCCGGTTTCAAGAAGCATGTCCCAATATTCCATAAAATAGAAATTCGCGCCCACGGCAAACTTCGACGAAGTCCACTCATATCCGAGTTCCACATCGACCATCTCCTCAGGACGCACGCCCATATTACTTCCGGCCTCGATATTTTCCTTAATGTCAGGACGACCTGGCTCACGATGCCCCTGTGCCGCAGAAATATATGCACGATGTCCGTCCTTATGAAAGGTCACGCCCGCGCGAGGGTTGAAGAACAGCCAGTTGTTGCTGTAGGCCATGTCAAGATTGTCCTCGTCTCCCCGTCCCCACATGCACAGATTCACATTGCGGAGCTGGAGGTCGATGTAGGTCGTAAGCCATTCGAGCGGGCTGTACTCGCCACGAACATAAGCGTTGTACTCCTGTTTGAGAGCGCTGTTGTAGTACCAGAGGTTGTTGGCATTGAATTTCTCGTATGTCATACCGTCCGCAGCCTGCCAGTCGGTGCCGAGGACTTCGCTGTAGAGAACCTTGCCGAAGTGGCCGCCGGAGTAGCGTGACCAACTGATTCCACCGGAGATGCTGCAGAAATCGTTCTTATAGCTGAGGTCTGTTTTCGCAACGAAGTACCAGTTGTCCATGCACTTGTTGATGATGAAGTCCGAGGTCTTGAAGCCAGATGGAGCGTAGTCAGCCATACCATATTTCTTGAACTTCTTGTCGGTCTTGTACTGGTCGTACCAGCCGTCGCCCTTGGTGTAGTTAAGGGTCGTGCTCCAGCTTAGAGCGTTCGCGAACTGATGGGTGTAATTCAGCTGAAGATGATGTTGGGTGTAGTTGTCGGTCTCGTTGTCGTAGTAGTGAGTCGAGTTTACTATTTTATTCCCATCGGCGTCAAGAACATAGCTTCCGTCCGCGTTTCGTTTGTAGTCGTAGTATTCGCCGGCGCTGTTGTAGCGGCGGTCATGCCCGTAGGTTTCGAGGTCGATGCCGTTCCATGTGATGCCGGTGTGCTGTTTTCCCATGAGCCACGTGAGCTTCAGGGAGTTGTTCGAGTTCATCCAACCGAGGGTTGCCATAGCCGACTGCACGTTTGCCTTCGCGTTACGGATGTACCCGTCCGTGAAGTTGCGGGAATATGCGGCGTTGAAATAGACGCCGGACTTCGTGAGACCGGTGCCTGCAGCGACTGCCGAAGTGAAGGTGTTATAGGAGCCGTAGCCGAAATCTGCCGTCGCGAAAGGGCTGGTGCCCACCGATGCCGTGCTCATATTTACGCTCGCGCCGAATGCTCCCGCACCATTTGCTGAAGTTCCGAGTCCCCTTTGGAGCTGGACGGAAGAGAGTAGCGTGGAGAGCGACGGTATGTTCACCCAGAAAACTTCCTGCGACTCGGAGTCATTGAGGGTTATGCCGTTGAGCGTGACGTTGATCTGAGAACCCTTGCTGCCGCGGACCGTCATCTTCGAGTAGCCGAGACCAGTTCCGCCCTCGTTCGTAGAAATCACGGAAGGCTGGAGGCTGAGGTTCATCGGAAGGGAGTTTATCGGGTTGGAGCGCACGAGCTCGTCCTTTCCTACCATGGTGTAGGTGACAGGAGTGTTCTCACCGGCACGGGAGGCCACGACCACGACACTGTCGAGCCTCTCGACTCTGTTTCTGTCCTCCCCGGCGACAGATGTTTTTTCCGGCGAATCCGAAAGCTGAATGTTGATAACACCGCAATCCGGTGCGTTTTTCCCTGCGGCAATCTGCCCGGGATACAAGGTGCTTAGCACCGCTAAAAGAAGAAAACCTCGCATAAAGCAATTAACTAAAAATTAATACTATACGAGGGGGCTGGAATCTGCGCGACACTGCGCTCTGTCCTTTGGAGTTGTGCATTCCCTTCGGCGGTATTGGCCGCATCAGGTTCAATGGGACTCTCTCAACCTGAGCCACTTACGGCTCAAGTACCCCCGCTTTTATTTGTCTTTTACCTTAATCTCGAAAAGTCGCGGCCACAGCTTGCCGGTAACATAAATCTTCCCAGTTTCGGGATTATAGGCGATGCCGTTGAGCACGTCGGTCTCCGGTGTCCGCAGGTCTTCGCGAAGCAGTCCGCGGCAGTCGATGATTTTCTCGACGACGCCGTTCTCCGGATTTATGACCACGATGCTGTCGCTCATATATATATTCGCCCAAATCTTCCCGTCAATCCACTCAAGTTCGTTCAACAATCCCACAGATTTCCTCCCGTTCTTCACGACAACTCGCCTCTGAACCTTAAAATTGGCGTCGAGGAAATATATGTTCGAACTTCCATCGCTCATAATCAATGACTTGCCATCCGTCGTCAGCCCCCAGCCCTCGCGTGGATTAACGATGCTCCGCTCGAATTTAAGAGTCGCGGCATCATAGACAAGGGTCACATAGTTGCGCCAAGTAAGATAGTAGAGTTTCCCGCCGAAAATCACCGAACCTTCACCGAAATACTTGCTGTCAATGTCGAATCTGCGGCTGCGCTCCCCTGTCGGAATGTCAACCTCGCAGAAATAGGAATATCCGTACTGCCCCGTGCTCTCGTAGAGACGGCCATCGTGGAAGAAGAGTCCCTGGGTATAAGATTCCGTGGAATGGGGATATTCGTTCACGACCTCGATGGTGCAGCGCATCGCCTCGACCACCGGAGCTGACTTTTTCTGCCTGTCACGGCAGCCAGTTCCGAGAAGGAGCGGGAGAATGAGAACGACAATCCTCAACATATTTGTAATCATTAAATTACAGCACATTTTCATATTCACAACGACTTTGCGCATACGGGCTTCATCTCCTGAGTCTTCGGTTCGGACTTTTTCGCGGAGCCTTCGGCATTTTTCATCGCGGCCTTGATGAACGCGACGAAAATCGGCTGAGGGTTCTCCGGGGTGCTCTTGTATTCCGGGTGGAACTGCACTCCGATAAAGAACGGATGGGACCGGAGCTCGACGATTTCCACGAGACGGGTGTCAGGGTTGCGTCCGGAGGCAATGAGACCTGCTTTCTCGAAGAGCCCGAGGAAGTCGCTGTTGAGCTCGTAACGATGACGGTGACGCTCGGAAATCTTGGTGGTACCATAAATCTTCTCAGCGAGAGAGCCCGGCTTTATTTCGCAGTCGTATGCGCCCAGACGCATGGTTCCGCCCTTTGAAGTGGTGCTCTTCTGGTCTTCCATAAGGTTGATGACAGGGAAAGTCGCGTTCGGATTGACCTCAGTCGAGCAGGCACCATCCATCCCGAGGACGTCACGGGCAAACTCAACCACACACATCTGCATCCCGAGACATATTCCGAAGAATGGGATTCCCTTTTCGCGGGCATATCGGATTGCGACAACCTTTCCTTCCAGTCCCCTCTCTCCAAATCCGGGAGCGACGAGGATTCCATTCATCTTCCCGAGCAGTTCCTCCACGTTAGCCTCATTGAGGTTCTCGCTATGGATGTACTGAACGTTCACGCGGCACTCGTTAGCTGCCCCGGCATGGACAAAGGCCTCGCGGATGGACTTGTAGGCATCCTGCAGGTCATATTTTCCGACGAGGGCAATGTTGACCGCGTGCTTCGGATTATCAAGTTTATGAAGGAAATTGTTCCATTTTTCGAGGTTCGGCTCAGGTATGTCGGTCAGCGCGAAATGATTGAGAACAAGTTTGTCAAGCCCCTCTTCTTTCATCTTGAGCGGTACCTTATATATAGAGTCAGCGTCAATCGACTGAATGACATGGCCCGGCTTCACGTTGCAAAACAGGGCAACCTTCTTGCGGAGTTCCGGAGAGAGGTCGTACTCGGTGCGGCACACGATGATGTCCGGCTGCACGCCACTCTGCTGAAGCATCTGGACGCTATGTTGTGTGGGCTTGGTCTTGAGCTCCTTCGCCGCCTTGAGATAGGGCACGAGGGTAAGGTGTATCGTCACGCAGTCTTCCTCGGGAAGTTCCCACTGGAGCTGACGCACGGCCTCAACGAAAGGATGTGACTCCATATCGCCCACTGTTCCACCGATTTCGGTGATGATGACATCGTAGTCGCGGGTTTTTGAAAGGAGCATCATCCGTCGCTTGATTTCATCAGTGATGTGAGGGACAATCTGCACGGTTTTGCCAAGATAGGCACCTTCACGTTCCTTGCTGATGACGGTGTTGTAAATCTTGCCGGTGGTGACGTTGTTCGCCTTCGAGGTGTAAACGCCAAGGAATCTCTCGTAGTGTCCGAGGTCAAGGTCAGTCTCCGCACCATCCTCAGTGACATAGCACTCGCCGTGCTCGTAAGGATTGAGCGTGCCCGGGTCGATGTTGATGTAAGGATCGAATTTTTGGATTGTCACCTTCAGACCCCGCGCCTGAAGAAGCTTCGCGAGAGATGCGGAAATGATTCCCTTACCGAGGGATGATGCTACACCACCTGTGACGAAAACGTACTTTGTGTTCATAAATAGAGAAAAAAAAAACATCCGACGACCGTCGAAGTCCTGCCCCATAAAAGAAGCCCCTGCTGGTCGTCTCCTGCCAACAGGGGTACAAAATTACTCCTTTTTTCCGTTCCTGCCAAATATTTTCCGACACATATTTTTTGAGAAGGCCGCCATTCGGTCGAAAATGTTTGACTAAATGTTGATTATTCGGCCGAAGAAGTGTGAATCTACTTCAAACGGATGCGCTGCCAAGTGGAACGGAGGGCCGGGTCGGAGAGAGAGAATGCGAAGGTGCCTGACGGGGTGACGGCCTCGGCGAAAAGGCAGAGGTAGTCTCCAGAAACGGCATTACCGAGCTCGCTCAAGGGTATTGAGATTTCAGTTACGGTGCCGCGGCGGCCATCGGAAGTCGTGCCGAATGCGGAAGCAGAGACAGGAGAGAAGCGCTTGGCCTCAACCTTGCCTGTGGCCGAATCGATGCTGACTATGCCGTATTTTCTTGAACCTGAGGCGGCAAGACGAAAATTCAGACGATGGGCGTGGGAACTGTCGGTGAATGCCGTTTCTACCAAAAGGTAGAGATTCTTGTCGTCATGGCGGGCACGGATGAGGGTCTCATCACCTTCACCAGAAGAAAGGAACAGAGCCTGAGTGCCATCCCATTCCGAGCCGTCGCCGTCAACGAGAGCCGGAGCGGCAGCCGCATCAATGCGGTGGTTCAACCAGAAGCGTTCGACCTGAATGCCCTCGTCGCAGTGCATGGCTGCGACCATGGTGCAAGGCCCGTCAACTTCGGTCCCGGCCCAAAAACCCTTACCCGGAAAAGCGAAAAACCAATCCTCACTCCAGGTCGACCCTACAGGGCACTGCCCCTTATGATCAAGAATCTTGAACTTGAGAAGCTGCTCATACGTACAACTTAGCACAACCTCTCCTGAGGGAAAATTGCAGACATACCCGCCGGCTCCTCTGAGTGCATTGGTGGCACGTCGTGCCGGTCCTTCGCTATTCTCCCCGAGATCCTTCCAATCAAGTCCATCATTCCACACCACCGACATCATGCAGTAGCTCCGGCCCTGATTACTTGCCGGAAGTTCCAGGCGAGCTTCAAGAAAGCCCACCAAGGTCTTGCCGTCGTTCAGCACACGAAAACTTGGCATCTGGTCGGTATAAATCCGCGTTCCGGTGTATTCTGTGTTCGGGCCATCGTAGAAATACTTGAACTGACGGCTGACGCGGTATTTTTCTCCCCAACTATAGCCATTGTCCGTAGAAACCATAATGGAAGTTCCGGAATTGCGACACTGCGGCGTCCCGTCCGTGAAATAGCACTGGATGCGTCCGTCCGGAAGAACAAGCAGATAGGGTTCCCAATTACACCCCTCATAGATATGATGTGGTTCGGACCACGTTCGCCCGTTGTCCTTGCTACGGATTGTACAAAGTCCAGAACCCATATTCTGCGAATAATGGTCTTGAGCACGGTAAGAACATACGGCAAGTATCTCACCATTCGGCAGCAGGGCTGCATCCATATTAACATACCGTCTCACATCTTTCTTTCCGTCTTCCATAATCGGAAATTCCGGCTTGAAGAGCATCACAGGCTCGCTCCATTCTTTGAGATCAGGACTTATACTGCACCAGATGCGCGAGCCGTAACGCCCGCCATGCCAGAACATTATATATTCTCCGGAAGCCATCTTCTTCACCCTCGGATAGTTCGCGAAGTTGTTTTCCACCACATCATCCTTCAGCAACCACTTATGAGGCAGCACAATGTATGTTCCAGTCATCGGCTGCAGCACGCTCCACTGCTCCTCTCCGGCATGAGAATTCAGTTCCGGCTTTGCTGCCGAGGCAAGTTCCGAGGCAGTCGTAATCTTGGTATCATGTGCGTCATCGTTTTCAGGCAGCGTTGCGGCATTGCATGAGACCGCAAGCGTAAGGAATGATATTGCAAGAGCCGAGACTCCGCGAAAGATATTACTAAATGTGTATTTCATATTTCTTTAATTTGCAAGTTTATTCTGATCTGTCATCCTCACTCGAAGCCATGTTTCCGGTTTGTTCTTCACGACGTTGGTAAAACCGTCCTCAACATCTCCCGCGGAAACAGAAGCACGGAACGCATATTCTCCGCTCGCACCGAGAGCAGATTTCGGGATACGTATCTCGGCGACGAACCCGGGCACTCCGTCAATTGTCCTACCTTGCCGACACGCAGCCTCAAGACCGGCGATGCTTCCAGCTTTGGCATAGTCACCGCATTCCACAAGTCCACCGGCATTAACCACTGCACGAACAGTAAATCCGGATTTCATCTTCTTCGACGATGGGTTATGCAGGACACATTCTACATCCGCTCCGTTCGTACAACCGGCGACTTCAGCGAGTACGTATATGGATGACTCGTCCTGCGCGAAACGGAAAATTGCCTCCAGCAAAGAATCTGAACCTATGAACAAAGCGTTGTCAGCATTCCATTCCGAGCCATCCCCGTCAAGGACAACATTGTGAGATTCAGCATAAATGACATGATTCAGATAGGCCAATCCACACTGTATTCCATCCGCACAGTCCATGGTATAGACAAGGTGATGCGAATCAATGACGGAAGTCGAGGCATAGGCTCCGAGTTTTCTGAACGGGCGCAACCATCCTGCCCCGCGTCCGTTGCCCGGCCAAACCGAGGTATCCCCGAGCCTCATTATCATCTGCCCGTCAGCAACCGCAGAAATGACTGTTTCTCCGGAAGAAAAGACCGATAGGCATGGCGAACTTCCATCAAATAGCTTTTTCTTGTCTGCCGGGCCGCCGCCATCTCCTGACAAAGGCTGTGGAGACAATCCGTTCACGCCGATGCCATGAATGGTGCATTCCCCCGGAGTCCCCGGCCCTCCCGGTTCGTCACACTCCTCGACAAGAACACAGAGCTGTCTTCTGTCAGGCAGAACCCTCACGCATGGAGCATAGCCTGTGTAGGTACGGGCACCACCGTTGTAATACTTGAACCTACGGGAGACAGGTATTGGGGTCTTTGACCATGTTATGCCCTTGTCAAGGCTCTCTATCATCATCACGGACGTACTGCCATTACTGCAATAGTCATTGAACCAGCACTGAACCTTGCCGTCTTCCGGAATCACGACAATGCGCGGATTTCGGGCAGAGCCCTCATATATGCTTACAGCCTTGTCCCATGTGATGCCGTCGCGGCTTCTCCGCATTGCTATCCCACAACCCTTTTCTCTTGACTTGTCATTCCAATAGGCAGAGACGGCCAGCATTTCGCAGCTCGGAAGGATGTCGGCATCAATGCCAATATATCGCCTCCAGACAGTAGCACCGTCAAGCGAGACCTTTTCTGGTCCAAGAAGACGGCGGCGCTCGCACCAGTGCTTCCCGTCGAATGAATAGGCATAGTAGATGCGGCTGGACTGCTTTCCCGCCTGCCAGAACATTATGACTTTGCCATCGTGCATCCGCCTGACGCATGGCGCGAATGCCTTTGACTGTTCAATCGGCAAGTCGCCGGGAATACACATTGACGTCGGATAGAGCGTATCAAAGGCAAAGACCGGCTCCAAACGGCTCCAACGCTCGTCTCCTGTGTGGGAATAGAGTGATGATGCGCTCCTGTTCATCTGTTCACGGGTATGAACTGTCACATGAGCCTGTTGTGCCGGAACTGATACGCTTACGGCAAAAAGCAGAACTGCTATTGATATTATCCTATCTTTCATTGTAACGGTAATATATTATCAACTTCACCCCATCTCGTCTGGATGACGGGACACGATGTGCTATTCCTTAAGGCAGCGGACGGACATTAGATTGCCTCGGATTCCAGTGCCTCCGGTAGTCATCGCTACGGAACCGCCGGCCTGCGCATACATTGCCGATGAGTTCTGACCGGAGGCACAACTGCTCCAGTACATCCCCCAATAGCCTTCATTGGTCAACGATCCGGCATCAGCTTTGGCCGAGTTCACATATCCTGTAGCCGGGAAATAGTTTGTCGTGACGCCGGTGTTGAAATGGTAGCCGTAATACTGGTCGCGGGTGCTTCCGGGAAGCTTGCCATTGTTGAGTTCAGACAATGCGTTCAGGTGACTGGCGTCCGGCACACGGTAGCCTGCCGGGCAAGGGTCGTATGCGGTCTTGACGCCAGGGATTCGGAGGCTCTCGGAGACGATGTTATCAATGCCAGTTCCTGCATAGCTCGACCCCCAGAGTTCGTTGACATAGCTCTGCAACCAGTTGCATCCGGAGCCAAGGACATACTGCCGCGCCATAGGATGACTGACGGACCAGCCGATAGAGCCAATCACATTGTCCGCCCGGACAACCGAAAGCGGCATTGCGAAATCCGACGTCTGCACACGCTTGCTGACATTCACCGCACGCGGGAACGGATCCTTGCGTCCCCATTGGTAGAAGAGTCCGAAAGAGTTGCGGACGGCCTCCTCCCCGCACTGAGACTTGTCTTCAGAGGAAGTGGCGCCAAGGTTACGGTCCATGATACGGAAATTCCCGATTGACGTGCTGCATTCAACATCGGCTGTCTCCCCCACCCAAACATGGAATGACCAAAGAATCTCGCCGGAGGCATTTCGGAGAGCAACCACGGCATTACCGGCAGTTCCCGTGAGAGGCACTGTCAGCAAAAGCCTGTCGCCGTCGCGCGAAACAGCAAGTTCAGCGCCGGTCGGAACGACTGTCCCCCTGCCTGCCGTTGCGGAAAGGTCCGTAAGTTCACAGCCGTACTCCTGCTGCCAGAGTACATCTGCCGATGTCACTAGGGCTGCCGCGCCTCCAACGACCGAGTTATTACGAGTAAAGCGTCTGTCGAAAGAGCAGTATGGCGTTGCATCGAATGTCACTGAAGTATCTCCCGGCTTCACGATGACGCTGTTCGCGTTTCCGTAATATACCGTCAACGGCCTGTAGTCAAGAAAGGCAATTTCTCCACCGGAAACGGACACGGGACCGCAGTCATAACTGTAAACCAGCCCCTTCTCGTCAATGAGCGAGACTGTGAAGCCTCCCGGATAGTCAGTGGCAGGAATGCAGAATACGAAGCCACGGGAGTGAGCGTCAAAAGCGGAGATCGAATGGGAACTCCATGATGTCCAACCGTAACTGTCGATTGCCACGGCCTCGTCAAGTGTCCTCGTGGCCGATGCCGAACCGGAAAAGCTTGCAATCGTTGCCGTCTCAAGGTTCACGAGAGCTTCACCGCTTATTGCCTTGGCGTCTTTTGACGTGAGTCTTATTGATTTGACTTTTATCTTATTACGCTGATAATCATAAGGGCGCACGACCACAGCTCCGAAAAGGTTGCGGAAAGTGAAGAGGCTTCCATCCGACCGTGCCACCATAGGCAGGCCTGCCACCTGAATGCCGGACGAAATCACTCCGTAGCGCTCAAGGTCGCTGAAAAGTCCGCCGGAATAAGCCTCGGAAAGTTCTATTGTGGCAGTTGCCACTCCTCCCGAAACAGCGAAAGACTTCACCGCAGACGCGGGATAAACGGCATAACGCGGTGAACCGGCCACAGTGTCCTCGGCTGCAAATATCGCTGTTCCTCCGTCTTCCGAAAGCTCTGAAATCCAATGTTCAATGCCTTCAGGTTCGTCAGCGCTAAAAAGTCTGATCCTGTCATCGCGGTTCCATATCACTTTCATGTTGCCGTTCAGCGCAGTCTTTGTCTGAACACCGGTTTCCACAGAGCCGCGGATTTCATTTGAAGACAATTCACGCAAGACGTCACTTCCCACGACAAGAGCCCCCGCGCGTGGTTTCCGATAATTCTCAATTCCGGCAGATTCCATCGTCTCCCACACGACATCCGCCCAGCGTGCCGCCCCTGTGGAATTGGGATGGACGCCGTCACCGACAGTTTCAAGCGTCTCGGTTATTCTTGCACATGGAAGTTCATAATGTTCTGCAATCTCCGTAATTGACTCTCCTATAGCCTTGTGCGCATCGGTCAGCAGCAAGTCGTTGACAACGCAGACAAGTTTCGTGTCGGGATATTCCTCCATCAGAGTACGAATGAGGCAGATGTATGCCGTCCGGAACTTGTAGCGGTCCAGTTCCGCAAGAGGTGCCGTCCAGTCATATTCCCCCATAAGTCCCTGGCCGACGCACGGGCGGTCGTTGGTGCCCCCGGCGATTATGATTATGTCCGGATCATCAAATCCGCAGCAACGCGTGACGAAGTCATATTCATCCAGATCCGGCTTTTCCTGATTCGGAACGGTGTTTTTTGTGACGCGCGTTCCGCTATAGGAAATGTTCCTGTCAAGAACAGCGTCCGGCATCAACTTGTAGATGAGGCGGTGCCACCATGTCTGCTCGACTGCTGTAAGCGAACCTGCCGACCCCGTGAAAGGATAATACCTACGGTAACCGTCCGGAATCCAGCCGTCAAAGGTTGAAATCGAGTCGCCGATGATCCCGACCCTCACGGAGTTTGTCGCCCAGGACGGCAGCGATGACGCCGGTGGAGTAACGACGAGAGTGTCGCGGATAGTTTCTGTTTCCTTTACAATCACCTGCTCCGTAACGACTTTCGTGCAGGAAAGCGCGGTCATCGCAAGCAGAAGAAGAAGTCCAGTTTTTCTGAGAATATTCATGTTTTTACTTATTATATCGTACCGAAAGATAATTCAATGCCGATTCACGAGACGAGACAAAAGCCTGGCTGTCGTACGCATCCATGGAACCTGAACTTGACGATGTAGGGCGAAGGCGGATGTAGAGTTTCTCACGTCCGAGCATCGCGCTGTCCTCAGGAAGGTTTACGCTGATATATTTGAATCCAGGGCATTGCCAGCTGCGCTTTTTATAGACCACAGTGAAGTCCGGCACGGTGTAATCGGCGGCCTTTTTCCAGGTCTTGTTGTCAAGCGACCACTCCACCGCCCAGTGTCTCGGAGCGCCGACAGTCTCGCCGAGTCCGTTCTCTGCACCGAAATTCACGGAAAGCGGGAAATTCGCCGGCGTCAGTCCTTCAGTGTTCACGGTCACGAGCCACCACTGCTTCGTGGTCCATTTGGAGCAGTACCATGCGGAGCCGTTGCCCTGGATTATCATTCCGGAAGAGCGTGTCACGGAGTTCACGTTCCAATGGAGGCTGCCTCCGTTGAAATCATACACCCCGTTGCCTCCGGACGGATTTGCAATCGCATTGCCGGAAAGCGGTCCAAGATGCGTCCAGTCGCGCCAATCCGCCATCATTTCCTGCTTGCCGTTGTTCCGGCGAAGCATCGTCCCCTTTATCGACGGGTCTGTGAGAGGGTCAGCAACTGCCGGATAGGTCGAATAAATCGTGTATTTGGAATCGACGTTCTTGACGAGGGCCGCGTGAACCTTGTTCATGTAGCGGAACTCCGCGAGCATCTCCGAAAATCCGTCCTCGAACTTGTCGGCGATGGCTATTTCGGAGCGCGTTATAGGGCGAATCTGATAGCGCGAAAGCGTACCGGTGCCTGTTATATAGTCGAGACTCACCCCTTCGGCAAGACGTGCTGCCGCAACGGAGTTGTCCCATTCGAAATTGTCGCATTTCTCGTGGACAATCACTCCAGAAACTGTCCCCGAGCCCTCCGGAAGCCCCTTCCCATCGCGAGCCCATGCACAGCCCACATTTGACAGAAGCCAGGTAGCATCGCCATGGATGTCACGCAGAGGCATCGGATATTTGTTCATCACGGATGTGTAGCGCAGGTCAACAGGCACGAAAGGGCCCTTGCGAATCGGAATTTCACAGTCGGAGAGAGTCACGTATGTATAGACGTCGTCATCCGTCAAGAACTTGATGCGGCGTTCCTTGCGCGGAAGGTCGTCTGCCGTGCCGGACACCGTTTCAAGAACATTGGACACTGTGGCTCCGCTCAGTTCATAGCGGACCGGTTCATCGGTCCCCCCGCCTTTGCGAGTGAGTTTCATCCCCTTCAGAAGGAGACGGAGGCGGTCAAAGCGTGCAGTAGTGTTGTCCTTTACAGTCACGAATTCCACGAGCAGGCCGGAGTTTGCCAGCTCATTCTGAACATATATGACCCTGGAGGAGCGTGTGTCGTCCTTTAATGTCGAGGATATGTTCAGGTTCTCGCCACCGTTGTTCTCTGAATTGTCGCTTATGACGCGACCTTCAAGCACGAGATTTTCCTCAAACGTGACGCTCCCGGCCTTGGTCAGCATGGACTTAAGCTGCGTAAAATCAACTGGCTTGAGTGTCTGCGAGATGCCGGGCTGGGTAATGTGCAGAATCGCCTTCATTGACGGATCCGAACTTGAAGCGACGGTCAGTTCTGCAGTGCGGACAGTCTCGCCGTCATTTCGTGAAATGTCGAATTCAACCGCATCGGAATTCATTCGGATTTCGCTCACCCAAGGCATCGGCGCATTTCCGCAGTCCACCGAAAACACAGTCTCGGCTACAGAGCAGCGCAGCGATGCGGAATGAGTGCCCCCTTCGGCCGCTGCAAGGAAATTGCCGGAAAGGAACTCTATTCCCGTGAACAGCAAACCTTTTTGGATAAGAGTGACGATGCGCGACTTCCCTCCGCATGAAATCGTCACCTTTCCTATCCTGTCAGCGCCATCGTTCTCTTCAAAGGCGACGACAAGCGCAAGGTCGCCAGTTCCTGACACCCCTTCCGGAAAACTCAGCCATTCCGAATCCGTTGAGGCCGTCCAATTTCCGTTTGAGAGGACGTCAATCAGATAGCTTCCACCCTTGGAAGTCAATGTGGCGGAATCTGCCTTCACTCCAAGCTCGACCGGTGCTTCAGACTGTTTTTCGCAAGAGACAAGCGCAATGACGGCCGCAAGTAAAATAATATACAGTTTCTTCATACTCAAATGTCTAATTCTACCTCAGAAGCTTTTTCCTTTGTTCCCGCCTGAACGAGCCAGAGCGAGACTGTACGTCCTTTCGAGCCACCGGTAACATCATAGCGGACATACCGGGCATCATCTCCGGCATTTTCCGAGCACACGAAATGAACAGTACCGTTTCCCGAGCCGGAACGGGTGTCCGACACAATCCAGGCATCGTCTTGGAGGTCGTCAGAGACGATCCAATCCCCGTCGGAAAACACAGAGACCCAGAATTCCTGAGCTTCAGTCGTGATGTTAATCCTTTTTGTGTTCATTCCGAGGTCAATCGAGGTCTCGAAACGCTTTTCGCAGCCGACGGACAGGAGTGCCGCGGCAGCCATCACAATAATATATAATTTCCTCATATCCAACATCTTAATTTCATTTAGAGCAGCATTCACTGTTCATATTCCCTATTATCGAGTGCCCCTCCTGAATAGGTAACCTGCTCCGCAGGAATCGGAAGATAGCGGTGGTACGGACGTATGAAGCCAGGCAGGTACATCCCGTCATTGTAGGCCGACGTGCGCTCATACCATATTCCCCATCGGACGAGGTCGAACTTTCTCTGAAATTCTCCAAACAGCTCACGCGCCCTTTCGAGGCGGATTTCTTCCATAAACGCCTCGATGTTTCCGCCGACAGAAGCGAAAGTCAGCGGTTCCACACCTGCGCGTGTCCTTGTGATATTCAGGTACTTGGCTGCCATATCATGGTCACCGAGCATAAGATAAGCCTCGGCCTTCATCAGCAGCGCGTCCGCAAAGCGAAAGAACTTGTAATTGTTCGAATCTTGAGTGTAATACATTCCGTAGCACCAGAATTTATTTCCGAGCCACGGGCGGTTGTTGGCCTTAGGGGATGCCTTGAACCAGCGCACCTCAGAGCCCTCCGGAAGCCTCTCGTTATCGTCCGAGGCATATCCTTTCCACCTCCACGCGAGATTGCCGGAGCCGTTTCTCGAAGATGACGCGCCGTCCGAATAGTCACCGGAGCGGAGGTCCGGGCCGGAGTATGGAAGAACGGTCATGAAGCAGTAGGTTGTCGGGCGTGCCGGAGTTGATATGCGAGCGTCACTGCCGAGTTCCGGAATGCCGATTCCGTCATAGACGTCTGTGTGCGTAAATTCGTCGTCCGAACCTTCCGGAGAGCCGTAGTTATGAGATGGAGACGCAATCATAGCAATATTTCCCGTAATCTGAAGCCCGTATTCCTCAAACGTGTTAGGCAGTTCAAGGATTGATTCCGGAACATATTTCTTCGAGAAGGGAACATCCGACAGAGGATAGTCCACGCCAAAAGAGGACGGAGAATCGGAGTAGTGCCCGTATATGTCCTCAAGCACGCCTATTACCTTCACGGCCTCGTCCCAACGTCTGTTCCAGAGGCAGAATTTCGCTGCAATCATAAGTCCTGCCGCGGCACCGAGCCGACTCACGGAAGTTCCGTCATAGCTGCGCCTAAGTTCAAGGGCTTCAAGTCCGCCGAGGGACTCCGGAAAAAGGTAATGCTCAAGTTCGGCAATCAGGCTGTCCCTTGTGTCATCCGCTGACATTCTCGGAAGGGAGGCGATACGCGGACGATTCTCATGGGTGACTTCTTCAGTGTAGTATGGGACGTCGCCGAACGTGCAGGTCAGCAGGTAGTAGAAGAACGCGCGGAGCACCACGGCCTCGCCGCGCAGAGGAAGCGCCTCGTCATCGGAGAAACTGCCTCTGGTCACTGAACGGTCTATCGCCGCGAGCATGCCGTTTGCCCTCATGACGCCGAGGTAGCTGTACTGCCAGACAGAGGAGGCAATCGCGGGCTTGGTCGGCGATATGTCGAGAGTCGCGTCATAGCGCATTGACTGGTTCAAGATCATGAGATCGGTAGCGCATTCGGTGGCTTCCCAAAAACCGTTTCCGGCAAGCTGGGCACGGATGGCATTGTAGCAGGCATTCAGTCCCGTGCGCACTTCAGCCGTTGTCGTGTAGTAGTCCTTAGTTTCGCTGTCGCTGATAAGCCTTTCTTTCAAAGAGCAGCCAGTCATGGAGAAGACGGCCGTCATAGTCACAAGCAGAAAAATCCTTTTCATATCGAGATTAATCCTTTCCATATCGTCGTATCCTCCCTAAAATTTGAGTTCAAGATTGAGGGTGTATGTCCGCGGACGCGGGAACGAACCATTGTCGAGACGTCTGACGGTCCCGCTTGTAGAAACATCCGGATCAAAGCCGTTGTAGCGCTTTAGCAGGAATAGATTCTCACCGCTTACACCGATGTTCAGGCTCTTGAACACCTTTGACCAGCGACTGAGCAGGATGTTGTAGCTGAGCGTGAGCGACTTCAGACGCAGGAATGAGGCGTCATGGACATAAAAGTCGGACGCGAGGTTATCCTGGTAGCCGGCCGCCGGGATATCCGAGTCCGGATTGCGTACAGGGTGCCAGCAGTCGAGCACATAACGGTACTTGTTATATGAACTTCCGGTCGAACCGAGCCAGAGTTCGGAGAGATTGTACATCTTTCCGCCTATCGAATAGGCGAAATAGATGTTGACATTCAGGCGTCCCCAAAGTTTGAAGTTGTTCTGGAAGCCTCCGTAGGCCACAGGGTCGGAACTCCCGAGACAGACGAGGTCGTCTTGATTGAGGTTCCCGTCCCCGTTCACATCGACATAGCGGGCGCGTCCTACATTGCTGCCGTTGGCGCCATCGCGGATGTTTGAGACGTATGTCCGAGTGTAGGCATTGCGGTCTATCTCGTCCTGGCTATGCCATACGCCGGCATAGCGGTAGCCCCAAAGGGCGTTCACCGGATAGCCCTTGCGGTAGCCGTAGATGTATTGTGTGGAACTGCGCGGGTTCATAACCGTCGGTACGACCTCATCGCCGGCTCCCGAATCCAGAACCTTCTGTGAATTATGCGAGACCGTGAATACGGATGTCCATTCAAAGTTCCTGACACTCACATTCTTGGTGGTGAGAGAAAGCTCCACACCGATGTTGCGCGTGCTTCCCATATTCGCAAAATATGTATTGTACCCGGTGGTCTGGGCGTTGCGCACGCTAAGCAGCAAGTCCGAGGTTTTGGAATAGTAGGCGTCCGCCTCAATCGTCACGCGGGATTTCCATGCGGAAAAGTTGAGACCCACATTGTAGGAGTCGGTCGTCTCCCACGTGAGGTTCGGATTGGCAAGACGCGCCGGCATCGTGACCATCAACTGATTGTCCCCGAACACCCATGAACTGCGGTCGGTCTGCACCGTGGCCATAGACAAATAGGACGAAATAGCGTCGTTTCCGCTGCGTCCGGCACTCACCCGGAGCGAGAGATCGTTCAGCCAATAGGCGTCACGCAGGAATTCCTCGTTGGAGATTGACCAACGGAACGCTCCCGCCGGGAAGAAGCCCCACTTGCGGTTGGAGGAGAAGTTGGATGCCCCGTCCGCCCGTGCGGTGAAGGTCAGGTAGTAGCGTCGGCGGTAGTTGTAGTTGACCCTTCCGAGCACAGACATGGTGGTTTTCAGATATTTGTAGGAGCTCGCTGTGTAACTGCGCGAATTTGCTATTGCCGCCATGTTGTTGTAGCCGGCCTCATCGTTCAGAAACCCCGTACCTTTATAGACAGAATTGTCCTGCGTTCTGCGGCTTGCCGTAAATCCCGCCAGAAGTTCGAGGCTGTGACGTCTGCGAAGCGTCTTTTTCCAGTTCAGAGTGGTCTCGCTGAGGATTTTCTGCTGATCCCAGTAAGTGCGCTGCGCCGTGCCGCCCGTATGCCTTGCCTCTGCGACCGGCATCCACGATGGCGAGTAGTAGCCGCCGAGGTCATTGTCGCGCGTGAACGAGAACGTGGTGTTTAGCACGAGTCCCTTTCCGAAGTCAATCTTGGCCCAAGGGACTATGTTGAAACTCCATTTGTCCGCGTGATTGTCGATATTCTTTGCGCTTATGTAGGGATTGTTGAACACGGTACCGGCGCTTTCCTCGTAACCGTACTGATTCCATGTGCTCTCGGTGTTGAGCAGCGGACTGAGAAATATCGCCGAGTTGGTGTTCGTACCGCTGATTGCCGCATTGGTGCGGTTGACATCGTAGAATGTGAGATTGAAGCGAGCGCCTATGGTGAGCCGCTTTCCGAGTTTCGTGTCAACATTCGCGCGCCCCGTGTAACGATTATACGACGAACCTATGACGACTCCCCTATTGTAGGTATAGCCAAACGCTGCCCAGACATTGATGCCTTCGGAATGTGCGCTGACCGCCGCATATTGATTATTGTAGATTCCAGTCTGCGAGAGCGTTTTAACCCAGTCTGTGCCGCGTCCCATCATTTCGGGATTATAATAGGGCCATGCGGAGCCCGGAGCCTGCGGTGTAAGGGAGGTAGAGGGATATTGGGCGATGCGGACCATATTCATCCACGTCGCATATTCCGTCGCGTCCATAAGGTCGAGCGTGCCTGCGACATGAGAGAATCCCGTGCTGCTCTTGAGCGTTGCAGTGTATTTCGCGCCTTTCTGCGGTTTCTGCGATGTCGTGACGATGATGACGCCATTCGCTCCGCGCGAGCCATAGATTGCCGTGGAGCTGACATCCTTTAGGACCGATATTCCTGTGATGTCCGAAGGGTTTATTTCGTTAAGGTCGGAGACCGCATCGACAACGCCGTCCACCACAATCAGCGGTTCGTTACCGGCCAAGATGGAGCGTGCCCCACGAATCTGTATGCTGGTGCTCTCCCCAGCCTCTCCGCTTCCAGAAACAATGTCAACCCCGGCAATCCTGCCCTGAAGAGCCTCTGCGACAGAAGTAACCGGTGCATCCTTCACGTCCTCAACATCCACGACCGCCACGGCTCCGGTGAGGTCCTGCTTCTTGGAAGTTCCGTAGCCGATGACGACTGATTGCTCAAGCGCTGTGGTCTCGGAACTCATCCGCACATCGATGACAGCCCTCCCGGACACGGCTTCAAGCACAGTCTTGAAGCCGAGCGAGGAAAATTCGAGGAAACCGTCCGAGGGAACCGTAATGGAATACTTCCCATCGATGTCGGTAACCGTTCCATTCTTGAGGTCTCCCCTTTGGACGACGCCCACTCCGGGCAATGTCGTACCGGCAGCGTCCCTCACGGTTCCGCTCACCCGGACATTCTGCCCCAATAGCGGCACTACAAGCATCACGCTCAACGCCAACAATATCAATCTTCTCATATCCTTGTTTTTGTTTCAGCACAAAGTTCACTCTTTTTATTTTAGAAACCTTCAAAAAATAACCTGCATTATCTTTCTCATTCTTTTCGGTCTATATTTATTTTCTCATCAGTCGTGTACCTCCAGTACACTCCTTCTTCCAAAAGAAATCTATACTCGAAAATAATTGACAAATCTGAAGCAGTTTATTTTTTTCATGTTTCTTATGGAACAAATCTGGCTCCGTCATATCATAAAAATGGCAGAGCCGAGAATATTATTCTGTGTAATGTGTTGTTCCGGAAATTGTGATGTAACCGAGTTTGATTGGTCCACTATCCGCATTGCCTTTTGCAATATCCTGATTGGACAGGACACAATAGGCCTTATAATCAACGTCACCCATTATCCCGCTGTCTGTCAACAATGACGGATAGTCTTTTACGCCTGTGGATTCCAGTTTCGAACCGCCTACCGTCCCGCTGATTCTGGAGGAGACAACACTCGTTCCGGCATAAACAGAATAATCATTACGCTTCATAGAACTTGCATAATTTGCAATCAATGAGGCATATATGACATTAATCTGATTATTTCCACGATATACGGTCAAATCCTTAACCTTAGCTCCCGATATGGCAAATTTCTGGTATGCACAGCCAATAATTCCCGCAGCAGAAAAATTATAGCCGCCGACGCCAACATTACCGCTCACACTGCAATCTGAAATTCTGACACTCCCACCATATCCGACAATACCTCCGGAAACGTTATAGCGGCTACCCTGTCCCAACTTATCTTTGTCTGCGTCAGCCACATAACCTATAATGGTTCCATCGTTGACACAACCGGATATTTCTGCCATCGAACCTTTGTATTGTCCGAAAAGAATCCCGGCAATTCCTCCGCAGCCCACTTTGTGCGTGTAAACATTTGAACCGACCTCTGTCAAGCCTCCGCATTTTCGCGATGCAGAAATAGTTGCCCCATTATGATTGTGGCAATTATTTATCTTGAGATAAAATCCTTCTACACACTGACTTTCATCACCGCTGCCGTAAACAGGGCCGAGTATCCTACCTGGGGCTGAATTATCAAAAGCAACAGGACCAGCCCATCCAATGACACCACCGACCCCGGCTATTCCCGTCGTTCTTTTGGTAAATGATGTCTCATCAACAGTAAGTGCACCAAAGTTTTCACAGTCACTGACAGTAACATACCTGTCATTTTCAGGCACACCGCCCCAAATCCAGCCGGCGACACCCCCGATTGCACAATACTGCAGACGATTATTGTTATTTGTAGCTGTGTTATGCAAAGACACAGGTTTGTTATTTGTGCAGCCGCTGATTGTTACAGCTCCTGCGAAAGGTTCTGAAGTGCAAGAGGTTGCGCGTCCAAAACCATCTTTTCCATAATTCTTTCCGACAAGGGCAACTATTCCTCCGGCATAGACATTTGCCGGTTTTGTCAATGCCGCGTTGAATGAGATCTCACCATTATTTACGCAACCGGTAATCTTTCCACCCTGCATAGTCCGGCAGATTCCGGCCATAGCGATATTTCCGCCATCAAGAGAGGCATCATAGGAAGTAATATTTATATTAACATCAGACTGACAACCAATAACTTCCCCATCATGAAGAATCCCGACTAACGGGCAGGTTCCCTGAGTGTAAGGTACTTGCGGAGAGGTCATATTTCCTGCGACCTTGAGATTTCTGACTATGCCGGGACTGTTCTCGTCAATCTTGAAAACATTCGCAAAAATAGGGCGCAGCAGTGTTCCGTCCTCAAATGTTATCGTATGTCCCTGACCGTCGAAAGTCTTCGTCCAAAGCGGAACGCTGGCGAGATTGCCGTAAGTTGACATAGCCGAAGTTGAAATTGTGATATCATTACCAAGTTTAGCAACGCCATTTTCATCAAGCCATTCGTCAATGCCACGGTTCTCTACACTTGCATCCGGAGCCAGTGTCGCATACTGATTGCCTCCGATTGTCCGATTACCATCAAGGAAAGACCCGTTCTTCACATCCTGAACAAAGCGCAGAAACTGCTCCGGGGTCTTGATGACTCCGCCGCGGTAAGGATTTACGGAAATGTTCCATGCCGAATTGGTAATGTTCACGTCGAAAGCCTTGACCTGACCGGCTGCGACAGAGAAAGTCGTAGCCTTTAGATCAGAGACCTTGACTTCACGAATAATGTAGTGTTTCTCTGTCTGAATCCAAAACCTCAAGACATCATCAGGCGAAGCCATTTCAAACGGATGCACACAAGCCCAGACGTCAAGATTACCGAGAGTTGTGCCATCGGGGCAGTTGATTATGACTTTTGGACCGACATTGTTCTCTGATGACTTTTCCGGAACCAAGCATTCGCCGTTTTCAAGGTTCACCGTGAAGTCTCCGACAAGTTTCTTTGCGGAAGCATCCGCCGGCTTCGCCTCAATTGAAACTGTCAGCACCTTGTCATCCTTTGTCAGTGTTTCAGAGCCGCCATCAGCAAAATCAACCGTTCCCGCTACTGACTTCACGGAGAATCTGATAAATCCGACGGCATAGGCAAGCTTCAACCCGGAAACTGTCCCATCCTCACCAACGACAGTATTTCCCCACATATAATCAACATTGTCGTCGTATGTTCCGAGTCCGGCAGGATTCTGTCCATAAGGAAAATGGCAAGATACAGCATCGAACGTCACCGATTCTCCCTGAGCCTCATTATATGGGTAATAAAGATAAATCTGTTCCCCGACAGCCGGCTTTTCTGAAAGTTCGCCCTTGAAATATGCCACGCCATCCTCAATGTGGTCAATGGTCATCTTGACATTAGCGTCTTTCCCGATGAACAGGCCGGCGCAGTCATCAACAACATTCCAAACGGATTTGTAGGGTTTCTCTGCAGTTCCATCACCTTCAACTGTTGTCTTCGTCAGCCCGCCGATCTGCCCTGCGGCAACTGTAATCGTATATTTCCCTGTTTCGGGCTGCGGTTCCGCGAGCTGTTCCTTTGAGCATGAAAGGACGGCTGCCAGGGGTACAAGCATTGCCCCCAACATGATATTCAAAAGATTTGTCTTCATGACTTCCGTGGTTTTAGATAGTGTAATGGTCTTCACTCTCAATGAAATCGATTTTCCCGGTCGAAACTCCGTCGATGCCAGTCGGCGATGAGGCGAAACCGTCCTCAATGCAGAAAAGGTGCTGCGTCAGCTCAGGAGAGCTGTACTGCGTGCTTAATGTGGTCATTTTCATTGTGTTAGTATTTTTATTAATTTGTATGCATTTAGCTGTGATTCAAATCGACAAAACGGAAAATCACGAATGCAAATTTGAAAAAACATTCACCCAACGCCGAAAACAAACACACCAAAGGATAAAACAAACGCACCAGAGCGAAAAAAGCGGGAAAATGGAGTGATTTTATGGCTATATTTGCGTCATGCAGCGCTTTTGCGCACTGAGACATCGTCACAATATATAAGGATTCAATAATTTTATGAAACATATATCCCTTTTCATACGCCCTGTTTTCGCCGTTCTGCTGACGACGGCACTCTGCATCACAGCCAGCGCCGCTCCCGTCAAGAGCATGCAGTTCAAGCGTCTGAACACGGACAACAGCCGGCTTTCGCACAATTTCACGACTTCCGTCGTCAAGGACAGCCTCGGATTCGTATGGATCGGGACAACCAACGGTCTCAACCGCTACGACGGAAAAAACGTGAGACCTTATTATAGAGGTGAACTCGAACTGCCATCATCCGCGATTCTCGACATTGCCATAGACCTTCAGGGAAAAATGTGGGTACACACGGACAACGGGGATGCAGTGTATGACCGCATCTCAGACAGGTTCATCCGCAAAGACACGGAAATCTTCGAGACGAAGGAGAGGGTCTACCGAGAAAGACTCGCCTACATGACAAAGGAGCTCGGCTTTGCGCAGCGACTCAAGAGCACCAGGCCTCGGACCATCCACATCGACGAGGATGGAAGGATGTGGCTCGGGACGTCGCACGGCATCTGGATTTACGACTCTTCTGACGGCAGCGTCACTCGGTTGCAGGAGGACGCCGATGACCCGTTCTCGCTCTCGGACAATAGGGTGAACGCCATATTCACAGGAAACGACGGAGAAATATGGATTGCGACGGAGACCGGGCTGAACTTCATCAACACCTTCAGTTCTAAGTTCAGGAAGTACACTACCATTGACGGCATCGGGATGAAGATGAGCTACGTGAACAGTTTCGCAAACGACGGCAAGGGCGTCCTATGGATTTCCACGGAAAAGGTCGGGCTGTTCAAGTACTCCATAAAGGACGGCACGTTCAAGCACTACGAGAACCCGGCCCTGCGCAAGAAGATTATGGGAGTGCGGTATTTCCACGACAGGCTATGGGTTCTAAGCGAGGAGGGCTTCCAGATTCTGAACACGGGAACAGGTGCAGTCCGGGATTTTACGACAGACAAGACAGGCAGCAGGATTGGAGGAGTCAGGGATATCTGTAATGCGGAGCGATGCGGCCTCATATTCGTGGCGACGCAGAACGGGGTCTACACTTTTGACGAAAAGAGCGGGGCACTTTCTGGAATTAGGACAGTGGGCGACATATTCGTGGAAAATGTGACCGAGACTTCGGAAGGAGAGGTGTGGATGTCAACATATTCCAACGGCGCGATGAGATATTTCCCGGAAAACGGGAGTATACAGAAGTTTTCACATTCTGACGAAATTCCAGGGAGCATCCCGGAAAATAGGATTGTCGCATCGTTTGAAAGTCGGGACAAGTCACTATGGTTCTGCACATTCGGCAGCGGAATCGTGCGCTTTGACACTTCAGACTACAGTTTCACTGCCTATAATAGCCGGACTCTCGGCAAGGATTTCATAAACGACCTCTGCGTTTCCGTGATACAGGACAGCCGTGACAATCTCTGGGTGGGAACGAACCGAGGGATTCTCAGGTTCAACCCGTCGGATATGTCTGCCATCAGCTTCACCCGCAATGACGGCCTACTGAACGATGAGAATAACCAATTCAGCAGCTACATATTTCCGAATGATGACATTTTCATCGGAACGGCAGACGGCATCACGATTTTCAACGCAAACGCAGTGTATGCGGAGACGACGGATTCCCGAATAGTGCTCAGCGACTTCCTCATCGGAGGAGAGAGGGTTTCCACAACGCAGCCAGGCTCCCCACTGGCATGCAACATAGACCTCACGGACAAGATCAGCCTCGGCTCTTCTCAGAACAACTTCCGCTTCGATGTGGCGCAGCTAAACTCCCACCAGAGCGGAAGCAATATGGAATACCGTCTGCGCGGATTTTCAGACAAATGGACAAGTGTCGGAGAAAACGGACGGATAGAGTTCACAAACATCCACTCCGGCGACTATGTGCTCGAACTGCGCACGCTCACTCCGTCCTGCGGCAACCCAATCCAGAAAAGAGTCGCGCTGCACATCGCGGTTCCGGCCTACGCCTCATGGTGGGCACTGACGCTCTATTTTCTTGCGGCAGCGGGACTTGTCGTCGGCATCATTATGTTTGCCCGCAAGAGAATTATGGAACGGGAACAGAAGAAACAAGAGACACTGAAGCAGGAGCGCGACAAGGAGATACTGAACGAGAAGATGATGTTCCTCTCGAATGTGGTCCACGAAATCAAGACACCGTTGACTCTCATAAAGTCGCCTCTTAACAACATCCGCCGCTCCCATCCGAACGACGGGGAGATGCTTTCGGACATACGCATCATCGACAACACAACATCCTACCTCACCTCGCTTTCAAACGAACTGCTGGAATACATCAGGGTCGAGAGAAAGGGATACATCCTTGAGACACAGAGAATTGACCTCGCTGAGAAAGTTCGGGGACTACTATTCAACTACAGCGAGACAGCAGAGGACAGAAAGATAGAACTGTCATCAGAGATTCCGCTGGGACCGGTGTGGGTCTATGCTGACGACTCAAGCCTTACAAAAATCATCAACAATCTGCTGACAAACGCACTGAAATACTGTTCTTCAAGGATTGAAGTGAGACTGGCTGTCTCTTCTGAGCGGCAGGTCGCAGAGACTTCCTGCAACGAAAAATCAGACGAACGCACGGTTTGGCTTTCTGTGCGCAACGACGGCGAGGCCATCAGCGACGAGTGGAAGGAGTGCATCTTCAAGCCGTTCTCGCGCATTGACGGGGTGAAGAAGAACAAGGTGGATGGCATCGGGCTCGGACTTTCGCTGGCGCGCTCGCTTGCTCAAATGCAGGGAGGGACATTGGAACTGGATAACAGCGGAGAGCTCACGGAGTTTGTGCTGAAGCTGCCAGGGTGCAGTGACGTTTCTGCGGCCGAAGATGCGGCTGTCAGAAATATGGAGGCCGATCCGCAGAGGTTTAGCGTTGCTGTCGCGGAGGATAGCTCAGAACTGAGAGAATACATCGTTTCGCAGCTTTCTTCGGAATATCGCGTCTTCAGCATAGAAAACGGTACTGCCGCACTCAAGTGTCTCCACGAACACAACATAGACCTGCTTATTTCGGACATAGCGATGCCGGAGATGAACGGGATTGAGTTGTGCCGGAAAGTTCGCTCGGACGTGGATATTTCGCATGTGATGATCATAATAATCAGCGGAATGAACGACCTGTCAAAGAAAATCGAGTGCATGCAGAACGGGGCGAACCTCTACATTGAGAAGCCGTTCGACATCTACTATCTCAAGGTCTGCGCCGCCAATCTCCTCGACAAGATGAACCTCACACGCAAGACCCTACGCAACAGCCTGAGTGCCGAGGACGAAGGCGCAGCCTCTCTCAGCAAGACCGACAGGGAATTTCTGCGCAGCGTGGACGAGGTTATTCTCCAGAATTTCTCTGACGCGGCATTCAATGTGGAGAACCTTAAGGATGCCTTGAACATGAGCAAATCCTCTCTCCTGCGCAAGTTCAACCGTCTGCTCAACACCTCCCCGAACAACTACATCCGTACTAAACGGCTCTTGATGGCCGCCCAGATGTTCGATGAGGGTGCCGACAGGGTGAGCGATGTCTGCTATTCCTGCGGATTCAACAGCACGTCCTACTTCGCAAAGTGTTTCTTGAATTACTTCGGAATCACACCGATCGAGTACATGAAGAAGCGGGGCGAATTCATTGAATGACAATCGCCTATTTATTTAGTGTCAGCGACTTGATAAAGTCGATTTCGGATTGGCTGTATGGGACGCCATCCTCGGTAAAGATGTCGTGGAACCAGACTTCCGGCATCGGGTCGCCCGGCTTGCTGCCCCAAGGCATATAGAAGCCACATTTCCCGGTCGTGAGTCCCCAATTTATCGCACCTATTTTCTCCTTCTTCAGAATCGGGAGGCTATACTCGAATGTCGAGCGCGGACGACCCATATATTCCTGGCAGACCATCGGGCGGTTGAACGGCTTGAGCATCTTTATGAAAGTCTCAAGTTCCTTGTCATAATAGCAATGGAAGGTGATGATGTCAACATTCTCGCAAATCCAGCTGACCATTTCAAGCTTGGTTCTCGTGCCCGCTGAACCCGGACGAATCCAAATCGGTGCGGAGCATGGCTGCGACGGGCTTACCTCCCATGCCCATTTGAAGACTTCCTTGAGAAGAGGCAGGCTATATGCGCCTTCTTTCGGGTTCTCCGGCTCATTGTAGAGGCACCAGTAGAGAACGCGGTCGCAGTCCTTGTAGGTACGGAGGATGTCCTGAACATATTCCTTAAGCCTTGGCCATGATTCCGGATTGTTCACGTTCTGCGCTCCCGGAGACTGAATCCACCCCGAGCCGTGCACGCCCTTCACAGGCTGAGGCTGAGGGCCGAGCTTGGGATTGTTGAATGTTCCGCCATTAGTGAAGAAGGTAATGATGAGCTTCTGCCCGTGCTTCTCAGCCATGTCCATAAACTGGTTGATGCGGGACTTGAAGCCGTCTTTATCAGCATACCAAAGCATTTCATGGAGATAGATGCGAAGTGTGTTGAAACCTATGCTCTCTGCATATCCGAGTTCTCGGTCAATGATTTCGGGATTGAAGGTCTCCGGTTGCCAGAACTCAAATTGGTTGATGGCATAAGAAGGGACATAGTTGCAGCCGACCGGCCACTCCTGTGCTGCCCACCATGCGTTAGCCTTTTCCTCCGACCAACGGCCGCTGTTCTCCGCCTTGCCGCAGCAGCCAGAAAAGGCTGCGACGGCTGCGATAGACAAGAGTATATTCCTGATTCTCATATATTTGATTACTTAATATTATTAAGATAATAATTCGCCCATACATTGTCGTTCCGCTGACCGAGAGCCTTCCCGAAGCACCCACGTGCCTTGGACTCTTTGCCGAGAGCTTTCCATGCAAGCCCCTGGATGTAATAGGCTTTGGTGTTCACGTCTTCCGGACGCGGACCGTAGTCGAAGCTCTCGAAGAAGCGCTCCACATAGTCGGTGACGCTATTCTCTCCAAATGAGAGCATTTCTCTAAACATCGGATTCACATTGGCCTTCGGGTCGAGTTTCAGCATCGCAAGGGCCTTCTCGTAATTGTAGGCGCAATCGACAGGTTTCACCTCAACAGCAGCCGCCTTTTCGTAGTATTCCCGCGCCTTCGCTGCATCGCCGACCTTTTCGTAAGCCATACCTATATTATAATATACCTGTGCGTCGCGCGCGTAGTATTCAAGGTGGGCATATCCGTGGTTAGCAGGATACTCGTCGGTCATGAGCATATATTCCAAAGCCTTCGCGTTGTTGCCGTTCTTCCATTCGCGAAATCCCGAGAGCATGCAAGCATCGACATAGATGTCGTGAAGGTCCTCGATGTGTTCGCGGCGGGAGTAGAAGCGGGTCAGGAGTTTGTCCAACACCTGCTCGTACTCGCCTTTGAGAATGCGGAGCTTAATTGCGCGGGTCTCGGAGTCATAGCGCTTCTCGTAGAGCGACTCCTTGCCGGCAAAGATCTCATAGCGTTCGTCAAGAGGGGCGTTGAGCTGCTCAAGAATCTCGTCGCACTCGGTGAGGAAGATGGCGTTACCGTCCTTGTCTGCCGCGATTGCTTTTTTGTACCAATCAGCGCCCTTGCGGAGATCACCGGTGAAGTAGTGACAGCCCCAGCCGAGGTTGCGCAGGGCCATCGCAAAGTCTGGCTTGAGTTCAACGGCCTTCTCCCAGCAGGACATTGCCTTTGCCGGCTGCTTCTGATACCAAAGGTTGCCGAGGTAGTACCATGCCATGACTGCGTTCGGATTGTACTCTATTGCCTTTTCAAGCGGCTTCACGGTTTCGAGACGGAACGGGAATACATAGTCCATATCCCCCGCCTCGGCTGCGGCGAACCATTTTGCGGCCGCATCCTTGTCGCCGTTTCTGTCCGCGAACCAGCCTAGCCAGTATTCCGCTGTAGGATAAGATTTTACACTCTCCGCATCTTTAAGAATGGCCTCAGCGTCGGATTCGAAACCATTGTTAAGATAGTAAAGAGCAAGTTCAAGATAGGATTCGCTCACACCGCGCAGGAGTTTGGCAAACTCGGATTTGCTGATTAGTCCAAGCGCGAGCTGTTCTGCGGAGGCGTAGTAGTTTAGCGGGTCAATTTCAAGAACTTCACCGCTGAGTATCGCGGCCCTTTCACTCTCCCCTGCTTTACGGGACAGAGTTGTAAGCAAGTTTTTCGCATCTATGTTCATTCCGTTGTATGCCACTGCCATTTCTGCTTCATGAACAGCTTGGGCAGCATTTCCACGCACGACCGAAATCTGCGCGAGCTGGTAATATGCCGCTGACGCATATTCATAATCCCATGCGGCACGATAGAGAGTATCGACCGCATCGGCATATTTTCCCTCGTCCTTGAGAACGAGTCCGAGATTATACATCGATTCACCGTCTGCAGGACGAGTGTATGAAGAGGTCTGGCGCACGAGAGACTTGCGGAGATGTGACTTCGCCTTTTCGTAGTCCCCTGCCTTGCGGTAGTAGATTCCGAGCTGTGTGTTGCTGCGGACGTCGAGCGGGTCGCGGCGCACGGCCTCTTTGAAGTAGATGTTCGGATCGACGTGTGCCTGATGGAACTGGAGGTTGCGCATTCCGAGGTAGTAGAGGTCCTCGATGTTGTCAATCGACTTAGGGTCAGGGTCGAGCGGCACGACCGGCTCCGGAAGCGGCTTGCTGCGGTCGAGCTTGTAAGGATGGTAGCTCAGAAGCTCCTGTCCTTCCGCTGAATAGACTGTCATTGTGACCTCTGAAGGCTCGGCGACATTGGCGGCATCGGTCGTGAAGTCGTCGGCGAAAGGCTTGTCCGGGGCAATGTAGGCAACCTTACTGTAGAGCAGCGTGCCGTCGGCCTTGCGAACCTCAACCTTAGCATTGTTGCGGATTTGGGTGACATTAGCCGCAACATGAATCTTTCCGGACTGGTCTATATCCATGTTGAGCGTCGCGAGCTCGTTGCCCCGATTGACATGCTGAAGATTGCGGATGCCATACCAGTAGGCTGTGAACTCCTTGGTTTCGTGAGGGTTAATCCAGCAGTAGTCCGGCTGATTGTCGGAGTAGGCTCCTGTCATAAGCTCGACATAGGCTCCGTCGGTGTCGGTGAGAACCTCGCAGTCCCAGGAGTGTCCGTAGTTCATGTGACCCCAGGTCCAGAACTTGCCGCCCTTGTTGATGTTATGGTTTCCCGCAAGCATGGTTCCGGCGTCCTTGCCGTAGTCATATCCTCCCACGAAGTCGTCCTTCTGGTCATAGATGAACACGGAGCCGCCCATAAGGGCCGGGAGATTCTTCCAGTAGCTGATATCAACTCCGGCATAGTCCGGATTCCCGCAGTATTCCCCGTCAGGCACAGGCCAGCGCAGGAAACTGTTCTTGTGGTGGAAAGTTCCGAAGTCGGTGCACTCAGGAAAGACAATCTGGTAATTTTCGTTCGCATGGGTCGCGACATTATTCCAATGGAGCATGGAGTTGCGGTCTTGAGCATTGTTGAAGAAGCGTCCCGTGACCTCGATGTAGGACTTGTCCGGATATAGCGTCATTCCCATAGCCCAGCTCATTCTGTGGCGGTTCTCCACCTCACCGACCCAGAGGGTCTTGCTGCCGTCGCCGTTATCGACGATGGTGTAGTCTATCGGATACTGCGACGTCGCCCTATGGTGATGAAACACGTTCCACTCCACGCCACCGCTTATCCACGCGCCGAGCATCCCGACATTTGCCGGCTTTATGACACTCTGACGGTAGAATATCTCATATCCGTTGGTCTTGTCGGTGGCATAGAAGAGCCGTCCTCCGATGTCCGGAAGCACGCAGACCTTCAGATAATCATTCTCGATAAAGAGCGCCCGGTGGGTAGAATCCACCTTCTCGTTCGTCGGGTTGTCGTTCATCGCATAGGGATAGACACCCCTCTTTGCCCTCTGGTAGGCGAAGTCCCTCTCGAAAAGAGGCGCCTTCTCCGGGGCGCTCACACGGTAGGTGGGGAGGTCAATAGTCCCCTCCCATGCCTTCACCGGTCCGTTCTGCGCCCCTGCGGAAAACGTTGCGAGGGCGAGCGCCAGAACTGTCGAAATCATTGTTGTCTTTCTCATTAAGTAAAAATCAGTGTTATTGGGTTTATATTATATGTGTTGCTATTGTCACCGCCGTCCAGGTTTTACTCTGCAAATTTCCGAATTAGCCGCCACGCCACCACACACATTTCAGTCATTTAGTTGTAATTTTTCGTCAAACGCGCCGTTGTCGGACGAGATTATTATTTTTTCGTATCTTTGTGCGATTTTCCGTTCCGAAGGAGGAGAGACCTCTGAAAAAACGGGCTGTACCACATATAGGATTACAGATGAATTTGTATTACACAGTTATGACCGTTATGGCAGTGCTTGCTGTCTTCGTGTTCATAATGCTCTTTTACTTCAAGGCCGGCTACGGCTACCTTTCAAACAGCAAATGGGGTCCGACGATTCCCAACAAGGCTGCATGGGTAATCATGGAGGCTCCGTCCTTCTTCTACCTGCTGTTCTACACGCTTAAATTCGCGCTTGACGGCCCGGGAGCCGGATTAGGCGTAGACGGCATTGTGAACGGCAACTGCACAGGCGTACTCTATTTCATGGCAGGGCTATTCCTGCTGCACTATTTCCAGCGCTCGTTCATATTCCCGCTTCTGATGAGGGGAAAGAGCACGACGCCGATTACCATAATGCTTATGGGCATGGTGTTTAACACCGTGAACGCATTTCTCATAGCCGGCTGGATTTTCGGAATCCCGGGACTTATGGAAGCCCAGGCACCGGAGGGATATTACACTCTTACATGGTTCCGCGACCCGCGCCTTATCATCGGAACGGTCATCTTCTTCACTGGAATGGCGATAAACCTCTATTCGGACCACGTCATCCGCCATCTCCGCAAACCTGGCGACACGAAGCACTATATTCCGAAAAAGGGTATGTACAAATATGTAACGAGCGCGAACTATTTCGGAGAGCTCGTCGAATGGATTGGATATGCGATACTCACGTGGTCTCCGGCCGGCCTGCTCTTCGCGGTGTGGACGTTCGCGAACCTCGGTCCGAGGGCGAAGTCTCTGACGGAAAAGTATGAGGAGGAGTTCGGAGAGGAATATACTTCGTTGCACAAGAAAAATCTGATACCATATATATGGTAGATTTGAATGATAAAAATTACAGAATATGAGTGAGATTTTCACACCTTATAAGCTCGGACCTATTGAACTGAGGAACAGGACGATACGTTCGGCGGCGTTCGAGGGGATGGGCAAGAACAACGCCCCGACCGAGGAACTTTTCAACTACCACAGGGCTGTGGCGCGCGGCGGAATCGGGATGACAACAGTCGCGTATGCTGCTGTTTGTCAGAGCGGAATCAGCTTCGACTCGCAGCTTTGGATGCGCGAAGAGATTGTTCCGGAACTCAAGAGGCTCACGGACGCGGTTCACGCAGAGGGAGCGAAGGCAAGCATCCAGCTCGGTCACTGCGGGAATATGACCCACAGGCGCACCTGCGGACAAACTCCGATGGGAGCAGTCAACGGATTCAATCTCTACTCCCCCACCTTCTACAGAAAGATGAAACAGGAGGACATCGATTTCGTGGTAAAGTCCTATGGCGATGCTGTAAGGCTCGCGATGAAAGCCGGCTTTGATGCGGTGGAGATTCACGCAGGACACGGCTATCTCATCTCGCAGTTCCTCTCTCCATATACGAACCATCGCCACGACCGCTACGGCGGAAGCCTCGACAACCGCATGAACTTCATGCGCGAATGTATCCGAGAAGTGGTGAAAGCTGCTGACGGAAAGATTGCGGTGACGGCAAAACTCAACACCCGTGACGGATTCAAGGGCGGCCAGGAGGTTGATGAACTGATTGAAGTGGCAAAGGAACTCCGCAAACTCGGTGTCGATGCAATCACGCTCTCAGGAGGTTTCGTAAGCCGTGCCCCGATGTATGTGATGCGCGGCGAATTCCCGACCAAGGCAATCGCGCACTATATGCCAAAGTCCTTTTGGTGGCTCAAGATAGGCCTGCACCTCGGCGCCTGGGCTGTCTGCCCGACCGAAACTTTCAGGCATCTGTTCTTCCTGGAGGACGCGCTCAAGTTCAAGGCTGCAATGCCAGACTATCCGTTCATCTATGTCGGTGGAGTGACAACAGGTGAGGACGCCCGCAAGGTGCTCGAAAACGGCTTTCCGTTTTTCCAGATGGGACGCGCCGTACTCGAGGACCCGGATTTCGTGAACAAACTCAAGGCGGACGAGAACCACTGCAGCGGCTGCACGCATTCGAACTTCTGCGTAGGCCGAATGTACACGCTATCGGCCCAGTGCCACAAGCGCTGCCAGGACATCACCCCAGCCCTCGAACGCGAAGTTCACCGCATTGAGGCCCGCAACGACCGCCGCGAGCGCAAGGCAGGGTACAAAAAATAGAAAGTAAGACGCTTGAGCGTCGCGAGTAATACAGGCATTTCGCTTCTGTCGCGCCCGAAAGGGTGAGGAAAGTCCGGACAGGAAAGGGCATCCCGCAGTGGAAAGCACTGATGGAGGTAACTTTATGACCGTCGTAACAGAAAATAACCGCTGCATCAAAGGTACGGGCACGCCTACGGGAACGGCCCGACCGCAGTAAGGGTGAAAACGTGAGGTAAGAGCTCACGACCGTATGCGGAGACGCATCCGGGGTACGGGTCCGGGACCTGCAAGACCAAGTATATCGGTAATTAAGGGTTGCCCGCCCGATGCCGAGGGGTAGGTTGCGAAGATAAATGACAGATTAAAACAGAACCCGGCTTACGGATTTGCCTGCACTAAAAAAGGACAGCTTTCGCTGTCCTTTTTTAGTGCTAGAACTTTTCAATCCCAGTTCAACTCCAATTGCCGAGGGACTGCTTGTACAATATTATGCAAATCAAAATTAAATACCAAAGCCTCAACCATAGGATGACGATTCTCTATATGCCCGCCACTATGATAAAAATGTTCTTGAGTTTCAACATTAAACTTATTCCAGAATTTTTTCATCATATCATTTTCCCGGAACTCATTATGATGCCATGTTGAAAGTATAAAATGAGCCGGGGTATTTGAAAGCGCCTCATATAAAGCTCTTTCATCATTTTCTGTCCACCCGTTATAATAGTCAACATAACGTCCGAAATATGGTGGATCACAATAAATCAAATCACCCGACTTAGCTTGATTTATCGTATCAATGAAGCTCTGATTATGAAACTCCCAATGTTTTGTAAGAACAATACGCTGGGCAGACACAATCTGGTTACATATTTTTGTAATGTAAGCCGACGCAAAACGGTTTGGTTTTTTACAAAATGGAATGTTCCATTCTCCTTTCCGATTAAACCTCATCATACCATTAAAACCTGCTCTTGACAAGAAGATGAAATCAAAGGAACTGTGTTCTTTGTTAAAGCGATTTTTCACCTCCCGATAATGGGCATATCCGTTTTCAGCCGAAGATTTAAGCAGCTCGCTCTCTCTACAAAGGTACTCCCGCATCTTGACAGCAGAAACATCCCCGTCCAGCAAGGCATTGTAGAAATTAATAATATGAGGATTCGTATCACCGACATACCGACGACCTCCGACGGGAGCATTCAACCCGACAACGCCAGTCCCGAAGAACGGCTCAATCCAATTAGTATGTTCCAGATCCAGTCCGGAACGCAGAATTACATCATTTATCCAAGGTACCAGTTTTGTCTTGATTCCTTGAGACTTTATAGGAGGAACGACAACCGACATATTATAATTTTGACAATTTATTCGCCTGTGATTCAAGATATTTCTTGTACGTATCCAAATTTCTGTAACGAGGTTCTCCAATACCCGCCTTCTTCGCATCATCCTTATTGAAATACCCCATCCAATAATCGTCAAAAACATCTTCTCCCAATTGGGAAAAAGGTCCATCACCTGCACATAGTTTATTGATGTCAGTTATGCCGCCGATATTTCTTGTATTGCCGCTTCCTGGAATATCATTCGCTATTTTCCATTTCGGCTGAACAAAAAATATGAAATCTTCTATGACAGAATGAATTTCGCTCAACTCATCCACATTAAAGACTTTTCGTTCATTGGCCCTTTCATCGCTCTGCCTGTACAACATACCAAGAACGGTGTGAGATGAATATGAATTGTAGGTATAATCCATACTCATCTTTTTATCCCGATTTCTGAAATAACCCCAATATGAACCCAAAGTGAGACCATTTACCGTCTCTGAAACATAATAGCTTGATTTGAAATCAACAGCAAACAAATGACCCTCATCATCCTTAAATGTAAGATCCGGATAATAATTCTGTTTCGTCGGCAATTCCAATTCCAAGCCATGTCCAGCAGCAAATCTGTCAAGTTTGGGTATCAGCAGAATCTCTATAATCTTAGAAACCACCTTAGTATCATTTGTAATAGTATATACTCTCCTATCAGAATCGATAAATCCTTTCACTATCCATTCATTACTTTCCGTTTCTAGAAAATCCTTGTATGTTTTTACCTCTTCTGTAAGCAAGTTAAAGAAATCTTCCTTTGTCATATATCACATTTTTCATCATTCAACAATTTTTCCCGGCTGAAGTTCCTCGCCGAAGAGGTTTAGCACTTGATTCACCTTGTCAAGCTGCACCGTTGCCTTGCCGGCTTCTAGTTCGCGGACGAAACGGATGCCGACGCCTGAACGTTCCGCAAGCTCGACCTGCGTGAGCCTGAATGTCTTCCGTTTGTTACGGACATATCCTCCTAATTCCATAAAATAATCCCGTTCGGGTAAAGTTTTGTTCAACGAAGAGTCAAATCAACCCTTTCGGGTACAAATATATAAAATTATTGGTAAAATCAACCCTTTGGGGTACAAGATTATTTAAGGCGACACGAACGATGTTGTCAGATTTTATTCGTAATTTCGCATGTTTGTTACGCGCCGGAAACATCGGTGCGCCGGTTACTGATTATTTTGAAAAGTATGAGCAAGTTTTTTCGTGCATTGCTTGGCACTATTGCCGCCCTTCTGATTCTGCCACTGCCGGCATTGGCAGGCAATATCGTAAGCATCGTCAGACTCAGCGTCACCACGCCGCAGGTCGGAGCCAAGCCGGATTACAAGCCGGTGCTGCCTTCCGGCGCCAGCACAAAAGCGGTCAAGACAGTGTGGCGAGGATATTTTTCGGAAGAGCTTACCTTCACTCAAGGAAACGACTACACCATTGTAGTGAACGTTGGAATCAGGGATGGCCTTGAAAAGAAATTCGCCGGCCTCAACAACATCAGGGCCTCAGTCAACGGCGAGCCGGCCCGCGTAGTCAGAGGCAGCGGCAAGGAGATAATCGTGGAATTCACGTGGAAAATGGTCGGAGGCGAACCGGATACTCCGGAGTATAGGCTCAAAAAGCAGTTGGAGGAACTCTCCGCGGAGTTTCCTGCCTCAAATGCGACGGAAAACAACGACATACTCGACTTTCTCAGAGCAAAGCTCCCTTCCGGTTCTTCGGTCTGGCCCTCCTACGGAGCAAGCCAGTTCAACAAGATGAGATCGAGCTACACAAAGGCAGGTTTTGTCCGAATGGGTGTAGGCGTGACGGTGAAGGGCATCACGGTGGACGGCTACTGCTTCCGTTCCAGTATTCCTGCCCTGAAGGAAGTCACGGGCGGACGCGAGATTTACGAGGACAAGGCCGCGATGCAGGACATACTCAAGAATTTCATCTGCACCGCAAAGACCACCAAGGAAGACCTGCTGCGGGCCGTAAGTTCGGCTGCCGTCGGGGGAACCGAAGTAAAATGGAACGACCAGGTCTCCTACAAGGCTCCGACATCCAAGGAAAAAGGCGAAATCAAGGGAGATCTGCTGCTCAGCAACGGAGAAGCAAAGGACAACATCAAGGGTATAATGAAGATACTTCCCGTGGCCGGAGACAAGACGGACGCTAAACTTGATATGGACAACATACTCGTGTCCCGTGCCGTGGACGCGATGGCGATGACAAACGCCACGACTGAAGAGGACGTGCTGGCAGTGGCACGAGGGAGTGTAAAGAACGGCTCAAAGGTCATCTGCACGAAATTCAGCAAGATAGACGCGGAAATGTTCGGCAAAGACGGCAAGATGGTGGCATGGCTGACTCTCCACCTCGGCGGCAAGGAGCGCGAACTCCGCTGCTGCAACGCGATTCCGTCCATAAGCCGCTCATTGCCGTCCGACAGGATTTCGGTGAATCCGAATGAATGGGACGTGCTGCGCATTGTCAACATCGAGCGCTATAGGAATCACGCATACCCACTTTCAATGACGTCGAATCTTCAGGAGGCAATGGACATCCGCGCAGAGGAACTGACGAAGTTCTATAGCCACACAAGGCCTGACGGGCAGTCCTGTTTTTCAGTCCTCGACGGTTCGTTCCGCAGGAACAGAAAGTTAGGCGAGAACATCGCCATGTGCCAGCAAACCCCCGAGGCTGTCATGGACGCATGGATGAACAGCACCGGCCACCGCGCGAACATACTGAACCCGCAGTTCGCCTACATCGGCATCGGTTTCATAAACGCCGGACGCAACTACTGGGGTCAGATGTTCGCCGGAGCCGGAGCAATACTCTCCGCACGAAGCAGCACAGGCAGCCTCGAATTTCCAGACCTCGAATCCATGCTGCGCTCCTATCTGATTCTGGAAAACAGCGAGGGAATCGAGTCCTACATGCCATTAGACACAAAATACATGACTAAAGAGGGCAACACCTACACCATCCGCCTGAACAGCGTCACAAGCGTAAGCCTCACAGTCAAAGAATAATCGATGTCGTAGTTTGAAAGTTCCTATTGTCGAACCGCACCAGCATCTGAGCCGTCCCCTGCCCCCGGCGCAATGCCCTTGCGGAGCAGCGCCCACGCGGAGAGGAGGTAGCCGAGAAGAAGAACGGTGTGAACCCCGAGCTTCCACCAGAGAAGATGGCGGTCGGTGTCCCATCCGGCGAAATGGAAAAGATGCGTGTCGGCAAGGGACGCAAGACCATAGAAGAGAAACATCAGGGCAAGAGTGCCGAGAATGCGTCCCCAGCGGTAAGGGACAGGCCAGTACTTCTGACCGAGAACGGCACTGAGGATGAACATCACCACATAGCTTGCAAGGTGTCCGAAGGCTGCGGCCCAGTAGGAGTATTTCGGCATAAACACAAGGTTCACGACCAAAGTGACAAACAGTCCGGCGGAGGTAATCCAGATTGCCATGTTCGTCTTGCCGGAAAGTTTGTACCACATCGAGACGTTGAACAGCATGCCCAGCACCATGTAGGAGAAAAGCATTATAGGTACAACGCCCACGCCACTTCGAAAATCGCGTCCGAGGAGAAGGGAGATGATGTCGATGTAGAATATGACCCCGAGGAACACAAGAGCACAGAAGGCCGTAAAAAGTTCCATCACCCTCGCATAAAGTTCCTTACTACCCTTGTCCTTGGCCCGCTGGAAGAAGAACGGTTCGGCTGCGAAGCGGAACATCTGGATGAAGAGGTTCATTATGACGGCTAGTTTCACCGCGGCCTGGAATATGCCGAGACTGGACTGCCACTGCTCCGCATTAGTATCGAGGAAGCGGAAGAGGATACGGTCGAGGAAGTCGTTGACTATGCCGGGAAGTGCAGCAACCATAAGCGGAAGCGAATAGACCAGCATCCGGCGCAGCAGTTTGCCGTCAAACTCGAAGTTCAGCCGGACGAGGTCCGGAATGAAGAGCAGGGCGCAGACGATGCAACTGAGAAGAATCGCGAAAATCACATAACTGAAATCCGGAGTCGGGCTGACGAAATGCAGCAGCCACACATCGGAAGGCGTGAGAGCGGACACATCGACTCCGAGAGCGGCGGCCCTGCGCGAACACAGCGAGACGAACGGGAAGAACAGGAGGATGTTCGCGCCAGTCTCAACAAGAATCTTCAGGGTCTTGAATACGGCGAACTTCACGGCCCGGTGCTCCTGGCGAAGCTTGGCAAAAAGTATTGCCGTGATGCTGTCGAGGGCAAGTATTCCACCCATATACGCCATGCAGCTCCCGTAGCCGTCATAGCCCAGAAGATGCGCCAACGGTTCTGCGAACACGACCATCAGTGCGAAGAACCCGAGACTCACGCCGCTCACCATAGCCAGCGCACTCGAATAGACCCGGTTCGGCTGCGCCCCCTCCTTGTTTGCGAAACGGAAGCATCCAGTCTCCAGCCCCATCGTAAGGACGACCTGAAGCACGGCGATATAGGCCATGAACTCAGTCACCACGCCATAGTTGGCTGTAGTGAGCAATCTCGTGTAAAACGGGACAAAGAGGAAGTTGATTATGCGGGCGAGGATTGTGCTCAGCCCATAGACGGCAGTCTCGCCGGCAAGCTGTTTCAGAGGATTCTTTGCCATTATGATATATACCTATAATAATATTATATATTCAGCGGCGCAAAATTAGTCAATTTTTATATAATTTTAACAAACCACCGCTTGCGGAGCAAATGCTTTTTTCTAACTTTGCACGTCAAAATCCGGAGGATAGTCCCTCCGCGCAAATCAGAAGGCCATATATGAGAAAAACGGGTATCATCTTAGCGGCAGCCATAACTATATGTTTATGTGCTGCCTCATGCGGCAATCGCAAAGGAGGAAAAAAGGTTGCGGACGAACAAAAAGACAGTATAACTATGGTACAGAACAGCGAACCGGAATTCGACATCATCACGACGGAGGGGACAATCCGCGTGAAACTCTACAGCAAGACACCGAGACACAGGGACAATTTCTGCAAGCTCGTGAGCGAACACTACTACGACAGCCTGCTTTTCCACAGGGTCATCAACGGATTCATGATTCAGACGGGCGACCCGTACACCCGCGACAGTTCCAAGGCCGAACTCTACGGACAGGGCGGACCGGACTACACGATTCCGGCCGAATTCGTCAATGAATACCATCATAAGAAAGGCGCCCTCGCAGCAGCACGACGCGGCGACACCGCAAATCCTCGCAGGTCTTCAAGCGGATCGCAGTTCTACATAGTCCAGGACGAGATGAACTGCATCCACCTCGACGGGCAGTACACAGTGTTCGGAGAGACCATTGACGGGCTCGACGTCATCGACAGGATAGCGTCAGCTCCCACGGACAGACGGGACAGGCCGGTGAAAGACATCAGAATCATCACGATAAAGCCGGTCGAAATTCAGACAAAGACAGTCTCCGACAGCACGGATGTCCAGAGCGCAGACAGCACCACGACAGTTGACAGCCTCGCTGAAGAAAAGAAAGTCAAGGAGTAAGAAGCGGAGGAGAGAACATGACAAAAAAAATAATCTTTTTCGACGCTGACGACACTCTCTGGGAAAACGAGGGATATTTCAGAAATGCCGAGAAGGAATTTGCCGAGCTCCTGCACATGGACGCCGATGCGCAAGCCATACAGCAGACTCTCTGGGAAAAGCAGGAGGCGAACATTCCCCTCTTCGGCTACGGCTCCAAGACCTATATGCTCGGTATGACGGACACCGCAATCGAACTATGCGGAGGAACGATGAGCCGGGACACATACTATGGGATAAAGAAAATCATCACCGAACTCGCATTTCACGAGCTTCATATAATAAGAGGTGTGGAGCAGACGCTTGAGACTGTCCGCAGAATGGGTTGGGACATGGCTGTGGCAACAAAAGGAGACCTCACGGAGCAGATGGGCAAGTACCGCCAGTGCGGACTCGACAAATTCTTCCACCACATTGAAGTCCTGGAGAACAAGGACAGGAGAAACTACCTTGAATTGTGCGGAAAGTTCAATATAGCTCCGGAAGAACTGGTCATGGTCGGCAATTCCGTGAAGTCGGATATTGTTCCGGTGATTGAAATCGGAGGCCGCGCGATACACGTTCCTCACGAGATGATCTGGACGCACGAACTCGCCGAAATGCCGGAATCCGACAGGGTTTTCGAGGTAAGATCCATCAGAGATGTTCCGGAGATTATCAAGTTTTTCTGAAAATGAAACATTGATTTTCTTGCTATCGCAACAAAAAGACTGGCCTTTCCTACAAAATTTGTATTATTTTCATAATTTTTCATTAAACAATGGCAATATTATCAAGTTTGGCACAGTCATTGCAAAGTCTTTTACCCGAATAGTTTTTTCATAGGTTAAGTTTTAGGTTAGAATTGAGTAGCTCCCGGTGTGAATCAGGAGCTACTCGCTTTTTATACCGAACTCTAACCATATATCATGAGTAAGTGCTATCTTTGCACCCAATGAAACAGAGCGAGGCACTCCCGAGAAAAAGAGTTGTCCGCGACAAGAACTTTTGACGACATCATGACAGAATACCTGAATAACACCACCACGAAAGAATTGTCCGAGACGGACAGGGCAAAGCTTCGTAAGATAAGACATGTAGCCTTTGACATGGACGGAACCGTATATATGGGTTCGACTCTTTTTCCCTACACTCAAGAAACACTTAAACGGCTGCGGGAAAACGGCATCGGCTACTCTTTCCTCACGAACAACCCGACAAAATCGGTAAAGGACTACCTCGCGAAGCTGGCAGGAATGGGCATAGAAGCCTCCGAAGAGAACATGTACACGACATCACTCGCCGCAATCGACTACATCAGGGCACACTATCCTTCTGCGCGAAGGCTATTCCTCCTCGGGACGCCAAGCATGGTGTCACAGTTCGAAAAGGCCGGCTTTGAAGCCTGCGCCGACTCCGCAGACGACAGACCGGACGTTCTCGTTGTGGCATTTGACCCGACATTGGAATATTCCCGCCTCTGCCGCGCCGCATGGTGGGCATCGCAGGGACTCCCCTACATCGCGACCAACCCGGACCGCGTATGCCCCACCGACCAGCCGACAGTGCTCGTGGACTGCGGCTCCCTATGTGCCTGCATTGAGCATGCAACAGGACGTCGCCCCGACATCACGCTCGGAAAGCCGGACCCGAATATGCTCACGGGCATAATGCAGCGCCACGGCCTCGCTCCGGACGAAATCGTGATGACCGGAGACAGGATTTACACAGACACCGCCATGGCCCATAACGCCGGAGCTGTCGGTGTCCTCGTCCTATCAGGAGAAACCACGCTCGAAACCGCTCGTAAGGTAGCC
>ERZ1026780.250-NODE-250-length-45776-cov-7.487763_pt1 | contig 45776 bp, 27 predicted proteins | sample MGYA00380126_ERZ1026780 | MGnify/ENA primary metagenome ERZ1026780 (study PRJEB33269, sample SAMEA4719762) | human gut metagenome | biome: human-associated habitat; feature: organic feature; material: feces | place: Cameroon | collected 2013-10 ... | reverse complement strand
ATATGAAGTAAGAAACGCGGTTCTTGTCGCAATGAGTGCGTCAGATATTCAACGACTTCCTGTTTCGTCAGTCTTTGGTTTTCGCCATATTGTGCGATTACAATTTTATCGTTAAGCGTTTGTTTGCTTTCTTCCAACTCTTTCATATGGCGTTACTCTATTTCAATTGTATGGCACTCGTATTATATATTATGTTCAAGATATATTATATTCAAGAGTCAAGAGCTGCAATGCGATAAATGCGCGTCGAAAAGCGCTTTTACAACTTTCTCGTCGACGAGCCCTGAATGAGTTTTACGGGGACGAGCGTTTTTTTGGAGCGTATCTGTTGACCGCTCAACGCTTCGTTCAGCATTTTTACCGCCTCGAATCCGAGTCTGAAACTGTCTTGCTCAACGTGAGTGGGGTAATCGACGGTAATTCCTATTTGGTCTTGCGGGATTTTGAAATCGAAGAACACGACTTCGTAATCTTTGGGAAAACTCAACCCCAGCAACTTGAACATTTGCATAAGGTGTATTCCGCTTGCGTAATCGGCGGTGATGATAGCCGTTATGTTGGGGTTTTCTTTTAAGTATTGACGGAACTTATCGCAAAACTTAACGGACGTGTTGTCTTCGTTGCCGTCGAATATAAACAAATAGTTGGTGTAGTTGTTGTTGTTTTCCAAAGTTCTGATATAACTGCTGTGTCGTTCCGCCAGCGAAGTATTCGTTTTAATGTTCGCGTTAAAGAATAAAATATGTTTATGTCCCCGTTGAAGCAAATGGTTTACGGCAAGCGCGGACATTTCCGCGTGGTCGGAAGAAACGTACCCGAAGTTCAGCCCGGGCAGATATCTGTCTATCATGATAACGGGAAAATTAGTCGCTGCAAGGTCGATTAAATAGGAGTTGTACACGTCGTTGTCGATAGGGTATATCAGAAGCCCCACGATACCCATATCTAACGCTTCGTTAATAAGTTTCTGCTCTTTTTCGACGGACATTTCCGAATACGAAACGAAAAGTTTTGCGTTGGTCGTCGCCTGCGTCAACGCGGTGCTTATTTCCATATTGTGCTGACTGTTAAATAGTGGTAATATCGCCGCGACTTTCTGCACGTTATGCGACTCGTTGGTAAAATAAGGTCTTAAAGTGTCTTTCGTAACGCCCCTGTTTACGAATGTGCCAAGCCCCTTGATTCTCGTGACGATGTTTAATCCGATTAAATCTTCAAACGCTTTCCTTACCGTTATTCGCGAAACGTTTTGACTTTTCATAATCTCCGCTTCTGTAGGCAGCTTGTATTCGGGAATACTTATGTTGTCGTTTATAAGTTTAAGAATATAGTTTTTAACCTGTACGTACAAAAAGTTATTATTTGTATTAGTCATAATACACCCACGTTATGTTTTTATGGTATTATATAACATTCGTTTTTCCTTGTCAACAAGTTGTCTTTTTGTTAATATCGATTTTTTAAAAAAATTTTTCGTCCCGAAACATTTTTTTTAAAAAAGGTATTGACAAATTATTTATTTGCGGTATAATATAAATGTATTGTATATGTCTTATTGCCATAACATAGACAAAACATACAAAGTAAAATAAGGAGAAAAATAAATGAGTAAATTCGTAAAAACATTAATTGCTATGTCTATTTGCTGTTGTTTTCTTTTGTGCGGAGCGTGTAAAACGGCTGACTTGGGCAAAGATTCGGAAAACGACAAAGACAGTGTAGACCACGGAGAGTATTCCCGGTACACTCAACTCGTTATAGACGGCGGAGGTCAGAACATTTCTTATAATACCACGCAATCGCTCAAATACGATAAATATACGAATCCGTATCCGTATAACACGTTGGAGCGATTAGCGGAAGAGTGGAACAAGGCGAACGCATCCGTTTACGGGTATTATTTCACCGTTGCGAAGACTTCTATAAATATGGATAGAGAAACGATGGTTCCCATGCTGCAAAACGGAAACGCGCCCGAGATTATTTATTATTTGGGTACGACTGCGGCGGAAGATCAGAACAAGGGTTGGTTTTACGACCTTAAAGGCGAGATGGAAAAACCCAACAAATACAGTAAACAAGGGGAAAGCGGAAGCGTTAAGTGGAAAGATTTATACACCAGCGAAGAGTATGGTTCTTTCTTTACGCCCAACGGACAATTGTTTACCGTTTTGCTTGAAAAGAATCCGATAGGTATTTTGTATAACAAAACGATACTCGACGCGGCGGGAGTTACGAAAACGCCCGAAACGTTCAAAGAGTTTATGGAAGCGCAAGATAAAATCAGCGCGTATTCGCAAACGGTGGGCAGGGGAGATAAGAACGACGACTCGAAATACATTTGCCCGTTCTTTTCGTATTACCCGTGGTACAACTCCTATCTTGAATCTTCGTTGTTTGCCGAAGATCTGGAATATTTCGACGTAATAAACGTAAACGGTCGCATAGACTCGGAAGAATACGTAAGAGCGTTTATGACGAAAGATCCCGACGGAAACAGAACGTATTCGCTCGACAACGAGAAATATGAAGAATTATACAGACTCATAAAACTCGAATGTAAATATTACCCCGAAAGGTATCAAAGTTATTACGCGGAGCAGCAATTCGTCAGCGGCAATCTTGCGATGATAGAAGTTACGGGCGGAAGCATACGGTCGTTCATCAATCAGGTGGACGGAGACTTCGAGATTGGCGTATTCCCGTACCCGATGCTTGCCACTCAGCCCGACGGAGAAGATCAGAACGAGTATTACACTAAATATAACAAAAGCGATTATATCGTTCGTCGCGGGCTTTCGGGTTATTCGACGGGTTGGGCGATAACGAACTCGGCTATGAAAAAGGACTCGGCGAAATCGGACGATAAGTGCGTTGCCGCGTGCGTAGATATGTTAATGTATTTGAGTTGTTTTGAAAACAACGATAAACTTGTCAACGACAGGGGCTTTGCAATTCCGCTTTCGGGAAACACCACTTACGAACATTTCGTCGCGCTTGCCAAACAGTACGAAACGGATTGTAAAAACGAGAAGGCGGTAGCGTGGGCTTGCGCCACCGCGGGCGACAATATGAACAAAGACTTTTACGACGCGGTTTACCTTTTCAGAAACACGGCGCTCGACAAGAACGGCAACATAACGAAAGCCGACTTAAAAACGCTGTTAAACTCGTTTACCGCCGCGGCGAACACGTTATACACTCAAAATAAATGGGATAGAACGAAATGGCCGGCGTACGGTTACTCTAACAAGACGGGGAAATAATTACGGAAGGTGAAAAGATGGTCGCAAACAAAAAAACAAGCAAAAACGGCAAAAGAGAATATTTAGGTATAATCTGGATTGCCCCCGCGCTTATTATGATGTGTATATTCGCATTGTATCCGACCGTTTCGGCTTTCTTACACTCGTTTACGGACTGGGACGGCGGACTTAAATCGAACGTCGTGTTTTTCCAAAATTACGTCGAACTGTTTAAAGACAGACTGTTCTGGATTTCGCTCGGCAACGTCGTTATACTCACCGTCGTCGGTATAATCATAGGCAATTTCGCGTCGATAATTCTTTGCGAACTTATGTACAATCTGAAATCGCCCCGACTTTCGCCCGTGTATAGATTTTTGTTTGTTTTGCCCGCAATGGTACCGAATATTATCGTAATGCTATTATGGCAAAAACTGATTTTATCGGGTTCGTCCGCCAGCGTTATGAATACGATTTTAAAATTGTTCGGAGCAAAGCCTATCGAGTGGTTGCAAAGCAGAAACACCGTAATAGTGTTTATTTCGATATTTTTATACGGTTTTCCGTGGATGGGCGGAACGTCCTTCCTTATTTATCTTGCGGGACTTAACGGCATAGACGAATCGATAATAGAAGCGTCGAGATTAGACGGCGTAAGCACGTTTAAAAGAATATTCGTAATAGACCTTCCCATGATAAAAGGACAACTGAAATATTTTCTTGTAATGGGATTTATAGGCGGACTGCAAAACTATTCGATGCAATACGCCATAACGAACGGCGGTCCGGGCGAAGTTATCAACAGCATGCAATCGGGAACTATGGTTCCGGGATTTTACATTTACAGATTGATAACGGGCTCGTCGAGAATCGGCGCGTACGGATACGCCAGCGCTATGGGTATGGTATTGTTTATCATAATAATGATAATCACGGTCATCAACAATAAACTTTTAAAAACAGAGGAGTAACGTGATTATGAAAAACAAAAAGATAAGATACGGTCAGGTTTTTGATCATATCGCGTTAATATTGCTGTTGATTCTGGTACTGTTTCCGTTCTATATTTTGATAGTAAACAGTTTTAAATTACCCAAAGATATTTTGAAAAATCCTTTTGCGTTTCCGGGAACGGACGCCGCGCCCTTATTGACGACGGGTTACGCCGTTGCGTGGAGATACATAAAAGGGTACATTTTAAACACCGTGATAGTCGCGGCAATGGAAGTGGCAGGTACGTTACTCGTTGCGAGTCTGGCGGCGTTCGGGTTCACGAGATTCAGATTCAAAGGCATAAACGTTTTATTTATGGTGTTTCTGGCGTTTATGATGATTCCGGGAATACTTACTCTTGCTTCTCAATATTCGTTGGTGTATTCCGGATTGAATCTCGGGCAAACCTTTTTCGGCGTCGCGTTGCCCGCAATCGCGGGCGGACTGCCCATGGGGATATTCCTTATAAGAACGTTTTTTGAAGGTATTCAGGACTCTCTTTTTGAAGCGGCTTCTCTGGACGGAGCGAGCAACGTAAGACAATATTTTACGTTGGCGTTGCCCTTGAGTATGCCCATACTGTTCACGATAGGACTTTCTACTTTGCTCGGAGCATGGAACGATATGATTTGGGCAAGGTTGATATTGTACGGTAAAGAGGATCTTTATACGATAAGCGTAGGCGTGTTCATATCATTTAACTCGTCTACAAACAAATCGATAACGGACACGGTAGTGTTCGCGGGTTACTGTATAGCAAGTTTACCGTTGGTAATAGCGTTCGCGCTGACGTCCAAACAGTTTATAAAAGGACTTACCAACGGAGCGATAAAAATGTAAAGGGAGATAGCAATGAAAAATAAGTTAATCGTTCCGGCGTTGATTTTTGCGGTAGCGTTGTCCGCGTTTTCGGGTTGCGGCTCGGGTTCGGGCGGCGGCTCGGGTTCGGGCGGCGGCTCGGGTTCGGGCGGCGGAAACGAAGAAAAGCCGAAATATACCGAGATGCTGTTCGACACGAGTTTTAAAGACGGAATTAAAGTGTCGTCTCTGGAATCGCACGAAGTAAGTTTCACCTGGTGGAAATACGGCGATTCGGACGCGTCGAAAGACCCGCTCTGGAGCCTTGGTCAGTACTGCAATCTCGCAAAAACGAGAACGGACTATGATTCTTCCGTAAACGATCTGAGCCTTACGACGTTATTCGACGAAGGTAAGGGTATTACGGGTTCGGACGGGAGCAAATATACGCTTACGAACAAGTCCGGCAGCAAATATATCGCCGTCGATCCCGCTGTCGGCGAGTACGATTTAAAGGTCGACACGAGTAAAGAATACGTCAACCAGAAAACGGGCGCAACGTTGCCGAGAATGAACGGCGAAGATTGGGTGCATATGATTTTGCAACAACAGTCCCCCGTGATAAATCTCAGCCGAACGGAAGAAGTGATAATGTCGTTAGACTTTACGCTTACGGAACTCGAAACGTACGACCAGAGCATCGGCGCCGCGCAATTTCAATGGATTTTCAGCGTGCACGACAAATCGGCGGGGCAGCGCGAAGAAGATTATTTTTGGTTTAACGTAACTTTGTTTGACAACAGGTACGAGATATTCCCGGGCACGCAGATGTACGACGGCGGTAAAGGCGACGCTACGGGCAAGTTTATTTACGCGCCTACGGGCAACGAGTTGTTCGGCGAAAGCGGCGGTAAAGTGGTGGTCGGCAAGACTTATCGCGTAGAACTTAATTTGAAAGATTATATGAAAACGGCGTTTGACGCAGCAAAGAGCAAAGGCGCGCTCGAAAGGTCGAAATGGGAAGATATGGCTATCAACGGATTTAATATCGGGTGGGAAGTATCCAACGTTTCAAAAGTCGGCGTAAAAGTCGCTAACATGTCGTTAAAAACGAAACAGACGGGAGGAAACTGAAAAATCCTATGCTGAAAAAAATCATCGACAAAACGATAATCGCGCTTTTGGCGTTAGCGCTCGTAACGGGAGCGATCGGTTGCGGTCAAACAAAAGGCGACGATAAGAGTCAAACTGACCAAACGGAACAGACGGAACAAACGGACAAAACGGAACAAACGTGGGAAACGCCCACGGAAGGCAAACTTATGGAAAGACCTATGGTAGTAAACGAAAATAAAAGAGAGTTATTAAACGATTTGAACTTTTCCAAAGGCTTTAACGTAACGCTTTTCCATGCGAACTCTTCAAACGGAAAAATTGCGGGGACTCTGGATTATAATTCGTTAAAAGCGGACGGTGAGACGGTATGGAAAATGGCTCAATGGGGCTGTACGAAAGATATGGTGGCGGACAGCGCGTTCGAGAGAAACGCTAATATCATAAAGTACGCGGACGGCGGAAAAACGCTGCAAGTCGACGTCAACAAACAGGGTTATATAACGCTCGGCATAAACGGTAGCGTAGAATATACGAAAGACAAAGACGGCAACGTGAGAGAACGTACGGACGCAAGCGAGAACTGGCCTCATATATTGATAGAACAAAGCGTCGGCAAAGATATTTCGCCCGACTGCAAACAACTTTATATGGAAATCAGTTATAAGGTTACCAAATGTGAAAGCCTTGTCGACAGAACGATTTACCCCGTCAACGAAGAGATGAACGCCGCGCAATTCCAGTGGTTTATAACCTTAACGGACACTAACGAACAAAGCGAAAGTTACGGTCAGGCGATGTGGTTCGGAATATCCATGTTCGATACGAGAGCGCTCGGTGGAACGCCGTCGGGAATGGCTTCTTACGACGGCGGCAAAGAGGACAGCACGGGTTTGTTTATCTATATGCCTTCTTTAACGCAGGTGGCGAACACCGATTCCTGCTATGCCAACGTTCCTACTGCGGTCGTCGGCAAAGACGTGAACATAAAGTTTAACGTTATTCCGTTTTTGAAACAGGCTTTGAAGATAGCAAAACAAAGCGGCGCGCTTAAGGGCGCAACGGTAGATCATCTGAGAATAGGCAGTACCAACATAGGTTGGGAATTGCCGGGCAATTACGACGTCGAAGTTGAAATAAAAGGCTTCGATATGTACGAAAAGTTTTAAAACCGCAAAGGTTTAAAATAAAAAATAAAAGGAGAATAAAAATGATGAAAAAAAAGACAATGACAATTGTTGTTATGACGACTTTGATTGCGTTGTTTACCGCGCTTAACGTTGCGTTCAGCGTTGCGTTCGGCGAGAACGTCGGAAGACGCGCGGTAAAAGAAACGAATTTCGAAGTTATGGCAGGTGACAACATCGCTTTCGCCGCAGTGGAGGACGGGGTTGCCGTTTCCGGGTTCGACGGCTGGGGACGTCGGGCGGTTTACAAAAAACCGCTTAAACTTGACGGACTTAAACTGTCTATGAGCGGCACGGTAAACGCAGGCGACTGTTTCGGCATAATTTTTGCAAACAGCGTAAATCCGGACGTTTATTTCGGTGAGCAAAGCGCGCTTGCGATTACGTTATGGAACACCCGTTATACAGGACAATCCAGACTTCATTTCGGCGAAGATCACAACCCCGACGGAGCGGTGAGGGCGTATCAGGACGCGGCGTGCACCACAATCGGCTGCGGAGTGGCGGATTCTATGGTGCTGGACGCTTCCGCAACGACGGGAATGGAAATGACTTTCGCGAAAGTAAGCGACGAAGCGTATTCCGTAACCGTTAAAATGACGGCGGGTTCTATGTGGACAAACAACGCTAACTACGACAGCGAAGCGAAGACGAGCACCGTTTATCTTAAAACGTCCGAAATCTCGTCGATTCTCGACGAAAACGGAAACGTTTACGCGTACGTTGCGGGTTTCCCGAGCGGAGAAAATCCCCCGATTACGGTAACCGTTAATTTTGAAGACGCCAACAGCAGCGGATACGAAGCGTTGAAAACGGCGGCTCAGGACGCGCTCGACGCATATTCTCAGGCGATAGACAACATCGTAGACGACGTTACTTATACCGCCGCCGCTACTTACAGACAAGCAGTGGCAGACGCCATATCCGTTCTCGAGGAAGAGGACAAAGCGGCTTACGAAGCGCAACTTAAGGTCCTCGACGCGAAATACGCGTCCGCGATGCCTTTTGCGTCCGACGAATATCAAACGGTGGCGGGCGCGATTACGGCTACGTTCAGTCCCGCGTCGGGCTACACCAAACTCGCTAATTTCACGGGTTGGGGAGCAAGAGCGGCTTACGCATACAAAGTTAAGCTGGACGGGCTTAAAGTTTCGTTTAAAACAAAAACGTTATCCGGCGACTGCGCTGGATTCTTCCTTGCGAACAATTTCGGAACCTCGCCTTATTTCGGCGACGGTACGCCTGTCGCGGTAACGTACTGGAACAGCCTGTATTCCGGTCAGGCAAGACTTAATTTCGGCAGAAGCCATGATTATAATGAGGACAGTATAGTTTATACGAGCGCCGAATGTACGGAAAAAGGTTTCGGCGTAGCGAGTTCCATGGTTGCTTCCCAGGCGGAAACGATGGGCTATGAAATTACGTTCAACAAACAGTCCGAAGACCTTTATTCGGTTACCGTCAGAATGCTTGCCGGTTCTATGTGGGGCAATAACGCCAACTACGACGACGTTGCCAAGACTTGCACGGTTTACCTTAAAACTGCGGACATCGGCGAAGTCTTCGACGCAGAAGGATATACTTACGTATACTTTGCGGGATTCCCCAGCGCAGGTAACGGCAACCCCGCGTTCGATATGTACGCAAAAGTGGAAGACGCGGATTTAGCGGCGTATAAAGCGGACAAAGTCGCTGCCGTCGAAACGAAAATCGAAGAATACAAAACGGCTATCAACGCAGTCGTAGACGGAACTACGTTCGACGCGTCTTTGACGGCAAGAGAAGCCGTAGTAAACGCTATCGAAGAATTAAGACCTAACGACAAAGTCGTTTACGGTTACCGTTTAGCGGAAGCGGACGAGTTGTATACGAAAGACGCGAGCGTTCAGGCTAACGTTAAAAACGCTATCGCGGAATTATTTACGATCGCGAAAGAAAAGGTCGACGCTATGGCGACCGACGAAGGCGCAACCGAAGCGAATCTGAGAGAACTCGTAAAAGCGGTTAATGCCGCCAAGAGCAACCTTGAAGCAAAAAGAAGTATGCTTACGGCAGAAAATCAGCAGTATTTCGACGGACTCGTAACGGAATACGAATACGCGAGCAAATACGCAACCGCAAGAATATGGGTAGTTTCTTACGAAACGAAGATAAACGCTATAAACCCCGAATCTCAGACGGTAATAGCGGAATTACGGCTGTTAAAGAATACAAAGAAACGTATTCGGGAAGCGCTGTCGAAAACATAATCACGACTCAACTTACCGAAACGGATAAAGCGACGTTAGAAGGCAGAATAACCGCTGCGGATACCGAACTTAACAGACTCGAAGCGTTGTTCTCCGACGAAGTAAAAGAAGCGTATCTCGTAGTTTTAGAAGAAGCGTTGGAAGAGGACCTTACCTTAAAAGCAAATATCGACGAAGCGAAAGTCGCTTACGCAGACCTTATATCCAAAGTCAGCATTGACGAAAACAACGCGCTTTATCAGAGATTTACCGACGCTTATAAAACGTTGAAACAAGCGTGCGCGGATTATCTGACCGCCGAAATAAGAGCGGTAACCCAGATGCTGAACGCAACGTACGCGCAATTAAGCGAATTCGAGCCGGTAAGAATAAGATACGCACAGATTAAACTCGACTATCTTATGGAAGAAGACGCAGGCGTGGCGGGCGAGTTGAACGAATTGAAGGCTAAAATCGAAAAACATGCGTTCTATTACGTTTCGACAACGCAAATAGACTCCGTAACGCAAAACGCTACGGGACTCTATTTTGAACAGACACCCGCTTTCCCGTCCAGATTGAATTACGAGAAACAGTTGAATCTGGTAAAGGGCGTGAAAGTTGTAGTACAAATGACGGAAGCGGCGTTCTATAACGACGGTTCCAAAGCAAACAACCTTTGCTTTAACTTCCTTGGCAGTAAAGGGTCTTACAAATCGATGAGCGACGGCATTTCGATCATTATCTGGTTGTATCCGACCGAAAGTAACGTTCAGATATTCAACAACAGCGACACAGCGTTGGCAAGCGCGACTATTGCTACTCCGATGGACGGCGCGAATATTACGATAGAAATCGTCTACGGCGATTATTACGATTTCGTTCAGGACACGACTTACAAGGCTTACCAGATTAAAGTGAACGAAGCGACCATCGTTCTTACGCCCGAAACTCTTACTCAATACGGCTATGAAGTATTTAACGATTGTTACTTCTCTATGGGTTCGTTTGCGGACGTTAAGGATAATCCCAACTGCTTCACTCTCGTAAGCGTAAACGATTTCTCGTTTGCTAAGACGGAAACCAAGCCCGATCCCGAGAAACCCGATCCTGAGAAGCCCGATCCTGAGAAGCCCAATCCGGAAAGCCCGAATCCTGAGAGCCCGAATCCGGGAAGTTCGGATTTGGAGAGCCAGAATCCGGAAAAACCCAACAAAAAGAAGGGTTGCGGCGCGGCTGCTTCTGCCGGTATAGGAGGCGTTATTGCGATAATTGCCGCAGCGGCGGTAGTTCTTAAAAAGAGAAAGTAATTCTTTAAACTTGTATACGGGCGCACGTCGTTTCTTGCGCCCGTATATAAAAACATTGAGTATTATGTTAAAAAAAATTATTATCGGATTATTATCCGTTTACATGCTGCTTGCATGCGGTTTGTGTGCTTGCGGCTCTTCGGTACCGCCAGATAGCGGTGGCTCTTCTGAATCCCCCGATAACGGCGATTCTGCGGGGAACGCAACGGTAAACGTTATGAATGATTTAGTTAAAAACTTTTGGGACGAAACGACGCTTTACGACGAAAGTATTATGCTTGTTGCGGAAACGGACGGAAAAGGAAACGTCCTTTCGGCCCCCAAAGCGAAATTATTATTTACGCCTGCGACGGTTGAAAAAGTCGTATGGTATTATCATGAAAACAACGGCGGAAAACAAATAACCTTTAAAGAAGGCGACGATTTTACCGTCGAAAACGGATATATCGTCGCGAAAGGGCAGATAGAAGACAACTTTATTACGGAAAGAAAAGAGTTTAAAACGTCGATGCCTTACGTAACGGACAAACAACTTACGGGAGAATTGCCTTTTCCGGGACTTTCGGACAAAAGTATTCCGTCCACTACGGAAGGGTTATATTTGCCTTTTACCGAAGGTTATCAGATAGTACAAATGCAACTCAGCGTAACGTATAAGCATGCCGGGAACGTCTGGGCGGGCGAAAAACCCGCGTATCAAGGCGAAGTTTTATCAAACGTCGTTGCGAAGTTAAAAGAAAAAAAAGACGTCGAGTTGTTCGTTTACGGCGACAGTATTTCTACCGGCGCGAACAGTTCGTCGGTGCTTAATATCCCGCCGATGCGGGACACCTGGATGAAAATGGTCGCGGACAACCTTGCGAGTTGGTACGGGGCGAAAGTTACGCTTACGAACGAATCGGTAGGCGGTTGGACTTCGGCTAACGGCGTAGGCGGCGGATCGGGCTGGGTAAACGGCGCGCAAGTACAAAAGGTGGGGCTGGAAGAACATTTTTCAACCGATTTAAAGGGATACGTCCCCGATATAGCGATTATCGGATTCGGTATGAACGACGCGTCGAACGGCGTAACGTTGAACAATTATTGCAACAATATTATTTCGATGATAAAAACGTTGAGAAAAGTAAATCCCGATTGCGACGTTTTGTTGCTCGGTACGATGCTTGCAAATCCTTGCGCGAAGAATCAGTCGAAAAATCAAGCGGAGTTTTCGTCTTATCTTACGAGAGTGGCGAAACAATTTTCACACGTTGCCGTTCTCGATATAGGAAAGATGCACCGTGACCTTTTGAACTGCGGCAAACGATATACCGAAATGTCGAGCAATAACGTAAACCATCCCAACGATTTTATGGCGAGAGTTTACGCCATGAATATTTTGACGACGTTGACAGAACGTGAAAACAGCGGAGCGTCTTCGGGCGGAGAGGAACAAAAACCCCAACCCGCAATCGTCAACGAAATGATAGAAGAATACAAAAACAACGGCTATAACGTATTGTTCGACGATCCGTATATGAAAAACGGCATAAGGGTTTTAGGTCCCGTAAGCGGCGTCAGCGGAGATCTGACGTTTCCCGACGTTTCTACGGCGGAACCTTCGTGGACGTTCGCGCAGTGGGCGACTAAATACGACCTGACGGACTACGCTAAAAGAAGTTACTCAAACGGCGGATATTCCTTTACTTATAAATCAAAAGGCAAGATTATCGGCGGAAAAACCGTTCCCGCGAAAGTCTTGAAAATAGATTGTCGGAAAGCCGAAATATATATGGAATTGAACGCGGAAGTCGAATACGACGCTCCGAGAAAAGACGGAGAAAGTTGGCCGCATACGCTTATATCGCAGGATTTCGATAAAAATCCGGTAAAAGTATCCGAGCAAAAAGACATCGTTATGGCTATGGATTATACCGTTACGAAGTTTGAAGACAAAATGGGCGCCGCGGCGGATCCGTCTATGCACTGCGCTCAGTTGGTATGGTATATTACCTTGCAAAACAGAACGCCGTCGCATAAAGATTTCGGATCGTACGTATGGTTCGGCGTCGTTTTATGGGACAATCGAATGAGCGGACGAACTCACGGCGGTTACGCCGCGCAGGACGGAGGCAAAGAAGACGCGACCAATGCGTTTATATATCAGCCTGACAGCAACGTTGCGTTTGACGGTCAAAAAATACCCGTAGTCGGCGAGAACAGAAAAATGAACTTTCATTTACTCGATTCGGCGAAAGCCGCTTTTAACCTTGCCAAACAAAGAGGTTATCTCGGCGATACGACGTGGGAAGACTTGTATATAGGCAGTATGAATTTCGGTTTTGAAAATACGGGAACGTATAATACCGCTGCGGAAATAACTTCCGTGGGAGTGTATTATAAATAAGATAAGGAGAACAAGATGAAGAAAATATTAAATGTTCTGATAGGAAGTCTGGCGTGTCTTTTCTTTATATTAGGCGGCGTTTTTATGGTAGGGGGACTAAAATTGAACGAAGCGAAAGCGGCAACCAATTACGACTTTGACGAAAACAACGTCGTTTTCGCGTTCGGCAACCTGACCGACTCTCATATCGGCTACGGCAACAACGACGAACTGCTGAGAAGGGCGTTAAAGCAACTTAAAACGTACACCTCTCACGAGATAAACGCGCTCGTTTTCAGCGGCGATCAGACTCAGGACGGAATACGACAACAAGCCGAACAGGTAGTAAGCATCATAAAAGAAGAATACGACCTTAAAAAAGTCGGCGCGCTTTTAACAAACGGCAACCACGACACTTACTGGAGCGGGTGTATGACTACCGCGGAGTTCGTAGACGCATACGGCGAAGACGTTTATAATTTTGACGTCGACAAAAGCATCGTTACGACGGGGAACAGACATATGGTCGTAAACGGGTATCATTTTATATCCGTTCAGATCCAGACGTTTATGCCGAACGTAAACAATATGAGCGCGCAAACAAAAACGTGGCTGAAAAGCACTCTTGACAAAATCACGACGGACGACCCGTATTCTTACGTTTTCGTTTCGTGTCATTCCCCCGCGAAAAATACCGTTTACGGAAGTATGGACACCGATACCGACGGACCTTGGGGTTCTTCTCAGGAACTCGACGATATTCTTAAAGATTACCCGCAAGTCATCTTGTTTTCGGGGCATACGCATTATTTGATCAACGACGAACGAAACATTAACCAAAGCACGTATACTCAAATAAACGGCGGGTCTACTTCGGACATTTTAACGAACAAAGGATTTTTGGAAAACCCCGGTCAGATAGCGGACAGCAGAACGTATTCTCAGGGTATGGTCGTCGAAATAGACAACAATAACAACATACGCATTACGAGAATCGATTTTAAGTTCGGTAAACAAATCAAGAATTGCTGGTATATAGACCACATAAAAGTAGACCAATCAAACCTTATGAGATACAACAGGGCAAGGGTGATGCAAAAGAACACCGCGCCCGCGTTCGACGAAACGGCGTCCATAAAAATCACGCAAAAAACGGTTAATTCGTCCGAAATATCTTTCGATATAGCGAAAGACGACGATATGGTAGAATATTATCACGTCGAGGTATTTGATTCGAAAGGGACTTGCGTGAGAGAGGTAAAAACGTTATCGCCGTTTTACAAACATCCCGATTTAAGCACTCTTCCTCCGACGCACGCCGTTAATTTCGATCTTTCGACGCTGGCGTACCCGTACACCGTTAAAGTTACGGCATACGACAGCTTCGGTAAAGCAAGCGAACCTCTGACGCTTGAAATGAAAGATACCACGGAAGACGATAAGGCGGCTGCGAAAGCGTTGGACAATAAAATCGCGCTCATCGGGAAAGACGTGCAGGAAAGCGACGAAAACGCTATTATATCTTTAAGAAAAGAATTGAACGACAGTTCATATTCCGTCATTACCTATATGACCAAGTACGAAGATTTTTGCGATATAGAAGCGACGTTTTACGATAAATACCGCTTGACGAAAGACGCGGCGCAATATACGCCGGCAGTCGAAGATACGTTCAACAACGCTGCGACCGAAACGAAAGGTTGGATATCGGAAAGCGCGTATACGGGAGTTACTCTTAATTTTAACTCGACTACGAAAAACAACGCTCTCGGCATAAATAAAACCTATTCGTTAAACGGATTGCACGTAAACTTTGCTAATCTGAAAATCAAATCTGAACACAAAAAACTTGCGATGCTCGTTTCAAACGTGGTCAAAGACAAGTGGTTCGGTAACGAATGTCTGCTTATCAATATAGATTTTGCAACGGGTAACGTGTATTTCGGCAACGATAAGTCGATAGGTCAAAGCGATCTTCTGAAATACGAAAAACTCGGCGCTACGCCTTTTTCGGTGTTGTTTAGTTGCGCGGAAAACGGCGATCTTGTAATGAAAGTGAAAACTGTTTCGGGCGAAGCGGAGTTTATTTTACCCGCAGCGCAGTTGAGCGCGTTGACCAACCTGACGGACAATTCTGCATGTTACGTTTCGTTTTCTCCGTGGGATACGAGAACCACGGCGAGTTTCGATATCGTAAGTATTCACGACGGAACGGTTTCTTGTCCGGAAATAGACGGCGATAAACCGAGCGACGACCAAACGAGCAGTGATAAAACGAGCGACGACAAAACGAGCGAAGAAAACCCGACGGACAACAAAAAAGGTTGCGGCAGCGTTATGGAGTTAGGCTCGATAGGTTGTTTGTTATTGGCGTGCGGAGCGGCGATAACGATAAGAAAAAAACGAAAATAATTTAATCAGGGATTCCATTCGTCAGCAATAGTTTTTTGCAGTGATAACGAATGGAATTCCCGGGGTAGAGTTCGGCAATGAACTCTAACCCTGAAAAGGATATACTATGTACGGATTAAACGAAGAAAAAAACTTGTGCGAGTTTTCGTACGATATGGCGGACGAACCTTTATTGGCAACGTTGTTTACGACGGGCAACGGGTATATGGGCGTACGGGGTAGTTTTGAAGAATTCGGATCTCAGCGTATACAAGGCGCGTTTGTAAGGGGTTTTATCGACGAAATAATAGAAATTTGCGAGCCTTTTGCGGACAACGAGTATATGAAAAAATATTATCTCGACGAAGAAAAACTCAAAAGTTTTGAAAAGCAGGACAGTTGCGTCAATATGCACGATTTTTTGCTTATAAGAATTATCGTCGGAGAAAAAACGTTCTACCCGTGGGAAGGCAAAATCGTCAGATGGAAAAGATACGTGTCGTCGGATAAAGCGGAGTACGTCAGAGAAGTCGTATGGGACGACGGCGACGGCAACGAAACGCAGTTGACTTTTAAAAGATTCGCGTCTTTCGATAACGATCACGTTTACTGCCAAAGAGTCGTCGTAGAACCGTTAAATCACGATTTGCCCGTTAAAATAATTTCGGGTATCGACACGTATATAAAAACGAACGGGCAGTTTATAACCAAAACGTCTTTGCTCGAAAACAAAGGAAACGACGTCGTTCACGCGTACGAAGCGGTGAATAAGTACAAATTTTCCGCGGGGTATCACGTTAAAAATCTGTTTCCGAAAGGAAAGAAAATCGCCGACTATTCAAACAACGGTTGTTACGGCGTGGAATATTCGTGCGACAAAGCGAAAAGTTACACTTTCGATAAGATAACTTACGTTTTGACTTCGAGAGATACCTCCGCCGATCTGGTTTCCGAGTTGTATAATGCGTTTGAAGATACTACGGTTGATTTTGACGAACAGGAAAAACGCCACGTCGAAAAATATCGTCGGCTTCTCGACGTTGCCGACGTAAAGATAGAGGGCGACGCCGACATTGACGGGTATCTGAGATACGCTACGTATCAGACGCTTATTTCCGCCGAAAGGAACGACTGTGTGCACGGTATATCGGCGAAAGGGCTTACGGGCGAAAGATACAATCAGTTCGTTTGGTGGGACGCGGAGATTCATCAGATACCTTTCTTTATAATTTCTCAGCCGGAAACGGCGAAAATGTTCTTTAAGTATCGCTACAAAACGTTATCGCAAGCGAAAATCAACGCGAAAGAAAACGGATTTAACGGAGCGAAATTCGCGTTTTGTTCTTCGGTGAACGGTGACGAACGCGTGTGGCAATACGCAAGGCACCCGTTTATGCAGGTACATATAAACGCCGACATTCCGTACGGTATAATAAATTATTATTACTGGACGGGAGACGCCGGGTTTATGAAAAACTGCGGTATGGAAATAATTCACGAATGTTTGCGGTACTGGGAAACGAGAGTCGTTAAAAAAGGCGACCGCTACGAAATTCTTAAAGTGACCGGCACGGACGAACATCACCCGTACGTAGATAACGACGCGTATACCAATTATATGGTAAGCTATGTGTTCAAAGAGTTTTTATTCCTTTGCGAATCGCTGAATTATCCCTTAACCGAACAAGAAAAAACGGCGTTTTGCGAAATTGCCGAAAAAACGTACCGTCCCGAACTCGACAACGGCATGATACCGCAATTCGACGGGTATTTTGATTTGTCGAGAGGTCTTGAAGAGGCGGGTAAGGGTACTTTAAAGCAATTCCAGATGAAGAAATCCGGCTTGTATCATAAGAGTCAGGTTATAAAACAACCCGACGTTTTGTTACTGTACACTATGGTAAACGTCGGTGTGAACGGTAAATATTACGCGCAAAACTTCGATTATTACGAACAAATGTGCGAAAGCAGTTCATCGCTTACGTTCCCCGTACACGCCATAGCAAGCGCGCAAAACGGCAGGCCGTTGTCTTTTTATAAGTATTTCTCGGACACGTTAAAGATAGATATCGACGATATTCACGGCGTTGGGTGGCAAGGCGTTCACAGCGGTTGTCTTGCGGGCGGGTATTTAACCGTAGTATACGGGCTGTTCGGCGCGAAAGCGACGAGATCAGGGCTTGAACTAACCCCCGTGAAAATGCCGTTTTTCAAGGACGTTAAGGCCAAAATCGTTTATAAGGGGCAAGTTGTTTCTCTCGCCTTAACGAAGGAAGGTTTGAATATAGCAAAGGAGCAAGGCGATGATTTAAACGTTAAAGTCTTTGGCAAAGAATACGTTTTGAAAGACGAACTTGCGATAGGGTTTCAGGAGTTATGATGAAAGCGTTTATTTTCGACCTCGACGGCGTTATCGTAAGTACGGATAAATATCACTATGAGGCGTGGAAGAAAATCGCCGACGAAGAAGGGATATATTTCGATGAAAAAATCAACGACAGACTGCGCGGCGTAAGCCGTATGGCAAGCCTTGAAATCATTCTGGAAAAGGCGGACAAAAAGTATTCCGAAGAAGAGAAAATCGCCTTGGCAACCAGGAAAAACGACTTATACAGGGACTTATTGAAAAATCTCACCCCGTCGGATAGGCTCGAGGGGGTTACCGAAACGCTTGAAAAACTGAGAGAAAAAGGCTATCTTTTAGCCATCGGAAGTTCGAGCAGAAATACCCCCGTGATTTTGGAGAAAATAGGTTACGGCGGTTATTTCGACGCGGTGTCGGACGGGAACAATATCACAAAAAGCAAACCCGACCCCGAAGTGTTCCTGAAAGCGGCGGAAATGCTTGATTTATCCCCGGAAGAATGTTTCGTGGTGGAAGACGCTTACGCCGGCATCGACGCGGCAAAGGCAGGCGGTTTCGTCGCCGTAGCGGTGGGCGGCGCAACGTCTTACGAAAAAACGGATTATCGTCTGAACAAGATTTCCGATATTCTAAAAATCCTGACGTAATTTTTAATTGAATGGCTGTTAAACGCATTTACTTTGTAAATTAACTTCTGCAATATAACCGAAACCGGATATCAATTTATTTAATTTACTTCTTACGTCAGAGATTAAGAATGCTAAGCTTAATGTATTATTTATGAAGAAGGGACGCTTTTCATAGCGTCCCTTCTTTTGGTAAAGTAAAAACTATCCGAATACTGCTTTTTGATACAGCAGTGTTCGGATAGTCCTTTCTTGGTGGAGCGTTAGTAACGTAAATCGAATTTAAAGCAATATGTAAGCAATTTGTGTTTTTAATAGCAAACAATTGTTTCGTCGTTTTTTTGCCGTAAATATTCGCTTTGCGTTTTTCAGACAGGTTTACGGCGATTCGATATCCGATTTGATATTTCGGCTTGATAAGAGTGTTTTAATCCTTAAAACAACAAAAATACGCGAAATTTCGGGCAAAAATGCGATTTTGAGGTGTAGAAACGAATGTAAATCGGCTAACAATTCAAATTCATTTAACCAACAAATCGAATTGTTTCGGGAATGATTCGGATTTATAATAAAGGCATAAAACGGAATTTGGCGGGATATGCGCGAGGCTTATTCTCAAAAGGTTCGGAAGAGGTAACCACTTCTTTGCTTGTTGCAGTAAGCAAAGAAATCGTTTATAGTATAAGTAACGTTCCGAATTGTTGTATATTTATTACAAATTATAAAATACTGAAAACAAATCAAAAAAACCATATCAAAATAAAATAATGAAATCGGCGCGCGTCGGAAAATGAAACGTAACGAAGCGAAGCAAAAACGCAACGAAAACGCAATAAAAACGAGACGCGTCGAAATCAGGGAGAAAAAGAATGAAAAAGTTTTTATCGATGATTCTCGCCGCTTGTTTTGCGGCATCGGCTGCGCTTATGGCGTCCTGCACGGGCGGAAACACCGGCATAACCTCCGCAGGCAGCGAAAGCGTTTCGTCCTCCGAAGAGGAATTTGACGGCTGGACTCCCGACAACATTCTCGCAAGACCCGTCGAAAAGGACGATATCCGTATCGGGAGTTACGTTTCTTTCGCGGACACCGCAAAGGGTTGGTCGGGTAAAGATCAGGTTGAAAGATTGTACTACGCAGGGCTTAACTTTATGCCGATGATCTGTACTTTGCCGAAATCGGGTATGCTTACCGAAGCGGAAAAATCCTACATTTCCCGCGACCTTACCGACAGCAAATGGTGGGGCAAAATCGACGAGCTTATGCAGGAATATAATATGGTTTATTATTTCTCCGAGCTTTCGGGTCTTGCGAACGACCACGAATCGTCCGTCCGCCGCGAGTCGATGATAAATTCCGACGCCGTTGCCGACGCTCGCAAAATTATCCCCAACCTTAAAAATTGCGTAGGCGTTAAACTGGTCGACGAACCTGCATTGTCTTCTTTCGACGAGTTCGCCAAGTGGGCGAGATATTACGCGAGAATTACCGACGCGGACGGCAATCTTTTAGGTCTCGACGCGCTCGTAAACCATATCGGAAACTACGAATATATGGCGGAATGGGTAAAAAAGGCGGGCAGAGAAGTAAATATGATAAGTTTCGACGCTTATCCGTTCTTAAACGGCGGCGTAAACTACGCGACTCTTACCCTTATGGATCAGGTTCGTCAGCTTGCGAACTCTAAAAATATGAGAATTGCGATGTATCCGCAGTCCTGTGCGTGGGCGGGGGCGAGAATGCCTAATCTCAACGAAATTATCTGGCATTTCAACACCAATCTTGCTCTCGGAGCTACGCAGTTCACCTATTTCAATTACACTATGTACCCTGCGGAAGGTTGTTCGGACGCTATTTTCGCGATCGACGGATCGGTTCTTCACCCGGAAATTCTCGAAGGACTTACCGAGTATCATAAGCAGATCCGCGCGCTCGACGCTAACGTAAGACTTACCGAATATAAGGTTACGGAATCATACATGACCGGCTCGCAGGTAGGTATAAAAATGCTTCCCGCAACGGGTTTCATCATCAACAAGGAAGGACTCGGTTCGACCGATCTTCTTATCACGAAATTTCAGCCGAACGATCACGAATCGCCTGTTTCATATATAAACATCGTCAATAATTCCTTTGAAAAGGCAATGTACGATCAGGAATTCCTCCTCGACGACAACGCGAATATCGATCACCTCGAAAAGTATAACTACAAGACCGGTAAATTCGAGCCGCTGGACGTCGTAAACAATTCGTTCATAATGTCGCTCGAAGCTTCGGAAGCGGCGTTCATCAAAGTCGTCGAAGCCGAATAAGCCGAGCCGGGCAGAGCCGAATAAAACGAGCCGGACAGAGCCGGACAAAACCGAGCGGTCAAAAACGGCAAAAGGCTTTAATCGGTTGATAAAAATCGCCCCGAAAGGAAAACGGGGCGAAGATATCGGAAGATATCAAAAGATATCGGAAGACATCGGAAAGTAAAAAACATCAGAAAGTAAAAGAAGACAGATAACAATGAAAATTACCATTTTGGGTTGCAGCGCGTCGGAGGGAATCCCCGCCATATTCTGCAATTGCGATCTTTGCAGACAAGCGCGCGAGCGTAAAATTTACAGAACGCGCAGTCAGATACTGATAAACGACGATATGCTCGTGGATTTCCCGCCCGACACTTATTATCGTTCGCTGGTAATGGGCGTGGAACTCGGAAAAATCGAAAACATACTCGTTACGCACAGCCATTGCGACCATTTCTATGCGGACGATTTCTTCGCGAGAGGAGACTGGTCGTCGTTCTGCCTGCCGGTGGAGACGGTTACCATTCACGGAAACACCGCGATAAGAAACGCTTTCGAAAGAAACGGATACGCGAAGAAAAAAGGCACTTACGTACACGAATCCCGCGGAATGATAAACGGTTATAACGTTTACGATCAAAGCAGCGAATACACCGTTCATAAGCCTTTCGAAACGTTCACGGCGGGGAAATACGTCGTTACGGCGTTGCCCGCGAAACATATCCCCGAGGAAAACTGTTTCATATATCTGGTGCGCGAGGGTGATAAAACCTTGCTTTACGCCACCGATACGGGATATTTCAAGAGAAGCGTGTTCGATTATTTCGTAAAAAACGGAATAAAGCTCGACGCGATGATCGTCGATTCCACTTACGGGCTTGTTTGTTCTTCGGATAAAGCACATATGAACTTTTTCGATAACGACGAACTCAGAAAAGAACTTATGTCTCTCGGAATCATAGACGAGAAGACGCAGTGCTATTTAACTCACATTTTCCACGGCGCGGCAAAAGACCTCGATTTGCTCGAGAAAGCCGTTCCGGAAGGTTATACGTTGCTTCGCGACGGATATACGTTTACGATTTAACTTTAATTCGGTAAGGTAAAGAATATGGTTAATTTTGTAGCGGATAACGTCGGGTTCAACGACGTAAATCTGCGAAATCTTAAAATCGAATATACGAAAGCGGAAACGGTCGGCGGCTCGAAAACGATAAAATACCCGTTCGACAGCCTGTGTTTCGTGGCGAACGGAACGGGGTTTGCGAGCTCGGGTGGAAAAACCTGGCGCGACCTTTCCCGCGGGGAAACCGTATACGTCAGGAAGAACGAAGAGTTTACTTTCGTTTCCACGGGAACGGACGAATTCGAAATTTATTCCGTTATCGTCGACACCTACGGAAACGACGACTTTTTCGGCACGATAGGGTTTTCGAACGGAAAGAGGGTGTGTTCGCTCGACGGAAAAATGACCGTCGTCGAAGAGATTTACAAAACGGCGAAAAATGGTAATTCCGCTTCCGCATACGAGAGCGTGGGTAAGTTTTTCGAAGTGATTTCTTATTTCGCGCAAGCGTCCGAGGGCGAAGAAAAGCCGCGTATGGACGAAAACGAATACGTTGCGAAAGCTAAGGAATTCATTCATATGCAGTATCACCTTGACATAAACGTCACGATGATCGCCGAAGCCGTTTATCTCAACAGATCATATTTCAGCACGATGTTCAAAAGCGTGACGGGGGTTTCTCCGCTCGAATATTTGATAGATTTCAGAATAAAACAGGCGTGCAAACTCCTTGCGATGGGCAAGGGCGTAACGGATACCGCGATGCTTACGGGATTTAATTCCGCTTCGGCGTTCGCGGTGCACTTTAAAAGAAAAATGAAAGAAACGCCTTCAGAATACAGAGCGAAGGCGATTTCGGGAGGAAAGAAATGAAAAAAGCAAGTAAAATTTTATCGGCGGCAATGGCGGTATGTATGCTTGCGGCTGTGGGGGCTTCCTGTGGAAGAGACACCGGCGGAACAAGCGTAGACACCACGAAAGTTCAGCTCCTCGTCGGTAACTTCAACGGCGGATACGGAAACGCCTGGCTTAATAAGGCGGTAAAAAGATTCACCGAAAAATACAAGAATTACGATTTCGGAAACGGAAAGAAGGGCGTTCAGATCACTATCGACGACAGCCCGCGTTATTCGGGTAAGGTCGAAAACACCATGTCGAGCTGGGCGCAGAACGTTATTCTTGCCGAAAACGTCAACTATTACAACCTTGTGGACATCAAGGACGCTTCGAGCAAATACCTCGTCGACATCTCCGACGTAGTGAACACGCCGGTAAATCGGGATCTCATCACCGGCAGCGTCGATTCCGCTTACGCAAACGACACCAAGACCATCGGCGAGATAATGAACGGCGAAATGAGAGACTATCTCAACGCGGACGAAAACGGAAAATATTACGGCGTACCTTTCTATGAGGCAACCGTAGGTATCGTTTACGACCTTGACGTGTTTGAAAAATACGGATTTTATTACGCTGCGGAAGGCTTCGGCGACGCGGAAGGCTTTATTCAGGACACTAACGGAAACTGGATCGGCGAAGGCGGAAAAGCCGTAGGGAAAGCAAGCGAAATGAGCTATACGGACGCTTTGAAAGCCGGCGTTAAGCTCGGCAACGGACCCGACGGAAAAGCGGGAACGTATGACGACGGCTGCGCCGCGACTTACGACGATTTCTTCAAGCTTTGTCTCCGTATGAACGCACGCGACGTATTCCCCCTTACCTGGCCCGGGGCGCAGGAAACTTTGAGATACCTCAATTACCTTGCTTATAACCTCTGGACGGATTACGAAGGCGTAGATCAGATGGGTCTTAACTATTCTCTTTCGGGAACGGCGAGCGACCTTATCAAACTCGACACTTATAACGCCGCTACGGGAACTTACGAAACCGAATCGGTTGCCGTCACCGACGCCAACGGTTACGAACTTCAGCGTCAGGCAGGAAAGTACGAAGCGATCAACTTCATCAAGAGAATACTTTCCGACGAGAGAAATTTCGACCCCAAAACGTGCGTAAGCGATACGAGTCAGAAGGACGCCGAAAGACGGTTCATTCTCTCCGCCGCTCCCGACATCAAGGACAGAGCGATGCTTATCGACGGAAGCTGGTGGCAGAACGAAGCGAAGAATATGTTCGAGGATATGGCTGTCGATTACGATAACAACGCGTATCGCGCGGAAAACCGCCGCTTCGGACTTTTGCCCCTTCCAAAGGCAAACGCAAGCAAGGTCGGCGAAGAGTCCGCTCTTGCGTTCAACACCGCAACGGTAATTTTCGTTAATAAAAAGACGACTACGGACGAAACGACGTTAAAGGTCGCAAAGCAGTTCATCAAGTTCCTTCACACTCACGAATCGCTTTACGAATTCACTTCCACGACCTCTTCGGCTCGTCCTTACACGTACGACCTTTCGGACGCGGAGAAATCCACGCTCACGAGCGTTGCAAAACATAACTACGAACTTCACTCTGCGACGAATTTCGTATTCCCGTACTCCAAGCAGACGATCGTCCGCTCCAACTACGAAAGATTCTCCTGCTCGGGCTACCTTGTTTTCCAGGCTTACGGAAAAGAGGAAACGATACTCGCTCAGAGATTTATCAATAACAAGGACACTACCTCGTGGGACTACTTCACGTCTATGGTAGAATGTCAGGGTAAGGAGTTCTGGGAAACCAATTTCGGAAAAGATATCGGTAAATAATCCGTAAAGAATAATTCTATAAACGAAGTGTAACAATGCGAAAAAAAACAGAATCTGAAAAGCCGACCTTATTCGAAAAGGCGGTAAACAGCCTCGGGTGGGCGTGGTACTCTTTGAAACTCAAAGTATCCTCGCTCTTCCCGAAGCGGGAAAAAATAGCTAAACTCGGCGCAAAAAGAAGAAAAGACGCGTTTTTCGTTTACGGAATGCTTCTTTTGCCGCTTATTCAGTTCGGAATTTTCTATATCGGGGTTAATATCAACTCGATATTGATGACTTTCCAGCGCTATGTCGACGGCGAATATCAATGGGCGGGTTTTTATAACTTCGAATTTGTCTGGAAGGACTTCATAAGTCAGGATATTTTCGGCAGCGTAGTCAAAAACTCCGTGTTGTCGTTTGTCATAGTGCAGCTTATGTCGCCGCTCATTTTGTTTGCGACATACTTTATTTACAGAAAATTCGTCGGGTACAGATTTTTCAAAATAATGCTGTTTTTGCCCACGATAATTTCGATAGTAATAACGGTTACGATTTACAAAAAGGTTTGCGACGTGGCTATCCCGGCTATCTGGTCGAATCTTTTCCACAAGAGCATACGAGGGCTTTTAAGTAACCCCGATACCCGATACGGGGCGGTTATGTTTTTCTATCTGTGGCTGAGTTTCGGAAGCTTAATGCTTATGTATCTCGGGGCGATGAACGGAATTTCCGATTCCATATCCGAAGCCGCGAGACTTGACGGCGCGAGCAATATTCAGGAGTTTATATACATCGTTTTCCCGATGATATATCCCACGTTCTCCACGCTTTTTTACACGTCCGTGGCAACGATATTCACAAACCAGATCAACTTGTATTCGTTGTGGGGAATTTCCGCGCCGCCCGCCGTTATGACGTTCGGTTACTACTTGTACAGAGAAGTTTCTATGGCTGGGGAAGCTCGTTATCCGGGCTTAGCTACGCTCGGCGTTATGATGACGCTCGTAGCTGCGCCGCTCACGTTCTTCTTCAAATGGTTGCTCCAAAAACTCGGACCGAAGGTGAACTGATGGAAAAACGAAAAAATAAATCGGGCGTTTCGCCCTTTGCAGTTATAGTATTTGTGTTGCTTATTCTTTACACGGCGTCGTTTCTGCTTCCCGTTTTATGGGGCGTAAACCTTTCGCTTAAAACGAATAACAACGCGGAACTTCACCCGTTCGGGATAAATTTCCCGTTGCGTTTCGAAAATTACGCTACGGTATTCAAGGAATTCGCGGTTTCGGTTTACACCGATACAGGCTCGCACACCTATTATATGGAGCATATGCTCTGGTTCACGCTCGTTTACGCGGTTGCGTGTTCGTTCGTGAACATAGCGGTAACCTGCCTCGTCGCGTATATCACCGCGCGTTTCGATTTCAAAATCTGCAGAATTATCGACGGTGTGGTAATCGTCGCGATGATTTTGCCGATAGTAGGATCTATGCCGAGCGAACTGCGCATAATGCGCGCCCTCGGGATGTACGATTCCCTTTGGGGAATGATGATAATGAAAGCAAACTTCGTCGGCGGAACGACGTTCCTTATATTCAACGTCGCGTTCAAAGGTTTCCCGAAAGATTTCGAGGAAGCCGCCTGGATTGACGGCGCGAGCAACTTTACCGTTATGATGACGATAATGATGCCTATGATAAAAGCGACGTTCTCCACAATGTGGCTGCTTTCGTTCATAGGTTTCTGGAACGATTATCAGACTCCGCTTCTGTATTTCCCGTCCAAGCCCACGCTTTCTTACGGTTTGTACAGATTTACGACCGACACGGCGGGCGTAGCCGGCACAAGTACGCCGCTCGCGCTTGCAACCTGTTTCCTTTTAATGATCCCCATTCTTATTGTGTTCTTGTTCACTTCGGAGAAATTCATAGGAAACGTGTCCGTAGGCGGACTTAAAGAGTGATATCCCGTAAAACAGGAAATCAGGCAGTTAAAAATTATTCCGTCCGTTTCTTTCCCTCGATAAAACGGAAAGGGCGGCGGATAAACTTCGATAAAATATCGACAAGGAGATATCTTATATGAAAAAGATAATGATGAGAATTTTGGCTTTGCTCGTCGCGGCGATAACCGTGTTCGGACTTGCTTCGTGCGGAACGACCCCTTCGGGAAGTTCGACTTCCGACGGTGGCGGCGACAAAGAAAACACGAATTTGCAGAGGTATTTCGCGCCCGTCGTTAAAGTTTCCAAAACGGGACTTGCGACCTGGACCGATCTCGAAGGCGCGGAAAAGTTCGTTTATGCGATAAACGACGGCAAAGAAACGGAAACCACGGAAAAATCCGTTCAGCTTCAGCTTAACGACAAAATCGTCGTTAAATGTCTCGGCAACGGAACGACCCGCAGAGACAGCCGCTGGTCTGAAAGCGCGCAGTACGTTCCTGCTCACAGCTTTGTTTTGGAACGCAGCGGAAACGCGGATACAACGTTCAACGTTTATAAGCCCGACGGCAGCATCGTTCTCGACACGATCGGCGGAACTAAGCAGAATGGCGATATAATAAACGTCGGAGAAGAATATATATTCGAATTCGACATAACGGTAGGACCTTACCACAACGCGCTTTTAATAGCGGGCGTTGAGGACGCGGTTATTTCCGACCTTACCTGGTCGGACAGAATGTATTCCGAAAAAGACGGCGAAACCGCCGATACTTCGGATAAGTTCTACGAAGTTCTTTACGAAACCACTTACGACCTTTACCCGAATTATGCTTCGCTTCACAGAAGCACCTGGTCTTATACGGGAGCTTATTTCCCGGACGATAACGGCGTGGGAATGTCTACCTACGGCTGGTATATGAAAAACACTCCCGCGGCTTCCGAGGGCGGCGTTTACGATACGAGCGCGGACGGATTCTGGACGATCGAACCCAACTGGTGTTCCACGTTCTACGGCGCGCATTTCTTAAGCACCAAGAAACAGACCAAAGAAAGAATGGAATCGGGCTATAAATACGTTCGTTTCAAAATCAAATACAATTCCGCTCATATCCACGGCGCGCCTTGCATAGACGGCGTCGAGGAATACGGAAAAACGCTCGGAAAGGACGAGTTCAATTTCTTCGCTCTCGTTCATCAGCAGGAAAAATATCTGTTCTTCAACAGCGACGACGTTACCGAGCGTACTCCCGTAAGCGGCTCGTTTGCGACCGACGATAACGGCAAAGCCGCTTCCGACGTCACGTTGTACGACGCGGAAACGGGCGAAAGGGTCTTCGCGGACGGCTCTCACGGCAACGCGATTTCCCCGAACAAGAAATATATCCTCGAAATAAACGCCGAAGGCGATCTTAACGGAAGCGTTGCTTTGACGGGTATCGAAAATGCTCTTATTTCGGACGTTACCTGGTCGGATAAAACTTATGCCGAAAGAAGCGGCGAAAGCGCGGTTAAGGACACTCTCAGAGTCCTCGAAATGGACGTAGAAAGCCACCACCTCGCCTCGCAAAGGCCGCTTTTCCACAGATTGTGGAAGACCTCGGACGGTTACACCGGCAACTATAAAGGAAACTGCGTCATAAACAACGACGGAGCTATCGACACCGCGGTTTCGGCTAACAGATCCTCGGTAAACAACCGTTGTCTCGAATTTGCGAGAAAGATCTGGCTTGCCAGCGCGAAGACGAGCAAAGAGGCGGGCAAAAAGTATTTCAGACTTACTATCGAATGGCGCAGCTTCGATACGATTCAGGTAGGACACGTTGTCGAAGATAAGAACGACGAAAATTACGGCAGACTTGCCGCGTTCGATTTCAACGCGTTCGTTTACAGCCCCGCGGGCGGAAGATACCTTTATCTTGCGGCTTAAAAAGGCTTGAAAGTCTTTCGACTTTGCCAAATCGACAGGATAGGACAAAGCCATATAGATTTTTATAAGCCCGAGAGGCGCTTTGAAATTTGTTACGACCATATGGAGGAGGTTAATCCCGACTTCATAATCGTGATCGTCGCGGACTATCCGAATAACGACGGCTATCTTCCCGTAATCGGCGGAACGGTTATTCCGTTGTCTGCCGAAACGGCTAAACTCGGTCAACCTTATATCTACCTTTGCAAAGACGCCGGCGGCGATTATTTCGCGAAATATAACGATCCGGCTATCGTAACCAAGGGCTATAACAAATAAAACCAAGGGCATGTAAAACAAAAGTGAAACAGACCGGTTGACGGTTTAAAAATATATGGAGGCAAATATGAAAAAAAGCATCAAAAACTTTATTTCGATCATAGCGATCGTTCTGGCGTTTTGTTTCGCGTTGACCGCTTGCGGCGGTAACACGGACTCGACAGGCGGTTCGATGAGCGAATCGACTTCTTCGTCGCAAAATGCGGGGAAAGTGTCGATTACTTTCTCGTGCGGAGAAAGCCTAACTATGAACGAATGGGAAACAACGCGCGTCACGGCTACGGCGTCCGATAAATCTTCGGTAACGCTCACTGCCGAGGACACGTCCGTTCTTTATCTTCGCGGAACCAGCGTAACCGCTTTGAAAGCGGGCACGACAACTATTACCGCAAAGACGAAAACCGGCAGCGCGACTGCGAAACTTAAAGTAACGGTAAACGAAAAAGCTGAAAATCGTCCTGTTCTTTCCATTGTAGGTAACGGCGATATCGCTCTCGGCGAAACTTCGAAATTCAGCGCGAGCCTTTCGGGCGTTGACGCGGGAGATTACGTAGTTCAGTTCTCCGTCGACAACCCGACTGTCGCAAGCGTGGACGAGGAAGGAAAGGTCACCGCGCTCGCTTCGGGTAAAACCAAGCTCACCGCAAGCACGACTTATCGTTCGGTACAGTTCAAAGCCGAAAAAGACATAATCGTCGAAAAAGAAATCAAAGTTATTTTCGCCGAAGGCGCGGCAGAAGCAAAACTTGCCGTTTCCGCCCTTAAAGAAGGCCTCGAAGGCGAATATGCCGTAGAAATCAACGGCAAGACTTACAGCGTAGACGAAGAAGGCAAGATCACTCTTCCGAGAGCGGACTTCAACGTTGCGGGACAGAAACTTTTCGACGGTAAAATTACTCAGGGCGAAAACGTTTACACGTTCAGAATCGCGGTATTCTTTATGGAAGAGCCCGCTATCTATCAGGACGGCGAAGCGATTACTCCCAACAAAAACGGAGAATACGTTGTAGATAAAACCAAACCCGCCGACGAAAACGGACTTCGTTGGATAACTTTCGACAACGCAAAGACAATGCTCGATATGGGCTATGAGCTTTTGAAAATCAAAGTTAAATTCAATGCGTTCTGCTCGTCATCGGCTGCGATTGTAGATTCCACGATAGGCGCTTATCATTACAGCTTCGGTTATAAATATACTGAATATACAGATGATCCCGCCGCGGGCGAATTCGTATGGCTTTTCTGGGATAACGACTATGAGGGCAAGGCGTACGGCGGCGCTATGAAACCCGCTCACCACGCGCCTTACGGCTACGGCTATTGGAAGATTCTCGACGCAAGCGGCAATCTTCTTCTCGACTATTATCAGAAACAGGTTAAGGACGCCTCGGGTACTCACGGCAGCTGGTCGGATTATATCGCTCCTCTTCAAACGAACACCGAGTATGTTTTCATTTTTGATATAAGCAAAACTCACGACATTTCATTCAGCGGATTCGACGACGCCGTTATCACGGGCTTCGAATGGGCTAAGAAAGAGGCAACCGTAGTTTCGTTTGAAAACGAATCGATTTCCGTCGACGAATGGGCGGAAACTTCGGTTAATGCGGTCACCAACGACGGTTCCGCCGTCGAATATACGGTAAGCGATCCCGAAGTCCTTTACGTTTCGGGCAACAAAATCGTCGGCTTGAAGGCCGGAAGCGCAAAGGTTATCGCTACGGCTAACGGCAAAAAAGCAGAGCTTAACGTTACCGTAAACGAACAAGCCGCAAATCGTCCTGCAGTCGAATTTGAGGGATTGGAAATCGAACAGCTCGGTTCGGGCAATCTCGGAGCGACCCTTAAAGTCGGCGGTAATACGGTTGCGGCAGGCAAATACACTCTCGAATATACTGCGGCGGAAAACGACGTAATCTCGATTGTCGGTAGCGTTGTCGCGGGGCTTAAGGTCGGTGAGGCCGACGTTACCGCAAAAATCACTTACTGCGGAAAAGAATTTACTAAAACCGTTAAAGTAACGGTTAAAAAAGCCGAGGTGCCCGTCGATCCCTCGATCGGCAAGCTTTATCAGGGCGGCGAAGAGCTTACTCCCGACGAAAACGGATATTACGTTATGGATACGAGCAAGGAGAGTAACACTCTTACATTCGATCCTTTTGCAACGAAGAGCGCGCTCGGATATAAGAAAATCCGTTTCACCGTTAAATTCAGCGAAATAACAAACAATAACATCACGCTTTCCGGTGCGGGCGGCTTCTCGTTCGGTTATACCTACGGAAGCGTTTCGGTCGGTTGGTACAACTGCTATGTAAACGGCGACGGAAAAGAAGAAGGCGCATACGTCGGCGCGTTCGCAAACCTTCCCGACGGAACTCCCAACGGAAAAGCATATCTCAGAGTTTATAACGCAAAAGGCGAAAAGATTTTCGAGCATTACGACGCAGAGGGCTGGTCGTCTTCGCACTACGGATATATTCCCAAGCTTGAAGCGGACACCGAATATACTTTTGAAATCGACACCGAAATAACGGGCGACGTCACCCTTCTCGGATTTAACAAGGCTACGTTCACCGCTATTAAGTGGGTAAACTTCGATAAAACCGAAGTAACCTTCGATAAAGAAAGCGTTGAAGCGGACGAATGGACGGAATTCGGTTTCTCGGCTGTTTCCAACGACGGCTCGGATATCGAATTAACTTCCGATAACGAAGAGGTTCTCCTTGTGAAAGGCAACAAAGCTATCGGTATCAAGGCGGGTACGGCTAACATCGTTGCAACGGCGAACGGCGTAACGGTTAAGCTCCCCGTAACAATAAAAGAAAACGCGGTTAACCGCCCCGTCGTCGAAGCAGGCAACGTTGAGCTTAGCGAGCTTGAAACCGTTGCTATAAACGCGGCGTTCAAAGTAGGCGAAGCGGCTCTTTCCGAAAACGCGTATACGATTGCGTATACCTCCGAAGACACTGAAATTATCGCTGTCGCGGGCAAAGAAATCACCGCTTTGAAGGCGGGCGAAGCTACGGTTACCGTAACAGTTACTTTCTGGGGCAAAACTTTCACGGCAGACGTTGCCGTAAAGGTAAACGCTGCCGAGAAACCCGTCGATCCGTCCGCAGGTAAACTTTTCCAGGGCGGAGAAGAAGTTGCGGCGGCTGAAGACGGAAGCGTAACTCCCGACGCGACAAACGCCGATAAAACTCTTAAATTCGACGCGTACGCCGTTAAGAGCGCGCTCGGAATGAGAAGAATTCGTTTCACGGTTAAGTTCAAAGCGTTCTCGGCGAACGTAGTTCAGAACGGTTACGAGTTCGGTTACAGATATAATTCCATAAACGTGCTTTTCGATAACGATTATGCCGACGGAATGTACGCGGGCGCGCTTGCGGCAGACGGTAGACCTACCGAATACGGCTACGTAAGAATTTACGACAATACCGGAGCGTTGTATTTTGAACATTATAATTGTGATAAATGGTCGTCCTCGGGCTTCGGATATGTAAGCGCGCTTGCGCTCGATACCGAATATACTTTTGATATCGATACCGAAAAGACGGGCGACATAACCCTTTACGGTTTCGAAAACGCCGTATTCACCAAGATCGAATGGGTAGATTATAACAAAACCGAAATTACTTTCAACAAAGAAAACGTTGAAACAGAGGAGTGGACGGAATTCGTTTTCTCGGCAACCACCAACGATTTATCGACCCTTACTTTCACTTCCGATAACGAAGAAATCCTTGTCGTTAAAGGAAACAAAGCTATCGGCGTAAGCGCGGGCGTTACGAATATCGTTGCGAAGAACTCCGCAGGCAAAACCGCGCTTCTTCCCGTAACGATAACCGAAAACGCGGCAAAACGCCCCGTTTTAACGGCTGTTCCCGAAAAAACTTCTGTCGAGGTTCTCGAGGACGCGGTTATCAACGCTCAGCTTAAAATCGGCGAAACGGTTGTTTCCGCTTCCGAATACACGCTTCACGCGGTTTCCGATAGCGAAGCCGTAAAGCTTGAAAACGGTAAGATTATAGGCGTGAGCGAGGGTCAGGCGAAAGTCACCGTAACCGCAATTTACTACGGAAAAGAGTTTACCGCGCAGTTCGATATCACCGTCGTAGCGGCGGCAGACCCGACCAAGGGTAAACTCTTCCAGAACGGCAAAGAAATAGTAGCGGACGCGGACGGCAATTACAAAGTAGACACGACCGTTGCGGGCGACGCCAACGGACTTCACTGGCTCACAGTTGATACGACGAAGACGGTTTCTTATGATTACCTTCGTTTCACCGTAACGTTCGATTCCTTCCCGTCCTACAAGAAGATGACCCCTTCGCAGTACGATTATAACTTCGGTTATAACTACGGATCGGTAACGGCTTTCTGGGATAATATTTACTCGAGCGGCGGCTTCGGCGGCGCTTTGGGCGCAGATGGCGGAGCAAACGGAATTTATTATTGGAATGTTTACACCGCTGCCGATAACAATAAGGTTCTTAATTTGATGTCGGCTACGGACTGGTCTCCGTATTATACGTTGCAGACGGGTGTTGAATATATTTTCGAATTCAACGTAAAAGCTATGGGCGAAAGCTTCACTTTGGCAGGCTTTGAAACGGCGACAATCAAAAATATTACCTGGGCAGAGGCTCTTCTCGGTTAAAATCGGTTAAAAGAAGAAACATCAGCCTACAAAACTTAAATTTTGCCTTTCCCGAAATCTTTCGGGAAAGGCAAAAAAATAAATAAAAACAACGAAAACAGGTCGATTTTAAAGAAAAATCGCCGTTTTGAGAGTAAAAATGATTACATTTGCAGTTTTAGGATTAGGTAACAGAGGCTCGGTTTATTCAAACAATATAGTAAAACACGACAAAGCGAAGATAGTTTCCGTTTGCGATATTTCCCCCGCGAGCCTTAAGCAGGCAAAGGAACTTTACGGCGTTAAGGACGAAGAGCTTTTTTCAAGCGAGGGGAAGTTTTTCGAGAAAAAGCGCGCGGACGTTTTAATTGTAGCCACGCTCGACGGACTTCATTGCAGACAGACCGTAAAAGCTTTGTCGCTCGGTTACGACGTGCTTCTGGAAAAGCCCGTTGCTCCCACAATGAAAGAGTGCGACGAAATTTACGCCGCCGCTAAAAAGTTTGGACATGACGTGGTGGTCTGCCACAATCTCCGTTACACTCCGTTTTACCAGAAGCTGAAAACCCTTATCGCCGACGGCGTTATAGGCGAAGTATTAAGCGTGGAGCAGGCGGAAAACGTTGCTTACAGCCATTATATGTGCAGTTTTATCCGCGGCAAATGGCATAGCTCAAAGGAAACAAGCCCGATAATTTTGCAGAAATGTTGTCACGACCTCGATATAATTTCCTGGTTCGTCGGCAAAAAGGACGAAAGGGAAGAATCGTTCGGAACGCTCGAGTTCTACACGAAAGAGCATAAACCCGAGGGAACGCCCGAAAGGTGCTTGGACTGCAAATTGAAAGACTGCCGTTACAACGCTTACGAATTTTCGGTTAAAGCCCCGGGAACGCTTTGCGTGCCTTACGGTTTCGAGTTTACACCCGAAAATATAGCGAACTTTTTGCGCCCCGAGGATAATCTTTACGGACAGTGCGTGTTCTCCTGTCCAAACGATGTCTGCGACCGTCAGACGGTGAACGTTTCTTTCGACGGCGGCGTTACCGCAAACCTTCTGATGCACGGCTTTTCGCTTTACGAAACTTACCGCATAACAAGGGTTTTCGGTAGTAAAGGAAAACTCAGCGGCAGGCTCGAGGACGGCGCGATAAGGCTTTCGCTTTTCGACGGTACCGATAAAAACATAGACGTGAACGAGGAAATCGAGGATAAGGAAAGCCACAGCGGCGGAGACAGCAAACTTGTCGCAGATTATATTTCTTATCTCGAAACGGGTAAACGCCCGCTCGGCATAAGCGAGCTTGCGGACTCTATTCAAAGTCACCGCTTAGCTTTCGGCGCGGAAGAAAAGCGACTCGAACACCCGTTGCCGAAGATTTCCGAGGCTATGGCGTGCGAAAAGTCGGTTAAAAATGAAAGCTCGGGCGGAATTTATTCTGCGGTTTCGGAATTTATCGGAAAGAACGCCGAGAATGCCGTTAAAACGATTTCGATGACGGTTAATTGCCGCAAGGAAGATTTAAAGGAAAAACTTGAAAGCGATATGGCGTTCATCTCGTCGCTTATCGGGTCGAAGGCTTATAAATGCGATAAAATAACTTCCGAAAAAGGCTATCCGCACGGTTTTATCGTAACTTATTTCGAAAACGGGGCGATTGCGCGTTATTCGTTCACCTGTTCGCCGCTTAAAAACAGAACGGAAATTTCCGTGTTTGCGCCATCCGCAAACGTTTACGCAGACAGCGAAAAAGGCGAGGTTATCACGAAAACGACCGACCTTTTCGGCAGTGACGAAAAAACAGAGGCAAAGGGTAAATCCGTTTTTGGGGGAAAGATTAGAGATTACTTGATAAAAAACGAAATTTCTGATATAATCTGAAAATCGGAAATCTTTAACATAAGATAATTGTAATTATGCGGCGGCGCGCCGCCGCATATAATTTTTTAAAAATAAGATTATGTTTGAAAAATCAAAATGGATATGGGAGAGGGAGAACCCGTCTCCCGACGAATACGCCGATTTCAGGGCGACCGTAACCGAAAAAAACGCAACGCTTTTTATCGCGGCGGAAACCGATTACGCCGCTTACATAAACGGGAAATTAGTGTTTTTCGGGTCGTATAAAGGTTATCGTGACGAAAAATACTATGACGAATTGCCTTTAAACGACTTTCTGACCGAAAAAGAAAACGAAATCGAAATTGTAGTATGGTATCAGGGCATAAACTGTTCGTCTTCTATAGACGACGGCGCGGGCGTTATTTTCGAGATATCGTCGAACGGAAAAATCCTTGCCGCGAGTGACGAAAATACCCTTTCACGCTCGGATATCCGCTATAAAAACGGCTATAAAAAATCGCTCACGCCCCAGCTCGGTTATTCTTTTTTATTCGACGCGACGAAATGCGGCGAAATGAAGCCCGGTTTGTGGCATAAAAGTTTCGCTTTGGCAAGAAACGTAAAGTTTTCGCCCCGCCCGGTAAAAAAATCGGTCGTTTCCGCGCCCGTATTTTCCGAGGAGATAAAACAAGAAAACGGCGTTTACCTTTTCGATCTTAAAAAGGAATATTCGGGGCAGATTTATCTCGATTTTTATTCCGAAACCGAACAAAAAATCCTTATTTCTTACGGCGAGCATATAAGAAACGGCGAAGTGGCAAGGATTGTCGGCAATCGCGATTTTTCTTTCGAATATATCGCGAAAAGAGGCGAAAACAAGTACGTGAACCCCTTCCGCAGGCTCGGACTTCGCTATATAGAGGTTAAAACGGAACAACCGATTAAGGTCGGCAAAATCACCGTTCTTTCCGTCGATTATCCCGTTAAGAAAAGAGTTTTTGCGGCGGACAGCCCGTTACACGAGAAAATAACTTCGGTTGCGATAAGAACGCTAGCGCTTTGTATGCACGAGCATTACGAGGACTGCGTGTGGCGCGAACAGGCTTTATATACTTTCGACAGCCGCAACGAAATGCTTTGCGGTTACAAGGCTTTTTATAACGACGGTTTCGCGCGTTCTAACATTCTGCTTATGGCAAAAGGCGTAAGGAAAGATGGACTTTTAGAGCTTACTTACCCCGCTGAGGACACTCCCGCAATCCCGCTTTATTCGCTTTGTTTTATCGTTCTGGTTTACGAATACGTCAAGTTCACGGGCGATAAATCCGTGCTTGGTAAGGTCGGAAAAACCATGCGCGGGATAATGGATAAATTTCGGAAACTGCGCGATAATCGACTTATAGCCGATTTTCCGTATCCTTATTGGAACTTTTACGAGTGGGGAAACGGCAGCGATAACTGCGGCGATCTTTCGAGAAATGCGGGAGATACTTCGCCCGAAAGATTCTCGCTCATTCTGAACGCCTATTACGTTTACACGGAAGAAAAATACGCCGAACTTTTCCCGCTTGAAAAAACCGACTTAAGCGATATGAAAAAACTTATCGCGGAAAAATTTTACGATGAAAAGGCGGGTATGTTCCGTTCGTATATCGGCGAAAAAACTTACACGGAGTTCGGAAACGCGCTTTGCCTTTCCATAGGCTTGGGCGGCGAGGATTTAGCCGAAAAAATAACGCAGGAGAAAGCTTCGAAAGCGACTCTTGCCGCCGCGGCTTACGTTTACGACGCGCTTTTGTCTTTCGGAAAAAAATACGAGGATTACGTTATAAACGAAATAGATGGAAATTACAAAAAGATGCTCGACGCGGGCGCGACTTCTTTCTGGGAAACCGTCGAGGGCGTCGAGGACGGCGATTTGTCGTGCAGCCTTTGCCACGGCTGGAGCGCACTCCCGATTTATTACTATGCCTTAACGGGCAGAATTAAGTTTTCGAAAGAATAAAACAAGGAATAAAACGAGGATTGAAATATGGATAAACAATTTGTAACGAGCTTCTGGAACTATGTTCCGTCCGGCAAAATCGACGCCGTTAAAAGCGTGGACGACTGGGCGGATCTCGGGATGAACACCCCTATGACCTGCTACGCCGAAAAGGACGAGGACTACGAATATATTTTGAAAAATCTCGACGCAGCTGCGGAAAAGGGTATGAAACTCATAATCTGCGACAAGCGCACTTTGTGGTACGAAATCGGCGAAATCGGCGAGGAAGAATATCGGAGAAGAGTTAAAGCCGCGGCGGAAAAATTCGCTTCGCACCCTGCTTTTTACGCTTTTCACGTAGGCGACGAACCCGCGAAAGTCCACTGGGCGGATATGCTCAAAGCCGTGAAAATCGTTAAGGAATACGCCCGCCCGTTTATAAATTTCTTGCCGTTTTTCGACGAGGATTTCGAGAAAACGCTCGGAACCAACCACGCGGGTTATTCGAAAATGCTCGAAGACGCGATTAAGGAAACGGGTTTAGGTCAGCTTTGCTACGATTGCTATTTTCAGATGTTCGAAAACAGCTCCGAGGACGGAATAGGGCTTTATTTCCATAACCTTAATATGTACCGTGAAATTTCCCGCAAGACGGGCGTGGACTTTTGGACGACGCTCCTTTCCGTAGGTCACTGGGCGTTCAGAGTTCCTTCGGAGGACGATATACGCTGGCAGATTTCCACAGCCGCGGCTCACGGCGCGAAAGGCATTTTCTGGTTTTATATTTACGGAAGACTGTTGGAGTCGAGTTATCATCAGTCTCCGTTCGATCAGTATTACAATAAAACCGAGACTTTCGACCGTCTCGCAAGGCAGATGCGCCTTTTCAACGACCATTTTGCAGACAGACTTGCAAATTCCGAACTTCTCGAGGTTTATCACGCGGGCAGAACTTACGGCGGAACTCCGCTTTACACGCCGGGCATAATAGAAGGTTTGTTCTTCAAACGCAACTGGGGTATGCCGATGATCGTTTCGAAATTCAAGGATAAAAACGGCAAGGAATTTTTGCTTTTCGTCAACAACTCGCAAAACAAAATCGAGAGAATCGAGGGCGAATACAAGGGCAAAAAAATCTTTATGTGGTTCGCGCCGGGGCAGATGCAGATCGTCGAAGAAGACTGAAATTTTAAAGGATAATTTAAGAGGAAAAACGAATGGATAAAAAAAGCTTGGAATTATTCAAAAAAGCCAAAGCCGCGCTTGCGGAAGAAACGAAAAACGCGGAAAACGCAGGCTATTCGAAAACCGCGGAAAAAACGGAAAATGCGGGCGAGGACGAATATCCGAAACTGCCGAGCGGTTGCTTTTTTCTCGGTGCGGACGACGTTCTTTGCTTAAAACAGCCTAAGGGCGACGCGCGTTACCCTTATTCCTGCGACGGTTTAACCTACTGGGCATATTCTTCGGGAAATGCGAAGATAGAGGAAAGCACGTTCAACATCGCTCTGCCTTTCGCGGGCGGAAGAGAACCCAACCTCTGCTTTTTCGTGGGAGAAAAAAGAGGGGATAAGTTTTTCCCCGTTTCGATAACCGGCGCGGCGAAATTCCCGTTCGAGGAAAATGTTAAAAGATTCGTTGTTTTCTCTCCCGACGCGGCGAGATATTTCGTCGAAACGGAAAACGTCGTCGCTATGCTGAAAGCTTCCGTGACGGATAAAAAACAGGTCGTGTTCACGGTTTTTGTCGAGAACGTTTCGGGCGGAAAAATCGAGACTTATTCGTCGGCGTATTTCGACCTTATGCTTTCTCACGCACTTTGCGAGAATATCGAAACCAAGTGGTACAGACGTTGCAATTACAAAGAAAACGAGTTTGATTTCTCGGTTACGGAATACTTATCCCGTACGTCCTGCTTTGAACATACGGCGACCATTAAACGCGAAACAAGCGGCTATAAGTCGTTTAACACCACTTCCCGCGCGCAATACCGCGGCGGGGAGAACGAACAGATAACCGTTTCTTCCGCGCTTATAAACGGTAAGTTCGACGGCGGCGACAAAGCGCATACCGAATTTACGGATACCGCGATTGCGGGAGATATAATTCCGCTTACGCTCGAAAAGTGCGAAACCGCCGAAGTTAGTTACACGCTTACCGTGAACGGCGGACACCTAGGCGAAAATTACCGCGCGGCGAAAATCGGCGAGGATATCCCGCCCGTAAAAATCAAAGGCGACTGGAAAGAAGTTCCCGCGAAAACGCTCGAATATTTCATTAAAAACGTACACCGTCAGAACGAATTCTGTGCCCGCGCGAAGAATTACGCAGGACCTTATATCGGTATCAGAGACATTTTTCAGCAGCTCGAATCCGCGCTTTTATGGATTCCCGATTACTGCAGAGGAAAAATCGTCGAGGCTTTGAATTATATAGGAGTTGACGGCAGAGCACCGAGACAATATTCTTATCCCGCGGCGAAAGGCGCGGTTCCGCCGATGGATCTTCGTCCGTTCGTCGATCAGGGCGTGTGGATAATTTCCACCGTTTACACTTATCTTGCTTATACGAACGATTTTTCCGTTCTCGATGAAGTGTGTGGTTACTATGAATTTAACGGAAACGAAGTTCTTCTGAACAACGAAAAAGACACGGTTTTGGATCACCTCGTGAGAATAACGGAGTTTCTCCGCCGCAATCTCGATAGGGAAACGGGCTGTATTCACGCGCTTTACGGCGACTGGAACGACGCGCTCGACGGTCTCGGAAAAACTACGGATAAAGATAAGGAATACGGCACGGGCGTGTCTGTTATGGCAACTCTTCAGTATTGCCGCAATCTTGCCGAAATGTCCGAAATTTTACGAAAAAAAGGCGAAAACGCCAAAGCGGACGAGTATGTTTCCGTTCGCGACGGCATAAAGAAAGGACTTTTGAAATACGCCGTAGTCGAAAATGAAAAGGGCGAAAGAAAGATTCTGCACGGTTGGGGAGACAAGAGAAGTTACTTTGTCGGAAGCTTCTCGGATAACGACGGCGAAAGCCGCGACGGGCTCACCGCCGACGCGTTCTGGATTATTTCGGGCGCGCTCGAATGGGATAAGTCGCTTAAAAACGATATTCTTTCGGCGTATAAACGGCTTGATTCCAAGTATGGCTTGAAGACGTTCAATCCTTATTTTGCTCCGACCAACGACAAAGTGGGGCGTATTACGAGACTACCCAAGGGTACGGCGGAAAACGGCGCGGTTTATATCCACGCAACGCTTTTCGGCATACGTTCGCTCTTTTTAACGGGCGAGGACGAGCTTGCTTACGAGCAGATTTATAAAATACTCCCGCCCGCGCACAAGATGATAACGACGACGCCTTTCGTTATGCCGAACTCCTATATCGAAAACGAAGAAAAAGGTTTCGACGGCGAGTCTATGAGCGACTGGTTCACGGGGAGCGGCTGCGTGCTTTTGAAGACGTTTTATTTCGACGTGTTCGGTTTGAAAGCCGATTTAAGCGGGCTTACTATCGCCCCTGCAGGAAATATGCCTTTCGGGGAGCTTTCCGTTTCCGTTAATTTAAAGGGCGCGAAGATAAATCTTACGCTGAAAAAAGGTGAAAACAAATCGATAACCGTGAACGGCAAAGCGACCGAGGGCGGCGAAGTAAGATTTGAAAACTCCGAACTTAAAGGGGAAATAAACGTAGAAATCGTTTTATGACAAAAAACAAAACTTAAAAAAACGAATTCCGGTATGCGGGCGTTGTCGATTACGGCGACGGAAAAACTTATTAACCGCTCCGACGGATAAATTGCCCGTCTTCGAAAAAATCGCCGACGAATGACGTAATTTATGATTATCGGCGATTGATTTTATCATTGAGTTTACCGACGAAAAAAGAGGCGGTTATTAAATAAATGGAAACCAAAAACAAATTTATAAACAAAAATACGCTCGCGATTTTCGTTTGCTGGCTCGTTTACACCTGTTCTTATATAGGTAAGCTCGGGTATAACGCCAACATAACGCAGATCGAAAGCGAGTTCGGTATCACCCATGCGGAAAGCGGAAGCGTGGGAACGCTTTTCTTTTTCGCTTACGGCGCGGGACAGATCATAAACGGAATTTTCTGCAAGAAATACAATCTTAAATATACAGTTTTCTTTTCGCTTCTCATTTCTTCCATTTGTAATTTCGTTCTGCCGTTTTTAAATAAGTTCGTGTATTTCAAATATATCTGGCTTATAAACGGCGCGTCGCTTTCATTTCTGTGGGTGATGCTCGCAAGGTTTTTATCCGAGTATCTCGACAAAAATTACGTTTCCAAAGCCGTTGTGGTTATGGGAACGACGGTTGCCTGCGGAACGTTCGCCGTTTACGGATTGAGCGCGTTGTTCGTGAAGTTATCCGCTTACAAAACGATATTTTTCGTGGCGGCGGCAATTCTTCCGATAGTGGCGTTCGTCTGGTTCTTTATGTGCTTGTTCCTCAAAAAAGCGGACGGCTGTTTGCAAAAGACGGGCGAAGAAGTTTCGGCAGAAACGCCGCAGGAGAAAACAAACGGAAAACAGCTTATAACGATGTTTATAGTTCTCGGCGCGTTCGCCGTGATAACGAACCTCATTAAGGACGGAATAACCGTCTGGGTTCCGACGATGCTCAAAGAGATTTACGTTATGCCGGACTATCTCGGAATACTTTTAACGTTATGTCTTCCGCTCGTGTCCGTTTTCGGAACGGCTGTGGCGGTGTTTACGGGTAAATATATCAAAGGATTTATTCCGCTTTGCGGAGTAATGTTTCTCGCTTCCGCGCTTGCGATCGGGGCGGAGATGATTTTCGGAGCGACTTCCGCGGCGGTTATGATAATTTGTCTTTGCGTCGTGTCGCTCGTGATGTCGGGTTCGAATAACGTGATAACGAGTATGGCTCCGTTGACCGTGAAAACCGCAAACGCAGGTATGCTCGCGGGGCTTATGAACGGTTGCAGTTATATCGGAAGCACGATAAGTTCTTACGGTTTGGGAACGATTGCCGATAACTTCGGTTGGGGCGGCGTATTCAGGCTTCTTTTCATAGCCTCTTTAATCTGCGTCGGAACGTCGGCGGTATTCGGTCTTATTTCCCGTTTTGCGGGCAAAAACAAATAATATATTAAATTATACAAAAACATTTACGGAAGCAGTAAAAACACCTTCGCTGACTTATGCGACGATAGCCCCAACGAAAGGCAAATAAAAAAGGACGCTTTTCATAGCGTCCCTTCTTTTGGTAAAATAAAAACTATCCGAATACCGCTTTTTGAAACAGCAGTGTTCGGATAGTCCTTTCTTGGTGGAGATAAAGGGACTCGAACCCTCGGCCTATGCGTTGCGAACGCATCGCTCTACCAACTGAGCCATATCCCCATATGGACGGAACTTGTTAAATGTTCCGTTTTTTTTACTTTTTTAACAAAATTCGCCGAATAAAAATTGCGTTTCCGAGCGATATTCCTCGCCCGCTTTAAGCAAGTCTGCTTTAACGTCACCGACGTTCATCGAGTTCGGATAACCTTGCGTTTCAAGACATAATCCGCATCTTTTTCCGATGATTACGCCGCCGTGAACTGCTATTTTTCCAAGGAAATTTCCGCTGTAAAACTGTACGCACGGTCTGTCCGTGTAAGCGTGCATCCAAACACCGTCTACCGTGGTGGATAACTCCGCGAATTTGCGGAATCCGTTGCCGTTTATCACAAAATTGTGATCGTAGCCGCCGGCAATGTTTATCTGAGCGTCGTCCGCGTCGATATCTCTGAAAATCGACTTCGCTCTGCGGAAATCCATCGGAGTTCCTTCGACCATCATTTTTCTTCCGGTCGGAATCATCTCTTCGTCAATCTCCATAAAAGCGTCCGCATCGAGCTTGAAATAATGCGTGTCGATAACCTGATCGCCGAGCAGATTAAAATAAGTGTGATTCGTCAGATTGATATAAGTATCTTTATCCGTCGTAGCGTAATACGATATCGAAAAGGTCTTTCCTGAAACGGAAAATCTCACTTTTACGGTAAGATTCCCCGGAAAACCCTCTTCTCCGTCTTTCGAAACGTACTTCATTTCGACGAAATTTTCGCCCGTTCCGTCCTCATCGACGTCCCAGACGCGCTTGTCGAAACCGATTTGCCCGCCGTGAAGGCAATTTTCGCCTTCATTTTTGAATAGTTTATATTCTTTGCCGCCGAGGTTGAACTTCGCTCCGCCGATGCGACCGGCATATCTGCCGACCGTCGCGCCGAGATAACCGCTCGCAGAAACGTATTCTTCCAGCGAATCGTAGCCGAGTACTCTTTCTTTCCCTTTATATTTAAGGGATTGAACGGTCGCGCCGTAAGTTAAGACGGTGACTTCGACGAACTCGTTTGACAAAGTGAAAGCGTAAACGTCCTTACCGTCGTGATTTTTACCGAATAATTTCTTATCCATAAGCCGATCGCTCCCTCAACTTGTCGAAATATATTTTACACCGAAAAAAAATTTTTGTAAAGGTTTTTAAGGCAATTTCTTGTTATTTTTTTTATTTTATGTTAAAATGGTATAGTGGAGGATTGTTTTTGCGAACGAAACACGAAATCCCTCGCGATTCCGCGATAATCGCAAAACCGTCTGTTTTCACATATTTTTATATAAAGGAGGTCGTTTATGAGCGAAGAATTAAAAAATATCGATCACGAGATCGAAGAAACACCCGAAAAACGCGACTTTGAAGAAGAACTTTTACAACTGTTGCAAAGCAACGAACCTCCGGAACAATTAAAAACCGACCTCGGCAATTATCACGACAACGATATCGCGGCGGTTTTGCCGAAACTGACAAAAGCCGAACGTCTGAAACTTTATAAAGTTCTCGGCGTTTCCGCCGTATCCGAAATATTCGCCTATCTCGACGACGTTGAAGAATACATCGAGGAACTCGACAGCGAAAAAGCCGCGGACATCATCGAAAGCATGGACGCGGACGACGCTATCGACGTTCTCGACGAACTCGAGGACGATAAGAAAGAAGAGATTCTCGGGTTGATGCAAAAGGACGCCGCGCGCGACGTTCAACTCATCGATTCTTATGACGAGGATATGATCGGTAGCCGAATGACGACGAACTTCGTCGCTTTCAGCAAGGATTTCACCGTTAAACAAGCCATGCGCACCGTCGTTAAGGAGGCCGGAGAAAACGATAATATTTCCACTCTTTACGCTCTCAAAGCCGACGGGACGTTTTACGGCGCGATAGATCTGAGCGATCTTATCCGCGCGAGGGAGGGCACGTCTCTCGATTCGATAATCACGACGTCTTACCCTTACGTTTACGCCAGCGAAACGGTTGAAGAGTGTATCGAGCAATTAAAAGATTATTCCGAAGATTCCATCCCCGTACTTGACGCGGACAACAAACTGATAGGCATCATCACTTCGTCCGACATCGTTGAGGTCGTAGACGAAGAAGCGGGCGACGACTACGCGAAACTCGCAGGTTTAACCGAAGCCGAGGACGTTAAAGAGCCGCTCCTGAAGAGTATACGAAAAAGATTGCCGTGGCTGTTGATTCTGTTGGGCTTGGGGCTTGTGGTTTCGAGTATAATAAGTCAATTTCAGTCTGCCGTTACGGCGGCGAGCCTTCTGATTCTATATTCGTTCCAGAGCCTTATCCTCGACATGAGCGGAAACACGGGAACTCAATCCCTCGCGGTGACGATAAGAGTTTTAAACGAAGAGGCTATTTCGGGTAAGGACACGATTAAGTTTATACTGAAAGAATTGCGAATAGGGCTTACAAACGGGCTTATCATCGGCACGCTTGCGTTTATTTTCGTAGGATTGTATCTCGCGTTCGTTCCGGGCGCGCTCACGGCAGGCACTCCGGCATACGTCGGCTTCGAAGTTTCGGCTTGTATCGGAATTTCGCTCGTCGCGGGTATGCTCATGGCAAGTCTTGACGGAACGCTTATTCCTATTCTTTTCAAGAAAATAGGCATAGACCCTGCGGTCGCCTCCGGACCTCTCATCACAACGCTTAACGATCTGATCGCCGTCTGCGTTTATTACGGCGTTTCGCTTCTTTTGTTCGTGCAGATCGGGTTGTTCCGTATTTAACCGAATAGACGAATTTAACCGGATAGTCGAATTTAACCGAATAGTCGACGCAAACCGATTTTTTCGTTGTTTGATTTGTTGTAAAATCTCGCGTTTATCGACTTATACGGCAATTTATGCCTTTAAAAAACAAAATTCATAACACGCAAAAAGCGGAAGGATTTCCGTTTGAAGCGAGCCCCGGAAGTTGGACAGAGAGGAGAACTTCCGGGGCGTATTTTTATGGTAAAAAAGGGACAAACATTCAAAAAAACGCGCCGCCAGACCACGGTTCGTTTTATTCTTGTCCGGCATATCGGACGTCCGCGAGCATAAACTGCTACG
>ERZ1026780.248-NODE-248-length-46185-cov-14.123651_pt1 | contig 46185 bp, 62 predicted proteins | sample MGYA00380126_ERZ1026780 | MGnify/ENA primary metagenome ERZ1026780 (study PRJEB33269, sample SAMEA4719762) | human gut metagenome | biome: human-associated habitat; feature: organic feature; material: feces | place: Cameroon | collected 2013-10 ... | reverse complement strand
GCCACAGCACTAACGACAGGTGCGAAGCACTGGCATCGCTAAAAGGCTGTTTTTTATGTTTTTTGTTTCGGTGCCCTCAGCATTTATCCACTGACCCGGAATCCTCACTTCCATTGCTGTTTTTGCTAAACCGTTGTGGGCCTTAGATAAAAAAAATGGCGGGAATTGCTTTTTTGCAATTCTCGCCATCACCTTTTCAGGAGATATGTGTCATATTTATTGTCCTTCTTCAAATTTGAGCGCATTGCGTTCGGCGCTCTCAATTCGGCGATTACGCCAGCAGCGGCGGCAAAGCGCCACATACTTGTCATCGCCCCCAATCTCCACCTGGTCGCCGTCGGTTACCACATCGCCATTCGCATCGATTCGAGCATTGATGATGGTTTTACGACCACACGAACATGTGGATTTGATTTCGTCGATGGTGTCGGCCAACTCAAACAAGCGGAGCGAACCTTCAAACACGTGCGACTGGAAGTCGGTGCGCAAACCGTAGCATATCACGTTCACACCATAATCATCCACTATGCGAGCCAACTGGTCAACTTGTGCTTTGGAAAGGAATTGCGCCTCATCCACAAGCACCCACGCCTTCACTTCAAGCGTGCGTTCAAATTCGCCTTTGAGGTATTCGTAGAGGTCCATTTCGGGATAAATCCAAGAGCACGCGCGCTCTATGCCAATGCGAGAGCGAATCACGTTAGCACTCTCACGATTGTCGATAATGGGCTTCATGCACAAATATTGCATCTTGCGCTCCTCAAAATTATAGGCTTGGGTGAGCAGCAAAGCAGTCTTTGCCGAACCCATAGTGCCATAGCGAAAATATAGTTTCCCTTGTCCGTTCATAATGATGAGTAATTGGTAGTACAAAGATAGCAATTTTAGCACGCCCCACCCAAAATTCACCCAACTAAAGTTATTAACAACCTATCAACACCAACCACTAAAAAAGCCCTAAAAGATTGCACCATAGCGTAATCTTCACCACCAAACAGCCCCAAAGCAGTTACAATAGAAAATCTCCTGTCACGAAACTACCGTCTTAACTTCTTTAACTTCTTAACTCCTTAACTTCTAATTCTTTACTTCTAATTCTTAACTTCTGAAAAGTTAATATCCACATTCCACCTTCATGCAAATCTTTTTCACCTCGCCTTCGCCTATGATTGGGGCGTGAGCATCTTCGGGGGTAACGATGGCAAATTCGCCAGGCTGTATGGTGACATACGCCATGGGCGCATCGGTGTAGAATGCTATGTCGCGGTTCGCATCGTAGGCTTCGCGCACTTGCTTCAGACTGCTGGTGGGCAGATAGCCCATCACTTCCACCTTGTCCACTGGCACATGAATGTCGATATACTTGCGGTGCACTTCCAGCACCTGCTCCTCGCGCGCCTTCATCTGGGGAGTTTCCACATTTGCCCACAGTTTACCCTCTTTCAGCACCACAGGACTGATGCCCGCGGCGTGGACTGTGGCGGCATTGGCACGAAGCCACTCGAATGCCTCACGAAACAACGGATGCAAACGCTCCACCGATTGCGTGTCGCTCAATTTTCCTATAATCATAATCGTGAAAATAAAAAAGGGTGTGCCAAGATTTTTACAATCACCTCAACACACCCTAAATATCTTTTTTTACTACTTATTTTAATCAGCCTTTACGCCTACGATTTCTGGGTCGATAAGAATACGGCCGCAGTATTCGCACACAATCACCTTCTTGTGCATCTTGATTTCGCTCTGACGCTGTGCAGGAATGCGGTTGAAGCAACCACCGCAAGCGTTACGCGACACATACACGATGCCAAGACCGTTGCGAGCATTCTTACGAGTGCGCTTGAATGCGTTGAGCAAACGCTCGTCGTCGAATTTAGCTTCGAGTTTCTTCGCTTTTTCACGAAGTTTTTCTTCGTCTTGCTTGGTCTCAGAGATGATTTCGTCGAGCTCACCCTTCTTTTCAGCCAGCACGTGAGTGCAGTCTTCCAGTTGAGTCTTTGCGGCGTCCATGTTGGCATTGGTCACCTCGATAGCGTGCTTAGCGTCGTTGATTTTCTTTTCAGCGAGTTCGATATTGAGCTGTTGGTATTCGATTTCCTTGGTGAGGAAGTCGTATTCACGGTTATTGCGCACATTGTCCTGATCCTTGGTGTATTTAGCAACCATAGCGTCGGCCTTGTCGGCTGCTTCCGACTGCTCCTTGATGGTGGCATTGAGTGCGGCAATTTCCTCGTCGTATTTAGAAATGCGAGTTTGAAGACCTTCAATTTCATCTTCCAAGTCTTGAACTTCGAGAGGGAGTTCACCACGGAGAGTTTTGATGCGGTCCACTTCAGAGAGAATGGTCTGCAATTCGTAGAGTGCTTTCAAGCGTTCTTCTACATTGAGTTCTTTTTCTTTTGCCATAATGTAATTAAATGTATTTTACTTGATTTTGTTCTTCGTTTGCGTATTTCACTTCAAAGTCGGGGTGGAGCGATGCGATGATGTCGGCAAAAATTTCCTTTGTGTACTGTTCGCTCTCATAATGCCCGATGTCAGCCAAGATGATGCGTTCCTCGTTGCCCTGAAATTCGTGATACTTCATGTCGCCGGTCACATACACATCTGCGCCCATGCTCATGGCCTTGCCAGCCAAAAACGAGCCTGCACCGCCACACAGTGCCACACGCTTCACTTTTCGGTCGAGATTGCCGCTAAAGCGAACGGTGTCCACGCCAAATGCCTCCTTCAAACGGTGCATAAAGTCGGCACCGCCAATTTCCTCAATGTCGCCAATCACGCCCGAACCGCTGTATCGGTCGGCATTCTCAAGCGGTATCACATCAAAAGCGGGTTCTTCGTAGGGGTGGGCGGCAAGCATCGCCGCAATCACCGCCGAGCAGCGGGCCTTATTCACCAGCACCTCCACACGCACCTCGTTTTCCACATGGTCCTCGCCCACTTCGCCAGCGAATGGGTTAGCGCCATCAAGGGCATGGAAGCGGCCTTCGCCTTCCACACGGTAGCTGCAACGGTCGTAGTCGCCCAGCGTGCCAGCGCCTGCGCGCCACATCGCCTGTTCCACATCGGCGGCCTGGGCTTGAGGCACAAACACCACAATCTTACGCTGTGTGCCCACTTGTGGATCAAGCACCTCCACGTTTTTCATGCCCAACTTCTCCGCCATCTTGTAGCTCACGCCGCCACGAGCGTTGTCGAGGTTGGTGTGCGCGCAATAGATGCTCACACCATGCCGAATAGCTTTCAGCACCGTGCGCTCCACATAGTTGCGTCCAGTGAGTTTTTTAAGACCGTGAAAAATGAGTGGGTGATGTGAGATAATGAGATTTGCACCACAGACTATTGCCTCATCTACAATACATTCTCTGACGTCGGTACAGAGCACCACGCCTGTTATCACGCTATCGGGGTCGCCTACTTGCATTCCGGCATTATCATAACTTTCTTGAAGATAAAGCGGTGCAACCCTCTCAATAGCGGAAGCTATTTCCTTAACTTTCATGAATTACGCTGCAAAGTTACAAAATTTCCCCCATTCCCACAAACACATTATTAAAAGACAAAAGATGTTAGAAATAAGAAATTAGAAGTTAGAAATTAGATGTTAGAAGAAGTTCAAGCAAAGCCATCAGAGTGCTCCGAGCTACTCCGAGTGCTCCCCACCCCCTAAGCTATCCGAGTGCTCCGAGCGCACCGAGTGCTCCCCACCCTACTTATCCGCTTTCCTCGTAAGCAATAGCACTTGTTCGCCATTAGCCAATGTGGTGGCGAAGAGGTAGCTGTCGCCACCGTCGCGCACTTTCAGGCGTTTTTTCAGTTCGTCGGGACTTAGGCGAAAATTTCGGGTGGCAATGTTCAGCTGCTTGTGCTGTTTGCCCACGGTTTTCGCCTCTTTTCCCGAAAATGGGATGATGCTGTCAATCACGAATTTGCGGCCGGGGAAATCCTGCACAAAATCGTCGCTATAATATAAGTGTGAATTTTTGGCTATTTGCTGGATTGGAAATTGACGAGTCAAGGCGGCAAACGCGCCAATCTTCATCACGCTCGCATTGGGCTCGTAAAGATATTGCCCTGCTGATGGCGAGCCATAACAGCCCTCTACCGCAAGCGCAGCACTATCCACAACAAACTCCTGCGTGCCTCCTGCCTCAAAGTTGAGCGCATGGAGCTGCACATCAGCACATTCCACACCGAAATCCACCTCGAAAAACAGTTCCTTACACTCGTTTTTCACGCTCACCGCCCACATATCGGTAAGGTGCGGAGCGAGGTCGCGCATCGACTGCGTTACGTCAATCATCGGCGACGCCTTGATGTAGAGCCGCTTGGCGTGTGCCTTGATGGTGGGTAGAATGCTTAGCACATCGGGCGCACAGTCGGCAAGCCCGTAAAGACGCGCTCCGCCATCGCCTCGGCGTGCAGGGTCGATAAACACAGCGTCGAAACGCTCATCGGTCTGCGTGAGCCACGCCACCGAATCGGCATTCACCACCGTGAAGGCATAGTTGTGCGCACCAGCCGCCGCTATTTCCTCGTCGAGTTCGATAGCCTTGAGCGAGGCCACTCGCTGCGAAATGTAGTAGGAGTCAACGGCAAGCCCCATCGTCATATCGAGCACACTGTCGGTGGGTTGGAACAGCGAGGCATGGAACTGCGCCACTTGCTGGTGGGTGCATTGCTCTGCGCTGATGGCCTTTGGAAAGAGGAAACGGTCGTTTGCCAGCAGTTCGGGAATTTTGTTTTTCGCTTTCTTGCGACATTCAATCTGCATAACGGCAAACCGCTTGTCGAAGGGCAAATCCGGTTCGCTCTTCAACATCAACTTCAAGGTATCGGCTCCAGCATTCGCCGCCACATACCCCCACATCTCCTCCATGTCTATCCTCTCCATCATATTTTCACATCTTAATAATTAGGTTCACCACCAATAACTTGTTTTTAAAACCACAAATCTCACGAATTTCACGAAAAAGTTAAATTTCGCATTAATATAAAATTCGTGTGATTCGTGCAATTCGTGGTTAAATTCAAATTTGTGGTTAATTGAAACATGGGGGAGCTATTGTGATAGTTCCCCCATGGATTGTTTATTGAATGTGTGATGTTACTTTTTGGTTACGGCATCAACGCGCGCTTGGTCAACACTGAGGTAAAGCTCATCGAGTTGACCAGGTTCGAGGGTGCCAGGAGCATCGAGCATCACATCGCGTCCGCTGTTGTTCTTAGGGAATGCGATGCAGTCGCGAATACTGTCAAGGCCAGCCAAGATCGACACGAAGCGGTCCAAACCAAATGCCAAACCAGCGTGAGGTGGTGCACCATACTTAAACGCATTAATCAAGAAGCCAAATTGAGCCTCGGCACGCTCTGGAGTGAAGCCAAGAATCTTGAACATCTTTTCCTGCAACTTGCCATCGTGGATACGGAGGCTACCGCCACCAACTTCCACACCGTTGCACACGAAGTCGTAAGCCACAGCACGCACTTGCTCTGGGTGCTCGTCGAGCAATGGAATATCATCAGGATTTGGCAAGGTGAATGGATGGTGAGTTGCCATCAGGCGCTGTTCCTCATCGCTCCATTCAAAGAGAGGGAAGTCAACAATCCAAAGGCACTTGAAGGTGTCTTTGTCGCGCAGACCAAGACGGTCGCCCATCTCCAGACGCAAGGTGCAAAGTTGAGTGCGAGTCTTGTTTGCCTTTTCGCCACTGAGAATCAACACGAGGTCGCCGTCATTTGCGCCCATCGCAGCCTTCACTTCTGCAAGGTCTTCTGGAGTGTAGAACTTATCAATGCTGCTCTTCACTGTGCCGTCTTCGTTATACTTTATATATACCAGACCCTTAGCACCCACTTGTGGACGCTTCACGAAGTCGGTGAGTTGGTCGAGTTGTTTGCGGGTGTAGTTGGCGCAACCTGGCACGCAAATACCGCCAATGTATTCTGCGCTGTCAAACACTGTGAACTTGCCCTTCTTGAGCACGTCCATCAGTTCCACAAATTCCATGCCGAAACGCAAGTCAGGCTTGTCGCTACCGTAGCGGCGCATAGCGTCGTGCCAAGTCATTTGTTCGAGCTTTGGAATTTCCACGCCACGGATTTCCTTAAACAAGTGGCGAGCCATCGATTCAAACACTTCAAGCACGTCTTCCTGATCTACAAAACTCATTTCGCAGTCGATTTGAGTAAACTCAGGCTGACGGTCGGCACGCAAGTCCTCGTCGCGGAAGCATTTCGCAATTTGGAAATAGCGGTCGAAACCTGCCACCATCAGCAGCTGCTTCAAGGTTTGAGGGCTTTGAGGCAGTGCGTAGAACTGACCGGGGTTCATGCGTGATGGCACCACGAAGTCGCGCGCACCCTCTGGAGTGGAGCCAATCAAGATTGGAGTTTCCACCTCAATGAAGTCGCGTGAGTCGAGGAAGTTGCGAATAAGAATAGTCATACGGTGACGCAATTCAAGATTTGCACGCACTGAATTGCGGCGCAAGTCGAGATAGCGATATTTCATGCGAATGTCGTCGCCACCATCGGTGTTGTCTTCAATAGTGAATGGAGGGGTGAGGCTCTCGCTGAGCACATTCAGCTCTGAGGCGATAATTTCAATGTCGCCAGTAGGCATCTTGGCATTCTTGCTTGAGCGTTCTGCCACTTCACCCTTCACCTGAATCACAAATTCACGGCCAAGACGGTTGGCGCGATCTGTGAGTTCAGAGTCGTTTTCGTTGTTAAACACAATTTGTGTGATACCGTAACGGTCGCGCAGGTCAACGAAGGTCATGCCGCCCATCTTGCGAGTGCGCTGCACCCAGCCTGCCAAAGTCACCACTTCGCCCACGTTTTCGATGCGAAGTTCACCACATTTCTTAGTTCTGTACATATTCGAGAAATATATAGTTGCTTTTTATCTTCTTTTAGCGCGTGAAACCGACCATAGTTTTACCTATATATATAAGCCCAAATGACCGATTTGGGTTAGCCCAATTTTCACAAATACAAAATTAATACTTTCCTCGCAGAATTAGCCGTAAAAAAGCAAAAAACTGCACGATTTCAGGCGTTTCAAGCCCAAAAACAGGAAAATCTCAAAAAAAATGCACTTTTTCAGCCAAAAGATTTGCAGATTCAAAAAAAAGCAGTACCTTTGCATCGCAATTCCGATAAAGATATGCACTTCGGGGTGTAGCGCAGTTGGTTAGCGCACCTGCTTTGGGAGCAGGGGGTCCCCAGTTCGAGTCCGGGTACCCCGACACCACAATATAACGGCGAAATTAGGCTTTACGACCTTTTTTCGCCGTTATTGGTATTTTATAACACCGATATAATGCGGTGGAAAATTTTGGAAAAACGTGGAAAATTTTGGAAAAATAGTTACAAAAAAGTTAAAGATGAAATAGCATGAAAGTGTCAATTTACATTTCGTCGCAATCGGGAGCGGACGGCAAATATCCGCTGAAAATTTCTCTCCGCCACCATGGCGAAGCGGCATACATTCCGCTCGGTATTCGTGTGCAGAAAAAACAATGGCGTAAAGTAAGCGCAGATGGCAACCATATTATCGACAGCCCGAACGCACGCCAATATAACGCATTCATCAAGCGAAAACTAATCGAAGCAGAAAACATAATCATGCAGTTGCAGTCATCATCGGATGTGGCTACACGAAAAATGAGCGTGAAGCAAATAAGAGATTATGTGCAAGAGCGACTATCGCCAGCGTTGGCGATAAATGACGATGCGGCACAGCAGAATTGCGTTATTTTTTATGGAAATCGCCTGTGTGCCACGAAACGAAAGCAAAGCACTAAAGATACGTATCAGCATACATTAAGCCGTGTGTGCGCATTTCTCGGCGAAGTCGAAGCAAACAAAATAACATTCGACGATATTGATTCGCATTGGCTATCTCGCTTTGATGCGTGGCTGGAGGCAAACGGCAACGCCATCAACACACGAAGCATACATTTTCGCAACTTACGAGCAATCTTCAACGACGCAATAGATAATGATATAACAACTAACTATCCGTTTCGGAAGTTTAAAATCAGAAGCGAGCCGACCACGAAGCGAAGCCTAACGCTTGACGAGTTGCGCACGCTGTGGAATGCACCGACTGATGAGCGCACATCAATAGCCCTCGACATATTCAAGTTATCATTCTATTTGATTGGCATTAACATGGTAGATATGTACAATTTAACACAGGCGAATGTCGTAAACGGTCGCCTCGTTTATCGCCGAGCGAAAACTGGAAAACTTTACGATATAGCCATTCAGCCCGAAGCAATGGAAATAATAGGCAAATGGAGAGGTGATGGCGACACGTTGCTTTGTCTGCGCCAACACTGGCGAAGCCATAAAGACGCAACACATAGAATTAATGAATTACTGCAAATGGTTGGCACATATCGCACCGAGGCGTACAACGCACGAATATACGAGCCGATATTCCCACACCTGACAATGTATTGGGCTCGGCATTCGTGGGCTACACTGGCATCACGCCTTGACATACCTATCGACACGATAGCGCACGCCCTCGGTCATTCCTACGGCAACGCCACAACGGCTATATATATAGATGCCTCACTCGACAAGGTGGATAAAGCAAACCGCCGAGTAATTGACGCTGTATTAGCGAAAAAACCCGACGGCGAAATGTTATAATTTAATCGTGTTACCAATCATCGTTTGCAGTTGGAATGGCGACCAGTGCATTTAACAATGCGTTGAAACGTGCCTCAATTTTCTCAATGTCTTTTATTTTTTTCTTTTTCGCTTTTCCTTTTTTATCGAAAAATTTCTTTGAAATTATGTTTGACGCTGAATAATTGTCGTATTTCATTCGGTCTATTGCGCTTTTTTGCCATGCCATTTCTCCAAGTTTTGGCGCACCGATTTTTATTTTTCCATCTTTAAAATCGAATTGTAAATTATAGTCGCATTCATAACTTATCTTCGCAACGAAATTTCCCTCTATAATAATGTCTTGCACGTATGCGAAAATGGCAATTGACTTATCTTCAACCACGCTCATAACCATTTTTGGGCTGTTGTAGGTTTTCCCGACATTGATGCGCACGATGTCATACAACTCGTGTGCTGTTTTACCCTCGCAGTTAACGACAATGTAATCTTTACCATCTTGCGCCTCAAAACAGCCGTTTCCGTTCAGTTTGAAGTTCATTTGCCCGAAGCAAATTAATGGCATCAAAGCCATTAATAATAAAAGTGATTTAGCCATATTATTCAAATATTTTAGGTTGTTTATCAACTATCACGATTCGGCAGCCGAGCGCATCAATCATCGCCATTACCTTTTCCATTCTCGCTCCGCTGCCATTCTCGAAGTTGACGATGGTGGTGGAACTTAGCCCTGTGAGTTCCGCCAAACGGCGAATGCTTACTCCTTTTGCTATTCGCCGTTTCCGTATCTCTTGGTTGAGTGTCATTTGTAAACTTGTATAAAAATATCAAAGTTTTCCGCATTATAACCATTGTCGTGTGTTACTTTTGCAAAAAAATCAGTATCTGCATACTCGTCTTTTGGCATTTGGTTAAACGCTATCTCAACACTTGTATCGTCGGAAATGCTCCCATTTTTGTCAACAATCTCAATATCATTTAGATAATCATCTGACGATATAGTGTCTATTAGCGCACTAATTTCGTCCCAGTCGCTTGCAATAGAGATACCTGCTCCATTTTGGTAATACCATACGCCTTGACCTTTGCGCTGAATGCAATTTAACCAGTTAATTAAGTCTTGCTTTGTTTTCATAATGTTTAAATTTTTCGTTTTAGGTTATTTTATTCTTCATCTTCCCACCAACCGACGTAGCAAATGGTGTTCAAATCGCTGTCACGCACTTCTACACACTCCATTTCTCCATCGCATCCATAATCTTCCATTCCGTCGGGGAATGTCTTGCGAGTGCTCATTGCGTACCTGCATTTAGCTACTTCGCCACCGTGTTCGCTGGCTATTTCTTCTGCGCACTTAATAGCATCGCTCTTAAATCTGAATGCCTTGTCTTGTAATCTCTCCATATATAAATATTTTTAAAATCCTTTTTCGATACACATTGGGTAGCCGTGAAATGCGTTGCTTTGTTCTGTCTTGGCGATGAACCAATCTTTAACCTCTGCGGTGCTGTCGTTGATGCTCTCGATTACACTTTTTGGAAACCAAATGCTGCGAGGCTTTGGCGTGTTGGCGTTGTATGATACATTTACATTAAGTAACATTGCTTTCTCCGATTCACGCTCAACCGAGTTAACAAAAATTGTTGTCATAATGCTTGTTTTTAAATTGTTGTTCGTTTTTGTTTTTGTTGGTACAAATATATACACATTATTTGTGGTGTGCAAGTATTTTGTAACATTTCCACTATTTTTTAACAAGTTTTAATAAAAAAGCACCCAACCTCACGGTTAGATGCCAAAACAAAAACGTAACGCTTTAAAAAACGCACTAGTCAATGCAAAGATAGTCATTTTCCACTAATTAAGAAACACCCGAATGAAATTAGCCAGCGCAGTGTTATCTTTTCGGCAATGCTCGCAAAGGAAAGACTTCGCCACGCTGAACATCTGCTGGCTGATATAGCCAGCGATATACTGCTCTTGCTCTCCGTATGGCTCTAACCCTAAGTGTTTGGATATGTGCCGAACCAAATGCCCTTTTTCGTGGTCATAGGTGTTGGCGAACTCATCGGCACTTGTGGTCAAGCCTATCACAACAACACTCGCTTTGCTTGCTGTGTTTGTGTAGGTTACTCCGCTGTTTGGCTCGCCAATTCCACGGCAAACCCTTTCCACATCATTGCAGCCGATAGCCCTCAACTGACGCTCTATAACATCAGTATCGAGGGCATCGACTGCATAATAAACATACACACGCCAGCCGATGCGAGGTATCGAGAATTGCTGGCGAATCATAACAAATCCTCCCAGTCAATAGCGATTCCTTTTGTGTCGCAGTCGGCAAGCCAGCGGTTGAATATCATTCCGCTAACGGCATCGGCATCGTCAACAACACACTTGATGTATAACGCCATGTGCCTCTCATCTTCAATGGCTGTTCCGTAAAAGTCAGCCTTGCACATGTTGGCGACATACACATAGTCGTAGCCTCGTGCATCGTCAAGGGTGATTCCGTTGCTCTTCAACAGTTCATCAATGGCGGTTTTGTCAAGTGGATCAATGCGCTCCAGCCGCCTTGTGGATTCGTTCCACTTCCGCATATTCTTCACCGCCCACTCGCAAGCCTTCTTATTAAAGTGCCTGCCGTTGTTGCGGAGGTAAGCCCTCATTTCCTTGGGTATAATATCGTAATCTTGTAACATAGTAGTATGAATTAAAAGCACCGCCACACTTTCGGCATGGCGGTGCAACGTTGTTTAATAGTATCTTCCCCTTCTGCGGTCACCGTACATTTCGCCAGCGTAGCGACCACGTTCTTCCTCTCGGTCGTAGTCACGCTCGTAGTCACGGCGTTCGCCCATCATTTCGCCGCCACGCAAATCCTCGATGCACTGCATCGACTTGCCAGCATATCGGAGCATTTTTTCGACATTCTCCGCCAATGAGCGAAAACTGTCCTCTCTGATTTCTATTACTCTCATATCACTTGGATTTAGGTGGCTTTTCGTTTTTCAAGTCCAACAGCAACTTCCGCATTTCAGCAAGTTCTTTCCGTAATGCCTCATTCTCGGCATTGATATTCGCATCTATCGGCTTGATAATTGCCAAAGCATCATCGCATTGCTTGATTATCGCCTTGTGTCGGTCAACGCCAGCGATTGCTTCCTCGCTCTTGCGTTTGAGGTTGCAGATTTCGGTGGCGATAGTGTCGGCATTGGTGCTAATCACCACATTGCCGTTACTGCCGTAGTCGGCAATGTCGAGTTGTGCTGGAACTTGCGGAAAGTTGTAGGTCGCATCACCAACCTTGGTGACAATATCCACCACATAGAGCGGTGCTTGATTTACCGCTTGTGGCATAAAGCGCATTGTCGGCATGGTGATGTTGGTTACTTCCGCTTCCTCGATGCGAATGTTGTTGTCTTTGTGGAGTATATAAAGTTTTCCACCTACCCTTAAATTCTGAAAAGCCATAGTTTTACAATTTAGTTAATTACACAATGTTAAGCACTTGCAAGGTGTTCTCGGCACTTTCCCACCAGCACAGCAACACGCCTACACCAGTGATGTCGCTTGCCGTGATTGCATTTCCGCCAAGCCCAGTCAATGGCTGGTTGTTGATTTGCACTGGGAGCGTTCCAGTAGTGCCAGTAGGCACGGCTTGCGATACCTTGATGGCAACCAAGCCGTTCCAGGGTCTGCCGAAATTCGCATTACGAAGCGAGTAGGTGACTGCCGTTGTGCTGACCGCCACTCCACTTGTCTCAATACGTGGAATGCCTTGCTTATTCGCCGTTGTAAAAGGATTCAAAATAGCCATATAGCCCTCCTTTCTTTATGCCCAGCCGTTGAAGTTGGGTGAGTAAGGATTGTAGAGGTAATTAACACTACTTGCGCACAATGGGTTTTCTTGGAACGCCTTGATTTGCGGCCACTGTACTGGCACGGTGTTAGGTTGTTTGCCCTGAATATCTGCCAAAGCCTTGTAGATAGGTTGCAGTTCCGAATGACGTTCGGCTCTTGATTGTGAAGCCGTGAGTTGTGCGGTAAGTGAAGCGATTTCTCGGTCTTTTCGACTGTCCTCAATTTGGTCGAGTTTTCCGAGGATAGCACGAGTATTTTCGTTTGCGCTTGTTTTGAGGTCGCAAGCGATTGACTGCATACGATATGCATTGTCGCTAAACCCTCGCTCCATAGCGTTGCCAACACCATTGATGGTGCTTTGCAAAGTGTTGGTTTGTTGGCAAATCGCCATCTTGTTGTCGCAGCAACATTGAGCCAACTGGCTTGCGAGTTGGGAATTGCTGTTTTGGAGTTGAGTAGCCATCGCTTGTAGAGTAGAATTAATCTGCTTGATGTCGCAGTTAAGTGTGGTAGCCAACTGACCGATAGCGTTTCCGTTGCCTTGGATTGCACTCATCAATAATTCTCGCCCAGCATCGTTGTTGATTAGGTTAGGCAGATTTCCGTTTTGGTTGCCCCAGCCGAAGCCGTTGCCACCCCAGCCTGTAAAGATAAGCAGGAAAATCACCCACATAAACCAGCCGCCCTCACCGCCGAAGCCGTTGTTGTTCTTTGCAGCCAAAAGCACGTTAGGGTCAATTCCTCGCTGTTGGCAAAGCGATGCGAGTAATGGCATCATAGAGCCGCTCTGCCCACTGTCAGGTAAAATAAAAGTCTTAGATTCGCTCATTTTTGTAAGTCTTTAAATTGATTAAACAATAGGTTCAAGTTGCAACTTTGCACCAAATTTACACCCTCAAAAACGTGCGCCCTAACAAGTGACACAACAAATGTAAGCACGAATGATTATCAGTGAGTTACGCAAATGCGCTGTCCCGAATCGGGGACAAAAAAACAGCCGACTTTCCCAAGCCGACCGCTCAACTAATTAATTAACTCTTAACCCCAAAGACTAAATATTATGAAAAAGATTTCAACCTCACTATATCTTCCTCGGTGTAGTAAATGTTTTTGAAGCCGTCACGGTGTGGTTTGATACCGCTTTTAGCAACAATCCTTGACAACTGCCGAACACTCACGTTAATTTCCCTCGCCGCCATTTCTCTGCTATATCGTTTCGGTACTTTGCTTCTGTAAAGTGTACGCAATGCCGATGCCATCGCACGCATCGCTATGTCACCCATATTGCAAGGGTTAGCCATTACCTCGCCCTTGATTTCCTCAAGCACAGCCATCATTTCCTCCGCACCGCTTCCCATAATACTTGCTCGTTAGTGTAACACTAATAATAACAATCCCTATAGATAATATCACCACACGCAAAGGCGTGAGGAAATCATCAAGTATGCCATAATCTCGAAGCCAACAAAAGCACCACACAGCAAGGTCGTAGTGCAGGGCAAGGCGGTGGAAACAGCAGAAGTCCAACTTGTACGAAAGCACAAGCATCACAACATAAAGCAGCGGTGATACGCCATTATGCGCTAAAAAATTGGAGTATATTCCGCACAGCAACAATAGGCAGTGTAGCACCATCAACACTACAAGTGCGAATGGCAGCCATTTAATTAGATATATCAATCGTTTCATATCTTATATATATTATGTGTACCCATTTCCACATTTTCGGGTACATATCACCCATAATGTGTACCCGATTTGCCGTTTTCGGGTACGTTTATTTTGCTTTTACGGATTTTTTTAACCAAATTATAAGATTTATAATCCAAAAACAACCGAATAAAATTAAACACTCCTGCCACCAATGTAAACGGTTCACCTCTTTTACAACAGTCTTTGTTTTAGTTCTTGTTCTAACAACTTCAACTGGAATCGTCACAACCTTGCTAATCGTGTCATGGACGACTTGTATTCTCCACTTGTTTTTGTATCTCTCTTTATAAATAGTATCGCCCTTAATGGCAAAATAAACACTATCCTTGACGATTGTGGTGTCAATACGCCAAATGTTTTGTGCCACAGTGTCGTGCATCACCACAGGCACTTCCTTGTACTCGGTTTCGGTGATGTACTTCGTTTTGCACGAGCATAGCACAAGAGCCAAAACGACAAGCGCAAGTATCACGGCAACGGCAGATGCGCAACCCTCATATCTTGTATATTCTTTGTTGTCCATAATGTTAAATATGTTTAAGTTATTAATTTTTATAACGAAATTGTTATGATATTTAAAACATTCTTGCTATCTTTGCAATGGTTTCAAGAGTGAAGCTAATTAAAAACTTTAAATTTTTTAATTACATTTTCATTATGAAAATTAGACAATTTGTTGCGTTATTGAAACGCAATGGTTGCTTACTTCGCAGACATGGTGGAAATCATGATTGGTGGTACAGTCCAAAGACTAATCAGTGTTACGCAATACCACGACACCAGTCACAGGAGATTCCACCACGGATTGAAGCCAAAGCAAGGGAGGTTTTAGGATTGGATAAAGAGTGATCCTAAATGGTGGCGTAACAACCACCAACCTCTTTTGTTTTTTTACAATTATTAAAAAGAACGCAATCTTATGAAGAAAGCCGTATTAACAACTACTGCAATGGTTGGAAAATCAAGCAAAAGCAGTTATTACTGCCACACCACCGACACGATTGAAAATTGCTCTCTCGCTGGATATGGAAGTACCCCAAAAGAGGCAATGGACGATATGCTTGTCAGTTACGAGGAAATCAAGGAAATCAACACGGAGAATGGACTTGAAACTCCAGCACTGAAATTCTCCTACAAGTTTGACTTGCCATCTTTCTTCGCCCACTTCAAATGGATTAATGTTTCCAAGTTTGCAGAAATTGCTGGCATCAACGCTTCGTTGCTTCGTCAATATGTATCGGGAAGTGCGAAAGCAAGCGACACGCAATTAAGCAAAATAAATAACGCTATCAACAAACTGTCAAAAGAACTTAACACAAGCATAGAATAAAAGAACTCTCTTATCCAATCCTCCTATATAGCTCCTTGTAGCTCTGCGCCTGTCATTTGTCCGATAGGCGTTTTTTTATTTGCCTACAATTTGCTTTTCGCTTTAACTCGCTTAAAGTTTTAAGTGCGAAATCAAGCCAACAATATGCTGTAACGCCATTTCTCCGCTTAACACTCGCTTAAACTCGCTTAAATTTAAATTAGCCGTAATTTGAATTTCTCCCATTCTTTCGAATTATTCCTCGCACCAGCAATCCTTTTGCCTGTGGTTTTGTCGTACACTTCGGGTGCGTCATTCCAACCAATAACACCAGGACAAAGTTTGCCTGTTATATCATAGTGGCGCACAACTCTATCAAGAGGAATGTTAAACTTCGCCATCAAGATTTTAGCCAACTTTACGGCGTTGTCAAGTTCCTTTTCGGTGAAACTCCAGCCATCGTGGTTGCTGATATTAAGTGCCGTGTTCGTGCGTGGCGTGCAGTTTGAGCAGATTTCAATGCTTATTGTGTTGCTGTTCCTCGCCTTGCCGTACAGCCTGCCACCACCGCTATTCAGGAGTTCGCCGCCAACAGCCCAGCAGTAGTAATTGTTAATATCGGGGTTAAATTGAACCATTTCCGCATCATCAACGGCAAAATCCGCACTCGCTTCACGCTGTAAAAATACATTACGCACATTCCTTGCACTTCCAGCCACCGATGTTCTACCAGCGGTGAAATGAATAGCAAGGTACTTGATTTCTCGGTTTTGTAGCATCTTTATATGTTTATTTAGTGGCAGATACACCACACCGTCAGCCACCGCCTTGCTCGGCATATCCTCACCGAACATCGCCACCCAAGTCTTGTAACCAACGATGCCGTCAGCCGTCAAACCGTGCTCCTTTTGCCACATCGCAACGGCTTCCTTTGTCCTCGTTCCATACAAGCCATCGGCGCTAACGCCCACGGCTTTCTGAATCTTTATTACCTCGTTCCCTCGGCTTCCTACTTTGTATATCATAATTTTACTTTTAAAAAAGGTCGGTCAGAATGAACACAACTAACTAAAATAACCCCAATCATTTTTAAAAAGTTAATATAAATGGATTGCCCCGACCGACCTATATTGTTAAACACTTTATTTCTTTCTCGTTTTGCGTATCACGCCATCGGTATCAACGCCATAACGCTTGCCGATGCTCTTTGCCAACGCTTGCAGATTGATTGAGTAGCCGTGTGGCTTGATGATATTCTCCGCCACGGAAAAGCCCTCTACGGCGCAGATAAACAAACACGCCCACTTGGCAATGTCAAATTCGGTGTTGCTCGCCACATTAATCATCACAGCGCAAACCACGGCACTAATATAGGTGATTAACTTGCTCAATGTACGCCTAACACCAGTTGACCAGCGTATGCGCTCACCCATCAGCCAAGCGCAACGCACGCCAGCGAACAAGTCCACCACTACCACGCACACCATCGCAATCAGCCATGGAACTGCTTCTTCAACACCTTGCTCATAGATACTTCCAACGATGGCGACAAATCCACCTTGCACGGCATCACTATTCCTGAACATCACCCACCTCCTCTCTTTGCAGTCGCATTTCTGCTTCCATCTTTTCCTCTATCACTTTTGTGTATTCTCCGTGCTGCTTCTCGGTGATAGCGACAATTCCGCTCACCTCCCGCTCGGCAGGAAGCACCATCGTTTTAGTGCCGATGTAGTTGTCTGCGTCAAATCCGTGCAACACATTTGCGATGATATATCCGTCATCTGCTGTCAATGTGCGAAACTTGTAGTCGCTGTTTAATTTCTCCTGTATATGTTCCATAACGCTTTTAAATTTAAATTAAAATCCAACCCTTGTTTGTCGCTATCGCCTTTTGCTCATCGCTTAACTTGGCGATGTTATTGCTGCCAATTTGGAATGAATACCCTTTGTCGCTTTGTGGGAGTGCGTTGAGTAGTCCAACGATGCTGTCAACCGTTAGAGGACTTTCATTGAATCTTATATTACCCATGTCTATATTTGGCAATTTTAGATTTGTAGTTTTTAAAGTTGTAAGTTTTACAGTTCTATTGAACATGAAATCAATATCCTCAACATTTGACAAGTCAAAATTACTTATATCTAAACTGGTGATAGAAACACAAAAAGCAAACATTGAATGAGTAGTCCTTGCGTTTGCCATGTTGAATTTGCTCACATCTAATTGCTGTAAAGAGTGGCACGCACCAAACATTGAATAAAATGATGAGCAATTCTGTGTTTTAAGATTGCTCACATCTAATTGCTGTAAAGAGTGGTTGCTAGAAAAAAACCAATCAAAGGTTGTGGATTTTGTTGTGTCCCAATTCGAAATATTAACATTTTTCAAACTTTTTAAACCATCGAACGTTGCATAAAAACTGGTCACATTGCTGACATTCCAATCCGCACATTCAATACTTTCAAGGTTTGGCGCACCAGAAAACACTTGTCTAAGCGATGTAATACTGCTCGTATCCCAATTTGATACATTAATATTTAACAAATTAGTGTTACTATCAAATAAATTTCTTAAACTCGTTTCGTTTTTTGGACTTACCATATTGAGGTCAACATTCCTCGCATCGCTCTTGTTCACGATGTCGATTGCAGTCCTGAAACTCACATCACCCAATGACATCACCGACTTAGCGTAGGTGTCAAGCGTTCCGCTCACGCTTCCGCCCTTGCGCACAATGGCATCGCCTATGTCCTTTTTTGCCTGCTGTAGGCGCTCTATCTCACTGCTTATGCTCATGTTAAATAGTCTTTAATAATTGCTCTACATTTCCGATTAAATCACTTACCGCCTTTTGACTCATCACCGATGTAGTGCTCGTGCCTGTGGATTGGACTACTTCCACACTCTCGCCGTCATTCACTGTGGCTGTGTGCGTTCCTTGGGCATCTGTAATCTCAATCGTAGTCACCTTGCCAGTCTTGGAGGTCGTTACCGTCGGGGATACGCCATCGTCACCCTTTTTGCCTTTCTCACCACGCCAGTAGTCGGCTTCACGCTTCGCTTCCAAGTCGGCAGAAATATCGTTCGCACGCTTGGTGGCAGTCGTGGCTTGCGTGGTTGCTTGTGTGGCGTTGGAGGTAGCCACATCGGCATTGTTGGCTGCTGTGTTCGCACGCTCTGCTGATTGTTCAGCGGTGGTTGTGGCACTCTTAGCCTTATCGGTCGCATCGTTGGCACTCTTTGTGGCTTCCTTTGCTTCCGTGGCGGCGTTGGTGGCGTTCACGGCGGAATTGTTGGCGTTGGTCGTAGCAGTTTTTGCGAGTTCGGTAGCCTCGTTGGTCTTTTCCATCGCTTGCGTAGCCTGTGCCGCCGCTGCGTTCGCTCCGTTGGCGGCAAGTGTGGCTTGTGTTATCGCTTGATATGCCGCTGTTGCCGAATTGTCAGCCCTTTTGCTCGCTTCCTCGGCTTTGGTTGTGGCTGTGTTGGCTTTGCTTGTTGCAGTCGTGAGCGCACTCTCCATCTCCACGAAATTCTCCACACGCTGTTGCTCGGCAGTCACACGGTTGGCTTCCGCTGTTACTCTCTCGGCTTCCTTTTTGTTGATGTCAACAATATGGATAAGTGCATCGTAGAAATCCTCCGCCGTGCCAGTGTAGCCGTTTGCTTTGGCGGTCATATATGCGTCATACACCACATAAGCAGGAACTACCGAACTTTGTATATTGATGTCGTTGTCGCTCTCTTGCTCCCACAGTTCAATCGGTAGAGCCTTGGGGGTGATAAGGTTTTGAAAGCCGTCCAAATAGTTCAAATCGGGAATGGCTTGCACGAACTTGTAGCCAATCTCCCCACAGCAGAACTTGTGATTGTCGAGGTAGCACATAATCGTGTTGCCAACCACTTTTGTGTTGCCCTTATCCACCGAGCAGATATATTTCCGTCTGCCGTCGGTGAACTCAATGTGCCATTGCCAGTCGGGTGGCGAAACCACCTCTCCGCTGGCGTTGAGCAGTGTTATCTCCACTGCGAAATCGTTCTTATAATAAATGTGTTTCATAATTGCTTTTCCAATTCATTTATCTTATCTCTCAACGCTTGGCGTTCATTGTGGAGTGCTGTCATATTGTATGGCATAACCGCCCCTATCGTCATCGCTTCAACGCACTTAATTACCTTGTAGTCGCTCTCTTGCAGTTCGGATTTGAGGCGTTCAATCTCCGATAGAAGCAATCCGTTATCGTCCACTACTTGCTCGTTATCCACAATTTGCGCATCTTCCGCAATCATCTTCACCACGACACGTTTGCCGTTTTTCCTTGTGTTCACTTTAATTTCCATATCTTACGCCAGTTTCTCAATTTTAATTTTGCACCCCATTCGCAGAATGGTAGCAGGATTTAATTTGTTCGAAAACGCATAACATATTTTTTGGTTAATCATACAGATTTTTTCTTGTTGATTACTCGGTATTTTACTCCATAAACAATGGCATTCGCTTTCATAACTTTCGGGTTTATTGGCATTCCAGTTTTGGGAATAATTTGACCGATAAAACATCGAATAACCACTTTTTATCTGTCTCCACCTGGCATTCTTCTTATCAATTTCAATCTCCACATATTCATCACCATATAACACTTGCCTGTTAGTATAACCAAGCAATCCAACATCGCAACCGGAAATTAATAGACTCGAATAACGTGAGGGTGATTGGATATTTCCTGTTAATGTTATTCTCACTATATTGCAGTCATCTATATCATATATTGGATAATAAGTTAAAGGAGAGAAAGCAAAAAGCGAACAATCAACATTTGCCTTGTTCATTGCAGTAAATTCCGTTGTGCCTTCTTTTATATTATACACCTTGAAATGTGTATCATCAATCTTTTTCAACCCTAAACCATTTCGAACTGCATAATATGGCAATTTTTGCCCAATATTATTATTTTGCAAAGTATAGAAGTTATAAACAAGTTTATTGTTTTCAACAACAAAGTTATGAAGGAATAAATACCCTACAGAATTCCCATTGCCATACGGATAGCACGATTTCTCAGCAAAATCAAACCAGTCGGGGAAACTCGCGCATTCAAACACATCGTTCCAACTTACACCATTTGCATCGGTGTAAGATTCGAGAAATTTTGTCGGTTGCAGAATTTCCGTTGAATCCGTAAAATTAACCTTATCTGTGGTTTCTCCCATATTCGGATAATAATAATCCTCGTAAATCACCTCACCACGCAGATACCTCGCATCGCTCTCTGCTTTGGTGTAAACATTATCAACCTTGGCTTTCATTGCATCGAACTCCCGAACTCGCTGTTGTTCGTTTGCCTCACGCAGTTCCTCATTTGACACTCTGTCAGCCTCCGCTTCTGCGATGTCAACAACACCAGTGATGGCGTTGTAATATTCCTCCGCAGTACCCTCGTAGCCGTTAGCCTTGGCGGTCAAGTAGGCATCATAGACGAAATATGCCGACACCACACTACCCAACACCGTTTCTTCGGAATCGTCACTCTTTCCCTCCCATAGTTCAATGCCTGTGTCAATGGGCGTGCTGACATCAACCACACCGTCAAGCCATTCATTGTTGGGAATCCACTCACGGAACTCCGCTTTCAACTCGCCACAACCGAATCCGTGGTCTTGCAGTCGGCAAACAATCGTGTCGCCTTTCACGGTGGCGTTGCCGTCACGAAGCGAGCACTCGTAGCGCACGCCACCAACGCAGAACACCACGCTCCACCTGTACTGCGGAACTGGGCGCACAGCACCGTCTTTGCCCATAATTTTGAGCAGAAATTCAAAATCATTCTTGTAGTGTATATGTTTCATTTCTTCGTCGTCTTTTCAATGCCTTCTATTTTGCTTTGCATCAACTCGCATTCTTTTTGCAAATCCTTAAACCCTTTGCCATAATCGTTCGCAATAGCCTTGTATCTCTCGGCTATCTTACGCTCCGTGCAGTACATATAAGCCAGCACCACGATTATGAAAACTAAAAACAAATAAATAACCATAACTCTTATATTTTTATGTTTCAACACTATTCGTAGGTTTCGATGCTCGCAGAAGTCTGCCACACTCGCTGTTCGCCATCGGTCGTGACTGTCACCCTCACGCCTATCTTTTCGGGCATTTCCACCATCACCACATGCTTATCGTCACTGTCCATGTACGAGAAACTGTCGGTTACTATTCCGTTGGGGTTGATGTCATTCTCCACCGAGCCAAGCGTCACATCGCCCTTTTCGGTCTGCACCGTCATTTCCACCTTGGTGTGTACGCCATAAGGATAGTCGCCAAGCGTCTGCTCAATGTCCATATCCAAGGAGTTCAGCAGATAGCCTCGTGGGTCGGTGGTGGTGGTGGAGATATTCACATTATTGAATGTGATGCCATACTGCTTCCACACATCGGGAGTGATGTACTGAACCTTTTCAAATGATATGGCGTTGCAAGGTATGCCCACCCACTCCGAATAATAATCTTGCTTGTCGGTCAGCTCCTCGAACTTCGCACCTGCATAATTGGTGAAAACTACGATAGCCCGATAACTGCCGTCGGCAATCTCGCTTGGCACGGTAAAACTGATTTTCTCGGTGTCGTAGTCAATGATGCTCGACACCGAGCAGTAGTACACCTTGTTCATTCCCGCCTTGAAAATCGGGTAAAACATCACGCCAACATACCACAGGTCATAGGCGATGCCCTCGAACACCTTGTAAGTTCCGACGATGCTCTGAATGTCCTCTTGTGTGGTCGCTATCCTCACGATGTCGCCAGCCTTTACTTTTTCAGAACCAAGCAGTTCAATGAGGAAAGGGTTCACAGCGTCGGGGTCGTAACCAATAAAGTCAGATATGCGTAGATTACCACTCGGCAGAGTGTACGCCCAAAAGTCGCCACACCAAGCGTCTATCATTCTGAACGGATTGGCGTAACTTTCCGCTTTCCAACCCCAGTTCACCGATGCGAAATCCTCGTCAGTGAGTTTAAACATCTTTTGATGCTCCACAGGCTTCCTCTTGCTCCACTTGTTGATGTTCGCCTTCTCCGAGAAAAAATCCGAGTGCCTACTGCCCACATTGCCACCGTGAGCGTTTAACACACCTCTTATCGCCTTATATGATATGTCGCTTTGTCCTATCATTTGATCACCTCCAGTTGTCCTTTATCGTTAATCTTGATAGTCTTGCCGTCAACCAATATGCCATCCATAATGGTATCGACAACCGCCTTTTGGCGTGAGTAAGCCGTTATGCCATACTGCACGGCAAAGTCAAGTGTGCAGTACAAGTAAGGGTTCCCCAACTGGTCGTATTTCACTTTGAGGTAGTTGTTGCTTCCGTTGTCGGTCACATAACCAGTTGTTTTGTTTGTTTCAGCATTCTTGTTTACAGCGTCGATGTCTTTTTGGAGCTCGGAAAATTTCGAGTATTTTCCGCTCTCGGCAACCGTATATGTACAACTGCGACCATTCAGATTTCGCTCGATGGCGTAAATCCTTGACTTCACACTCTCGGAAAAAAATGCGCTGTTGATTAGTTCGACTCTTGTACCGATGTCGAATACCAGTTCTGTGCCAGCAATGTGTTTCAAACCGTCAGCCGAATCTAGAAAGCCGTAATATCGAATCATATTCATTGGGCATTTATACTGCTTGCTGTCGGTTAGTAGTTTTTTTGCTTCCGATTGTGCGGTGTCGTAAAGTTCTTTTTCCGCCGCTTCGACAATGCCCATCATAACGCCATTATAACTGACCTGAATGCTTTCCAACTTGTCGCTATCAAAGTTATAAAGCACATACTTATCGCCAACGGCTGGAGCAAAATTGTCGCTCGGCAGTTTAACGCCATAATCGTCATTGCGAACAATCTCCCAAACCTGTGCGTCTGTGTTCCAAGATCCGTCTGCGTTTTTCTCTCGGTAGCCGTCGGGGTTGAAATTAACATCGAATATCATGCCATTTAGCACTCCGCTTTGGAAAACGATTTTAAGTTTTTCGCCAGCCAAAATGTAATTGCCGCTGAACACGATGCCAGTGTCAGTAAAGCGGAACGCATTCCATTTGCTTACCTCTGCCGTCTGCTCGTTGGTGTCGGTGTACTCCTTGGTTGTAACAGTTGTAATTACGCCCACACGCCTCGGATATATATCGTCGAACACATATACCTTTTCAACGATTTGCGAGCCGCTAACGCCGTCTATCACGTCAATATATGGTGTTTTGCTTGGCAACATCAGGCGTTTTTTAGCGATATGATTAGTTATCGCCGTAGTATCTTCGCCATTGCTTCGGTACTTCTGTGATAGGTTGCGCTCCCCACCAAATGCGATAATGCGTGTGCAATAGTCTTGTGCGCTATCTGTTGCTGTCATGCCGTTGACTTCTTTGCCCTCACGTAACTTTACATACCCAATACCGCCAGCGTGTCCGCTCTCGCATCTGCCGAAATGCAACACACTTCCGCTGAACCACCATTCACACTCAAACGCCTCGGCTATTGCCGATATAGCGTCAATTATTGATTGGTTGGTGTATGTGATAGCCTTTAATAGCGTCTTGTTAACACTATCATCAATATTGATGCTAATTGATTCAAAGTCGTATGTGAACATCAGCGCATCGATGTTGCTTTGAACGATAGCCGTGTGGTGTGCGATGTCGTGCGTTAACGAGAATGAGCATTCGCTTCCATTTTTCCTGTCGTAGCAAAATAGCCTATTGCTAAGCCTATAATACGATGCGTTGAATTGTAGCGTATATGCCCATGCGCCAGTTTTCGAGTTGTATGTCGGTCGCTGAACGCTTGTCAACTCAAAACGACCATATCCATAACCGTCAAGTTTTATGTTATCGCCAACGCCAAAGATAACAGGCGAGCGCAAATTGAAAGACAACTTAACATATTCTGCACTCATCAACTCGCAGTAATACACGCTACTGTCATTCGGTGTAACAACGGCTTTAACCACGGAACCATTTGCGTTGTATATTTTTACTTCTTCTACGCCCATACGCCTATACATCTCTGTTTGTTGGGTCGGGTTCGGTGAAGCGCAGTAGCAACTTCGCCATACGACCATTATACTCGCTGAACTGAGTGCACGACTTGAAGATTAGGCGATATACAACATAAGTATCGGTATCGTCTGCACCATCTTCATACACCGTTTCCGTGATGGTTACAACGCCAGCGTTAAGCAGCGTGCAGAGTCTATCGTAAGCCGTCCAATAACTCTCTTTGCTCGTCGCTTCGAGATACACAACGATGCTAACATCTCGTGAAGCGAACTTCGGCATATAGTCTTTGTCGGTCAGATACTGCACGCCATTAATGCTTGCATTCTCGTTGGTGATATAGTCTTTGCGCTGCACAGGTGCGTGTAGTGCGTCAACCGAGCCACGACCAATTGTAACGCCTAATTGTTCGCACGGAATATCATTAATTGTAAATTCGTATATCATAGCCTTGCCGTGTTTTGTTCAATTTTACCCAACCGCTCGTTCATTTCGTACAGTTGGAAAGTGTTCTTTGCAATGTCTTCAAGGTAGCCCATATTGTTGAGCGATATACCTTGCAACTCCGCCATCATTTGACGCACAGACGAAACGTCCATTTGTATCGCCGTAAATCGTCCGTTCAGTTCATTTGCCGTGTCTTGGCTCATCGTCTGAAAACCGCCACTCGTAGAGTTCTGCTCGGTAGCCGATTTCTCGAATCCGAGAGCATCGGCAATTTGGTTGCGCTCATTGATGGCATCGTTTACAATGTTCATGTACTCCGAGCGCAATGTTTCAAGTTCGCCAGCGTTCAAGTCGCCTTTCATCGCATCTGCCCAACGCTCATAAAATGCCTTTAACTTCGCTTGGTACTTGCTGTAAACGAATGTGCGAATGATGGCATTTTGGAAGTTGTCCTCCATGTCCTCGGAAAAGTCCTTTGCATCTTTACCCATGTCCGTGAGCATTTCGCTGAAACTACTCTCCACATCGTCAAATGAACGGAATGTAAGACGCTCATTCAACGTGTCGGCAACCGATTCGAGGTTTTCTTGCTCGTTCACGATGCGCATAATGATGTCGTAAAAGTCGCCACCGTATTGCTTCAGTTCCGCCCAAAATTGAGCCATTGACGAATCTTCGTACAACTTGCGCAACTGCTCGCTACTCATTTGCAGTATGTTGCGTTGCCAGTCGCTACCGAATGCGCCGATGGCTTGACCTTTTGCCGTGTCACTCATATTGCGGTTCAGTAGGTAGCCTTGCGAGTGCGACCGCCAACTTCTCCCAGCGTCTATCCATGCGTTGCCCATACGCCTTGCCGCTTCGGTCTGCTCTTGTATCAGACGCTCGGTGTCTTTGCGAATGTTTTCCGCCTCGATGCCGTAGCCCTCGCTGATATATTCCTTTTTCTTGTCTATCAACCTATCCCACGTTTCCTCGAGGCTCTTGTACCTATCCATCATGTCGTTGTACGACTCCCAGTCATAACCGCCGATGCTGAATATACCTTTTAACAGCGATTTTGTCACGCCAACAGCACCGCCAATCGCAGCTCCTATTGGTCCGCCAATCAGCAAACCAGTAAGCATATCGGTTGCAATTCCTTTCGCTTCTTCTGTAACGGCAGAAATACCACCGCCGATTTTTTTTATAGTTTCCGACCCAGTCAACTCGCCTATCTCCTGGAACTCTTTGCCGAACGTTCCAAAAGCGTTAGCCAAAGCAGTCAGTTCTGAACAAAACGCCTGTATGTTTTCGGGCGTGAAACCACCCTTGCTGAATGTCTTCTTCAGCGTGTTGCCAAACTTATTAATTGCAGGTTCTGCGCTGTCAGCCGCTTCACCAAACTTGCGAATAAGTTCTGTTATTTCCTTTTGCAGTTTTTTGTCATCTTTCAGCGATGCGAACTGGTCGGCTGTGATGCCGAATAGTTTTCCTTTCGCCTCGTCGTATTTACCGCTCTGTATCCATGCCAGCAATTCGGCTGCCTCCCTCTTTACTTTCCGAAGTTGTGCAACCGTCTTGTTAGCCGTGTCCTCGTATAGTGCGACAATGACCTTTGCGTTTTTCTTGACGAAATCCACATCAAGTTCGCCTAACGCCTCATTGCCTTTCGCCTTTGCCATTTTGCGCTCGCCCTCGTTCTGTGCGTTGGCGATTTCTCGCTGCATCTGATTGACAATGGCGATGCGCTTTTGTGTGTAGTCGCCATATTCTCGGTTGAACGCATCAAGCGAAGCCTGTGCGCTCTCCTTTTCCTGCTTATCGATTAATTGGCGTTCGTAGTTATATCGCTTCTGAATTGCCTCTCTGACGGCATTCATAGCGTTCTGCTGTTCAGTAGTCAAGCCGATATTCGACACATCGGCGTTTTTATCTTTAGCGAGAGCATCCGACTTGTTCTTTTCCGCCATTTCTCGCATCTGCTTGTTAAGTTCGGAAATCTCTCGCCGATAGTTCAACTCGAGCGTTTTTCTGCGTTTTTCGCTCTCGTCTGCCATCGTGGCGGTCAATTCTTCGTCCTTGCGATACAGCAAGTCTCGCAGTTCATCGGCTTGCGCAATCCTTGCTTTCCAGTTGGCGAACCATTGCTCTGCATCTGTTTTCTTGATTTGCTGTGTTTTGTTTGTTGTCGTCTTGTTTGTTGTGCCAGTTATTTTGTTTGTATCGCCAGCATACGCATAGCCTGTTTGCTTTAGGTATCTGCTGGCTTGTTTTTCCTGCTCTACTTGCTTCTTTATGAACTCGTCGCCTTGCTTCAAATAAGCGTCCGAACGTTGTTTATTTTTTCTTCGTTGATCGTCAAATGCCTTTTGTTGCGCCGCATCGTCAATGACGAAGTATTTTGTTGCATCAACGACATCAATTCCGCTATATATAGTTTTTTCAGACTTTCTCCTCTTCCAAGCAGGCGTTGCGTCGTATGTGCTTCTGCTTGCTTCTTTCCATTTTTTTGGCGCAGAAACCAATTGGCTTTCCTCCTCGAACGCCTGTTTGTATTTTTCGGCGGCTGCGGCTGCGGCTCCCATTGCCCTTGCCCTCGCTATCATTGCGTTTTGAAATGCTTGCAGTCTGTCGGGCGAGTTGAACATTGATTCGGCTTCGGCTGTGCTTGTGATTTCCAGCCCAAGCGAGCGGAAAGCATCTTTATTGTCGACAATGAATTTGCGCTTTGCCGCCATATCATTGCCGAGCGCATTATACATCGTGCGTAGTCGCTGAAACGAGTTATAACTATCCGTTGCGCTGTCGACGAATGCACCAGTATAAGCCTCTTGCACTTTCTTTCCACGCTCAATTTCCTTGTTCAATTCCTCTTGCTTCTGCTTCGCATCATCGCTTCGCTTGGCGAATAGGAACAATGCGCCAACCACCGTAACAATCGCTGTCGCCAACAGCACGTAAGGGTTAGCCTTTGCCACCAAGTTGAACGCACGCTGTGCCACCGTAGCCTTGATTGTGGCAACAGTACCTGCGTTTTTCGCCACATTGGCAGCCGCTTCGGCTTTCACCTGCGCCCACCGCTGAATGTTGCCAATCTGAATCATCAGGTTGCTTTCCTTTTGCAGAACGTTTTGCGCTTGCATCAGTCCGTTGCTGATTGCGAGCCCTGCTTGTATCTGCGCTTGAACCTTTTCCGCATCCTCCTCGCTAACGCCAAGCAATTCCATTGCGCCAGTCAACGCCGTTGCGCTCGATACTGCCAAGTTGATGCCCTCAGACAATGCCGAGAATTTACCTGTATCGTTCGCCTCGGACTGAATGGCACGTTGCACATCGCCCATGATGTCAGCAAGGTCGCCACCCTCTTTCTTGGCACTTTCCAGTTGCTTTCGGAGCGCAACGCCGAAATCGCTTTTGCGCTGCTCATCGCTCATCGTGCGCCATTCGATTTCCAAGTTGTAAATCGTCTCTCGCAGTTCACGCAACCGAGAGCGCATGCTTTCAGCCTTGCCACCAGTTGCCATCTGCTGTTCACCGACATCCGCCAGCAACTGTTTCATCTTCGTAAGTTCCTGCTGTTCGGCAGTGAGTTCTTTTTTCAGCGATGCGACATTGTTCTTTTGTCGCTCACTCACCATCACCGAATTAGACATTGCCGATGATGCCTCTTTGTATCGCTGGTTCAACGACTGAACGGCAGCCGCCTGTGATTTGATTTTCGCTTTTAATTCGTCGGCAATGCCCTTGAACGCACGTTGTGCGTCATTGCTGTTGCGCAACCCACCTCCGATATATTTGTCGATGTCGATGCCGTAGCGTTCTGCGCTTTTCCCGATATTTTGAAAAATGCGCACCAGTTCGTCGGCATCTTTCTTCGTCTGCGAAGTGTCAACAGTAGCCACGAAATTCAATCGTCCGTTATCTTGATTCATCGTATAATCGTCTATCTAATTCTGTAAATAGTTTCTTCGTCATTTACGCTTTGGAAGTTGTTAGGGTCGCTTGCGTCAATCGATGCGTCCCATTCTTCCTCTTTCTCGTCGTCATAATGTGGCAATGCCCTCGCATACATCATGGCATTGCGATAACTCATATCGTACAGCACGCTATCAATAGGCATGTTTAGCGATTTCGCCCAGCCTATCACGAAACCCCACGCACTGCATCGCTCTTGCCCATTTCCTCGTTTGGCTTCGTTAGATTTGCTGCGGATAGGGAAATGGTAATGCCGAAAAAATCTGCCACCTGCATACTGCCTAACAGCGTGATAAGCAAATCTCGCAATTCCACGATGCTCATTCTCTCGCTCACGACACTTGCCAGCCAATCAACCTCTCGCAACGTGATTGTTTCTTTCACGGTACAAATATCGTCTGCCGATTTTCGCAGTTGCCACCAGTGTCTTTTTTTTACCTTTACAACGTAGCGTGTGTGGCTCACTATTCGGTTTTCAGCCAAACGCCTTGCGCCAAGTATCAGCGTCGCAACTATCTTACCTATAATCTTGCAGTCTTTCGCATTGCGTAACACCTCGGATAACACATCGGTTGCCTCGATGTCGAATGCAGGTAGGTAACTTATATATTTGCTCGCCTTGATGAGTGTGGCGATGGTAGGCTGTGCCACCTCATACCTTGTGCCGTCAATCGTTACCACGATTGGCTCTTGCAGTATAGCATCAGCCACTTTAGCCTCGGCGGTTTGCTCGTATTTTCGCTTTTTTGTCATTTCTTGTTTTAAAATTAAAAAGCGGATAGCCAACGCCTATTATCAGCGATAGGCTATCCGCCACGTAGATTTGGAGAGTGTGTGTATTATGATTTCTTTACGGTAAAACGCTTGTACCAGTAGCCAGCCGCACCGTCAAGAATGCCAAATGTCAAGTCGGCATAATTACCCTCTTGTGTTGAGTAGCCAAATTGGAAAGATACCGAACATTTAGGCGCACGAATACCCTTTGCGCCATCGTGTGCAGGTGTGACCTCAACCGAGAAATATTTCGACACAACGTGCGACTTAACATTGAACTCGCCAGTTGCAGCACCATTTGTTTCCGCCTCGCCAAGCCCAAGCAGTTTGAAAAGTTCATCGTCAGGCTCGATGATGCGTGTTTTCAGCGTCAATGCGCCTGGCAGTTTCTCGTAGCCTACACGTTGACCGCCCTCTTTAATTGCCTCCAACACATCGCCATCTTCGCTTTCCAGCGTTGTGCTTTGGTATTTAGGCTCTTTAATTTCTGCCAATTCGGTAGCCATTGTTTCGCCATCGGGAGTTGCACCAATCTTGATGGTGCATTCGCTCCAAGCCATTACTTTATTCATAACCTTATTTTTATTTATTAATTTTCAATCGTTTCGTAAGCCAGCATAACACTAACGAAGTGCTGGTTAATCTCTGTTTGCGCCTGTGTCATAATCGACTGGCGAAGCCCTATCTTGTAATTCGTCAGCGAGATTTTCACCTCGTCGACGAACGCAGCACATAACGCCTCTAACTCCGTTGCTCTCGCTATATCCTCAACCATCACACCATTGCCGTAAGGGTCAACATCAGGAAAATAAACGAGCAGCGTTACAACGCCCGAAGCCGTCTGTCCGTCAGTCGTGCCATACGTGAACACCACCTCAACATCCTCCAACATGCTATCTCGCTCTCGTGTGCCGTCGTAGTAGATGCGACCGCTGATATTGCGTGCAAGTTCACTCCCACGCAATGCGTTATAGATGTCTCGTTGTATCGTTTTGCTCGTTACCATTCCTGCTGTATCGTCTTTATAGTTTTGCAACTTCGTTGAGTGCGAAATCCTCTGCTTCAAGTAGCACGTTGTAGCCTTTGTTTTGCACGAACGCGGCGTACTCCATACCAGCCACAACAATGAGCGCAATGCCTTGTGGGAACTTCGCCGCCAGTTCCTCGGCGTAGGCTTTACCGCTTGAACCGCCAGCACTGCCATCGCCATCTGCACCGTTTCCGCACGAAGCAAATCCGCTACTTCCGTATATCATGCCATCAACGACAATTATAAAACCTGTTGATGAACGGAGATTGTTCGTCCTATCTGTGTATTGCTTTCCTGTGTAGCCTCGTGCTACATTTACGGCTTTTTCTCCTACCAGTCGCAACCGCTCAATCATCGCTGTGCGCTGGTTGTCGATTGCAACGCTGATAGTCGATTGCAACGCTGATAGTGGTGTCGTCATCTTAATGCCCATCAGTTAGGTGTTATTTATTGCAGATTTGGCGTCTGCCGCACTCAAATCGCAAAACTATACACTTACATATATTTTGGTTTTCGTGCCGTCAAATCGCAAATATGGCGTTATACAAGTATTCGGTATTGTCCTACGGCTCGCAACGGCTCAATGCTCATTACGCTAAACTCGCCAATGGTTCTGCCTCGGTCATCAGTCAATCGCAACTGCTCGCCAAGTTCAACGCCATCACCAGCCTCGACAAGTATCTCATAACTTGCCGATGTGAAGTGTCCGCCTGAACTCGTGCGCCCTCGCCACGAGAAACTATTTGCCCACCATTGGCATCTGATTGGCTTGCCAAAGGAAAAGGTTGGTGGCACTGGCATACCATTGTCGTCGATGCCACCTGCCTTTTTTCGCTTCACCTCTATATGTCCATTCTCGATTATCATAGCCGTGAACCTTTGTAGCCATAAACGACTGCGCCTGATTTCGCATCTTCGCCAACTTGGTCGTAAAGAGCAGAAGCCGAAGCACGCAACGCCTTGCGCTCGAACTCGCTGAAACTATAATTTTGCCCACCCTGCGACACATTCGGAGCCTGTGCCAACCACATCAGCACATCGGCTTTTGCGCCGATATACTCCGTGCTTGCCAGCAGTTCAGCCGTGGCTTCATCGTCAACGTAAACACCACGGTTGATTGCTATCTCATGGATAGCGGCTGCTGGAATAGGATAGGCGTTAAGCCCACGCAGACAATCGTAAACAGTCATAACACTAACGCTTTACTTACTTGTAACTAAAATCGTTAACGCCGTCAACCTTGACATACACGTTGCGATATGCGCTGTCAAGCACAGGCAATGCGTCCGCTTGACCGATGGTGATTTCGGCTGTTGGCTCGCATGTACCGTACTTCTTAATGACGCAGTGCGCACGCTCTGCACGAATAATGGCAGGGTTGTTTTCCGCCAAGATGTCGTATTGTGTAGTTCCGAGGCGTTCAGATTCCGAAAGCACCAACACATTGTCGGCAAATGGATTCTCGCTCTTTTGAGTGCCGTCTGCGAACTCGGTGGTGATTGTTTGGTCAATCACACGCAACTGAATGCCGTTCAACCACGCCTGACGAGAGAGCATCACATTGACGGTTGCAAGGTCGGGCGTTTGTGGAATATTCGCCAAGTTGTTGAGATAACTTGCACAAGCCTTGATAACGCTCTCGTTAGATGCGATTGCGTAGAATGTATCAAGGTTTACAAATGCGAACTTTGGCGAAAGGTTCATGTCCTTTGCGCCCTTAACAATCTTAACGAAGTCGGCGATGATGTCAGACGATTTGTTTGTCCAGTCGCTTGCGGTAGCAACCTTCTTATCATCATCAACCATGTAGTCCATATTAGCCTCGAACGATGCGGAATTTTTGCCGTCTGCCTTGAATACGCCAGCGTGTGAAAGTGTTTGGAAAGCGATTTTTTCGATTTCCGACTGCACGGCATTGAAGCAGAAATCAACATCGCCACCCCAATATTCCACCAGTTTTGAAGCGTCGGCATCGTTTGCCAATGCCAATGCTGTCTGATAGTCCTTCAAGTCTTTGCGTGTCATTTCTCGGCTCACGGCGATGTATGGAATATCGCCTTGTGCCACATCGAAGATTGGTCTGCGCTTGCGCACGATAGTACCATTATCGGTGTGAATGTCAGCCGCCACATTCTTACCCTCGAGTTGGTTTTCGAGCATACGCCATGAGAAGCCATTCACACGCTTCACTGGGAAATGCGTGCCAAAATAGAACTTCGATGCGTCTGCCGTGTTAACTCTCGCTTGTACCATTTGGGCGGTAAGCCCAACGATGAGTGAATTTGTGATTTGTCCTGTTGCCATAATCTTCTACCTCCTGTTATTTAGCGATGTTAACAATGCCTTTCAACTCCTTAATTACAGATGCAGGTGCTTGCAGATTGGCGGTAACACCAATCAACCACGCATCAACATCTACATAGTCGCCCTCTGCATCTTTGCTTGTGCCAGCCACAGCGAATGGCTCGTACAGCAAAGCACTGTCATTGCTGGTTGTAACCGCTTTCGCAGCCACAATGCTTTCCCCAACTTTCACTTCACCTATAGCGGCTGAAAGTGTAAGCACGTCATACGCTTTGTTGCTGTCATCGATAGCGGTAATCTTGCTTGCGACTGCTCCAGCGTCTTTTGTCACTGATTGACCGACGGCGAAATTGTGGAACTTCGCCACCTTGACACTCTTTGCGGTTACGCCTAACGCTTCAACGCACAACGCCGTAGGCAAAATGTGATATTTGCCATCGGCTACTGCGATGATAGCACCCTCGGCGATAGCACCACTTGGAATGTCCGACTTGGCGATACTAACACCGCCTCGCACATCAGCAATTCGGTGCATCAGCACCTTACGCTGGTGTTGGTCTTTTTTTCTTTTTACGAACATTTTCTAATCGTTAAAAAATACTTGAATTTCGGTTTTTTCTCTCTCGTTTGCCAGTCGGCATTAAAATGGTTGCTCGCCAGCCTTGACGACGCCCTCACGCTTTGCGATTGCGTTCATCTGCTCTTCGCTCAACTCTTTTGTACTTACTGGACCTGACACGAATTTCGGCTGTTGGAATACTGCGCCATTCGCCTTTTGCGCTTGCGCCAGTTGTTCAACCTCGGCACTGATTTCGTTCTTTAGCGAGGTGTAATCTTCCTCGCTTAGCCCATCAACGCTAATTCTGCCATACGGCTTTCTTAATGCTTCGGGCAACTTTTCTACGATTTTGCCGATTTCACCCATTCGTGTCTTGGTGATTCCTTTTGCTTCGATGCCGTCGAGCCTTGCTTTCAACAATTCGTTTTGCGACTTCAATTCTCGAAGCAGTTCGGCTACATCGCCCCCACCGTTATCTCCGTCTTGTTGTTGCGCATTTTGTTGTTGTGCTTGCTTCTGCACCTCGATAACCTTGCCGTCTTTTAGCCCATGCTTTCGCTCGTAGTTGCGCACTGCGCTCAACGATGCCTCCGTGGCTCGGCTGTCGCCATACATTTCAAGCACTTGTGCGAAAGTGCAACCATCGACGGCTGCGCTTGCATCTGTTGCAGTCTTTGCCAGTTTGTCGGCAACCCTGCCAATGGTTGCATCGTCAACCCCCTCGAACTTGGTTTTGAGCAATGCAAAAATCTCGTCTATAATCATGATTATGTAATACTTGAATTTCGGTTATATCGCAAATATAGTCATATTTTAGCATGTGATAACATTAATATTTGTTAAATCTAATCGGATAAGGTTATATTTGTTACAGAATACTTGCACATTATCATTTAATTTGGCTACATTTGCATCGCAAAAACAAAAACGAGAACGCAATTATGGAAAATCTTAACTACACTTCACGGTATATAAACCGTAACTTCCTGCTGAAAGTGGCAGGCATCGACAACAAAGGAAATCGCATCAACACATTAGTAGGCGTTACAGGTATGGTTGCGCTAATCGGCGTTGACCTATTCAACAAGTTTATCGACCGAGCAATCAACGCTGGCGATGATAAGTGCGTGTGTCGCCTACGCCGTGGAATCCGAGTGACATTGTATAGCAAGTAATCGTGTATGACCAACCGAACAATACACCGATTAAGCACATGCTACACGATTGACGAAATAATAGCAATGAAATAGGCTGTGAAATATCACAAAAACCACTAAATTTGCGTAAATAAACATTTGAAAATATGGCTAATCGCAGATTTTACAAAAACGAACCCACCGACACCATTTGGTGGGTTGATAACACCGATGAGATAGGTGTGTGGCTTTTTTCGTTCGACAAGGTGAAAATATATAACCTGTTCGCAGACTATCCACACAAACTATCCGATTCGGAACGCAGGATATTTGATGCCGAGAATCCGTTTTGGCGTGATTTTTTCTCCGATAGAAAATAAACCTACTATCTACTTAATAGAGCCCGATTTGCCTTTCCGTTGCTTATTGGGCTCTGTATTTATGTATTTCAGCATTTCGACAAAGCCGCTGTCGTTCGCAAGCAATTCCGAATCGATTAACCCAGCAGATAATTTTATTTTTTGCCCACGAAATGTGTGCGATTTTTGCGCACCAAATCTTCGTTTTAGAACTTTCTGATTAAATTCCTTCCACCCATTGACCACTGCACTCTGCAACTCTAAATACATATATTCGCCATTGTCGTTTTTCTTAACCATAGCAGCGTGTTTTGCACAGAAAAAATAATACTCTTTCCCAATATCAATCGTTTGCAACAATCTTGTTGCTACTTTGAAGTCGTTGACATCTGAATCCAGCACTCCGCCAACAGAGGTTGCGATTTCTTGCAAATTACGTCTTCGTGAGAAAAATTTCATACTCTCTCCGCCTCGGAAATCGCCAACCTCATAACCGCATTTATTCCCGATATACGCAAAAGCAACAGAAGCGCACGAGCCAGTTGTCATATCTCCACCGCTAACACTTGCGATTATTTGGCTCTCGGTTGTGTTAGGCGGCAACACACCAACATCGACCTTTGCAACACCTCTCGCTTTCAGTTCATCGTGTGTATTCGTTAATCTCGTCGGCTGAACAATCGGTTGTTTCGCATTGCTTTGTTGCGTTGTGGCAGTAGTTGGATTTGTGGTAACCACAACACCACCGTTTGCAATCAAATTTTCGTTATCCTCGATAAAATACGGTGTGGTCTTGCTTCGGGATATTCGCTCTTTGTTGCCATCGTACCAATCCTTGAACGACTTTGGCAGTTCACCCACAAAGTTTTTGCTTTCGTGCGCCTCGATGGGCTTTTCGCCACGGAGCATACGCTTCGTGTCACGCTCCACCTCCGCATCTGTCTTGTGTATGTATTCGATATGGCAACGGCAATTCGGATGCCAGCCAGTGAACTTAAAATCCTTTGGGTATCGCCCAGCCAATTTATCGCAAATATCGGTAAACGGCTGTGCCACGCCTTGCGAATCCTTACAGGTGTGGTTATTCGATAGCACGATGCGAATGCCGACTATCCACGGCGATGCTTTGGTGTTAAGATAGTCTGCGCTTCTGTATGCAATATTCGTTTCTGTCGCCACCATTCGCAGTGCATTCTTTACGCTCGAACGGTACACGCCTCTGCCAGGGTGGTAGGCTTTTGCTCGCTTTGATAGGTGTAACACGCCGTGCTTATCTCGCACCTTGCGAAATAGCATGTTTGGCTGTCTTAGGTACTTGCGCACATCACGGCTCAATGCCTGTGCGCTCTTACCCTCGCCAATGCCAATGTCAAGAGCCATTTCCAACTCTTGCTTGTATTGCCCAGCGTATTGCCACACCTTATCCGATAAGCCAAGCCCACGCTTGCGTCGTTGCTCAAACGCTGCCTTGGCGTTGCTGTTCGCCAACTTGCGCAACTGCTCGCTAATTTGCGCAGCCGACAATGCAGGGAAAACGGAGCGAATCTGCGCTCCTGCACTATCTTGCGCCAACTCATACTCGGCATCGATACCACCTCGCACAACAGCCATGAGGCGTTGGTGCATCTTCGCCATCAACGCCTCGAACTTACGCTTTGTTGCTGGGTAGTTGTCAAACGAGAATGGCTTGCCTGTGCCGGCATCAAACCGTATGCCCATACGCAGAGCCTCTTTTGTCGCCTCGTCGAATATCTTCTGCACCTCACGCTTATACGCTTCCACGTTGCGTATATGCCGTGCCTCATATTTGCTCATTCTCGCCATCGCCTAACAATTTCGTTTTATTTCAATCGCTTAAATCCATTGCATCAAGCCGTTCCTCGTCGGCTATCTGCTCCATCGTCTTATCTACATCATCGCTATAACCATAGGCTTCAATCGCCTCACGCTGGCTCATAATCGGCTTGCCACCAGTAGCCGAAACGAGCCGATTAATCGTCTCCGCCTCATCGTTGATTTGATAGGGTGTTATCACCGTCTCCACGTTCAGCGCATCAATATCGCTTGCATAATCGTCCGTGAGCATCTGCTTCAAGAATGCTTTTACAACATTCACCTCTCGGTCAAACGCTTCCAACAATCTGCCGCTTTCGTCACGCACTTTCATTTGCGCATCGATAAACAACTGCTTACGGCTTTCGCCACTCAACGCCTGTTGGCTCATCTTCTCATAACTCCAATCGGGCAACTGCAATTGTTGGAAGAATGCCGAGCGTAATGTGTCGATGTGGTATTTCAGACTTTCTGTCGCCTGCGCCCAAGTCACATAATTAGCCGTTGCGCCAGTCGGGAATTGAAGCACGGCACGGCTCTCGCTGTTACTGTCTTTTTCGCTTCCATAGTTGATTGCCTCGTCAGCAAAAACAACAAATAACGGCTTGCTGTTCTTGCGCAGATAGTTGCCGTTGCGTGACAAAGCCCATTCCATTTCATACACGGCATGGCTCTGATTTTCCCAAATAGGCGTTGGGCGGTAGATGTAAACGGCTGGTATCTTACCGATGCCCATTGGTTCGTTTTCCAACTCTTGCCAATCGCCATGCTCGTCACTCCATTTAACATGCTTATCCGCCATGTACGCATCAAAGTAATGCACCCACCGCTTGCCCACCTTGCGCTGGTAGGCTACCGATAGCGCAATCATATCGCCGTACTCGTCGAATAGCGGATAAAGTTCATCGCCAAGCATCGGAGAGAAATTACGGCAACGCAATTTAAGCAGTGAGCGGAAGCCGTAATAATCGTTTTCGCCCTGCTGTGCGTACCACAGCGTCATGACTTCGCAACCAGCAAATAGCATGTTCAGTCGCTCAACATTCACGCTGTCTATTCGGTTGCGCACCAAAATAGCCTCGATGTACTTTGCCACTTCCGCCTGTTTGTCATTCGCTGGCGAATAAACACGCTTCACTGGTATGCCACAGCACAACTCCGTCATGCGCTTCGTGGCAAGCCGTTGCAGGTCAAACATAACTCGAGTGACTTGCTCGACACCGTTATCGGTAATAATGTCTGGGTATGATGCTTTGTTCATCACTGGGTGCATCATTGGGTCGTACTCGGCTTGCAAGCCCGACACTCCACCCCAAGTTGGCACACTGATTGTTTTATTTTTCAGTGCGGCAATCACATCTTTTGCGCTACCACCGCTGTTGAAAATCTCTCTAATCGTCATAACTAACTATTTAATTTTTACCACTTATTATACCATCGCAGAAATACGCTTCAAATCTATTCTGTTTGCGTTGTTTCTGAATTTCTCCACCATTCCAGCCAGCACATCGGGCGCATCATCGTGCGCATTGCCACCCTCTTTGCGATATGAAAGCACAGCCTTGGCGAATGCAGGAAACATCGTCTGCCAACCCTTGGGCATATACACCATATTCTGCACCTTTGCGCTGGTGCTGAATATGCGCACTTGCTTGTTTTTCGTTTGCGTGAACCATTGTATGCGTGTCCACGTGTCGCCTTGTGAGCGCACTATCTTTTCAACGGCACGAGCAAATCCACGACCACCATTGTTACTCTCGATGTTCGCTAGCTCGGTGTCGTTGCGCAACAACATCTTTGCCGTTTCGCCCTCGGTGTACTCCATCGGCTTGTTAGTGTACAGCACATCGGTAACATACATGCCGTCCTCGCACTCAACATAACACACCGAACAAAGGTAGTCTGCGCCTGTGTCCGCCGTATCGGTGTAGTTCTTTCGTAGCACCTTGCCAGTCGGCAACGCCTCGTATTCTCTGAAGCCACTACCGTACATCAAGCCTTGCAACGGCTTTGGGTTCTGCATGTACTGGGTTTCAAAAACAAACGAGTTAGCCTTTTCAATTTCTCGCAGTTCGTCCGCCGTATGCTTGAACTCCCACAGGGGTGTGCCGTCGGCGTGTAGGCATGGCAATGAAAGCACCTCCCAGCCATCGCTTTCAATTCCTTGCAAGTAGCCACAAAGGTCGTGTTCGTGCAGTCGTTGCATAATGATGATGATTGGCGTGTTTCGGTCATTCACACGGTTGCGAATCGTTGTCTCGAATCTCCTGTTCACCTGCTCTCGAATGTTATCCGATAGCGCATCTTCGGGCTTGATGGGGTCGTCAAGCACGATTGCTCCGCTGAACTGGTATTGTTCGCCAGCCTCAGCTACTGCACCAGCACCGAAGCCAGTTATCTGCCCAAGCGTAGATGTGGCGTACACGCCACCGCCTTGCTCCAAATCCCACCGTGATTTTGTATCGCTACCGAAGCGCACACGAGCGGCGAACAACGCCTTGAATGCATCTGAATTGACAACATCTTTTATGCTGATGCTATTTTCCTGCGCCAATGCCGACGAATAGGATAGGTGTATGAATCTGCTTTGTGGGTTCAATGCCAACCCCATTGCAATGAACGAATGAACGGCAAGCAATGTTTTTCCGTAGCGAGGCGCAATGTTGATAATCAACTTTCGGCATTCGCCTCGCATCACAGCGTCAAGCCGCTCACAAATGGCTCGGTGGTGTTCACCCACGATGTATCGTTTTCCACCGTTCTGCCGATAGAAGAAATAACGAGTGAAATTGAGCATCGATGCCGACACCCAATTTCTCGTCAATTCCAGTTCATCGTAACTCGCAGCCATTTCGTTTTTTTCTCTCTCGACTTTACAATTCTTCGTCCAACTTGCGCAGGAACTCCCTGGCCTCGCTTTGTGTCAACTGTCGGCTAACGAATGGTGTGCCGTCGGCTCCAGTCACCTCGTGGCGTTCGGTAGGCTTTTCGCCCACGGTGTCACGTATGAAAGTGGCTGCCTTGGTGTCGCCTTTTTTTGCTTTCTCGATTTGCGACATCACTATCACCGCTTGCTGTGTAATGTCGTTTTTTTTAATTCCTCTTGCACGCATCATTGATATGTATTTGTCGTTCTTTTCGGGCATCGACAATATCGCTTCCATCGTTTCACGCATCAGTTTCCGTTTGCGTTTCGCCTCTGAACTGGCACGACCGCCAGCACTTGCGATTGCTTTGCGCTCTTCCTCGCTTCGTGATTGCAGAGGTCGTAAATTCTCTCCGTTTGCCATATATCTTATATTTTAATCGCTTTTTCTCCAGTCATTTTCTCCCATCTTGCAATTATAACATCGCAATAGTGTGGGTCTATCTCCATTAATCTTGCGCACCTATCTTGCCGTTCGCACGCTATTAACGTCGTGCCACTTCCGCCGAACACATCTAACACAACATCGCCTTTTATTGTGCCGTCTTTAAGACAATTCTCGACGAGAGCAACGGGTTTCATCGTCGGGTGCAAATCGCACTTCCGAGGTTTGTCGTATTTCCAAATCGTCGTTCTGAACTCTCCTTTCCTGTGGTTTTTATGCTTTTTTGTCCACGTGTAAAAAATAGGTTCGTGCTGGTAATCATAATCAAGTCGCCAGAGCGAGAATGTTGCAGAGTTCTTTTCCCATATCAACATGTGACGGACGGGAAGTCCTGCGTCTTTCATCATCATCATCATCATCAAACCCAAATCCCCACCTTGCGGAGATGTTACAAAATATATCGCCTCATCTTTGCAATTCTCCCTGCAATTGGTCATTGCCGAAACCAGCAATGGGTAAAGTTCATCTGCCTTTAATGTGTCGTTTTCAATGTTTTGCGTACAGCGTCCAGCCTTCTGGACGCTTTTAAGTGCTTTGTTCTTATCTCCAATCGCCACACCATACGGTGGGTCTGTGAACACCATATCGGCAAGGTCGCCGTCCATAAGTTTTTTCACATCTTCTTGGTTTGAACTATCTCCACACATAAGCCGATGCTTTCCGAGTTGCCAAATTTCACCTTTCTTTACTCTGCATTCTATTTGGTCTTTTTCCTCGTCGAAATCATCATCTTCGCTCGGTTGTTCATCTTCGCTCGCCTCATCGTCCCAGTTCGGCACATCAACGCCCCAATCGGTCAACTGCTGGCTATCCCATTCGTTGGCGAGTGCGTCCCAATCCCAATCGCCGAAGCCGCTGTTGTCAAGAATGATGTAGGCGTTCAGTTGTTCAGCTGTCGCCTGTGGCGGAATGATTTTGCAGGGCATTTGTGTATAGCCCAATTCCTTGCACGCACGATAGCGCATATTACCGCCGATAACGATGTATTTGCCATCGTGTTCGTACACCAGCAACTCACGCAACGACAGCATTTCGGGATTGCGTTCGATGCTCGCTTTCAGTCGGTCGAACTTTTCGCCTTTAATTTGGCGTGGGTTGGCACGCACGCCGTCCATCTGCCCATTGTTCACAGCAATCTGCGACATTGGCAGCATTCTGCTATTGTTTATTTCCTGTTTCATATCACCCAAATTTACCCATTTTACGCACAAAAATACTCATTTTTATTTACTTTTAACAAATTTTAGTGTAATTGCATCATGTAGCAACTGCATCGTGCTTGCACTAATCAGCCTCGATGGCGTGACACGAAACAATCGCCAGCCGTAAAGCGTAGCCGTGTTGTATTTCTCAACATCGCCGAGGAAACCAGTTGGGCGTGTATGCCTGCCGTTGGTGAATACACCACCCTCAACCTCAACAGCGATGCGATGCTCGGCTATTGCGTAATCGAAACGCCAACGCCGTGTCGGGTGGAATCGGTACTCACGGACGCACTCGCACCCGAAATCGCTCTCCACCAGTCGGCAGAACAAGTCCTTTGCAACAGTATTGCGCTTCGTGTTATCCTTTCGTGTTATTTTCTTCTTTTTTTGCGTCTGTCGCATTTTCTTTTCGTTTTAGTATAGTTTATCCTCTGCACAATTATCGTGCGACTGCGTGCGCCTATTGCGCCGTGTTGCATTGCGTGCCAACGAACACGCCGAACGACTGGTATTATCAATCGCTCGGCATGTGTAATGTCGGTTAACCATGCATTATCGCTTCGGTCGGTGCAGAAACATTTCCCTGAACAGGTCAAACATCGCCATTTCGTACTCCGTCACCGCCAGCGATGGTTGCAGTCGGTATGGGAATGCCACTATCGTTGTCTTGTCGGCTCTCGCCACTCGCTTACGCAGTCGCTCCAGCCGTTCCTCGTGCAACTGCATCGGTGTTTTGTCTTGCTCCATAATTCGCTATTTTTTAAAAATACTCCGCACCTTTAGCCGTGTTCGCCCACTTGTCGATGACGCTTTGCATCGCCTTTCGTGCCTCGGCTGTGGCTTCCTCCGCCATATCGGCATAAAACATCGAGAGTGCGCTGTTACCGCCAGCATCTATCTTGCAGACAAGATTGTTGAACTCGGAAGCCAGCCGCTTGCATTCCGCCGTAAATGCGTTGTTCGCTGGCTCTACGCCTCGGCTAATCTCGGTTAAAGTATAGCCGAACACATCGGCAAGTTCCGTCAGCAAATCACAGGCGCAAAGCGTCATCAGCAGCGCAGATGTTCCCTTTCGGCTCTCATCGTGTATCGACCGCTCAAGCCGTTCACGCTCAAGCACCATTTCATTAATCTTTGGCTTCAAATTCGCATCGGCATCTTTCTTGCTTCCGCACTTGCACATCATATCGTACAGGTGCCAGCCGTTGCGGATTTCTACGCTCAATCGGTCACGCTCGGCAACACGAACACGTTGCGCCTTGCTATAGTGCAGTCCGTTCATTTCTTGCCTCCTTTCTCGTTGTTATTCCGTTGTTGCTTCGATGCCAAGCGAATGAGCCACACATTAAATGAGAGGACAACAAACAGCACCATCGCCAGCACTTGCAACACGTTCGGGTGCATCAGTTCATCATCATCTTCCGCACACAGATAATACGCAGCCAATATCAGGCAGTTCGCCACTACGCCAACGCCATACGCCAGCAGTAGCAATTTATTGAGAAATGATAGTTGTTCCATTGTTATTTAATTTTCACACCGCAAGGGCTACCGTCGTCGTGCCAAACGAACATATCTAAAATATCATCAACACAATAATCACCAAGGAAAATATCGCTGTTTTGGGTTATGTGAAAACTGCCAATAAAACGCAAATACGCTCTATCTATGTGCTGCACCCAAAACCCGTGCTTCCTCGCTTCCTCAAATGCTTCATCGACACTCTCGTAAGGTCGGTACTTATCCTCTGGTTTTATTCGGTATTCATTCGCCACAAAGTCAAACGGATAATTCTCAACACATTCAAGGCTTTTCCACTCGGTTTCATCGATATCTTTTCGCTCAATGGGCTTGCCATCCTCATACGCCCTCATAATTGCTATTTGCTCACTTACTTTCATTGTCTCTATAATTTAATTCGTTATACACTTTCTTTATCGCAACCTTTGCAAGTAGAACCTGCTGGCTGTCGGATAGTTGACTGCCGATATAGGTGGTAGCGTCTCTCGCTTCCTCGGCGGCCACCACCACGGCTCTCTTTGATTTGGCATCTCCCTCCAGCCTCACGAGTTCCGCACGAGCAAAGAGGTAGTTGCTTTCCTTGATGTAGATTGTTACTTTCATACGAGTGGATATGCTTCTTTAATTAAATCCTCGAAACAATTAACAAACTCATTTGCCATTTTTGTAGTAGGGAATGTTAGTGGATAATTACTATAAGTTGTCCTATATATTTCAATATTCTCTGATATATCACTATAGAAAACGGCCAAAACTGAATTGTTAAAATTAGGTATATTAGGTTTCCAATCACCAACCCAGTAATCACGCAACTGGAGTAATTTACCGAGCGCGATAAATTGCTCAGCTCGTTCTTTTGTATGAAATTCATCATACGAACCAGTATGAGAGCTTTCCGCCGAACAATTTCCATATACTGGGCTAAAACTGTCTTTGAGATGGTTTAACCTACAATATTCTTTCCAAGTTTTCGGAAAAGAGTCAATCTTTTTAAACACAATCTTTTCAAAGGTTGACTTTTGACGGTCAATCTCGTACCCTTGTGGTACTTCAATTTTCAATTCTTTTTCCATTGTTGTTTCGTTTTAAATGTTATACCCTGCCTTGTAAGCGTTGATGATTAACTCTTTGATTTGTTTATTGTCGGTGACCTTGTCAGCGTATTCTTTCGCCTTTGCGTCGAGGTCGGTTATTGCTGGTCGGAGTTCGGCCTCTAAAGGTTCGTCCTCAAAAGTAAGGTCGGGGAAAAGGTTATTATCTAATTTAGCGCATATTCCACATGCAAACCAAACTTTACTATCATTATAACATTCAGGCTTTTCGTTATATAAATAAAGTTCGCCATTATTGTCTCGTGCTACCCAAAGTTTATTTTCCATATTCTTTTTATTTTATTTTTTTCACAAGCGTTATTGAAAATGGAGTGTCTTTTTCTTCGAAATCAGCCTTAAATCCAAGTCGTTTATACCAATCAAGTACCCACCCATCACTTTCTTTGGCTTCCCATTCAAGTGAGATTTCCTTACAGCCACGAATCTTTGCATATTTGCACACCATATCTATCAACTGGCGTGCAATACCGCACTTCCGATATTCTTCTCTGACTTGCAAATTCCACAAGTAGGCTTGTTTCTTATTATCACCATAATAATTAACAATACACGCCGCAACACCTTCCATACCTTTTTCTAAAATATATGTAGTATAGTCACGGTCTTCCCATTTAGTTGTAAATGAGCGTATAATCAAATTCTCCATTTTAAAAACTGTTCTCGTAATCTTTTAAAAGTTCGTTAATTCTAATCTTCATTATCCGCTTTTGGCGGTTTCGGTTTCGCCGGCACCATGGGCAAGTGCCGTGGTTTCTGCAACTCTTGTCATAGAGTTTGCTTCCACGCCACTGCCTACGGTGCTCTCGCTTAAGGGTCTTTTCGTTGTATGCCATTTGATTTTGTTTTAAATTCCTCTACGCCATCGTTGTACCCTTGTTCGTACACTTCCGCCAACTTGCACTTGCGCAGGCAACCGTCACGTAGACGGCATCTTTTGCAGTAGTTGTTCATAATCATTTTTCGTAGTCGTTTTCGTCTAATATTTGAGACTCATCCACATCGGCAGTCACGTTAGGCAGAAGCTTGATTTTTTTGTGCAGATAGCCTGTTTCAAATCCATAGTAATAAAGCCAACCTTGTTTACACTTCATAGCGGTGTGGCAGGCTTCTTCCTCTGAATTGGCGGCAACTATCAAGAAACCAACGCAGAAGCCATAAGCACTTGTAAATTTACAAGTATATACGTTCATATCTTCCTAACTTTATATTTCTCAAAATACGGTTTAAAAAACTCCGCCAATTTCTCGGCGATTTCCTCGCACTCCTTGACGCTGAATTTCGGTCGGGTGAATGTTACATCTATCCGCTCACTTCCAGCGGCTACAAGCACGATTGTAGGCGTGTAGCCATAATTCTCCAAAGCACCTTCATCATCTTCCCAGTCGTAAAACCCGTGGGAAATGATGTACTTCACTTCACCATCAGCGTTTCTTATTGTCTTCATATACGCATAATCTTCCTCGTTTAAAAGGTTTTGCGTGTACATTTTATACCCACGCCGTTCAAGTTGGCGTTTGATTTGGTTTACTTTTTTTACATTCATATTCTTTCTTTATTTCTTCTACATATTTCACAACCCTCTCGTACTCACGACCGCTCTTCTCGCTGTCTTTGTACGCTTTTTTAATCAATTCCTCACCACTGCCGTAAAAACAACCTACTGACCACATATCATTACTACGTGTCCAAGTGAAAAATCTACCACTTGACCACCAATTTTTGAAAACGATATAATCGGAATTGTTCTCTATTTTTGCGTCACCGCAAACCATTGCGTTGCCGTAAACCCTTGCGTTGTCGTAAACCCTTGCGTTGTCGTAAACCATTCCGTTGTCGCAAACCATTGCGTTGCCGTTAACCCTTGCGTTGTCGCAAACCATTGCGTTGCCGCAAACCATTGCGTTGCCGCAAACCATTCCGTCACCGCAAACCATTGCGTTGCCGTAAACCCTTGCGTTGTCGCAAACCATTGCGTTGCCGTTAACCCTTGCGTTGTCGCAA
>ERZ1026780.247-NODE-247-length-46362-cov-14.804630_pt1 | contig 46362 bp, 43 predicted proteins | sample MGYA00380126_ERZ1026780 | MGnify/ENA primary metagenome ERZ1026780 (study PRJEB33269, sample SAMEA4719762) | human gut metagenome | biome: human-associated habitat; feature: organic feature; material: feces | place: Cameroon | collected 2013-10 ... | reverse complement strand
GACATGGCACAGCAGTAAATCCGAGTCGGCGCGGGGGCGTTTCGAACCTGTAGCCGCGGTTAAGCTTTAGCAGGACGGTCGGGGCACTTTGTTCGCTCTGGTCGCCGCGAGGCGACAGAAAGAGTTTAAAAGAGGAAAGCTTTCCTCTTTTTGTCCTTTTCGTTCTTTTCGGACAAGCGAAAAGAACACTATAAGAAAAGTTTCTTCGGGTATCTTATGGGTCGACAAAAGCCCTCTTAAATGACTTTTGGTACTTTTCTTCACAGAAAAGTACAATAGTAAAAGCCATTTTTGTGTTTTCCATCCCCCCCGAAAATCACAACAATCACAAACTTCAAAAAAATTTTCCCTTATTTTTTTCATTTTCACCAACCTTTTCGCCCGCATTCCTGTCTTAATGTCGAGCGCTTGAAAATAACAAACCGAAAGGAGACGCCAAATTGGTCTATATGCATCAGGATGATGAAACCCTCGTCATGCTCACGCTTGCCGGCGAGCAAAGGGCATATGAGGTTCTCGTCGTCAGATATCAGAAAAATGTCATCGCGGCGGCGCGCGCCGTCACGCATAATGACTTCATGGCAGAGGATGCCGCGCAGGACGCCTTTGTCACGGCATGGATGAAACTCGACACCCTGCAGGAACCGAAAAAATATGTTTCATGGGTCTGCAGGATAGCGAGAAACTGTGCATACAATATGCTCGGCAGATTCCGCGCTTTTCTTCCCCTCTGCGATATGGAAAATATCATCCCGTCAGACGACCCGGAGAGCAATCCCGAAGAAAGATTTGTCGTCTCCGAGGAAAATGCGAAGCTGCATGAAAACATCTCAAAACTGCCCGAGAAAATACGGGAGATAATCCGCCTGCATTATTTCGAGGGGCTTTCCGTAGTCGAGATAGCGGACAGGATGCGCATCCCCGCGGGAACGGTGAAATGGCAGCTTCACGATGGCAGAAAACGAATAAGAAAGGAGCTTTGCGCAATGAACGAAAAGGAAAACGATACTTTGACCGAAAAGGTTATGAAGAAAGTGGAAGAGCTGAAACTCTGGCAGCTGAAAAACAGCAAGGACGGCTTTGCCGAGGTTTATGCCGATGTGCTTGCCGAGGTTGAAAATCTGCCCGAGTCGAAAAAGAAATATCATGCCCTTGCCGATGTGCTTATGCGCGGTTGGTGGTGGCTCGAGGGCGAGAAAAACGACGAGCTTTTTGCCAGAATAAAAGCGGCGGCGGAAGCGGGCAAAAACGAAGAGGTGATGGATTTCATCGCAATACGCGAGGAAAATCTCGTCTGGGATAACGGTGCAAGAGAAGATTTCATCAGGGAAAAACAAATCCCGCAGCTGGAAAAAGCGGGCTTTCGCGATGCGCTTGCCGCAGCATGGATAAGGCTCGGCAAAATCTATGCAAGGGAGTCAAAATGCCGCCCGGATGAAGCAAAGGCAGCTTTTGAAAAGGCAAAAGCCGCCGCGCCCAAAGGCAGCTTTTACTATGCGCTCGCCGATGAATCCGCCAAAATAACGGACATCTGCCCGCTCTATATCGAGAAAAACACGAGATTCTATTCCATTGCCGTCACCGCATACGATATCCGCATTATAAACGGCGAGCCGCACTATTTTTCGGAAGATTACGGACTTCGCAACGGAGATGAATATATCATGGAAGCAGGCAACAACATTCTCCGAAACGCCTCCCGCTGCGACGGAAAATTCTTTATTGCCGGGCTTGCCGAGGGCGAAACATATACGGGAAGCGACGGCACTACGCTCACCTATATAGGAAGCGAGAGCGTAGCGACACCGTGCGGCACATTTGATGACTGCCGTCTCTGGGTGACAAAATACCACGAAAAGTATTCCGGCGAGCTTACAATATACAAGACTTATTATAAAGATGGCATCGGCATAGTAAAGCAGGAAAGCATAGGCGGACTGATTGCCGACACGAGAATGCTCTGCGCCTACAGCATAGCGGGCGGAGATGGGCTTATGCCTCTTGCCGCGGGAAACACATGGGAATATCTCTCGGACTGCGCCGATGATGCGGCAAAAATCCGCCTGCGCTTCACTGTCGCTTCGGCAGACGGCGGCTCTGCCGTCATAGTCTCAAGCGAAGAGAACGAACGCATCAGATATGACGAAAATTCATGGACGGAAATGATGCGGCTGATGAGAGAAGGATATGTCGAAGAAATAAACGGCAGACAAAAGCTCTGCGATGTTTCCCATGCCATGGAGCGTGCCGAAGCACTGGCAGATACGCCCTATCGCAAACTGCACACAAAGACAGCGCTTTCCGTTATGCGCAGAATAATGGAAACAGATGCCTATATGACACCAAACCGCAAGGCGGCAGGCCGCTGGAATTTCTTTGGATACAACAATATAAAGGAAAAAGCAGGCAGTATAAGCGAAGCGCGTAACCATAAATGGTCATTTGAATGGAAAATCACCGGCACAGGTTATATCGGCGAGGATATGACGCTCTACAACGATGTCTACGGTCTGCTCGTTGACTGCGCAAATGCACTCTGGTGCGATGAATGGCGCCCCGGCGCGGAGCCAACGGTAGAATTTGACCGCAGCGAGCATCGGAAAACAAAAATCCACTGTGAGGAATGCGAGCCGATAACCACCAAAGCAGGCACATTCGAAAACTGCCTGAAGCTCACGCTGACTACGACAGGACTTGAAAATGCCGCAGGCAGAGAGTATCGCGGATTTGACAAGACATATTATTTTGCCGACGGAATCGGCATAGTACGCGCGGATTTCGTTTGCTGTTACGGTGTGAAAACCGTCACATACGAGCTCACGGAATACGAGGGTACAGGCGAGGGCTATATGCCTATTTGCGACGGAATGATGCGCCGCTATGACGGGTTGGATATACCGGACGGACATATTTCATATGCAATATACAATTACGCGAAAAACGATGCAGGCGAGCTCGTTATCCTTGCCGACAGATGCGGCATACGCATGAAACCTCCGGTGATGACAAACTACGGCGATATATGCTACGAACTTGGCGAAGATATATTCTGGGACAAAAAAGAATATTGGAAATGCCGTGAGCTCCATGACTTAAATAATTTCCGCATCATGGTTCATTACCTGTGCCGAAATCAGCCTTATACCGGCAAACCGAATAAAGCCGTCGCATGGCACAAAAATACGATAAGGATGATAGAGGGCTTCGGCGACGGCGAAGTGCCGCCCGCATGGAGGATGAGATATTTCCGTTCGCATTTCGTCTGCGGCACGGCGCTCTTCGGCGCAGGCAAAAAGGAAGAGGGCTATGAATATATAGAAAAAGCTTTTGAACTCTATGAAAAGTTCAGGGACACGCCGAGAAACGAGCCGCTTGATGTCGGAAACGAGGAAATTTTCGGCGGAGTTAAGATAGAAATCGCTACAGGCGTCATGACTCTGCCGGACGGAAGCCGCGATATATGCCCCGAATGGTCAGGTGATTCCTCCGCTTCATGGATGTATTACGGAATGACGACAAAGCGCGGTTGGGAATGGTTCAATTCCGTGCGCGATGAGGAACGCTTCAAGAAGTGCATCGAGCGCGCAAGAAAACTCATGGAAGAAGAAGAGAAAATGTAACATAACACAAAACAGGACTGCGTTGCAGTCCTGTTTTTGTGCTTGCGGAAAAATGATGGTGCTGACTTCTCCGCGCGATGGGAAACTTCTTCTTTATCGCGCTTTTGGTCACTCAAAAGAATCATAAAGAAACTTTTCTTCTTCTCGCGCTTTTCACTGACGAAAAGCGCGGCAAAAGTCATATAAGAGGGCTTTCCTCCCTCTTATATATCTCCCCCTGTCGCCTCGCGGCGACCAGTGCTAACAAAATGCCCCGACCGTCCCACTATAGCTTAACCACAGCTACAGGTTCGAAACGCTTAAGCGCCGACTCGGATTCGCTGCTGTGCCATGTCAGGCTATGGCGAACCTCGCGGTTGGAGTTTGGGGGCGGGACTGGGTGCGAACATAGCGAGATGAGGTTTATTACTGTAGTCCCGTCAGCGTATGCACCGAATTCACGCCCGCCCTCTTTTATATGCGGGCGTGCAGACAATGCGTGCACGAATCTGCTCGGCTATCTCGTGTGCTATGTTCGCACGCGTGGTAGTATGAGATTACGGGGAGCACAAAACTACTGATTTGCACCATTAACCAGTGCCGCACGCACTCGCCACGCACTACTTCTTGCGACTAACTCGTGCACGCCGCACGAGGTTCGCAAGGAGGACGGCGTGAGTCCTCCTTGCTGACTTTTGGTACTTTTCTTCACAGAAAAGTACGATAAAAAGAAAATGTTTCTTCAAGTCTCTTCGCGGGCGAACAATGTTCGCCATACCAAGTAAACGAAGCATCGATGGAAATACATCTCCCCACGCAAAAACAGGACTGCGACGCAGTCCTGTTTTTCTCTTACTAAATCACTATCTTCACATCTTCCCCGACTTCAAGCTCGAGAATAGGCTTCCCTTTTCTCCTCATGCGGCGGAGCATACGAAATATCTTTCGCATATCACGCGCCGATATGCGCGTGGGTATGCCTTTCTTCGCATTGCTCTTATTTATCTCCCGCGTGATGAGATTCGCGCCGAGCGACCCGAGAAGAAACGCATTCGGTAAAGCAAAGCCTATGGTTTTATTCTCATCTTTTATCTTGATTTTCATGGCTTACTCTACGAAAAATTCCATATGAACTTTGTCCTCGCCGCCGACATCCATCTCCATAAGATTACCCATGAGCCCTTTCTCTGCCATCTCAATAACCTGCGAAATGATTTTGTTCATATCGACATCCTTGAGTTTTGCTTTATCTCCGATATTGACTACAGAAGAAACCATGTTCGCATCAAGTGCTGTTTTGACCACAGCAAGCGGCAGATTTATCTTGATTTTCACATTGTCTCCGTCGCTGTCGTCAACCGTGAGCAAAAGGCGCATAAACATATCGTTTATCTTCTTGCGCTGCTCTGCGGGAACATATGAAACAGGCGCCACCGCCTCACCCGAGAGAAGCGTATCCGTGCTGACTCCGAGGATTTTTGCCAAGCTCGGAATGCTCATGACATCGGGACATGAAATATCGTTTTCCCATTTTGAAACAGCCTGCGGAGATATACCGAGCTTCTCTGCCAGCTCCTCCTGCGTAAGTCCTGCCTTTTTTCTTAAGTTTGCTATTCTTTCACCAAGTGTTTGTGACATATCTGTATGTCTCCTTTCGTTTTGATGGCTCTATTTTACCACTGAAAAAGGCTCATTTTAAGGGATTAACAGTTGTTTTTGCTCAACCATATGGCGTTTTTCCGCTCAACCGTCGGTTGTTTTGCTCTTTTATCATAAATATATCACAAAAATCGGCGAAAATCAAGCCATCCGCCATCATTTTGCACGCCACCGACAGTTGTCAGCGAAAGTGTACAATAATTGCTTGCAAAAAACGGCTCAAGGTTGTATTATTAGGGTATACCAATATATTTTATGAGGTGTAATTATGTTGTTTAATGAAACCGTTTACAAACTCAGAGCCAAGGTCGGCATTTCTCAGGAAAAGCTCGCCGAGGCGCTCTCTGTTTCGCGTCAGGCTATACAGAAATGGGAATCGGGCGCTTCCATGCCCGATATCGAAAATCTTGTCGCCATAGCGAAATTTTTCGATGTTTCCGTAGACTATCTCCTCAGCGGAATCGATTCACGCGATACAGAGCTTCTCCGCATCACGCACAATACTCTTCCTACATATTCCAAGCAGCCGACATGGGAGGCTTATTTCAAGCAGATTCCGATAGAATACCGCCAGTGCCTCGATGAGGGCAAGGATATTTCCGTTTACGAGAAATTCTTTGATGCGGTAAACTCCATGCCCGATACTCCCGAAAAGGACGACGCGGCAAATATCATTTTCCGCATCGTGGAAAATGCTCCCCTCGTTCGCAACTACAAATACTCGGAGCCCTCCGAACTTGATAAGATTTTCGAGCTCGGCGACGGCTACAAATGCGAGGGCAAGGCTCCCGAGGGCGATGCTCTGCTTGACAAAATTCACGGCGGTTGGCTCGGCAGAATCTGCGGCTGTCTGCTCGGCAAGCCTGTCGAGGGCATCCACAAGGGCACGCTCGACTGCATTCTCAAGCGCACGGGCAACTACCCGCTCCACAGATATCTCAATCGCGAAGAAATGACCGAAGAGGTCTGCGAAGGTCTCTCATTCCCGATAAACAAGCGCGCATATCCGAAGGATTATCTCGCCATGCCTGTTGACGACGACACAAACTACATCGTTATCGGCTACAGAATAATCAAAGATTACGGCAGAGAGTTCACCGCGGCAGATGTTGCATCCGCATGGCTCAAGCTTCAGCCCAAGGACGCTTACTGCACGGCAGAACGCGTTGCTTTCCGTAACTTCGTAAACGGATATCTCCCGCCGGCATCCGCTCATTACAAGAATCCCTACCGCGAATGGATAGGCGCACAGATTCGCGGCGACTACTTCGGTTATATCAACCCCTGCGACCCAAAAACAGCCGCCGATATGGCTTTCCGCGATGCAAGCATTTCTCATGTCAAGAACGGTATCTACGGCGAAATGTGGGCTTCCGCTATGATAGCCTGCGCTTTCGGCTCGGATGATATCAAATCCGTTATCCGCGGCGGTCTGGCTTATGTTCCCAAGACTTCCCGTCTCTATGAAGCTGTGAATAAGATAATCGAATATTATGACAGCGGCATGAGCTATGACGACTGCATGAACGATATCCGCACAAGATGGAACGAAGCAAACGGTCACGACTGGTGCCATACCATCTCCAATGCCGAGATAGTTACCATGGCACTCCTCTGGGGCGAAAAGGACTACGGCAAGACAATATGCATGGCTGTTACTCCCGGCTTTGATACCGACTGTAACGCGGCAACCGCAGGTTCTGTTCTCGGCGTACTTCTCGGCGCCGCCGCACTTCCCGCAGAATGGACAGCGCAGGTCGGCGACACACTGCATACATCCATCTTCGGCGTAGGCACTGTCTCCATCTCGGAAATGGCAAAGAAAACTCTTGACCACCTCGCAAAAGAAGAGGAATAAGTTTATTGATATAAAAAGCAGGGCTGCGGCGCAGTCCTGTTTTTTGCTTATGTGGTTTTTATGCATTCGTGGCAACTAATTCAAATGACACCGAAACAGCCGTCACTTCTTCACTTTCCGACAATGCATAGAGTTCATTGATATCTATCATATCGATATAGCAGAACAGCTGAACAGATGGCGAATATTTTATTATGCGCACTTCATCATATTTTATATTTGATAACAGTTCAAGCTTTTCATCGATTTCTTGGTAGTTGCCATTATCAATATTGAAATTAACTGTAATCGTTATTCTCGGGTCGGAGAATTTCGCTTTTGAATGTCGTTCCCTCATATAATTATAGGCTTCCGTGGCTGTTTCAATATCGCTTATATTATAATATTTTTTATTGTCAAGGTAAAAATGCATTTTCCCGACATTATAGCGATTCTCTTCAGCAAAAGATGCCTTATGTTCATTTTGTATGATATTATCATTTTCATGTTTTGAGTAAGAATCGGAACACGATGTGATTACCGCTACCATCGAAAGTAGAATCGCGCACAGCAAGACGAGCGCCAGAATTTTTTTCATGGATAACCTCCAAACTGTTATTTGGGAAGAAGCGCACAGACCGCCCAAAAAAGCGGCTATGCGCCGATATGCAGCAAGATAAATCTCCCATGAAAGGCATAAATAGCCCTTGCAGGCGGGACAAGGAGATGCGGGCATCGTTTTTTTTGCTGAAATCGAAGTAAACATGATTCGGCTCTCCTTTTTATCATTTTTTATATGTATATTGTATCATATTCTCCTCATTATGTCAATGGTGAATTTACGGTCAAAAAAACAGGACTGCGCGCAGTCCTGTTTTTTTATATCGTTATTTCAGATTTGAAACAACCGCATTGAATTCATCGATGACCTCTTTGCAGAAGTCATCGCTTCCCATAACGCCGAGAACATAGCATCCGTTATATGCGGTATCCTTTGCCTCCGCCTGAACGCATATCCATTTTCCCGTGTCAAGTCCCGCGAGCATCTTCTCAGAGACAGCTTTTGCGTCCTTTGCATCCTTTACCTTGACGATAACAACGGACGAACCGCCGAGCATGCTCGGCTCGCAGACAGCGCCGACCTTTTCAACAAGCGAAACGGTATCCGTAAGACCGAAATAGTAGGAGCTGCGCTCGCTGTCGGTATCGACGGTCATCATGGAAAGCCCTCTTAAAACGGTTTTGGCGAGCTTTTTCATGATATAGCGCGCACTCGATGTATCGACCTCGCTCGGGTCTTTTACAATCTCTTCCGTGCAGATTACGACAAATGCAAACTTGCCCTCGGAGCCTGCTTCGCATTCTGTTGCCACAGCACCCTCGCTGAAAGCAAGGTCGGCATTTTCCTTGAGCGCATTTGCAAATTCCTCTGCATCCGTGCCCTCTTTCAGTTCAAAAATATGTGCTGCAAACGGAATCTGCGGCATTTTCGGCACGATGTCCGTCATGTTTGCATAATCCGGAACCTTGAAGCCATCTTTCATGCCGATAACAAACGGATCATAGCTTGTCGGGCGCTCCAGCAAATATACATCGAGGTCCATATCCGCAAGATACAGGTGCTCGCAGAGCAACTCTGCTATATCCAAGCCGTCCTTGTCGGGATTTGCCTTAACAAGCCGCTTGAATTCGGCGAGAAGCGTCTCCGCGGCATTCAGCTTTACAGGCGGTTCTTCGGGTTTTCCTGTTGTTGCCGTCGTTTCGTCGGGCTTTGTCGTGCCTGTTGTGCCCGTTGTGCCTGTTGTTCCGGATGTTGTCCCGCTTGTGGAATCTCCAGTGCTATCCGCGGGATTTCCTGCGCAGGCGCAGAGCGAAAGCGCCATTGCCAGCGCCAGTATAAATATCAGTATTTTTTTCATTTTCGTGTCCTTTCCCGGTTATTTTCAGTTTTCGCCTCTGTAAACTTTCAATCTTTCGCCGTTGATTATGACCACATCATATTGCGGTCGGATTTCTGCTTTCGGTGTAGCTTCCTCAGCGGTTTCCTCTTTCTTTTCTTCCTCATCTTCAGGCTTCGGCATCGGTGCCATATTGGCGACTATAACCTCGCCGACAGCACCGTAATAGCGCGATGTATCGAGCTGCAAAGCCTCGATATAGTCCTGAACATGGATTCTTCCCTGCTTGTGAAATCTGTCGGCGCTTTTCCGCTTTATCTCCTGTATGAGCTGTGACGCATCCGAGCGGCAACAGCCGCAGAGCTTCATCAAATCCTCCGCTACAAGAAAATCTTTCGCAAACATTTCTTCTCTTTCTTTCATTGTCATATAATAATCCTCATCTTTCTTCAGATACTATTATTATATCATAGCCCTTGCAGTTTTCCGCGATATGGTTTATCAGCCTGTGTGCCCTGATTCTGCCGAGATCAAAGCGATAATTCATGCCGAATACCGTGATATACGCAGTGCCGTCTGCCGTCAGACTGACGGCGGCATTTTTGCACCCGATGGCGGGAATCTCCATGCAGAGTCTCATGCATATGTCGGAGTCGGCTTCATGGCTTGCGGTAAGCCCCCTGTCTCTGCCGCCGAAAATCGCGTCATATACATATTCGCGCCCGATGCCGATAAACTCCGCCGTTTTTGCTTCGCCGTCCTTGCCCTGATAGTAGTAATAGGCAGAGGTGAAAACCGCATTTTCTTCGAGAGAGAGTGCATTCTCGAGAATCTCGCGCGTCGCGGCGAAATAGCTCATATTCACATAAACGAAGTATTTTTCGCTCTCCGCGCCTAAAACAGCTATGGCAAAATCGCGCGATATGCCCGATATTTCATAGATATCCGCGCTCCCGAGCCCGAGCGAAATGCCCTTTTCTATTACCGCGCCGATATTTTCCGCCGCCGTCTCTGATTTGCGGACATAATATCCCGAGCCGTAGGCTATGCCCATGAAATCCAGCGTCCCGACAGTGGAATCCGTACTGCTTATCACGCTGTCATATTCGCTTCCGGAGATATGCTTTGTCTCGAGCTTTCCCGAGGGACTTGGCAGTGCAAAAGCAGAATTATATATGAAAACCGATGCTCCGATACCGATGAGAAGCGCGATACAGGCGGCTATCGAAATAAGCCGCGCAAGCGGGAAACGCCGCCGAAATCTCTTCGGCATCGCCTCGTCGATATAGCTTTCGTCTATATCGTTCATCAGATTTATCAGCTTATCGTCGTTCATATATCAAATCCCTCCTTTTTCATAAATTCAGCCAGTTTTTCGCGGGTGCGGAGCAATGCGGTTTTGACCTTGCTTTCGCTGATGCCCAGCTCATGCGCAATTTCACGCACTGTGCTCATATACCAATATTTCTGCACAAAAATTATGCGCGTCTCCCTCGGCAGAGCGCCGAGAAAGCGGTTTATCGCGTCTCTCTGCATATAGCTTTCTTCAATATCGCCGCCGTCACGCGCGGCATTCTGCGACAAAAATTCAGACTCGGCTTCGCTTATGCCGTTTTCATCATCACCCATGCCGCGCCGCTTTGCCAGACGCCGCCGCAATCTGTCTATGGCGAGCCCGCGGACTATCTTGCCGAGAAAAGCCGAAAGCTTCTCGGGATAGTGTGGGGGAATCAGCTCCCAAAGACGAAAATAGGCGTCGCTCGTGCATTCTTCCGCATCGGCGGTATTATGGAGGATATTGCAGGCTATATATTTGCAGTATCTGTCATATTTTTTCTGTGTTTCGGATATTGCAGCTTCACTGCGCTCCCAAAACAAATCAACTATTTGCTTGTCTTCCACCTTTACTCCTTTCCCGTGCGATAAAATGAAGGTCCTTCACCCAAATACCCGCAAAAAGCATGGCGCAGGTTACACGAAAATAAAAATAAATTAAAAATTTATCAAAATATCCTCCCATGCAAAGCAAGGGAGGATATTTAAGTTTATTTTGCTTTAAAGCTTATGCTTTTTTCTTCTTGATGAGAAGAGCTGCAACTGTACCGATAGCCGCAACGCCTACCACGGAGAGAATTACGATGAGAGCTGTGTTGCTCTTCTTCTCGGGTTCGGGTTCTGCTGTTGTAGCAGAGGTTGTGGTTGCTTCAGTTGTAGAAGCTGTTGTCTGCTTCTCAATCATCGGGATTTCTTCGGACTCAAGAACTTCACCGCAAACTGTGCACTTCTTGACTTTCAGACCCTTTTCGGTCTCTGTAGCAGCCTTGGAAACTTCCCATTCGCCCGCCTTGTGACCTGTAGCTTTAACTTCCTCAGACTCAACTATAAATCCGCAGGCAGTGCAAACCTTGCGAACATATCCGTCCTCTGTGCAGGTTGCTTCCTTTGTTTCTGTCTTTGTCTCGGTGTGCTCGCACTTAACCGTGCTTGTTTCTGTTACACCGCAGACGCGGCAGGTTCTCTTGTATACGCTGTCGGAAGTTGCCGTAGCCTCGGAATCAAGTACCCAATCTGTGAATACATGACCCTTTGCTCTTATCTTGATGCTTCCTGTCTTTGCGCCGCAATCGGAACAGTAATATGTATATCCGCCGTCCTCTGTGCAGGTAGCGTTCTTCTTGACTCTCTTGCCCTGGTTATGCTCGCCCTCTTCTACCATGCCGCAAACCTTACATGTGCGTGTATGGAGCTTCATATCCTTGACCTTCCAGTCTTCCCATGTATGCTCGGGAAGCTTCTCTATAGTGAAGTCTTTCTCAAAGCCGCAGACTGTGCACTTGTGATGCTTTACGCCCTCTTCTTTGCATGTGGCAACCTTTGTTACTTCGCCTGCATTCCACTTGTGGTCTTCTGTCTCTGTTTCGTGACCTACGGAGCATGTGCGGGTATGCTTGCCGTCATCAGCGGATGTCCATGCGCTCCAGTTGTGCTCGGGGTTTACGGGAACATCTTCTGTCTTTGTAGCGGCACATGTTGTACATGTATAAGTCTTTACGCCTGTCTCTGTGTGAGTTGCGGGTGTTGTGATAACGCCTGCATCCCAGTTGTGAGCGGCTGTTTCTTCAGCGGGAGTTACGCCTGCGGGGCAGGTTGTACATGTACGCTTGTGACTGTTTTCGTCAACCTTTGTCCACTCGCCGAATACATGAGCTTTCTGAGCAATATCTTCTACATCGTGCTTGTGACCGCAGTCTGTACATGTGTATGTAGTCCAGCCCTTGGCTACGCATGTAGCCTCCTGCTTTACTGTGCCCTCTTCGGCATACTTATGCTCGATATCGTTTACGCCTGCGCAGACGCTGCATGTAGCGCTGTGAGAAGTTTCGTCCTTATCGGCATATGTGTATGTATGAGCGGCAGTACCTGTATATGCACATTTGGAACATGTGAATGTATGCTTTGCCGCGTCTGTATTGTCATATGTGAAAGTGTGCGCCTCTGTACCGATGTGGTCGCCGCACTTTGTGCAGAGCTTGTAGTGCTCTTCGGATGTTGTTGTATAGTTGTCCTCAAGTACATGAGCACACTTTGTGCTTACTGTAGCGGACTCTGTTGTGCCTGTTTCAGCGCTCTCAAAGTAGGATTTCAGGTCAAAGTCGCACGCACTGTTTACAGTTACGCCGATTGTCTGATTGCCGGTTTTAACGCCGTCTTTTACCTTGAACTTGAGTGTAGCGATGATACCGTTGTCTGTAACATTGGACTCGGCGTCAACAACCAGCTTGGATGATGTGGTGTTTGCTGTAAAGCCGCCGAAAGCAACTTCTGCACCGGTCTTTTCTATAGCTGTAAGCTCGAAGCTCTCCGGATATGTAAATGTCATCTCGATGGCACTCAGACCGGGGTTATTCTTTATCTTGAGGTAAACCGTAAATTCCGCGCCGGCTTCCATATCTGCGGGAACACCTGTGCTGTCAATGTAAACCACGGGAGCATCAGCCGCCAGAAGAGGCAGGCTTGCCACAACCAGCATGAGTACTACCAGCAGGGACAGCATAATTTTCTTTTTCATTTTTGATTCCTCCGTAAGTGAAATGATTAATTCTCAAAAATCGGTCCGATACCCCGAAAACCACACCGGCGCTGTCGTTTGCCATGCAGCTTCTCTGCCGCCGAACCAAACGGGCGCAAAGAAACAAGATACCGATACACATTATATGTATATAATAGCATGGGATGATGTAAAAGTCAACCGTTTTCAGAAAAAAATGATGTGTTTTTTTTCGAAAAAAGTCAAAAATCACATTCTGCATGCTTCTTTTTTATTCATATAGTCAAAAAAAGCGCCCGTATATCGGATGGAATTTTAAATTCTTTCCAAATTTATAATATGCAGGCGACGGGAAAAATATAATCCGCCGCACTTTCTTTTGAGGGAAGCGGCGCACCTCTTCCCTGTCAGAAAATACTGTGCAGATTGAAATTTTCCATCTGCTTTATGCGGCGTACGGCATCTATGAATTTCAGCCGTGCAGTGATGAAGCCCTCCTTTGATTTTGTTATATAGCTTGTATAAAGCTCGCTCATCGCGTCGTCCGCGCGGTTGATATCGTCATAGCCGACGGTGTAGGCAAGCTTTGTTATCTTCTTGTCCCAGAGTTCCCAGAGCTTCTCCACCTTTTCAGCCACATCCGAGAAATCATCCGCTATATCGCCGTCCCGCTCGGGCACGGATGAGGCGATATCGAGCATTTCATCCACCGTTCTGTTTATCGAAAGCATATTCAGCACCACGACTCCCGTCAGTATGCAGACTATCGCCAGTGCGCAGATAAATGTTTTCATTTGCCCTCCTTACGGATAATGACCGTATTATCGTTATCGTCCACCGTCATGAGAAAAACATCACTGATATCGTCGATGCGGCGCTTTTTCATCTCGCCGAGAATCCATTCTTTCGTTTTACCCGTGACCTGCATTTCGTAATCGGAAATATGCCCGTCCACTATAAGCATATGCTCTATTCCGCTTCCGTCGCCCTCGATATTCATATCTTTCTGCTTCAGCGGCGAATTTTTATCGTTTGTCAGCACGGAAATCTGCCCGTTCTGCTCCAGTATCGCATAATCGACCTCGTTTACGGCGGATATGCCCTTGAGCCGCAGCTCGCCCATCAGCTCCTCCATGCTCATGCGCATGCGGAGCATTTCGCGCTGGTCTATCTGCCCTTTTCTGATGACAATGCTCGGGGTGCTATCCAGTATTTTCTTCATGATATTACTCTTTGTCGATAGATATGACATTATCACCTCTACGGAAACAAGCAGAAATATCGGTATCACGGCGTAGATTATCGGGATATCGGCATCGGTGAGCGGCTGAGAGGCAAGCTCGGATAGAAGAAGCGCCGTTATCAGCTCCGAGAGCTGCATCTGCCCTATCTGCCGCTTTCCCATGAAGCGCAATACGGCAATCAGCATGATATATATTATCAGTGTTCTGACAAATAATGAAGCCATTTTTTCCTCCGCGGGATTTTTTATTATTTTGCTTCATTATATAAAAAATATGTAAATCTGAGTCTAAATCGGATAAAAGTATTGAGTTTTCGGAGAAAATATGTTAATATATTCCCGATATAATATTAACGGAGGCTTTCTCATGAAAAAGATAATTTCATTTGCACTCGTCCTCTCCATGCTCCTTCTCGTGCTCTGCTCCTGCGGAAGCAAGAAAACCATAGCAAAGATAGAGGTCGAAAACTACGGCACCATAACAGTAGAGCTTTATCCCGATATCGCTCCCATAACCGTGAAAAATTTTGTGAATCTCGCAAAGAAAGGCTTCTATAACGGGCTTACATTTCACCGCATAATCGACGGCTTCATGATTCAGGGCGGCGACCCGCGCGGCGACGGCACTGGCGGCAATACCGACAGTCAGGGCAACCGCCTCACTATCAAAGGCGAATTTACCGCAAACGGCGTAAACAACACTCTTTCCCACAAGCGCGGCGTAATCTCCATGGCAAGGGCTCAGGACTATAACAGCGCAAGCTCGCAGTTCTTTATAATGCATAAAGACGCGGCATATCTCGACGGTGCCTATGCCGCCTTCGGTCAGGTGACAAGCGGCATGGAAGTCGTAGACAAGATATGCGCCGATGCAAAGCCTACCGACAGCAACGGTTCCATCCCTGCCGAAAATCAGCCGAAGATAATCTCGATAACGATTGAATGAGGCACAAAATGGCTTTTGAAACGCTGACAAAAAATATAGAATATCTGACAGGCTGGCGCGTCGTCGGCAACAGCTGCTCCGTCTATAAGGACGGAAAGCAGGTCTATACCCATGCCTCCGGCTACAGCGACAGAGAAAACGGAATCCTGATGACAGGCGGCGAAACACATTATCTCTATTCCGTTTCAAAGGTGATAACCTGCTCGCTCGCCATGACGCTCTGGGAAAAAGGAATCCTTAAGCTCGATGCGCCGATATCGGATGTCCTGCCTGAATGGAAAGCTCCGCTCGTGCGAGTGGCGGATGCGGACGGAAACGAAAACCTTGTCCCTGCAGAGCGCCCGATAACGGTGCGCAATCTCTTTACGATGACAGCGGGGCTTACCTACGACCGCGACACGCCGCAGATTCGCGCGGCTTATGAACGCACGGGCGGCAGACTGCCGACAAGGGAAATCTCCCGCGCGCTTGCAGAAACGCCGCTTACCTTTCAGCCCGGCACCGCATGGCGATACAGCCTCTGCCATGACCTGCTCGCGGCATACTGCGAGGAACTCATCGGCGAGCGCTTCGGCGACTTTGCCGAGCGCACTTTCTTCGCTCCGCTCGGGATGACAAGAACCTCATACGGCGTTAAAAAGGGCAAGAACGACGATGTCGCTCCGCTTTATAAGTTCGAGCCTGATACGGAAACCTCTCATCTCAACGAAACACAGAGAAACACATATATTCTCGGAAGCGAATACGACTGCGGCGGCGCGGGCGTCATCTCCTGCCGCGACGATACGGCAAAGCTGATGGATGCTCTCGCACGCGGTGGCATTTCAGCAGACGGAGTGCGCATAATCGGCGAGGATACGCTGAAGCTGATGCGCGAAAACGAGATTTCCGCCGTGCGCGACTCATGGCAATGGGAGCAGTACCGGCATTACAACTACGGACTCGGCGTTTATACGCTCGATGACCCCGTGGCGCTCGGAGTGCCGAATGCACCGAGAAAAATCTTCGGCTGGTGCGGTGCTGCGGGCTATCATGTGATAATCGATATGGACAATAAGCTCAGCCTTGTCTATGCCGAGCAGATGCACAACAGCCAGGAGCCGACATTCCTCAAGCTCATGCGTGAGGGGCTCTATGCCGACGAAAATAAAGGTTTGCTTTTTTGAATAGACTGTAAAGTACGAGCCGCGGCGATGCCGCGGCTCTCCTTTTTTAAAATCTGAAATAGAGGAACGGGTTATACGAGCCATCGATAAGATATGCCGTACTGACTATTAGCATAGCGAAGCAAGCCGCATAGCCGAGGCAGGTAAAGACCGCCCTGCTCTTCTCTTTTTCGCAGAGTTTAGCCCAGAGTTTCTTTCCTATCGGCATAGCGCAGACAAACGCAATGACGAGAGTGAAGAGATAGCTCGATACATAGAAGAGGCTCGATGTATCGTAGAGCGCAGTCGTTCCCACGCCGAAAAGCTCGCCGAATTTCGAGAATACCTGCGAAAGGTTTTCCGTATCGAATATGATGAAGCCGAAAACCGTCACGAAGAAGAAATATATGCGGGAGATAACATGGGATTTTTCGAGATATTTCCCGTAGATATACTTCTCGAGGATTATCAGCACGCCGTAATAACCGCCCCACAGGATGAAATTATACGATGCGCCGTGCCACATTCCCGTGATGAACCAGACAACGAGCAGATTGAAGATATGGCGCGCGGGTTTTACTCTGTTGCCGCCCATCGGGAAGTAGACATAATCGCGAAACCATGTTCCGAGCGACATATGCCAGCGTCTCCAGAAATCCGTCGCCGTCTTTGCGATGAAAGGATAATTGAAGTTTTCAAGGAAAGTGAAGCCGAACATATGTCCGAGTCCTATCGCCATATCGCTGTAGCCCGAGAAATCGAAATATATCTGGAGCGGCAGGGCGATGGCATAAGCCCAAGCCATGAGCACCGTATGTCCGCCCTCTGCCTCGGCATAAAGCTTCACAAGCGCCGCGAGCGAATTTGCGATAAGTACCTTTTTGCCCAGACCTATGCAGAAGCGTGATATGCCGAGCGAAAATTTCTCGAGAGTGACGCTTCTTTCTTTCAGTTCTGCCGCCACTGTCTCATAGCGGACGATAGGTCCTGCCACGAGCTGGGGAAAAAGTGTTACATATGCGGCAAAATTGATGAAATTTTTCTCCGCGCGAACCTCTCCGCGGTAGACATCTATGGTATAGCTCATGGTCTGGAAAGTATAGAAGCTTATACCTATCGGCAGAGCTATTTTAAGAAGCGGAACAGCGGCACCCGTCAGCGCATTGAAGCTGTTTATGAAGAGGTCTGCGTATTTGAAATATCCGAGAAGCGAAAGGTTTATCACAAGCGAAATGCAAAGGAAAAGCCTCGTCATGCCCTTTTTTTCGCGGAAATACTCTATTCCGAGCGAACAGAAATAGTCGGTCAGCGATGATGCAATCATCAGCCATATCAGATGCTGTTCGCCTATGTAATAGAATATAAGGCTTGAAATCAGCAATACAAGATTGCGCAGTTTTTTCGGCACGATAAAGTAGCAAAGAAGCGTTGCCGAGAGAAAGACGAAAATGAAACCTATACTTGAAAATACCATGCTGCCCTCCTCAGTTTACCTGCAGATTGCTGCTGACATCGATAGCGGAAATATTGTAGGCGAAGAGCACATCGCCTCCCTCTTCGAGAGGAACTATGCTGAAAGCCTTTTCCGCGCGGATATAGCGGATATCATAGAAAACAACCTTGGAATAATCCGAGAGAAGCAGGGGCGCGAGACTTCTGCCGAAAGAATCGGAGAAGAGATAGAGCGTCTTGCCGTCGGGATTTTCGGGATTTTCGATAACGGTTACCGTGCAGGCGCCGCCCATGAATACATCGTAGGCGTCGTTCGCCGTGATATACTCATCGTAATAAAGCTTCGCCTCGGTAAGCTCGCCGGTTTTCTTGTCGGCGCGGTATACCTTTGCCTTTTTCAGCGTCGGTGTCATAACGCATGATATTGTGTCGGGCGAAAGCGGTAATGCGCTCTGCCCATAGTAAACTCCGTAAAACGGTGCGAGCGATTTCTCGATGCTCGCTTCCTTGCACTTTGCTCTTCCCATTACCTCGAGCAAGCGGTTGGCTGTCGGAATTATCTTATCCTCTTTCCAATGTGTATCCGTTTTATAGTAGCAGTCGATATCCAGCGTATCGAAAATATTTATGAATTTTGCCGAGGTTACGCCGGATTTTATTTTATCGGAGAGAGCGGCGTAATCTATGCTCGGTGCGCCTATCTTGTCCGCGATAAAATACATTTTGTCGGGGATTATCGTAGAATATATATTCATATTCTTATCCGCGAGATATTTTTCGTATATTTTATTAAGTCTTTTTATGTAGGTATCCGCCGCAGTTTCTTTCATGGGATATGATATCTCGGCGGCATGCCCGCCGGAGATGACTATCTTATTATTCACCTTTTGGCGGAATATGTAGAAATGAGCCGCCGATTTTATGCGGCGAAAGCCGTCGCGCATGGGAAACTGATCGAGCAGATATTTCTCCTCGTCGGTGAAAAATTTGCCGTTTCTTATCGTTTCTATCGTTACATCGGGTCTTTTTGTGAGCTCGCGCCGCTCGCTTTTCGAGATTTCATCCGGCGTGCGCACGAGCGCGGATATGCCGAAGCCGAATACGGTGAATACGAAAAGCAGGCTGAAAACGAAAGCTCCTATTCTGGTGGATTTTTTCACGGTCGGTTATCCCCCGCGTGAAAATCAGTCGCCGAAGCCGCCGAGACCGCTGTCGCTCCAGTTTTTCTCGCGGTCGATTCTTGTAACGCCGGAACCCGCAAGCTCTTCCACGGCCTTGTAAACATCATTGCAGATTTCGGTATTGGATGTTGTGAAAACGAGATATTCGCCTACCTGACCGCCGACGATAGCCTGAGGTCTGAGACAACCGAAGCGGACAGCCTCTGTCTTAGCCACTATCTTCTCGGCTACAGCCTTTACATCAACGCCCGCCTTGAATTTCACTACGACTACGGAATGTGTATTCCAGCTGCCCTCGGGCTTGGATTCCATAGCTACATCTATATGCTGCTTAAATTCATCGACAGAAAGTCCGAGTATGGTTTCGCAACTGTCCTCATCGACTGCGAGGTGATAGCATTCTATGCTGCCGATACCGTATTCGTTGTCTTTTTCAATTTCCGTAGCGCGGGCGATTATCTTATCGAGCAGAGTGTCTATATCTGTCTTGCCGGAGAAAAGATTGTCGCTCGGTTCGGGCTTGGGCTCGGGCTTTGTCGTGTCTGTGGTCGAGGTTGTCTCCTGTTTTCCCGTGGTGGAATCGGTCTTTTTTGTCGTGCTTGTGTCGGTTGTTGTTATATCGGTTTTGCCTGTTGTGTTTTTGGGGTCATCCTTTTTTGCGGTGCAGGATGAAATGACTGAACATATTATAACGAGTACGAGTAAAACGGAAATAAAATTTTTCATTTTTAATTTTGTCCTTTCAATAAATTGATGATTTCTTTTGCAGTATCGTAAACATTTTTTTCGGCGTCATCGCCGTCGGCGGAAAAAGAATACGAGAATCCGCCGTCGCTCCATATCGCGTAGCGAACCGTGCCGAATGAATAATAGTGTACCGTCACGCCGGCATATTCCTGCGTGCCCTCGAGTCTGCCGCCGTATATACCGCTGATATCAGCCGTGCATTCCGCTATTTTCAGCTCCGAATCATCCGTATAGATGATTCTGCCGATCTCGGGCTTGTTGCCGGACATAATCACGATATAGCTGTCGGCGCGCTTGGATTCCGGCTTCGGAATGCTGTAGCCGAGTGCTTTTTCCATTTCATCGTAGGAATCGCAGTAAAGCATCGGTGTCGGCGTGAGAACGATTTCGGTCGGTTCCGTGGTTCCGGGTCCCGCAGGCGAAGCTATATGACCGCCCGCAAAAATGCCGACAGCCACAAGGCAGATGCAAGCCGCAAGCACGGAAAGCCGCTTTGATATTCGTGAAAATCTTCTCGCCCGCTCTTCGTTTTCCGCTTTTTTCAGCTTATCCGCGGAGTCGAGCTCCAGCGCCTCATCAAGCAGCCTGTCGTCAATGCCGCTCATAGCGTCGATGAATTCATCGCGTTTCAAATTTCATATCCCCTTTCTGTAAGATATTTTTTCAGCTTGTCCCTCAGGCGAAAGAGTTTGACGGAAACGGCATTTTCGCTCATATCAAATCTTTTGGCGATATCAGCCGTTCCCTCCGCCATAAAATATCGGCGGACGAAAAGCACCCTGTCCCGAACGGGAAGCGCCGCGAGAAAGCGGTTTATCTCTCCCAAGACGGAGGAATCGGGCATCTCTGCCGATGTATCCGCCGGGATTTCGTTTTCTTCCAGCTCGGAGAAAAGCACATTTCCCTCTCCGTTTCGCTTTTCGCGCTTGTTATAGCGATATTTGTCTATCGCTATACTGCGGGCAAGCTTGCAGACAAAGGAGCGCAGATAATCGGGACGATAGGGCGGTATCAGATTCCATACTTTCATATAAACATCGTTTACACACTCCGTAGCGTCATCGTCATTGCGAAGAACATTTGACGCCACCGAACCGAGAAGCCCACCGTATTTTTCGGAAAGCTTTGAGATTCCCTCTTCGCTGTGGTTGTAGAGAAGCTCCACTATCGCACTGTCTTCCATCATTATCGTGCTCCTTTCTCCCCCTCTGTAATCGTTACCGTTTTTTCGGGCGCGATATTACAGAAAATCGGGAATTTTTTTGAAAAATTTTATTTCCGTATGATAAAATCCTCTTCGCTCGTCCGAAAAGAACAGAATCAGCTTTGCTTTTGGCGCGGTTTTCTTCAGAAAAGCCCCCGCCGCAAATCGAAAAAAGCGGGTTTTCGCCCGCTTTTCTTCATTATATAATATATCACATGTTTTCGTCCATGTATTCGTCGATACAGGCGCGGAGCGTAGCCAGCGCATCCTGGATAGAAACATTGCTTACCTGTGCGCCCGCCGCATCAAAATGACCGCCGCCGCCCATTTTCTCCAGAATAAGCTGAACATTTATACTGCTCTCGGAGCGCGCCGAGATATGAACCGTATCGCCTATCTTGCATATGGCGAAAGCCGCAAGCACGCCATCCACATGGAGGAGCCTGTCCGCCGCCTTTGCCGCATTGACGCGCGACATACCGGAAAGACTCTGCTCATTATTGAAAGCAATGGCAATAACGGAGCGATGAATGACAACATTGCTCTCAAAGCGTGCCTCTGTGAGGAAATCCTGTATGCTCGTCTTGAAGAGTGCGTTTGCATCGAGCGGACTTGCGCCCTCGCCGCGCAGATAAAGTGCCGAGCCGAAAGTGCGGACGCCCGTATTATGCGTAAACTGCTTCGTATCAAGGAGCATTCCAGCAAAGAGCAGGTCTGCTATCTCCTTGGAAAGCGCGCCCTGCGGGAGCACCTGCTCCAGAAGCTCGGAAACAAGCTCCGCGGCAGATGAAGCCGACGGCTCTATATAAACTATATTCGGCTGAATGGCAAATTCCGCCGTCTTTCTGTGGTGGTCGATTATCACGACATTCTTCGCGTTGGCGATGACATCGGGCGCCTCGCAGAAGTTGACATTGTTTACATCGACCATGACGGCAAGCGATGTGCTTGTGATGAGGTCCTGTGCCTCAACCCTGTCTACAAATATATCGTTGTATTCGGGATTCTTTTCAAGCAGCTTGAAGCAACCCGCGAGGTTCTTATCCGTGCGGTCGGTGACGACATATGCTTTCACTCCGCAGAATTTTGCAAGCTGAACTATGGCAAGGCAGGAGCCGAAAGCATCGAAATCGGCATATTTATGACCCATGACTATGACATTGTCGCTTCCGCTCATGAGCATGAGAAGCTCGTTTGCGATAACTCTCGCGCGCACCTTTGTGCGCTTCTGAACAGTCTTTGTCTTGCCGCCGTAGAACTCCACGCCGTCCGGCGTTTTCACTACGACTTGGTCGCCGCCGCGCTGAAGCGCCAGATCAAGCGCCGCCTGAGTGAAGCGCGCCTTCTCGGCAAGCGTGCCTTTTGTCTTGCCTATACCGATTGAAACGGTGACAGGCAGAGTGGAATCTCCTATGCTCACCTCGCGCACGTCATCGAGCACTGAAAAGCGCTCCTTTTCGAATTTTTCGAGATATTTCGCATCGAAAAACATCGCGAACTGGTTTCTGTTATATTCCTTGATAACGCCGCCGACCGCGTCCATATCGCGCTTGAGCAGTGAAAATACATCGAATACCGCATTGTTATCCACGCCCTGTCCATACTGCATTATCTCGTCGATATTGTCTATCATCGCGTATGCGACGACGGTATCCTCGTCGTCAAGGCGCTTATAAACATTTTTCAGCTCCGATATATCCTCGAATATCGTCATGTAATATTTCTTGCCCTTGGAGCTGACCTCATAGCCCTTTACGCGAAAAACAGGGCGTTCGCTCTCATCCGCATCTGAAACGGAAACAAAAGAGACCTCCACACCGTCCGCTTCACTGCTCTTCATTATGCGCTCGAGTGTGGCATCACATATATTGTCAAGATACTTGCCGTAAAGCACGCTGTGCGACTTGAAATTTGCGGAGAGCGCGGAATTATACCACACTATTTTGCCCTTGTCGTCGCACACGAGCGTCGGCATATGAAGATTCTGGATGAAATCCAGCGTTATCGCGCCGAAAACAGAACCTTTCATATCCGCAGGCTTGGCGCTTGCCCTGCCGCCGGAGACGATGCACGCCACTATCGTAACAACGGCAACGACAACATAAACCACAAGCACCGTCAGCACAATGCCGGCAGGCTCCGATTCCGTATAAGCCATCAGTATCACGCAGAGCGCGAGCGCTATGACGGCAAATGCGGCGCAGAGTATTCCGCCGATGCCGATACTTCCTATATTGCCTATGCGCCTCTTATTTTTATCAGACATATTTTTCATTCCTTTCGCGCTGATTTTTTCATGCAAAACGATATGCCGCATGGCAGGAGAAGCTTATTTGCCCTCTTCCCCGCCGTTTCCCTCGTTCATATCGCGGAATTTTCTGAAATTATATATACCTATCGTATCGCTCGTGCCGATGAACGCCACGAGATAGATAGCGAGATAAGCAAGCCCGAATATGATGAAAAGTCCGCAGAGCACCGTCATCAGCACGGCGAATTTTCTCGTGGCGCGCTTGCGGTAGCGGAGCACAAGCCCCTTTATTCCCATCACGGCAAAGCACGGGAGCAGAATCATCGCCAGATTCATGCAGACGAGCGACGCATAGTAAAAAATACCGCTCTGTGCGCCTATCATCGAGGTTATCATCTGGAGGAAGAACGAAACAAGGAAAATGAAAGCACTTGCCTTGCTCGGCAGAAAAATTCCGTTTTTCTTCGGAAGCAGAGGATAGAAGCCGAAAAGCTTCGCAAAGCCGACCGCCGCATAAAAAGCGATGAACGAGCACACATTGACAAAAACGACAATGATAGCCACAGACATAGCTTTCACGGTCTCCACAAGGGCTTCTATGATGACCGCCGAAGTCAGCTGCTCCGCAAGATTTGCGCTGATATTTGCCGACTCGATAAGCTTATCGAGATAGGGTCCCATGCTCTCGGTAAGAGCCGCTTTCAGATTATCAAATATTGCGAGTATATCTGCGGGAAGCGCTCTTATCGAGCCGCCCTTGCAGAGATAGGAGACAAGAATCAGTGCCGCGGCAAAAACTCCCGCAAAAACCGATACGCTTATGATAACGGCGATTCTCGGATGGTCGCGGCGCAGTCCGTAAGCGATAAGCGTGCCCGCTATCACCACGGAAAACGAGAATACGGCAAAGAATATATTGCCCGAAATAAAGTACGCTACGGCAAACGCAGGCACTGTGACAAGATAATTCAGCTTTTTGCCGTTCAGTATGAGAACAGACGAAAAAGCGGCGGCGGCAAGCAGCGTAAAGAAAAACGCCGTCGGTGCCAAACCTATTTTCATATTCAGTGCGCCGAGCGCCATTAGCAGCAACACAACGATGTGAAGTGCCGCCGTTTTTAGCAGGTTGCGGTTTTTGCCCATTATATACCTCAAAATTTATTTTTTCTTATTTTCTTCTGCCTGACGGAGCAGGTGCGCCGTCAGATTCTTATTGAACTCAACTGCGGTATTGTATCCCATTCTCTTCTGTCGGCTTTCCATAGCCGCTATCTCGATTATTATAGCCAGATTTCGTCCGGGCTGAACGGGAATGGTATTTGTCGGTATCTCAAGTCCGAGGATATTTGTCGTCTCCTGCTCGAGTCCGAGCCTGTCATAAACCTTATCCTGATTCCAGTGCTCGAGCTTGATGATAAAATCTATCTTTTCGCTTTCCTTTACGGCACCGACACCGAATATACGCCGTATATCGACGATGCCTATGCCGCGAAGCTCCACATAATGCTTGATTATCTCCGGCGCGGTGCCGACGAGCGTTTTCTCCGAAACACGCTTTATTTCCACGGCGTCATCTGCGATGAGACGATGACCGCGCTTTACCAGCTCTATTGCGGTTTCGCTCTTGCCTATGCCGCTGTCGCCGAGAATGAGTATACCCTCGCCGTACACCTCTACAAAAACGCCATGGCGGCGTATGCGCGGCGCAAGATGGATATTGAGCGATGCTATCACGGCGGACTGGAAATCCGAGGTTGTATAATTCGTTCTGAAAAGCGGCAAGCCGTATTTGCGGCAGACATTCATTATCTCATCAAAAGCGGAAAGCCCCGAGGTTATGACAAGTGCGGGCGGATTATGAGCCGCGAGCCGCTCAAGCTTATACTGGCGTTCATCTGCCGATATGGAGGAAAGGAACTGATGCTCCGCATGACCGATAAGCTGGATTCTCTTGTGGTCGAAGCAATCGTAAAAACCGTTGAGTGCAAGTCCGGGACGGTTTACAGCAGAGCTGTAGATAAGCAATTCGTCATAGTTTTCGGGAACAAACATAACTTCAAGCTTGAATTCATCGGCAAGCTCCTTCAGCCTGACAGAATATACTTCGGTACTGTTTTCCATGATAAAACTCCTTTTCTCTGCCGCAAGTCAAAACTTCGCATATAAATCTATAGTTATTTTATATAATACCATATATCGGTAAATTTTTCAATACATTTTTCACTTTTTTGTCCGACACGCTGCGACAAAATGGTGCGGGAAAGGAAGGCATCTTTGGATTCTGCGTGGCGACGCGAGTCCTCCTTGCTGACTTTTGGTACTTTTCGTCACTGAAAAGTACGATAAAAGAAAAGTTTCTTTAAGTAGCTTCATGAAAAAAACGCATTGAATCTGCAAATAGATTCAATGCGTTTTTTATTTTACTTTTTCAGCATCCCATGATGGGATAGATGAAAATGCGCAGAATCGTCGAATATCCGTTTCGTCGCCGTACGAGTGTACGGCAGAGACGGATTTCGGCGAGAGGAAAAGTGAAATATAATAAAAATCAAAGGGGAAGCCTCGCGGCTTCCCCTCATTAAATTCCAAATCGATATTAGTGAAAATTCAGATTTTCATAGACCTTTTATCCTATAAAAACACTCCGTTTTTCACTTTTCCGGTCTGCACTTTTTCAGCATCCCATCATCAGTAAAGCATTACAAATGCAATCTTAAACGGCAGGCAGGTCAGCTTTTCGTAAATTATCTGCGTTGCATAATAAGATTTTGCATCTACTCTGAGCTTTGCCTCGCCGTAAGTCTCTATAAGTTCCTCTCTCGAATACTGCGTTCCGTCGTCGGAGCTGATTGTCGTGGAGAGATAATCGAGATATCCGTCGAATTTCTCGGTGGTAAGCTCATATCCGTTTTCACGGAGAAGTTCGGAGCATACGAGGTCACGGAGAACGAGATTTTCACCGTTCTTCTGCGCATAGAGCTTGATACCGCCATCAGGGAAAAGCGTCTCTTCCGTTTTCTTGAGGGAATAACCCTGTCCCTGATAATAATTCTTGTAATAGTAGTTTACGCGGGATTCCGCAAGAGTTTTGTAATAATACTTATAATCGCTGAGGAGCGACGACGGATACTTCACTATCTCGCACTTCGAGCAGAGCAGGTCGGAGCCTACATACATGGAATGATACTGAATACGCATAGCGTTCTTGTAGTCCCATGTGCTTTCAAATGAAGTATTGCTCTTTACAAATTCATCGCTGAATTTGTAGCCCTCATGTATGGTTATTTCAAACTTTGTATCCTTGCCCGCAAGGGATGTTGTGCTGTAGTTCTCGGGGAACTTAACATCAATTGTGAATGTCTCGCCGACCTTGTGACCTACGATAGCTTCCTCAAAACCCTCTACAAAGTTTGCATGACCGAGCTGCATCGTGTATTTTTCATACGAACCGCCGCCGAAAACTTCGCCGTTCAGCGTGCCCTTATAATCTATTACAACAATATCGCCGAGAGAAACCGTATCGCCGTCTGCAATAACGGCACCGTTAACGCTCTTAAGAGATTCCGCCACGCCGAATACTATCTCCGCATCGGCATAGATGGAAGGGTATACGGCAATGGGCGTTATGGTGAAGGAAACGGTCTTGCCGGCAACATCCGCATTGGAATAATCCTCGGGAATATCCATGGTAAATGTATATGCCTTGTTGTATTCCGTTCCGCGGTAGCTGGAATTTGTAGCTTCGCCCGCCTTTGTAACATCGTAAATGAGCGCATCGTCAAAGGTTCTGTTTGCCGCATCTTTGCCGACATAGTAACCCTTGACATACTTTTCGTCGGTATCAAGGCACCATGCGTTGTACTTGTTCTTTACTTCCTTGCCCTCGCTGTCCGTAGAAACGATGCTTGCCGTTACCTTGAAATCCATGGAATAGGAATCAAGAACATTGAACTGAGAATAGGTCTTTGCGAGTTCTTTTCTTGATGCCTCATAATCCTGCTTTATCATATCGAGCGTGATATCGGCAGGGGAAACAGACTTTACATATTTGGAATAGTCCGCTGTGGCATAGTCAAAGCTTCCGCAGGACACGAGCGATATCATGAGCAGTGCCGCAAAAGCAAGACATAAAATCTTTTTCATTTTTCATTTCCTTTCGGCTTCACATATAAGAAAGCCTGTTTTTTATTGACGGCATGAAAGCCGATATTTTGTATAGTATACCACAAAATAGTATAAAGTACAAGCATTTTTGCCCAAATTTACAAAATATACATTTTTCTGTCAGCGCAGACCGAGCATCCGCTCCGTATTGTAACCGTTTTCCGCAACTCTTATTTCCACACGGTTTTTATGCGGAGTTTCTCCCGTTACGGCAACTGTAAAGCTGCCGGAGTCGGGCGTGGAGGTGCCGCGCATGCCCTTTGTATAGCTGTGTGCATATGCGCCGCCGCTTATAGAAAACGAAAATTTGTCAGGGAATGTATAGAGAGCTCTTCCCTTTTTGAGTATGGCATAATCGCCGCCACCGGCAAAGAGCATCGTATCTTCGGTATCGTATCTGCCGCCCGGATCCATTGTGATTTCCAGCTTGGTAAGAATACCTTCACAAGCGCCGGAATCTATATCCAGAGCAATCCCGTCATCGAGAATTTCAACATCGATAACCGTGCGAAACTCCTGAATATTCACCATGCGCCGCTTGCTGTGATCCATTCTGTGCCAGTCGGAGGTCTCGGGCTTTTCGTCAAGCTGCGAGCGGTAGCCCGCATATTCGTCGTCGATTAGTCTGAAGCCCTTTTGCGTCTGCTCTATCGAATTTGCGCGGAACTGCGAATGAGGATCGCCGAAGAAAGCGCCGCCGAACCGAAGCTGAAGCACATGCGAGCCGCACTGAATCTGCAGGAAAGTGGGCTGTCTCTGCTTCATCACGGTGATAGTCATATTCTTCTCCGGCTTGTATATTCTGGCAATGCCGCTTTTGGGCAGGAATATCGATTTGTCCGCCGCAGGAGCTTTCGGCTCTATCTCGCCGTATCTTTCGATTATCTCGGGTCTTGCCATGAGAAGGTCTATGGCATCGGGAGAAAAACCGCCTGTTTCCTCCATCTCATTTAAAATATTCTCGGCAACATAGGCAAATTCGGGATTTTTCTGCTCCAGCGCAAGGTAGAGGTATATCGGATAATAGAGCGAATAGCGGCGCAGTGTATTTCTGTCCTGTCTTGCGGAATTGAGCGTGCATACGGTGCCGTCCGGCTCAAAATAGCTGAACATGAGATTGAGATTTCTTCTCGCATACTCGAAATACTGCGGGTCATTCATATATATTCCCATTACGAGAAATGCCTTGTCACATATATAATTGTATATTCCTGTAGAACGCTCGGTATATTCGCCGTTTTCATCGCAATCGATACCCTCCATGAGAAAACGGTTTATCGTATCGAGATAACGCTTGTCGCCCGTGTGCTTATAGACAATCGAAAGTGCCGCGGAAATAACCCAACGGTGATTGGGTGTGTGGAAGCCGAGATTTACCATGGCATCGCCATGGCGTCTGATGGCATCTTTCAGCTTCTCATAAAGGATCTCTTCCTTTTCGGTATGTTTCGAGTAGCGATATACCGTCTCGATAACGCAAAGATGGTCGCGGACGATAAATCCGCACTGTGCAGGGTCATGAAAATTCGTCTGGCGCAGGTCGGTGGAGCCGTCGCTGTGAATTTTCTTCACATATTCGTCAAGCAAAGCGATGGCATAATCGAGCAAAAAAGGATCGCGGTAATAGCGCGTATCAGGCACATAATATCCGCGGACAGCCTGTGCTATCAGGCTGGAATCAAGCGATGTTTCTTCATAGTCAAGCAAAGGATTGCTGAAAAGGCAGGCGCACCTGTCTGCCGGAGTTTTTTTGAAATTTTCATAACAGTTTGCGGCAAAATTTCTTTCAAAAAGCTTAATCTGCTCTTTAAAATGGTTTCTCATAAGAATATCCTCCGTTTGCGTTAGGCGTAATTTCGGCGGAGCTTCCGCTTTACAGCCCCATTTTACCATCATGCTGATGAAAAGTCAACATCAAAAAGCAAAAGGGCGAAAAAAATACAGGCTTTGCGGAATAATTCCGCAAAACCCGTAAATATGCCCGACTGTAATGAGTTTGGCGCTTTTTCGGCGCAAAAAGCGATAATATTATATTTCTCGCATTTCTTTCAGCACATCCTCAAAGGCAAGTCCATACCAATGCGACGGCAGGCGGCGAAGCGTCGCTTTGACGCATCTGTCGCAAAAATCCGCCGCATCCGCGAGTGCCGCAGCCATATCCTTGCCTGAGAGCAGTTCACCGCAAAAGGCGGAGGAGAAAACATCGCCGGTCCCATGTAGGCTCACATCGGCATAATCCTTCATTATTCTGACTTCCCTGCCGTCGAAGTCGGCATGATAGCCTATTTTATCACCGTCGCGCACTCCGGTAACAACAACATTGCGCACATCAAGAGAAGAGCGCAGGGAAAAACACAGCTCCTCTGCCTCTGTATCGGTACTCATGCCGGTGAGCAATGCCGCCTCTGTTATATTCGGCGTTATCACATCGGCATATCGGCACAGGCGACGCATAGCCTTTATATGCTCCGATGAAAAGCACGGATATATGCTTCCGTTGTCACCCAGTACAGGGTCAACAAGCACAAGAGTATCCTCTTCGCTGAAATCGCGGATAAAATCGCGTGCCGCTTCGATCTGCCGCGGCGAGCAGAAAAAGCCTGTATATATGCAGTCAAATTTCATGCCCAGCTCTTTCCAGTGCGCGGAAAAAGAGAGCATTTCCTCAGTCATATCGCGCACGACATAATTGCCGAGCCCGCCCGTATGCGTGGAGAGTATCGCCGTCGGCAGAGCAACCGCCTCGCTCCCGTATGCCGAGATTATCGGTATAGCCACGCTCAGCGAGCATTTGCCGAAGCAGGAATAGTCGTTTATCAGAGCGGCTCTTTTCATTCCTGTATCGTTTATATTTGTCATAATTATCTCTCCGAAAAAGATACGGTGCAAACACCGAGGTGTCACACCGTATCGCTGAACATCATTTTAAGTTGCTTTTGAAAAGCCTGTCGGCTTATTTCTTTTTCTTCTTGAGAACTACGAAGGCAACTACGCCGCCTACTACGAGAACAGCTACAACTACGATAACAATAACAACAACTGGGCTGCCCTTGTCATCGCTGCCTGTGGGCTTCTTTGTAGAGGAAGAAGAGGAATCTTTCGTATCGGGAAGATCAAGCTCGTTTACCTTAACATCGAGAGTAGCGGAAATACCGTCAAACTCAAATGTTACCTGCTTGTCGCCGGAAGTAGAGAAATCATAGATAGGTTCCTTTGTGAGGTCGTCCTTTGTGATGGAAACGGTCTTGCCGTCATCATAAACGAGAGCGAACTCGAGACCGTCTGTCGAGAAGAGTTCATCAAGCTCGTAAACAGTCTTTGCGCCTTCGCCTGCGGTTACTGTAAGACCGGAGGGCTTAGCGTAGGTACCTGTTGTTGTGCAGGTAAGAGGCTGCTCGAGAGAAGAGGATGTGTATGTTACCGTAACAACAGTCTCGCCGTATTTCTTCTCATAGGTTATTGCAACATTGTTTGCATCAAAGCCGGAATTTGCAAATGTATCCTTGGATTCATCGCTGTAGATGCATGTGATGGCAACATTATCCGTAGTAAGCTTTTCACCGAAATGAATAGCGGATTTCAAGGGTTCAGCCTCGATAGCAACAACATTGATGAGGTTTATCTGGAAGGATGCTCTTGCACCGTGGTAGTTTACGGTAACAGTCTGTGTGCCGCTTCCCACGAAATCGTATTCAAGCTTGAACTCGCCGAGAGCGAATGTCTTTTCTGTGCCGTCCTCGAATGTAGCCTTTGCGGTAAGACCCGTGGGGGTAAAGCCGTTCTTTGCTATATCGGTAGCCTTATAAGATGTTGCCTCGGGCATTGTTGCGATAACGAAATCCTTTATGCCGATTACCTTGACAGTGTATGTCGCGGTAGCCTTGCCGTACTTCAGAGTAACCTCGGAAGCATCGGAAGCATCGTCAAAATTGTAAACTGTGCTTGCTGTGTCACGGATTTCAGTGTGACCGTCCTTGTAGGTAACCTTAACTTCGAGACCTTCGAGGTCGATAGTCTCGCCTACATAGTAGGTGGACTTTGTGGGAGCCTTTACAAGCTCAATCTTTTCAACATTCTCTTCGTCTTTTTCAAGTTCGCTCTTGTAGTTTGTAACATACTCTTCGGAGCCGAATACGACATAGTCTATATCCATTTCCGCGCCCTTGTATGCTGCATTGTAGCCGAACGGGAAGAGATATACCTGCATGAGGTTACCCCACCATCTGGACTGAGGAACGCCACTGTCGTTCTTTGCGAGAGAATCTTTGTAGTTTGTATCGGAGTTGGCTTTAATCATACTGAATGTGATTGTCTGCCATTCACCGGAGTTAGCCTCGATAGCCACATCGGTGATAGAAACCTGAGGGCAGGACTTATACTGTCCGGAGTTGATACCGCTTGTATTGAAGCCGAGAGTGAACTTTGTGTTCGCGCTGAGGTTTCTTACACGGATTTTGCAGTATTCGGTGCAGTTCTTTGCTTCCTGCTCTACAGGGATACCGCTGAAGAGAACGCCGTCATAGAGGGAGAATGCCATGCCCGCATTACCGGCTTCCTTAGCGGAAAGATGGAGAACCTCTCCGTTATCGGTAAAGCTCCAGTCGAGCTTTGCAAGCTGGGACTTCGGCGTAGCCTCATCGTAAAGGATAAAGCTGAGCATTTCCTGAGTTGCGTTGTCATAAGGCATCTCGGAGTAGCTTTCACGCCAGCCTTCGGGGAGGGGCTTGCCTGCCAGCTCTGTGTAAAGGTGGCAGTTTTCGTCCTCATCGAAGTAAACGGGAGCTGCTTCCCATTCGCCTGCATCGTTCTGCTTTGCCCAGTAAGAGTTCTGCGTCTTTTCAAAGTCAAGCATGCTGATGTTGTAAATCTTGTTTTTGGGACGTTCCGGATTGGTTTTGGGATCTTCTGTGATAGAGCCTGCGCTGAGTGCTATCGTAGCCGCAGACAGGATAAACAGAGATACCAAGAGTATTGAGATAATTTTCTTCATACTCGTATTCATTCCTTTCTAAATATTGGATGTTATAATTATAGCACAAAATAGCGAAAAAAGTCAATAGTAAAGCCGAAGTTTACACTATTCAAAGTGTACGATTTTTCCGATTTGTTTTTGTGTAAAAGGGAAAAAATGCAGGCGGTTTTCTGTAGGATTTGCATATTTTATACCCGAAAGAGCTTCTCGGCGCTTGACTTTACTATATATATATGATATACTTGGGTAAAATAATCGGTTTATACGGAGAAAATAAAATTGGAAAGTATAGTTAAAGACAAAACATTATATAGCGGGCGCCCCGATGACACTTCCGGAAGAATTTCTTCCGAAGTCGCCGTATACGATATGCTTGACGGACTAGGCATAAATTACTGCGGACTTGACCACGACATCGCGCCCACAATAGAAGCCTGCGAAGAAATCGACGCTCTCCTGCAGGTAAATATGTGCAAAAACCTTTTTCTCTGCAACGGCGGCAAAACGCAGTTTTATCTCCTGCTGATGACAGGCGACAAGCGCTTCTCGACAAAGGATTTTTCGCGTCTGATAGGCTGTTCCCGCCTGAGTTTTGCACCTGCGGAATATATGGAGGCTATTCTCGGCGTGACACCTGGTAGCGTGACCGTGCTCGGTCTTATGAACGATACGGAAAACCGCGTGAAGCTTTATATAGACAAGGATGTTCTGGCGGATGAATATCTCGGTTGCCATCCATGCATAAATACATCAAGCCTGAAAATAAAGACAGCAGATATCACGGAAAAATTTCTTCCTTATATTAAACATACATATGAGGCGGTAGACCTCGGTTCTTTTGAAAAAATTGAAAAGGAGAAAAATATATGAAAAAATTTGTACTTTGCATGATAATAGTTTGTGCCATGCTTCTCTGCTCATGCGGCGCCGCCGCAGAAAAATCATTCTCGGAAAACGGAATCTCCATAACGCTGACGGATGATTTCGCCTATGAGAAATACGACAACTGCGATGCCTGCTTCAAAAGCGACAAGGTGACCGTATATGTTTTCAGCCAGGATTTCACCGATGTCATGGGCATGGAGATACTCAGTGCCAAGCAGTATGCCGAGGCTATCGCAAGCCTGAATGATTCCGCCTCCGAGGTTACGGAAAAGGATGGGCTCGCCTACTATGAGTACACAAGCAACGGTATAGACGGCACGGTCTATAAGAATATTTCCTTTGCTTTCAAAGGCGGTTCGGAGTTCTATACGCTCCAGTTCTCCGCCAAGGAAAAGGATTTTTCAAAACTGCGCGACAGCTTCTTCACCTACGCGGCGACATTTACTTTTGAAAAAGCATAAAAAGTCCGCTTGCTTTGAAGCGGACTCGGAATTCAGTCAAAAAGCAAATATTAAATCATTTGTGAAAGAGTCCGGTGCACTGCCCGACTCTTTCCTTTTTGCTGTAAAAATTTCGCTGCGCGTTTTTGCGCTTCATTGTTCATCGGTTCCGCCTGTCAGGCTGAGCGTTTCTTGCGCCAAAACTTTCATTTGGCGAATCGCCGCTCTGTTAAGTTCAACGAGCCGCTCACGCTGGCTTAATCCGCGTTCTATAAGATAAGCATTCAGGTTTTCAAGGTTAGAAAGACATACAAGCTGAGATACCTCGGCATAGTCGCGGATATTGCCTTTTTTATCGGGATTTTTCTCCCGCCATTCGCGCGCAGTCATGCCGAACAGAGCAACATTCAGAACATCCGCCTCATTGGCATAAATAAAAGACGCCTGCTCCCTTGAAATTTCAAGCGGAATAATGATATTATCCTTAATAGCATCGGTATGAATACGATAATTTATCTTTGCAAGCTCGCGTTTTACCGTCCAGCCGAGTTGCTTCTGCTCGTCCGCTTTAAGCCTTTGAAATTCTTTGATAATATACAGATTGATTTCGGGTGAAATCCACGACGCAAATTGCAGAGCAATGTCTTTATGCGCATAAGTTCCCGAATTATATCTGCCTGCCTTTGAAATAATGCCGACAGCATTTACGCCGCCTATCCATTTTTTCGGTGATAAAGTAAAGTAATTATGTCCGGCTTCATTTTTAAACCGGTCGAATTCGACCACATTAAAATTCGGATTATTCAATTTTTCCCATAAGCCTATAAACTCTATCGTGTCTTTGCGCCTGAGCCAGTTTTTTACAACATCGGCAGGGTCTTCGGGATTTTTGTATCTTGCAATATCGGTCAAAGAAAAATAGTCGTCTTTGCTTATATGTATTTCCTGCTCCAATACGGTAATTTCTTTATTTTTCATCGCCTGCAACCTTTTTACATTTTTATTATAATTATAGCATGTCTTTTTGGAAAATCAAGTTCGAATATATACGAAAAGGTGATTCCGCATGCAAAAATCCGTCACGAAATCATTATAAACATCAAGCCATGCCTTTCGGCATGGCTTGATTGACTTTTCTCTGTATATAGCTTAAATTATTGCTGCTTCATAGCTGCAAAGCATTCGCTGCAGTATACGGGTCTGTCATTTGTGGGCTGGAAGGGGATTTTTGCTTCCTTGCCGCAGTTTGCACAGGTTGCTGTGTACATCTCTCTGGGAGCCTTGCCTGCGTTTTTCTTTGCTGCACGGCACTCTTTGCATCTCTGGGGCTCATTCTGGAAGCCCTTTTCCGCATAGAATTCCTGCTCGCCTGCTGTGAAAACAAATTCCTTGCCGCAGTCCTTGCAAACTAAAGTCTTGTCCTGATACATTTTTTTACCTCGCTTTGAAATTTTAGGATATTGCGCCCGTAGACGGATTCCAACCGACACCTTTGAAAACAACGCTCTTGCTTTAAGCTATTTGGGCATATGAAAACTTTTTTATTTTTATCCGAAGTCGGAATAAATTATTTTATATATGTCATAAAAGTTTCTTAAGCTTTGATTTTATCCGTACAATAGCATTATCTACCGATTTTTTCGGTTTGGAAAGCGCCTCGGCTATATCGGAGTAGGACATCCCGCCGAGATAGAGCCAGAAAACCGAGCTTTCAAAGGGGGTAAGCGAATCGTTTATTCTCTTATTAAGCTCCGAGAAGGATTCTTTATTTATGATAAGCTGCTCAGGCGTGGATTCGGGAGATTCGCTCATATCGGAGAGCGTATCCTCGCAATCTCCGAGAAAATCCTCGAAAAGTTTATTTTCTCTGCGCCTGATGTATGAAATAAGCCTGTTTTTTATACATATCTTGGCATATAAACCGAAAGAGACCTGCTTCGATTCATCAAAGGAGCATGCCGAATTATAGAGAGCGATGGTCGCCTCCTGAAGAAGATCGTCATACTCGGAATCGGAGATGGAAAAGCGGCGCTTCGCATCAAGCGAAATACTGCGCACAAGCGGCGAATAAAGCTCCAATATTCCCTCAAAAGACAGCGGAGTGCCATCCTTTAATCCTATCAGAAGCTCGCCAATCTTATTATCCACCTGATCACACTTTCAATAAATGTACCTTTTTGTATATTATATCATATAATGCAGATTTGTCAATAAAAAATTTTAATATTTTTTACATTTTGGGAAAAATACATTCAAAAACATTACTTGTTTTGTGAAAAATGTATATATTCGGCTTATAGTATGAGCGAACCGAGCGTGTATACGACAAACGAGAGCAAAAATGATATGGCAAATGTGCGCAAAACCATGAAAAAAGCGTCCTTTTTGCCGAGTTCCGCCCTTGCGGCGGCGACCGTGGCGGCGCATGGCGTATATGTCATGCAGAGCACGGCAAAAGCATATGCCGCGGCAGGCGAAAGTGCTGCGCGAAAGCCGTCGCCGAAAAGCACGCTTATCGTGGAAACGATGCTTTCTTTGGCAAAGAAACCCGAGATAAGCGCGGCGCTTATCCTGTAGTCGGCAAGTCCGAGCGGCTTCAGTATGAAAGTACCGAGCCTTGATACGGCGCAAAGCAGGCTATCCCCTGCCGACGCCGTATAATGAAAACGCGTGTCGAGCGAACAAAGGATATATATCAGTGCCGACGAGAGGAAAACGATGCTTCCGCTTCGCGTGGCAAACTGCAATATTTTGCTTTTCACACTGCGGAAAACATTTCTGCCGTTCGGTATGCGGAAGCGCGGCAGTTCATATACGACATCGGGCGCGGTGCCGCCTTTCCCCGAGAAAAGCAGGCACGATAGCACAAAGGCGAATATCCCGGCAAGATATAGCGAAAAGGCGACAAGCGCGGCTCTTTTCGGGAAGAATGCGGATGAAATCGCTATAACTATCGGAAAGCGCGCACTGCAAGGAATAAAAGCAAGCGAATATACGGCGCGGCGACGCTCGGAGATATCGAGCGTCTGCGTCGACATTATCGCCGGCACCGTACAGCCGAAGCCGAGAAGCGCGGGGATGAACGCCTTTCCGGAAAGTCCGAGCTTTCGCATCGCCCCATCCATGACAAAAGAAGCGCGGGCGGTATACCCGCTCTCCTCGAGAAGCTCCAGTATAAAAAAGAGCACGGCTGTCTGCGGGAGGAACGAAAGCACGGCGGCGATACCGCGGCATATGCCGTTTTCGATAAATTCGAGCATGAATACGCTCGCGCCGAAGCGTGAAAAAAGCGCGATCAGCTCTGATGCCAGCTTGTCAAGCACGAGCGAAAAATACCGCTCGGCTATTTCTCCGAGCCACGAAAAAGAGAGATAAAATGTAGCCAGCATAACGGCGAAAAAAAGCGGTATGCCTATGTATTTTTTGCAGATGAGGCGGTCTATCCTGTCGGTATTTTTGCCGAGAAATCTGCTGTATACGGCGCTCTCGGAAGCTATCTGTGAGGCAAGCAAGGCGAGTGCGCTCTCGGGGAAATCGCCTTTTTCGACGGCACTCTCGGGCATATCGCCGAAAATTGAAGAGATAAGTTCGTCTATGCCGCGTTTTTTTGCCGCACTGATGGGGAAAACAGGCACGCCGAGCTTATCCGAGAGTCCCGCTATATCAATTTTCGTACCGTCGCGCTCGGCTTCGTCCATCATATTCAGCGCGACGACAACATGGGGAAATTCGCGGATGAGCTGAAGTGTGAGAAAAAGCCCTCGCGAAAGATTTGATGCATCGATAATATCAACTATCACATCGCAATCGCCGCGCCGCAGATAATCGAGAGCCACTTTTTCCTCGGCTTTCTGCGAGGTAAGCGAATATATTCCCGGCAGGTCGACAATCTCGGCAGTATATTTTTTGCTTTTGAGCGGTGCCTCTTTTGCGCCGAATGTCACACCCGCGCGGTTTCCCGTGGCTTCACTGCTCTTCGTGAGCAGATTGAAAAGCGTTGTTTTTCCGCAGTTTGCATTTCCGAGAAGAGCTATTTTCATTTCCTACCCCATATCGCTTTCTGCACGGCAGATTATATTCGCGGCGGATTTGCCTGTGAAAGCAATTTTCGTATTGCCTACTCTTGCAATGATGTTTTTGCCGCTTTTCATAAAGACCGTCAGCCGTGCGCCCTCATATATCCCGAGAGATAAATATCTGTCTAATGTATATTCGGGCTCGTTTATTTTTAATACAATAGCGTTTTCTCCGCCGCGAAAGTCAAGAAGAGTGAGATTTTTCATAAAAACCTCCGATTTTTTGACGATTTGCTATTGACAAATCGCAAAACTTTTGATATACTAACAAGGTACTCGGCGGATGGCTCTTTTATGACAGTCCCCGAAGCAAAAAGAATATTGCGGCATCGCCAAGCGGTAAGGCAACGGACTCTGACTCCGTCATTACCTAGGTTCGAATCCTAGTGCCGCAGCCAAAAAATCAAGCAACCAAAAGGTTGCTTGATTTTTTTATCCATTGCGAAAGCAATGGTATATCATCGCCGTTAGGCGTATATCATCACGCGTAGCGTGTATATCATCAGCCGTAGGCTGTATACCGCTTTCGCAATGATGATATACAACACTCCGTGTTGATGATATGCAATTCCTACGGAATTGATGATATACAAGGCTTCGCCTTGATTTATTCGCCGAAGTGTAGTATTTACTTTTAGAAGGGAGTGATATTATGGCGAAAAACTACTTGTTGATATATTCGGAGCAGCTCGCAACAGAAATAGAATTGCTTTGTCAAAATTTAAAAGCGCCTTCCAATACCCTTTTCCAAATTCGTAAAAGTTCAAGCAGCGTTTACGCAAATATTAGAGAAGCTAATTACGGGCAAAGTAAATCGGATATGATTTCTAAATTTGAGATTTCTTTAAAAGAATGCACCGAAACAGAGGGCTGGTTGAAGTTGTTGTTCGAAACGAATATCATAGACGAAGAGATGTTCAGAAGAAATAGAAATCTTTGCGGCCGCATTAGACGAATGTTAATATCAAGTTGCAAAACGCTAAAGGACAACAAATGAAAACTCTTTATACTGCTTTCAAAGGTAAAAATAACACCTCTTATCAGCTTGTTTCACGCATTGATAATAATTCACTTTTTTTAACCAATTCTTTTACCGGTCTTGAAAAAGATATTACGAGATTTGATTGTGATTTTGATGCCGTATATATGTTTGGCATTGATAAAAACTTGGTTGATAAAATTCGAATAGATCTTTGTGCTTATTATAATAGTGAGCATATATTTACTGATTATGATTTGTTATCTTTAGAAAGTAAATTAAATGAATCAAATATATCATATTATATTTCAAAAACTCCAACAAAATATTTATGTAATGCCGCATATTATCACATGTTGAAAAAGAACCCCAATACTGTTTTCATTCATATTCCGTCATTAAAGGGCATGAATGAAACTTTAATGAACAAATTAGCAGATATTTTTTGAGTACATCTTTTTCGGCACCTCTACTCAAAAACCTTCCCAGACGAAATTCGGGAAGGTTTTACTTTTTCACTCTTCATTCTTCACCAAACATTTCAAATTACAGTTTAAAAAATCATAAATTTATGATATAATTTTATGAAAAGACCTATCCGAATCGATTTTGATGCACTATAAGGGCGTAATCATGATTGCAAAAAGCCCGGAAAGGAGGGAGAAGCTTGGACGAGAATAAAGTCATCCCGTATATTGAACTGATATTTCGTTTTTGCTGCAAGCGACTTTCAAATCGTTATGATGCCGAAGACCTTGCGGGAGAGATTATTTGTCATATTCTTGACGGAATAAACAAATACCAGATAGAATCGCTTGACGCATGGGTCTGGCGTATTGCCTATAACAGATATGCCAGATTTATCGATACCAGAAATAAAAATCAAGCCATATTGTCATGCGACGATGAGCTTTTTGATATCGCGGATTATTCCGACTCCGATGAGGACAATACGCGGGAGCAATACGAAACGATATTTCGGTATTTACACACATTATCTTCCGAGTATAAGAATATTTTTGTTGACTATTATATCGGCGAATTATCTGTCAGAAATCTCGCCCGAAAATATTCTCTCCCCGAAACAACAATCAAATGGCGGCTGAATGTCGGACGCAAAAAAATCAAAGACAGGATAGGAGAAGATAAAATGGATAAAATCTATCAGAGAATCAATTGGAATACCGCAGTATGCAATGGCAATATGGATTCCGATGCATATCTTCACACGCAGATTGCACGCGCCATCTGCCTCGCGGCTTATGAAACGCCTTTGACAGTAGAGGAAATCAGCATCAGAACGGGTATACCCACCATGTATATTGAAGACGAGCTGCCCCGTCTGGAATACGGCGATGCAATATGCAAAGTCGGCAGCAAATATGTAACTGATTTTATTATCTTCAGCTTGAAAAACCGAAAGCAGACCGAGGATATTTCCGCATCGGCTGTCAATATGCTTGCCGATAAATTTGAGGCGATTTTCAAAGAAGCGGCAGACAAAACAGTCACTGTAGGTTTTTACGGCAACGATTTCGGCATGGACAGGTTGGGATATATCGTCATCCCATATTTGCTCAGGCACAAAATCCGCGATGTAAAAAATAACCGCTTAAAGCTTGAAAACGGTCCGTATCCTCCGAGAAAGGACGGCGGCTACGGCTGGTTTATCGTTGAAGAAACCGCAGATAAAAACGAAAGCTCTGCCGAATACAGTACAGGCTGCAATGCTGACAGCGATGAAAACAATCCCGCACTGCAAATCTACTATTATTGGATAAGCAAGTATTTTGATTATAATGTTTATCACAACAACGGAATACGCCGTATGCTTGAAACAGACGTCATAAAGAACATGACAAACGGTCTGATACCAAAAGATGCTCTTTCCGATGAAGACGCCGCGTATTTCGTTAAAAATAATTTGCTCAAGCTCTCCGAGGATAAGCTTTATCTTAACATCCCTTATTTCACGGAGGAACAGTTTGCAAAATTTATTTCGCTGTTTGATGTGACGGATGAAAAGACAGACGAACTTCTTGCCGGATGGGTCGGAAGCGTCCGCAAAAATTTCGAGAGTTTTGTGCCGAAGCATCTGCACAGCCAGATAAATCAATGGATGAATTATTATCTCGATCAGATTATCGGGCATGTTACCGATGAATTGATCCGTCGCGGGGTTTTATGCAAGCCCGACTGCGAAAAGCCTTTGACAAACGGTGTATTCTGCGTCGAGGGGAAAAATATAAATCCCTGAATAAATCCGGCGCCGAGAGCGGTCATATGACAGCCTCGGCGCCGAATTATTTAAGTTATATCGGGTAAAACCTCTGCTCCCTTTATTCGGATTTGTCCTTTTCGTCTGATTTTCCCGTCAGTTCAAAATGCGCGGCAAATTTTCCGAAATGCGGACGGAATACAAATCTGCCGTCAAGCTTTTTCGAGAAAAATCCTATTATCGAGCCGTTCAGAACCGCCATGACAAGCGTTCCCCAGTTCAGTCCCTCGAACCCTCCGAAAAAGCAGAATGTCATCACCACGCTAACAAGGAGCAGAGTGATATCAACACCCGTTTTGAAAGCCGGCAGGCTGATTCCGTAGCGAAAAGAAACGGCTTTCACAAAGAAATCATAGACCTGCGGATAAAGATAGGTTTTGAAAAACAGCGCGACGGAAAACGATGTCAGCAAAACGCCGACGATAAACATTAAAATCCGAAGCCACAACGCCATGCTGCCCGGCTCCGTCACGGACGGATTAAAGCAAGGAAGCATCCGCCACAGGTCAAGCACCGCGCCGTAAACAAGACATGTCACAAACGACATGAGGTATATCGGCTTGAACTTTCTTATCACAAGGCACAGCAGAATAAACACACCTGCCTGAATAATATATTCCGCCTGCCCGAATGTGATGACTCCGACTTTCAGGCTGAGCAAATAGGCGGGAGCCACAACCATGGAAATCCCGAAATCCGCCGCCGTCAGCATCGCCACGGCAAGCGCCAAGAGAATAATAGCAAGCGCATATGTGACCTCCGATGAAATGCATAGCTTTTTTCGCGGCTCTTTTCCCGCTCTGCCCTGCTCCCTCTGAATAAACCCTGTCTGCTTCATATCATCCCTCCATAAAAAAAGCCACACACCGCTTTTGGTGCATGGCGAAAATGAGTTTTCTTCTCAGAAAAATCCACACTGATTTTACAGCTACAATATATCACAAAAGAGGGCGATTGTCAAGTGGAAATCGTACATGAAAAGAGCCGTTTTTCATTGAAATTGAGTCTCAAATCAATTCCTGCTTAAAAATTTAAGCGCTGCTTAAGGCGATATAAAGAATCGCTGTCGCGCCGAAAAGCTTTTCTTCCGCATTTTCCTTACAAAAAACCGTACAGTGTCAAAATTCTTCCTCGCAGCTATTGAAAAATATGTGGGTTTATGATAAAATACAGACAGAAATAATTGCTTTACAAGCAAGTATTTTTCAAAAAAAGGAGTCGATTTTAGTATGAAAGAAGTCAAAACCCCGAAAAAACCGCTTATCTATTATTACGGCATAGTATTGCTCATCATCCTTGCATTCAATATGATTATATCACCTATGATTGCAAATGCGAAAGTAAAAGAAGTCGATTACGGCACATTCATGAAAATGATAGAGGAGAAAAACATCGGCAAGGTCGAAGTCGATGATTCCGAAATCTACTTCACGGACAAAAATAATGAGCAGATTTATAAAACAGGTATAATGGACGACCCGACGCTGACAGAGCGCCTCTATACCTCGGGCGCTACCTTCGCGCGCAATATCCAAAAGGAAATGTCGCCCCTGCTCAGCTTTTTCATAACATTTATCCTGCCTATTCTGATTTTTGCCATTCTGGGACAGTATCTTGCAAAGAAAATGATGTCGCAGGCAGGCGGTCCCAATGCGATGGCGTTCGGCATGGGCAAAAGCAATGCCAAGGTTTATGTTCCGTCCACCGACGGCATCCGTTTTTCCGATGTCGCGGGCGAGGATGAAGCCAAGGAAAATCTCGCTGAAATAGTGGACTATCTGCACAATCCGAAGAAATATTCCGATGTCGGCGCATCCATGCCGAAAGGCGTTCTTCTCGTAGGCCCTCCCGGAACAGGTAAAACAATGCTTGCCAAGGCTGTTGCGGGTGAGGCAGGCGTACCTTTCTTCTCCATGTCAGGCTCCGAATTTGTAGAAATGTTTGTCGGCATGGGCGCATCAAAGGTGCGTGACCTTTTCGCGCAGGCTAAAGAAAAAGCGCCCTGCATCGTATTTATAGACGAAATCGATGCCATCGGCAAGAAGCGCGACGGACAGTTCGGCGGCAACGACGAGCGCGAGCAGACGCTCAACCAGCTGCTGACAGAAATGGACGGCTTCGAGGGAAACAACGGTGTCATCATTCTTGCGGCTACAAACCGCCCCGAGTCGCTCGACCCTGCGCTGACGCGTCCCGGCAGATTTGACCGCAGAGTTCCCGTAGAGCTTCCCGACCTCGCAGGTCGTGAGGCGATACTCAAGGTTCATGCAAAGAAAATCAAGACGGCACCGAATGTGGATTTTCATACGATTGCCCGCATGGCATCGGGAACATCGGGCGCCGAGCTTGCAAATATCATCAATGAAGCGGCCCTCCGCGCCGTGCGCAGCGGTCGTTCCGTTGTGGAGCAGGCAGACCTTGAGGAGAGCATCGAAGTCGTTATCGCGGGATATCAGAAGAAAAACGCCATCATGACAGATTCCGAAAAGAAAGTCGTATCCTACCATGAGATAGGGCATGCGCTCGTCGCCGCTCTGCAGACTGATTCCGCACCTGTACAGAAAATCACGATAATTCCCCGCACCTCGGGTGCACTCGGTTATACGATGCAGGTCGAGCAGAATGACAAGGTTCTGATGACAAAAGAAGAGCTTGAAAACAAAATTGCCACGCTGACAGGCGGTCGCGCGGCAGAAGAAATCGTATTCGGTCAGATTACCACAGGTGCATCAAACGATATCGAGCAGGCAACCAAGATTGCCCGCGCGATGGTCACGCGCTACGGCATGACAGATGAATTTGATATGGTAGCCATGGAAACGGTAAACAATCAATATCTCGGCGGTGATGCGACTCTTGCCTGCTCCGCGGATATGCAGAAAGAAATTGACAAAAAAGTAATCGAAACAATCAAAGCACAGCACGAAAAAGCCCGCAGGCTTCTTGCCGACAACCGCAAAAAGCTCGATGAGCTGGCAAGCTATCTCTACGAGAAAGAAACCATCACAGGCAGTGAATTTATGACTATTCTCGGCAGAAAGGATGCGAGCGCGATATGAAAAGAAGATATAATTTCGGCTGGAGCGAGCTCGTCGTCGGTCTGCTTCTGATTCTGCTCGGCATCTTTACCTTTGCCCGCCCCGAAAGTATGCTGACAGGTGCTGTCGTAATTTACGGAATCATTGCCATTGCAATGGGTATCGAAGATATTGTGATTTATGTCAGAATGTCGCGCTTCACGGGATTCGGACCAATACTGTCGCTTATCTCGGGGATTCTCAGCGTCATGTGCGGCGTGATGCTGATTGCAAATCCGAATATCGGCAAGTGGGCACTGACTGTTCTGCTCCCGCTTTGGTTTATTGCACACTGCATCGCGGGACTTGTCAGAACGGAATTCATTCATCTTTCCGGAAGCAGATTTTATTATTTCTTTTCGCTGATACTCAATATTCTCGGTCTGATACTCGGATTTGTGATGATATTCAGCCCGTCGATTTCTTTCCTGACGATAAAAATCATCAGCTATTTTGTAGCCGCGTATTTGATTCTTTTCGGAATCGAAAGCATCATCGCGGCGTTCATCCGCAGAAGATAAAACGGAATTTTAAAAGAGTGGTGATGACAATGGATGAAATTTTAAAAAAGCGTTACCCCCCTCAGCAGGTTGCTCCTGCGATGTGTGCATAAATTATTGCAGACGCCCGGGGTGGTGGACTGTAGGTCAGGCACGACGCGCGATTGAAAAAGGCTACGCGAGCCGCATGATGCTTGAAATATCACCGGATTTTAAATTCGCAGTGCTTTCGCCGGCTTTTTACGGATGTGAGGGCTTTATTGCAACTAATGACGGAACAAAAAACGGATGCAATTTCTTAAAAGAAGGAATGTGCGAACTGCATGATACAGACATTTTGCCGCTCGAATGTGCCTTTTGCCACCATGAGAGAGTCGGAAAAGGAATCGTATGTCACAATGAAATTTCGGCTCAATGGCACACATTGGAAGCGCAAAAGTTGGTTGCGCGATGGCAAAAAATCGTGAATTTTGAAGAAAAACTCGAAAAAATCAGTAATAAGGTTTAAGTATACACTTTACAACAGATTATTCTCAATGCCAATAAAACGAAACATGCAGGTAATTCGCTCGCGACTTGCCTGCATGTTTTGTGCCTTTTAGGCGGAGATTTCTGTCCGCTCTTCCCTGTCGTGTGCCACTTGCAAGAGAAGTCCTTTCTCACACTCCCGTCAGCGCATAGACTTTCCTATTCACGCACCCAAATTTGAACCGCGAGGTTTGCCATAGCCCAACATGGCACAGCAGTAAATCCGAGTCGGCGCTTAAGCGTTTCGAACCTGTAGCCATGGCTAAGCTGTGGTTGGACGGTTCGCTCGCTATGTTCGCACTAGTCGCCGCGAGGCGACAGAAAGAGTTCAAAAGAGGAATTCTTTCCTCTTTTTGTCCTTTTCGTTCTTTTCGGACAAGCGAAAAGAACACTATGAGAAAAGTATCTTCATGATTTTTGGCGGGCGAACAATGTTCGCCCCTACCGTATAGAGTCGAAGTTTTTTCAGCGAACAAAGCAAAAAATTAGACGCTTCACCCGCTTTTTCTTTTGCATATACAGGCGCAAAAGAAAAAGCTACAAAAAAGAAAACGCCGATAGGAGCTTTCGCGCTCTGCGGAGCGCGACAATGGCGGCGCGCCCTTGACCTCGGCACCTTTTGAAAAAGGTGCTCGAAAACTTTCTTGTTGTCTGCGAAAACTTTAATTTGGAGCAAAATTTTCGGTCTGCACTTTTTTCAGCATCCCATTATGGGATAGATAAAAATGCGCAGAGTCGTCGAATATCCGTTTCGTCGCCGTACAACCGTACGGCAGAGACGGATTTCGGCGAGAGAAAAAGTGAATACAATAAAATCAAAGGGAAGCCTCTCGGCTTCCCTTCCTTAATTTTGAATTGATATCAGTAAAAAGTTTAGACCTTAATAAATCTCTTTAACAAATGAAAATATAATCATTTTCACTTTTTCGGTCTGCCTTTTTCAGCATCCCATTATGGGATAGATAAAAATGCGCAGAGTCGTCGAATATCCGTTTCGTCGCCGTACAACCGTACGGCAGAGACGGATTTCGGCGAGAGAAAAAGTGAATACAATAAAATCAAAGGGAAGCCTCTCGGCTTCCCTTCCTTAATTTTGAATTGATATCAGTAAAAAGTTTAGACCTTAATAAATCTCTTTAACAAATGAAAATATAATCATTTTCACTTTTTCGGTCTGCCTTTTTCAGCATCCCATTATGGGATAGATAAAAATGCGCAGAGTCGTCGAATATCCGTTTCGTCGCCGTACAACC
>ERZ1026780.245-NODE-245-length-46476-cov-26.536675_pt1 | contig 46476 bp, 82 predicted proteins | sample MGYA00380126_ERZ1026780 | MGnify/ENA primary metagenome ERZ1026780 (study PRJEB33269, sample SAMEA4719762) | human gut metagenome | biome: human-associated habitat; feature: organic feature; material: feces | place: Cameroon | collected 2013-10 ... | reverse complement strand
CTCAACCGGCAGGCGTAAATATTCGGGATACCCGCCCACCAGTTTGGCATAGTTTGTGTTTAGCATTGCTATTCTCCTTTACATATTACGTTGTTAGCCACGAGCGTTGGCCAGCTGCCGAATCGGATGCGTATACAGTACAGTTTTTAGTAACGGTATATGAATAGCTAACGCTCTGTCCGGGGTACGCAGTTGCTACAACTGTTCCATCTACAGTTATAGTCATTTCAATATTGGCATCAGCTCTGGCGCGAAGAATGATTATCGCGCCGGAAGGAACGATATAAGTTGTGGTTGAGTTATTAGCCGGAAGGTCTAAACCGTTTACTGTTACAAGTCCAGCAATCGGCATATAACCTGTAGTAACCGTATAAGTAACGGTATCAGGAGTGAAAAACACACCGCTTCCAGCATTGGTAATAAACTGTTCACGAATAACATCATACACTCCAGCAACATTATCGCTATTACGCAAACAAGGTATGCACTCCGAAACAAGGATATTGTTTTTCCATACCTTATAGCCGTATATTGTGCCTTGGGCTGGCTTATCGTTGAACCACCCGTTATTGACATCGCCCATGCGGAATAACGCAAGTTTTACATTAACGCCCGTGTAAGACGCCCACGATTGACTCAGCACTTGTACCCCGTCTATAAATAATTTTTCTGTTTGGTTAGCATATTCAATTCGCACAATATTACGATTGCCAACGGCAACCGTGCTTTCATTACCGGCTCTTATGCCGTAATTGGTGCTAACATAAAACTGTAAATAGGCATTAGCGCCTTGATACACATTTGTTTGAGAAGGAAACAACCCATCTATTTCAAGCGCGTAATTGTCGGACTTATTCACTGTAAACCCGGTATCAATGTATTGTGTACCCGTACCTTTTATCCACGCAAGGCGCGTAAATCCGCTCGGCAATAAGCCTCCTGCCATCATCATTCTGCGCCGCAAGGCAAACTGCACGGGTATCATAGCGCATAGGCGCTTTTTATTTTACGGAGGCTGCCCCCCCCCGATGTTATTTTTTTATACATAGTGTACTCCTTTTTATTCTTGCCATGCTACATAGCGGTAAGTGCCGGTAAAGTAATATTCGTTGCTGCTTTCGTCGATAACATTTGCAATAGTAAACCCCTGTTCATTTACGGTATACTGAACGGTAGATACGTTCGTATAGTAAGTACTACCGTCCAAAGCTAATACGCTACCATCATATACGCTCAAAACGTGATATTGACGCGCATCTTCCCCTAACAGTGCCACTATAAACACCGCAACATGGTCGGGTCTAAAGCCTGTTTGAGCAGATATTGATTTTGTTGTCCAATGGGAATTGCCAGCATTTATCGTTCCCGTTGCTATATTTTTCGCCTTTGCCATGTTGCTCATCAGCCTCCTTCGTAGCATAGGTATCATGCGCTCACAACCTCCTGTACTGCCCACACACCGTTGTATACGTCAAATTCATAGGTCTTGCTTGCCTCTATTGCCGGGGCCGCGCCCATAAATGTGCCGCTAAATGACACCGATACACTACTACCCGTAGTAAATTTACCGTGCGCCCAGCCGGATGTTGGCGGGGTAAACACATACGTACCTACAGGAGAGGATACGTTATATATAGTGTTTTCGGAGAGAGGAATAGTAGAGCCAGATAAGTTTTCGTTGATGCTGGGCGATTTCACAAAGTCGTAATTGACAATATTCCAGTAATTACCTGGGGATGAATTAAGTGTGACAATACCATCAGAGGATAAATAACCCATTTCTATAGTGGTTGCGTCTTGAATCCTAATCAACGTCATAACCGCCGTATCGCCCGATGCAAAACGACCTATAATATTCTTATTAGCATTATACGCAGCATATATTTCCGCTAATGTTTTATCAGGTGTGAACGTGCCTTTCAAAAGTCCTGCTGTATTTTCTGTAAATGTTACAACAAATGCCTTTGCATCGTCTGGTGTAGCGTAGTCCGTGCCACCTTCGGCCTGTGCCACTTTGCCGCCTGCGCCCTTGAGCAAGCCGTTAATGCTGGTCGCGGTGTCGGCGGTTATCTCGTTAGGGCCAGCGGGGCCCTGTTCGCCCTGTGTGCCGGGGTCGCCTTGCGCTCCCGTGTCGCCCTTTTCCCCCTGCGGGCCTTTGATGCTGACGCTTGCGGGGTTATCCAGCCCGCCGTTGTTGCTCCATGAGAGTATGCCCTCGGCAGAGACGGCGGGGGTAAAATACGGGCCGGTGTCGCCCTTGGGGCCGTCTGCGCCCTTGGGGCCTTGGATACCCTGCGGGCCTTGCTCACCCTGTATTCCTTGTTCGCCCTGCTTGCCTTGTATGCCCTGTTCGCCCTGTATGCCCCGTTCGCCCTGCGGGCCTCTGATGTTGGTTTCAGGGGGATTGTTCAGGCCGCCGTTGTTGCTCCACGATATAACGCCCTCGGCGGATACCGAGGGGGTAAAGTACGGGCCGGTGTCGCCCTTAGCTCCGGCTGCGCCGGGGTCTCCCTTGGCTCCGGGGTCGCCCTTGGCTCCCTGCTCTCCTTGTATGCCCTGTTCTCCCTGTATGCCCTGCTCGCCCTGCGGGCCTTCGGGGCCTTGGATACCCTGTTCGCCCTGTATGCCCTGCTCGCCCTGTATGCCCTGCTTGCCCTGTGGCCCCCGTATATTGATTGTGGCGGGGTTTTCCAGCCCACCGTCATTACTCCACGATAAATCGCCGTCAGCGGTCACAGAGGGCGTAAAGTGCGCTCCTGCGGGGCCTCGTTCTCCCTTGTCTCCGGGGTTGCCTATAAGCCCTTGTATACCCTGTTCACCTTTGGGAACGCCGAACTTAAAGGCGAATACCTTGGCGGTGTCTGTGCCGGAAGCTGTCACCTCTACGGTAGCGGGGGTTCCCGCGTCAAGGGTAGTCGCCGTGGCGGTAGGTGTGCCGAATCCGGCGGCTTCGCCCGTGGGGCCTTGTTCGCCCCTTGCTCCCGTGTCGCCCTTCGCGCCGGGGTCTCCCTTGGGGCCCGTATCGCCTTTAGGGCCAGTGGGGCCCTGCTCACCTTTTGCGCCCTGCAAGGGGCCGTTGTTTACCCACTTGGAATTTACGCCGTCCCAGATATATATATCATACGGTTCGCCCGCGCCCACGCCGTAAGCGTCGCCAGCGGAGGGGTTAGATACTCCGGCTTGTAATGCCGAGAGGGAAGCGTAATAGCCCAACACGGCAAATCCTTCGCCTGTATCGCCTTTGGCTCCCTGTGCGCCCTGCGGCCCCCTTATATTGACTGTGGCGGGGTTTTCCAGCCCGCCGTCATTACTCCACGATAAATCGCCGTCAGCGGTCACAGAAGGCGTATAGTGCGCTCCTGCGGGGCCTCGTTCGCCCGTGGCTCCCGTATCCCCCTTGGGGCCCGTTTCTCCCTTGTCTCCGGGGTCGCCTTTAGGGCCTTGGATACCCTGTTCACCTTTGGGGCCAGTGGGGCCCGTTTCTCCTGCGGCTCCTGTGTCGCCTTTATCGCCTTTCTTGCCTTCGGGGCCTTGGGGGCCGACGGGGCCAGCGTCGCCTTGCAAGCCTTTCTTGCCCTCCGGGCCTTGCGGGCCGATAGGGCCTTGCTCGCCACGGGGGCCTTGCAAGCCTTGTATACCCTGTTCGCCCTTGGGGCCTACCGCGCCCTGTTCGCCCTTGGGGCCTTGTATTCCTGCGGGGCCTTGTACACCCTGCGGGCCTTGGGGGCCTGTGGGGCCTACCTCACCCTGCGGGCCAGTGGGGCCAGTCGCGCCTAACGCCTGGGATACTAAGTCCTGCACCTCGGCAAGAAGCTGTTCCGCCACGCTGGGGGTGGGAAGGTTGGAGCCGGGAAGGTCGGCTATTATCTCAATGGGCCGTGTTCCCGTCCACTTGGCTATGATGTTCTTCTCATCGTTCGCCAGAGTGGCTAAGAGCGTGAGGTTCATCATGCCCCGCTTGCCCGTAAACAGCGGCGTGATATGCCATGTAAGGGTTATATCTTCCCCCACATCTTTATACAGCACATACCTTGCTTCCGTGCCGTCCATGGGCCAGTACGCCTTTATGGTGAACCCTGCGGCGGCAAGGTCTACATCACGGGCATCTAAGGGTATACTGATAGTGACGGTATCCGCCAGACTTTCACCCTCGATAACAAGGGACTGTATAGGGGTAGTGAGAAGATACTTTCCGTCAACCGTTATTCTGTGCATTGTTCGTCCTCCGCAAGTTTTTCTAAGGCCAGAATACAGCCTAATTTCGCGTCTAAGTCCGCTTTTGATACAACGGGTATAGAAGTATTAAGTGTGTGTATTATCGCCTGTATAACGGCTTTCTGTTCGTCTGTCATTGTTCTAACCTCTTTATCCTTTCGTCAAGTTGTCTAAGCAGGCTATGCGTAGCCTGTGCGTCAGCCCAGAGAATAGCCGGAACGCGGTCATATTCCACCGATTCAGCCATTACCTCCCGCGTTTCTTTGTCAGTTTGATAATCCACCAGCCACGGAAATTCTGTTTCAAGCTCTTCGGCGATAAAACCGTAAAAATAGCGGCCTTTGTCTAAGCCGCTTTTAGGAGTATATGTGACCGCCCTCACACGGTCTATTCTGTCGCTTACGCTGTCATACTCCCTGATATCGTGTACCTCCTTTTTATATCGTATGGAGGATGAAACCATACCTAAAGAGTACCCGCCACCACCCGAATAGGAAACTAATCGAGCATTGGCACTGCCGCTTGCACTTGGCGGAGATGTCATAAAGAATCTGCTATCAGTCGTTAAGTTACCCTCAGCGTATAGATTACTTTTCACTGACAGGCCGGAATATCCCTCTATATCCACGGCTCCTAAGGTCAGTTTTCCGTATGTATTGCCATACAAGGTGACACCATTACCCGAAAGGTTGTTTCCGCTTATGGTAAATCCGGCAATCGTACCGCCTGTTGCCTTAATGTCGCCGGTGGTCACTTTGCCGCTTATGGTGGCGTTTACGCACGTCATCTTGCCGTTGGTATCTATCTTGAAGTTGTTGTTCGCCGTGACAACGCCGTTAAGGTTTATCTTTGACGCGCTTATTGATACCGCTTCCGAGCTTTGATTTATGGTGGAAATAATATTGTCCTTGGTGACGGTGCTCGACAATCCCTCGGCGGTTATTTCAAGCTGTGTCTGCATACTCTGCGTCCATGTGGTAGGCATACATACGGTGTTATCCACCACCCACGCCGAGCCTGTGTATCGCTTTATTTCATTTGTCGCGGGGTTATACCAGTATTCGCCCGCCTTTGCGCCCGTGGGCGTGGCGGTCTGATTGTATTTAGGGGATATGACCGTCTGCCACGCTGAACCCGTCCATACCTTTATCTTGCCATCGTTATACCACTGATACCCCGTGTTCGCGGTTTTCTGGTCATCGTCCCACCCTAAAGAGGGGTCGGTGTCTGATTCAACAGGGGTCAGGAAAGCTACCCGTGTGACCGTCTGCTTCATGCCCTCAACGGTCATTTCTATTTCATGGGCTGCGCGTCCGGCTATGAGCGTCCGGCGGTTCTCCGCGCTTATGGCGGGGCGTGAGGGGGAGCCGGAGCTTATGTACTGTACCCTTGCCCTGCCCTTAAAGGTCAAGTCCATGCGGTAAATGGGGAAGGTATAAGTCCCATCGTCCGTGACTACCTTTATCATGTCGCCCGCTTCCAAAGACCAATCGCCCTTTGCGTCCAGCTCGACAGGCGTAAACGCCGCAAAGGAGTTCAAGCGGTTATAGATAACCTCTGCATAAGGTCTTATCTGTGCATCGGTATAGCCATACAGCATGGGGCAGTCTATTATCTGATAAGCGTTCGTTCCCGTGCCGACTATTACGCCTATGTCCTTTTCGGAAGCGGCTACCTGTAATTTGTCTATCTTGGCTACCTGATACTCCGATACCACGGCGTTATAATAGTCCGCAGAATTGGCAGTTTTATTAAAGGTAACGTTGGTATCGGTGAACCACGCCAATTCACATACCCCGCTTCGGGATATGCGGGCAAAGGAACACGCCGCCTCGGCTATCCATTGCAGAACCTCCCGGCAGAGAACATCTTGCGTCCTGAACAGCGGCGAATCAAAGGTTTTCCCTGAATTGGGGAAGTCTGCCGTTGAAGCGGGTACGCCGACATGAGCGCAAAGCGATGTGAAAATATTTTTTAGTGTAGTAGGATACGAAAGAGAATTAAGAAAAGTATCTGCGCTCACATCAAATTTTACCATTCTGTCATGGGCGGTGATGCTTATTTTTTTCGGTTTGAGCCTGTCGGGCTTTTCAGAGATAAACACGCCCAGAGGGACGTATTCGTATTCTTCCCCCACGAGTACGCCTATTGAGGCGGTAAACTCCGTGCCGTCAAAGTTAAAAGAGGATAGCCCCCCGTCAAAGTTAAGGAGTTCTATCCCCAGCTCTGCGGAACACGCCGCGCCTATCGTTAGTTCTTCGTCCTCAAATGCCATGCTTGAATAGGTCAAGCCGGAGATAGAGAGGTTTTGTTCCGCTATCTGATTTTCGCCGAATGTCAGCTTTAGCTTTTGGGGCTTGCCTGACATTACGGCGTTACGAAAGCCTGTGCTTACTGTATACATTTTGCCTCCAATAAAAAAGACACCCGGAGGTGTCACGGAGTATTTATCTTAATGAGCCGATAATTCCGAGTAAAAGCAATATGCCGAATGCGATTAGAATTTTGGTCAGGCAACCGCTCTTCTTGGGTTTACCGCCCAGATATACATTAAATCCACCGCCGCCTGTCGGCGTGTTCTTTGTCGTTTCAGTTTCCGCTGGAATGGCATCTGCGCCTTTGGTTATTATCTTCGCGGAACCCTCTGCGTGTCCGTACAGTCCATACCCGCGCTGGAACCAGAGAGAAATTTTCGCGCTATCCCGCCTGTCTTTTATGTTTACCCGCGCTTTAATAGAATTGTTCCTTGTTTTCATGTCGAATATATGTCTGCCTACCGGACAATTTATAAAGCTGCGCTCTCCCATGCCGAGCCGGCACACTTCCTCGCCATCCTCGCTAACCACAATTTGTTCGGCGTATGAGCCTTCCCGTTCCGGGCGTTCTATTATCAGATTGGGTTCGAGTATCGTTGTTTTTACACGTTCCAAGCCCTCTTGTGCCTCCTGATTGTCCATGTCAATATCAAGAGCACGGTCGTAATATTTTTCGGCTTCATCAAGCATTTGCCGTTCTTCGTAGTCTTTCGCTCTTTTGAGAATGTTATTGATTTCGGACGAGCGATTTATGTTTACCGTTCCGCTTACTTTTTGTACTTCGTCGGCAATTATTATCTTAGTTCCGCAATAATTACAGAAACCAAATTCCCTATCCTGATCTAACTCTATATCGGCATTACAGTTTGGGCATTTAAGAGCTATTATTTTCATAACAAAACCCCCTAAAGATATGTAGTTTCATTATCACGCCTTTAGGGGGAAGTGTCAATACTCTATTACCGTCATGCTCAAGGAAATATACGCCTTGTTCTTATCACCTTCGGGGAACCAGATAATTTCTTCCTTCCTGTCGCCCACATAAAACGTGCCGGAGTAGTTACCCGCAAGGGTTTTAGGGTTCGGACAGGTAAAAGAAAAGCTGTCGGAATCGACAGCCTGCAATATCGCCGAGCATAGCTCCCATGTCAGCACGTCCCACGACAATTCAACGGTAAGCTTCTGCGCTACCATTGTTCGGTTGAGTGTGCCGGAAGCGTCTCTTTCAGCCTCCGTGTCAAGGTCGGCGAGCGTCATATTCAGTTTAGAGGGGTCGGGGAGCGTGTAGCTCCCCACCTTCAAGCCTATATCATATCTATACATCACACGTTACCTATGGCAATATTGTTCATGTTGACCGATTGATTGACTATCCTACCCAGCTTCGCAGAGGGGTAAAGGGCGATTTCCACGTCCTTATCCGCTATCTTCCTGAGCAGTGATATGATAGTCTTGGTGTCTTGGTCGTTCAGCCCGCCTATTATGGATTGCAGCTTGTCAAGGGGGGCTATGACTTCGGGATTGCTCTTTGCGTTGGCGTATTCGCCTACCCTTGCGAGGGTATCGCCGTAAGCAAGGCCGCCCTGCGCCAGCAGGGGAATAGTTTTAAGGGTAAATAATTGTTTGTCTACGCCCGCAAATATCGTCTTGCCGCCAATGACAAGGGGATCAATGGTAATGTGCATCTTCTCATTTACCCAGTTGATGAGCTTGTTCATCAGCGATATAGCAGCGTTAATAGCTTTCTTGAACACGTCCTTAAACGCGAGCTCAACTCCGTCCATAGCAGAAGTCCACTTTTCTTTTGTGAACCACGGCTCAACATTCTCACGGAACCATTTCACAATGCCTAAAGTGTTCCACCATTCAACGACGGCCTCCCATTTCTCTCCGATGCCTTCTTTCATGCCTTCACCGGCTTCTGCCCACTTTTCTTTAGTCAACCACGGCTGAACCTTTTCCTCGAACCACTTGGCGATACCAGTATTCCCCCACCACTCCTTGAAGCTGTTCCATTCTTCGCGGAGGTTATCTAAGCTAAGGGTTGCACCCTCGGTGTTAAGGCGAACCTGTTTCTCGTTTTCAGGCTGGAGGTTTTCCCACCATTCCCTTATCTCGTTCCAATCCCCAACCGAATTTTTTTGTTCGATAAAAAAGTTAGCGCGTAAAGTCTTTCTATCATCCTTGACTTGCGCCCAATCTATAAGCTTTTTCGATTGGTCGTCAGCCGGTTCCGCCGAAATTACACTTTCAACATGGATAACCTTTGCACCATACTTATTGGTTTTACCAGTATCGTATGTTTTCTTTTTTGAGCCGCGCATTTGGCTAATCTCAAACGGGGTTCCTGTTATCAGGGTATCAGCGGCGGCAAGCGCAGTCTTAAAGAGTTTCCATGCTTTCTTAGCTATTGATTCCCAATCAATATTTTCAAGCATTTCCCTCAGCTTCGAGCTTACCTCGTCCCAGTTCGTTGTTTCTATAATACCTGTCAGAAAATCAAGAACACTGCCTATCTTCGCCTCTATAACATCAGCGGTCGCGGTTGTATCCCAATCTTCCACAAAGCCATTGATAAAATCGCCTATGCCTTTTCCGAGGTCGCTCCATTTGATACCTTTGAGCCACTTTGCAACAACCTTCATAGCAAGGTTAAACCCGTTGGCGAGGGTATTGCCGAGTTTACGGAAGTTGAAGTTCTCTATAAAGCCGTTTACCGCATCTACGATATTCTGAACGGTTTTCAGTATCTTAGGTCGGAGCTTATCTATCCAACCGTTGAGCTGGCTTACTGCGGTATTTAAGCCTTGTGCAATGACTGTACCTACACCTTTCCAGTCTCCGGCTTTTATGGCGGCTTTAAGCTTATCCATCCACTTGGAAACATCGGTCGGGAGCATACTCTCAACAGATGTTTCCTTGAACATGCCGGAAGTATCCGCGCCTCCGGCGCCGCCGCTGTTTTTCTGCTGCTGGATAAGGTTGATCTGGTCGAATCCCGCAAGAGTGCCTTTCAGATCTTTTGCGGCTTTGTTGGATTTATTAAGGGATTTTGCGTAATCCTGCTGCACATATACCGCCTTTGTAAAGGTGGAATCGCCTCTGAATTTTGCGAACAGTGCGCCCAGCATATTAAACAAACCGGCTACCGCCTGTACTATCTTGTTTATTACCGGGAGAATGGATTGCAGCGCCGGAAGCAGCATGGCTGCTATACTGTTCTTCACATAAGTAAAACCGCTTTGCAGCTGGGACATGGCGGCGTTGGCCTTATTACTGGCCTGCACCATATTATTCATACCCTCGGTGGTTCCCATGATTAAGGCATTGATACTTCGCCATATAATCATACGCGACAGTATCTTTGTCACAGCCTTTCCCATTTTTGAGAAACCAGAAGTGATGTCTTTTACTTTGGTTTTAACCGCGTCTACAGCCTTGCCGAATACTTTCTTTACAACTCCGGCCACTTTCGACACGACGGCTCCGACTTTCGCCTTTATCCCCCCGAAAGCCGTGACGATCTCGCCAAACTTTTCTTTGATTGCCCCGACCTTTTCCCTGAATACGTCGAACTTACTGCCGGCCCCTTCCGTCTCGCCTTGTATTTGCTGCATTTTTTGAATAGCTTCATCAATACTCGGAATCCAGTTTTTATCTTTTTCCCTGAATGCCTGTGTAACACTCTTACCACCATTATCTTCCCAAAGAGCGCGACGCTTGGCATATGCCTCGTTCGCATCAGTACGGGCTTGTGCTTCATCCTCTGCGGCGGCGCGTATCCTTGCCGCCGTTTCCTCGGCGGCATCGGCGGCCAGCTTTGCCCAACGTATTTCATCAGCTCGTGCAGCAGCTTCTTTTTTTGCCGCTTCCTCTGTGACTTTATTGGCTTTTGCAAGCCTCTGTTTCGCAATAGCCATCCTGGCATTGGCTTCCTCTAACTGAGCCGCGTACTTCACCCTTGCGGCTTCGGTTTTAAGCGCTTCCCTTTCCGCTGCGGCTTGTGCGCGTATGGCCTTCGCGTTCTGCATACTGCTTGCCGACTGCTTTACAAATCGGTTAAGTCTGGTTTCCAGCTCGGTCAAGACCTTCTCGGCGGTTGAAGCATCACAACCGACTAAAATTTGTAATTCTTCAACGACCACGGACATATCCTCCGAATTTATTTCTTATTTCGTCTATTCTCCTGTCAAGGCTCCGTTCCGCAGGGGCGAACAGTTCATCGTACTGCGGCAAGTCATGTTTGGACTTGGAGAACATATTACCTATGCTGATTGCTATAAACCTTGATACCAGCACGCTTGAATAGTACATTTCCCTGCACTGGTTTTCCTCGCGGGCTTCGATATAGTCTACAATATCGGCGGGTTCATGCTCCCAAAACTGGTTTGGGAGCATTCCCGCCATGCTTGCACGTTTGAGCAAATCGTAGATTATATCGGTGAAGTCCTTTTCAATGCTTTTCTTAACGTCCTCGAACTGCTCTCTTAGCGAACGACGCTCTTTGCCACGTCCGCCGCCGCCGCCGTTATCGCCTCGGTCATTGCCGCCGACATATCCAGCTTGTTTAAGGGCTCCCTCATATAGTCCTGAATGCTCTGCCCTTTCAGGTCTACACGACCGAAAAAACCCATACCGTAAGCGAAGTTCACCAGTTCGGTATAGATATCCTCCATGTAAGTACCCTGCTCCATGAGCTTATCAAACTCATCGAACACGGCCTGCTTGCTCTTAGGTTTGGGGTTTGCAAACGACATTACCACATCTGCAAAGAAATCCAAATCGCCCTGCTCGTAGGCGGTGAGGAACTTTACTTTGAGATTAGGAGCGCCTATTTTCTGTTTGAGGTCGCAATAAGCCTTGCAGGAGGCTTTAAGTTCAAATTCACCGATATTCATACTACTCTCCTTTATGCGGGGGTGGTCACGGATTCGCCGTTGAACAGGTCAACATAGGAAGTCGTTTCGCCCTGGAATGCGATATATACGGAATCGCCGACAAGGTTGACGGAGAACGCGCCGGTCTGGGCGTTGTTCGCCTGCTGTCCGCCCGCGTACATGGATACGACCTTGCCCTTATAAAGAATGCCAGTGCCGAGCTTGGTAGCATCGGAAGGGATTTCGTACTCTTCGTAAATCCAGATAACATCACCGACCAGAAGCCCCATCTTCGCCATATTGCCGGTCTCGGCGGTGAAGTCAGGAACAAAGGAATACTCGAATACGGGCATTTCCTGCTGACCGGCAAGGTTACGCACGAAGTATTCAGATATAATGTTTACGGAAACCTCGGAGGGCGAACCGCCCTTATCGGGGGTTTGGGTAAGACCGGCTATCTCGGTCTTGTTTGCCATAGTGTAAGCGGTATCATAAAATACGCGCTGGCCTACGGAAGCTTGATACTGTGCCATATATTTCTCCTTTTAAAAAGTTTTGGTTTTTTTGAAATAGACTACGTTGACGTGCCATTTCCCGTTTGCGTCTCGGTACGGCTCTGTCGTGCGGGTCTTTATGTAGTGTTTTTCCAACATTGCGGCGTGGAGTTTGTCAGCCAAATCGAGAACGCCTGTAAATCCCTTGGTGCTTATGTAGGTCTCGCCCCACACACCACATCTTATTGAGGTGGCGGGAAGCGCTTCGCCCTCTAAGGATTTTACCGATGTCTCCTGTGTGATGTTCAATGTCACGATAGGATACCTTTCGGGGGTCTCGTCAGATTCCGGCTGAACCTCAACTTTAAGTTTCTTGTTAAGATACTTCTGAGCGTCCTTATAGATATTCGTCATAGCAGTTTCCTTATCTCGTCCGCCACGGACTGAACAACAAAATCCTTTGCCGCGTCAAAGGCGGGCTTCATATAGGGGTGAGGGTGTGCGCCATAAACCTTGTAGAACAGTCCCTTCTTGCTTAGGACGGTCTCAAAGTTGTACTTGCTCAGGTCTGCCATGCTCTCATGGACATACCACGGGATTTTTGCTGAAGAACCCAACTCGTTATAAATACCCGTACCGTATTCCAGCGTCATAGCCTGCGGTATGGCTGCGGTATGGACTTTGCCCTTCACGGCCCCTGTTTTTTCATCGAAGATGGTAAATTCTATCGAATCCTTCAACTCCCCCGAATCAACGCGAACCATGGAGATAGCTATATCCGCCATTTCCTTACCGCCGCTCTCTGTCCCTTTTCGGATGGCAGACTGAATATCCGGCCTTTCAAACCTCTTTATGACTTTAACTTTGGCGTTAAACATACTTCTTTGCCGTATATGTCGAGAACCCACGGGCGGAATTGACGGATTCCACAATATAGCTCGGCGTTTCCTGCGGGTCGTTCAAGCAGATTCCGTCACCCTCGACTATCTGAACAGGCCCATCGGAGGGGTCTTTGCAGATTTTGATATATTCCTTGATACGTTCGCCGTACATGGCTATATCCTCTGCGCTTCCGGCAGAGTTAGCCACAAGCTTATACCGTCTGACTAAGGCCCACTCCGAAACAACTGTCTGCCCGTTCACCGTCTCCTTAATGGGGGCAAGCACATAAACGTCCTTCTTATCCTTCGCTCTCATATACCGCTCCTAACGGGTTCATTTTGCCTTTTAAGGCCTGTTTAAGGTTCTCGGTAATATCTATATAGTTAGTGGACACTCCCGCCGCAGACTGGGAATTAAAGGCTTCTGCGCCCATCTTCCCTATCGCCTTTACCGCCGCGTCCTCTATATAGGGCTCTAACCACTTCGGAGGCTCCTTATAGCGGGTAATGGCACACGCTACCGCGGTATACCGCTCCAAAAACATCATGATAACGCCGTCCGGCGCACCCGTTTGAAGCTTTACGTTGTTTACCATTACCTCATTCATTTATTCCTCCTTCTTGGGGCGGCCCCGCCGCTTGGGTTCTTCTTCCTTAAATTCTCCGTCGTGTTCGTATCCCAGGGCGATAAGCTTTCTTATCGTCGCTTCGTTGGAAGTCTCAAAAAGGCCATGCACAAACTGTGCTATGGCCTTATCTTCCTTCACATCAAAGGGGATACTCGTTTTGTTCCCCTGATAGAATTTCATGGTTATTCAGTGGTGAGGTTGGTTATCTTGCCGTGGAGCCATTCGGGGCCGTAGTTCAGACCTACCTGTCCGAATATCTCGCCCTTCTTGCCCGCGCCGTTCTTAGCCAGTTCCTCAAAGAAGAAGTTGCCCTTGCCGGGGGTGGGCTGCTCTACAAGATGCACTACATCACGACGGAAAAGAAGTATCTGGTCTTTGGGCATGGCGCGGGAAAGAACTATGCCTACATCGCCGAAGTCGGTGATAAGGCGGGTCACGTTCACACCAGCCTCCATGCGGGAATCCGGCATCTGCATGGAACCCTCATACAGCGCGGAAATAGCCGCCTTCTGGAAGGAATTGCACATCAGTATCATGCCGTTCACATCACCGCCGTTGTCAAAGATGGACTTGACCAGTGACTTTATCATAGCCTTGGTCAGCGCGACAGCGGTAGAACCTGAGCCCTTCGCGTCTATGACGTTGGTGGTCAGCGCGGTAAGAATACCACGGGACTTGTTGATGGTAGCATCGGTGGTAGCGGCGTTATACTCGCCCTGCAATGAAGTGAACTCTATATCGTTGGCGATATTGAGCATCTGGCGGGAAATCTGCCAGTTCCACTCGTCGCCGGGGTTCGCCTGCTGACCGGCTATGTTGATACCGCTCATAGTACCCATGTTAGATTCTTTGGCATAGGAAATCTCGCAAGCCCTCTGGTATATCTGGGTCACGTTGGTATGCTGGGTGCGGGTTATCTTCTTGGTGTCAGGCGCGGTCATTGATGCCTGCTCGGATATTGCAGGCTGGGAGGGAGTGTCAAGGGAATACTCCTGATCTACCGCGAACTGAACGTGATTGGTGTACTGAGGCTCCGCTATAAGGTTTATAAACGGGGTCTGGGTGTTGCTCTTGGTGTAGAGCAGGCCGGAATAGTTAGGTACTGCAAAACTCATTATAGGGGCGTTTGCCATGATATTTTCTCCTTTAAGTTAAGTCTATTTTTTTGGATTGCGCGAGGGTCATAAGCTGCACTTGTTTAAGCATATTGCCCGACTTGACAGCTTCCGCCCACTCCGCTTTGAGTTGAGCGGCTTCATTTGCCTCTGCCCCGGAAGCAGGGGGTGTGCCGCCGCCCAGAAGGTCAGTTTTCGCTTTCTGCTCCGCCGCAATCACCTTGGCAGACAGAAGCTTTACGATGGAGTTCGCAAAGGCCGTAGCCTTATCCGTCTCCGTGAATGTAGGCATTTCGGGGAAATCGTCCTCTTTCAGCCCTGCTCCGGCAAATATCTTGCCTATTTCAAGGCTGCAAATCTTAGTCTTGTATTCGTTCTCCGCGTCCTTGGCGGCCTTTTCCGCTTCGGCCCTGCGCTGCTCGTCCGTCATTTCCTTCTCCTTATAGGATTTAAGGTTCCTCGACAGCTCGGCGGCCTCGGAGGCTTTTTTGTCGAATACATCTTTTTTTACATATCCCGTATAATCAGGTGTAAATTCATAAGAGGAATAAAGCGCAAGCTTTTCCTCGGCGGTCATATCTTCCCGATAGCCTTCCATTTTGGTAATGTCTATTTTCATTTTTTCTCCTTTGGGATTTATGTCTTCTCTGACAAAATGGGATTTATGCCTTCTCTGGCGTAAAATAGCACCGGCAATTAGGATGTTTTGTCGGTATTTTGTCTATTGGATAAATTTTTCCGTTGCGTTCTTCACACTCTTTGCAAACTTTTCCATCGTTCTGTGTGTGCCACTTGATTTTTTTATAACCGTTGTCCTTAAAGGCCCTTATTACGGTCTTATCTTCAACGGTGATGGCGAATTGGTCTGTTTGCCATGTCACATAGTTCAATCCCCGCGTGAAATCCTGCTTTATAGGGGGATAATTGACGGTAGGGGGGTCTTTGCCGGAGTACTCGGCATCTGCGATTATGGATTCAGCCAATCTTGCCCCCTTTCGTTCCAGTTCTTTTGTGAAAACATATTTAACAACAGGGTCGTAATCGTCCAGAATACCTGTTACCCACGCTTCGAGTATCCTATCCGGCCCGTTATGGTCTGCGTATGCTTTCTTGGCTATATCCAAGTACGCTTCTTCGGATAATCTCAGGATTTTTCTGTACAGAAGATTTATTTGGTCGATTACCTTTGTGTTGGAATCAATATAAAAGAGCGTTTCCTTAGTTTTCAGAAACGCCCTCGTTATTGTTTTCTTCAGGCTCTTCGCCCGTTCGTCCCCGTACTCGTACATTCATTGCCTCCGCTATTTCGTTTGCCTCCTGCTTATCCTGTTCAAGCTTCCGCTGATGAGCGGCCTCGGAATCCTCCACGAAAGACACCATATCAAGAATGTCCTTATCTGAAAGTAGCCCGGAGCCCTTGACTTGGGTCATAAATTGCGCCTCGTCCGTCATAGAGGAAGGAATATTCCTTGCGAACGCCACATCTAACACTTCCCAATTATAGTGGTTGGCGGTTCCCTCGTTCATCAGCGCAGTTATCTTCTGCGCCCTGCCCTCCAGCAGACCTTTTTCAAAGTTACGCTCATACGCTATTATTGTGTTATCCATGCCGTAGTTCTGATACCTGACGGCCTGAATATTCTGGTAGACTTCGGCTATTTCCGTGGGGTTAGTCTGGCCTAAAGAGGCGTATATATCGCCAGTCAGAATGTCGAAGTACCCTTGGATGGATTGTATGTCAACATTCTTTATCAGCCATTCAACCTTATTATCCTCGCCCAGATATAAGGTTTTGAATTTGGACAGCCTTTCGTGGAGTTCTTCTTCGTCCTCATCGGTTTCGGGCTGCATGTAGCCAATCATAAGAAGAATGGCCTCATCGTTATATTTAAACGTGTTGGAAACGTTGTTCAGAATGGCGTTTCTCGCGTGAACCAATGGAAGAACCTTTTCAAAATACCCCTCCCTGTTTGGCATGGGGTATTCTACAATGGGTATGCCGCAGGTCTTAAGCAGCGCCATTTCGGAAGCTGTGGCGGGTTCTTCCCGAACGTTGCCGTCAAATATATACTTTATCCAGCGGCCATCCGTAATCAGTTCATAGGTTTCATACTTCCGATTGTCCACGAGCGAAAAATATTCTTCTCGAATGATAAAAGCCGTGGGATTGCGGTCTATGGTCTGGTCGTGGAACAGCATTGCTTTTCTGGGATCCACGGGCTTGAACTTTGGAGCGATCAGGCCGTCCCTTTTAGAAGCGTATATCCGTTCGTATGCCGTGCCGCATATCAGTGCGGAAGTGGCAAGCCGCATATTCTCTTTGTCCTCGTGGTTCCGGCGCATTATCGCACGATAGCGGTTCAAATATGCGTCGTCCCTCGGATTCTTATCGGGCAAGTCCTCAAACTGCATCTTAGGCCGCCCGGCAACATCGGAAGTCTTTTTGACTACCGTATTCGTCTGAACATAATATTTGCACGGTGAGCCTATGAAGTACCCGGCGGCTATGTCTACCGCGTATTTAGGGATAGGGGAATATATGCCATTCAGATCAACGCAGTCGTATTCCTTATACATATCGCACCTTTTCAGAATGGAATCCTCCAGCGCACAGCCGAATACAGTTCTTATGTTATCCCCGTTTATCCTGCGGGCTTCTTCCCGCGTTAAAATCATTTCTGTCACAGTATCCTACCTCCGCCGATAAGCTTAGTACCGGCAAATATATCATATCCCAGGGCATACGAAAGCGCGTCTATGCCGTGGTTGTCTGCGTCCTCCGGTATGTCTAACTTCTGTCCGGCGGAATCCGTTTTCCACCGATAAACCTTAAATTCTCCTATCAGGTTCACACATTTCTGGTCGATTATTATTTCATAGTCGTGCAACCAGTCTATTCTTCGGGTGATAGCGGACTTCGCCCCCTTGGCTTTGCCCTTCTTGCATTTGTCCGCATGGATACCCATCTCTTTAAGCTCTTTGATACGGTCAGGCTCCGCCGCGTCACAGTACACTACATGGCCTAACGCCTTATTGTAGATCAGCTCCCCGTATTGGCGGGTAGTGACCTCGTTCACGAATAATTCATCAAACACATATATCTTGTGGTTATGCTTATCCAGCGAACACTTAACGAAAGCGCAGGGGTGATTATATCCGAAGTCGCTGCCGACACGGATATTTCTGAATTCCCTGCCGGACAGGTCTGCAATATTCCAGTGCTTTCCGCGCTCGAACACGGTAGAACCTAATCTGCCAAAATTCCCTAACGTATCTACCCATAATCTTTGCCCTGTGGATTGCTCCCTTTTCTGAATATCTTCCTCGGTAAGAAAACGGTTGTCGGCATAGGTCGTTTTCAAAATAAAAACATCTGAACCTTCAACTACACCTCTTGCGGTCTTGTCTTTCAGGGTCAGAGCTTTCAGTTCGTCTATCGACTTCACATCGGGGTGATGCCACAAGGGTTCAAAAAAGACCTTATAAAGCCAGTGCGTTTCAGGGAAGGGGTTGAACGCCATTATTATCCTCTTGTTCGGCTGCGGTTGCCCTCTCAGCTTCGCGTCCTTATCAATACCTCTCAAACAGTTGTCCAGCACCTCAAACGCCTCATAAGAAGGACATTCGTCACCTTCCTCCATGAATATGTCGGTCAGTATACCCTTCTTTGGCTTCAATGACTTCAATCTCCGCGTTTCCTCTAACGCACCGAAGATTATCTGACGGCCGTTATACAAACAGGTAATGGTCATGGTGGACTTGTCAACGGAAAACTCGTCTGTAAGCCCCCATTCGTCTATTACAGAGATTATTTCATTGAAGCAAGATGTTCTTAAGTCTACCTTGTAATAACGGCACACAAGCCAATTATGGCCGTTATAGGTATCGGCTACTATCTCCCTTACAATGTGGTTCGATTTGCCGGAGCCGCGTCCGCCGAAAATGAGCTGCACTCTCGCTTTCTCATCGAGGGTGCAGGCGTACACATCATTGAAATCGTCCTTGAGGATAAGGCGCGGTTCACCGTTACGCAGTTTGAAGTAGTAGACCACATCGTTAGGGTCAACGTTATACTTGGCACAAATTGTGTAAATGTCCATTTTGTGGGGGAGAAAAAATGTGCGGGGAGCTATATGTTTGGCGCGTTCCCCCTACAAAAACCACCCCCCATGGCACCCCCCCTCCGATTATGCAGCATATACATACATTTTTGCGGTGTATAAACGGGGTTATTCAACAGCACTTTTGTATATATATACACAGTATGCAGGTACTAACCCCGTATTATTCAACACTTTATACATTTTGTTTTATAACTATTCGTTAAACTACACTTTAACGAATACTTGAGCCGGATATATGCAGACTATGCAGACGCTATACATCGTCGCCAGACCGCCCGAAACCGCCCCTAATCACTCTATCAGCGTCGGCCTGGGCGACCTCTACCCGCACCCCGTCAACGTCCCCACAGCGGCTTAAAATAGCCAGAGCGGCGGCCGTAGAATCCCGTGCATAGGGGGCATTTAGGTTTTTTTGTAGCACAAGTTGCGCCCTTGCCCTCATGCGCTGATAGAACTTATCATCCTGCGCGTTGCGCAGCGCGGTTTGCCTGTCCAGTTCCTCCGCAAACAAGGGGAACTCGTTGAACCACCGTGTTATATTGGATTTGTGCACCCCTACCTTTTGGGCTAACTCTGATTTGGTGTCTATATAATGGGTGCTGCCGTCCTCCTGCTCCTCTCCCCATACCCATAACCGGATTGCCTTTTTTTGCTCCTCGGTGAGCTCTGGCCTCTGTCGTGGCTGGCCTCTATACTGATCTTTGCTGCTTGCCATACGTCACACCTCCTTAATCCGCAACGGTAATTTATTTATTGCGATAGTTTATCCCCCTTTATGGGGGGACTTTGACAATCTTTTCAATTTTTCTTTTTTTGTTTTTTCTCCGCCCCTTCGGGGGTCGGTCTAATACTCCATGTTGATATTATAATAGGTATTTACCCCCCACTAACCCCCGCATCAAAAGTTTTTGCCTTATTATTTTAGTTTATTTATCTTTTCGGTTGACAAATAAACCTTTGCGATGTACAATACAAACATAACAAGAGAGGAGATAAAAGCAATGACTAAAGCATTTGAAAACCGTGTCAAGAAGGAATTGACAGTAGACACCAAAACCTATCGTTATGAGTATGAGTGCATCATCAATCAAGGCATAGCCGTGATCAAGCGCTTGCCCATCAGAGATTTAAATACTACCGCCGCGATAGACGGTTGGGAGACGGTCAAGATATACAAATAACGCAGAGTGACGCCCGCAAGGGCGGTAATGCGGCAGGCCGGTCACAAGCCCGGCGGCAAAAAGGAGGATATGAAAATGGTACATTTTGACACGTATGACGAGGCGATGGAAAATTGCCGTGGTGATGAGGTTGTAGTTGAGGTTGACGGCGGCTGGGCCGTTATGTCCGTAACTGATTATCGCGTCTGGGTCATGCAGGATTAACGGAGGTGAGCACATGACAGACAACACGGTTAAGGCCCTGGGCCGGGCGTATGGTATAATGGCGGCGCAGCTCCCCGACATCATCGGGGCGCACTGCCGGGTGCAGACAGCTAATATGTGGCCCATCCGTGGGCTGGGTGAGGGCTTGCGGTATATGATTATTAACCGCAAGCTCACCCCGGAGGTCGATAGAGCCATACGGGACGCGCTGCAAGGCGCGGAGGATATAACCGAGGACGAGCACGCGCTGCCGCTCAACCGGCAAGGCATGTGGGAGCTTGCATATATGCAGGGCCGGTGCGCTCCCGTGCTCAGCGACGGCGAGTATTTGCGGGATCAGCTTAAGGCCCGTGACCTGACGCTGGAGCAGGCCGCCGAGGCCTGCGAGGTGAGCAAGGCCGCCGTGCATTCGTGGTGTGCCGGGGTCAAGCCGATACCGCAAGCGCGGCGGGAACTGCTCGCGGCAAAGTTTGGGATAATGATATAAGAGGGCTATATCAGCCCTCTTTTTCCATGTCCTCATAGATCAGATCGGTTATATAGGCGTTGACGCTTTTTCCTAATTTTTCCGCTCTTTGTTTTATTTTTTCTTTTTCGCCCGCTTTTACGGCAATAAAAAGCCGCTCATACATTTTTGCGTTGTATTTGTTTTTTGCTCGTGTTGCTGATGTTCCCATGTTGTCACCTCCTGCCGCTCATATTCTAACATTTTGTTCATACTGTCGCAAGTATATTTATCTTATTTATTAAGGCTTTTCCCTTAATATTTCAGTTGATTATATACTTGCGCACGTATATAATAGAGACATCGAAAGGGGAACCACCCCGAACAATGGAGGTTAAAAATGGCAAGCTACAGAATCGAGAAGAATGCACAATATAACAGCAACGAAATTTATTTTGACAGCAAACCCGCCGCCGAGGTTTTAACCGCTCTGCGCGGTCTGAAAATGCGCTGGAACCCGAAGAAGGGTTGCTGGTACGGGTTCACCGATCAGAATGACATATTAGCGGCTATCGGTGAGCATGATAACGAGCTGGGCGGCACGATCTCCGAGAGCTATTTAGGGGCTACCCGCTGGGACGGCAACAAGTCCGGTAAATACCTGCACGGCGCGGAACTGTCAAAGGCGATTCGCGAGGAGCTGAAGCGGCAGGGCGTTAAGGGCGTTTCCGTCAGCTGCAAAACATTCACCGGCGGGCAGGAAATCACGGTTAAGGTTAAGGCCGCCGCCGAGGACTTCATCAGCCGCGAGAAATACATCAATGATTACGACGCTGGAAAATATGGCCTTCGCGCCGCCTGGTTCGTCACCGAGGACGGAGAGAGCATACACCACACCGCCCTATTCAGCGATAAATACAGTAATGAGGAGCAGCATCGCATAATCAGGAGCCACGCCGCCCGCGAGTATGATTCCGCCGTTTCCGGTAGAACTGACATTAACCATTACAGGATTGATGACAATAAAATCTATACTGAGGCGTTCCGCGCAAAGCTGCACCGGATAAATGCGGTGTTGGACACATTTCATTATGACGACAGTAACAGCATGGTTGATTATTTCGACACTAATTTTTACCGTAATATAACGGTTGTGGCGGCATAAAGTCGCCCCCCGCCGTATGATTTTAAGGAGGTACAAAATACGTTATCAGGTTATTACATGGACAAAGGGCGAGGGGCACGACGAGCGGCGGGAGTTTAGCACCCTCGCCCAGGCTCGCGCTGCCGCCCGTATCTACCGCCGAGAGTGCGACGGCGTGGGGATATATGATTTCCGGCTTGGGGTCGTTCGGGAGACCTTAGGACGGTTCCCCGATGTATGATTGCATGATTTTCACGTTCTGCATGATTCTGTCATCCGGGCCGTACATCAACGCATGATTCGCCGCTTCCAGGGCTTCTCTGAGGCGGCCTGTGTTATAATAGGCTATGGACAGCATATCAAACGGCAGCGGCCCCCACGGGTCAGGCTCGCAAATGTATGATAACGGCCTTTCCCGTATGTTTACGCATGATTCGCCGTAATAGATGCATGATTTCCAGTTTTTAGCATGATACATGATTTTCATCATTTCAAACCATGCTTCACGGTATTCGGGAGCCTCGATTATAGCCCTCTGGAGCCACGCCTCGGCCTCTAATTGTTTTCCCTGTATGATTTTGCACCGGGCAATGAAACGCATACTGGCGGCCCGCTCAGGCGGCCACACGGCGCTTCTAAGGGCAAGATGTTTTTCCAGCGTTTCAATGGCCTTACTGTATTCCCGATGGAACATATATTCGCGGCCTAAGTAATGCATGTTTCGGTCGTTCTCCGGTTCTTCCTTGACCGCCAGCTCCAGAAGCGGCAGATAATTACTCCGGCTTTTCGTCTGATCAGGCCAATGGTCAACCCTCAACGGCAAATCGCAGTATGATTCTTCGCCGTATGATTTCAGCACTTCGTGAACGGGATTCTTCCAGTAGTATGATTTTGTATGAATTTTATCGGCGTTGAATGATACTCCGTCCCTGCCGTATGATTCATGGCTCCAAACATATAAATACCTTCCCCGCGTCCCGTGAAAGTTTTTCCGTATGATTTCCGCCCAGCCGGGCTGTATGATTTCGTCCAGATCGAGGCATACCAACACGTCCGCACCTTGCGGTATGATTTTCAATGATTCATTTCGCGCTACATCAAATCTCCACGGCTGTATGATTTTGGTTTTTACGATGCAGTTGTATGATTTCAGCTTATCAACGGTTTTGTCTGCGCTCCCCGTATCGAGAACGCAGACATAATCAGCCTCTTTTGCCGTCTCATACCACCTGTCAACGAATTTTTCTTCGTCTTTAGCTATGGCATATACAGCTATTTTCATTTTCTCCCCTCAAAAAACAGTTGATGAAATAAATCTGCCCTTTCCCCGTTACTTTCGGGGTGCGTGTTATCTTGGTGCTTCCGTCAGGGTTGGCTATAACCGTTTCCTTTATCTCAAAATATCCGGCTTCCATAGCCTTTTGGGTGGGCATATTCCAGTTTTCGCCCTTCTTGCATAACCAGCCGTTATCCCTCAACCACGTGAACATTCTGTTAGCCCCTATAGGCTTCCCGTTCTGGCGTATCATCTTTGCAAGCTGTCCCACTAAGCAGCTATCGTGTGAGGCTTGCACGGCCTCCGCAAACAGCACTTTGGGGGCGTTGTGTTCTACTGTCGCTTCAAGCTCCTTCCGCCGCTCCTGCTCTTGTTTAAGGGCTGAAAACACCTTTATGGCGTTGGCGGGGTCGGCTATCATCTGTTCTATCGTAGTCGGTGTGGCGTACATACCATGTTTACGGATAGAGGGGAGGACTTCGTGAATTATCCACCGCTTGAATGCTCTGGCTTCCGGTTTAGTAGAACAAAGCACAAGATGATAGAGACCGGATTCATTCACGCCGTTCACTTCTTGTGTTTTTGTGGGGCTTTGGGGGTGGGTTACTTTTAGTAACCCCCTTTCATCCTCATCCAGCCTGTCCATTGCACGGCTCACCTGCTCTAATTCAAGAGCTTTGCATACATCAGACGCCACAAACCACGGTTCGCCATCCTTAATAGTAGTCCTTATCTCTCCAAACTGATTATTGTTGAATATCTGTAATTCGTTCATTGTAACTCCTTTCAGTTGAATCTTTGTTTTGTTACCGCCACGGGGAACTCCTCAATTTCACTCGCCCATAGTGCCGTCCCCTTGCCGTTGCACCGCTCCCAGCAGAGAGGGAATCCGCCGATGCCGTCAAACAGGCTGCCGAGCGTGGCGGGCCGCTCATATTGCGCTGATATCCTCCGCAGCAGCCAAAACCAGAACGGTAACGCTATTGAGTTGCCCAGGGCTTTATAGCGTGGGCTTTTGTGCCTTTTCGGTTTCGAGCCGCTCAGTAGCCTTTTGATAATATCCTTTGTGCGTTTCAAATCCCCAATATTCAAGCCCTGCACGGTAACAGGCTATAAGGCTGGACGCGCTGCCTACATGGGTATCGAGTATACAGTCCATGTTGTAAAAGCCTGAATCAAGCATAATTCAGCTCCGTCAATCTGTAGCTGCCATCATTATCCGGTGTGTCGTCAATCTGTACCGATTGAGGGAGTATAAAAGCGGGAACAACGCCATACGTGTTGGACGGGTAGTCGTCGTAGGACGAGCCATCCGTGATGACGCGCCAGACGTAGGAGGAACCGTAGCGAGACGCCAACCACCAGTTGGCCGCAGAGCCATTGTAGGTTTTAACGCGGCTTTTATAGGTGTTAAATATAGGCCATGTCAGCCCCTCGTTCTCGATGAATGGATAATTCAGCCCGGCCATTGAGCCGGTCAGAGCGAATACGAAACGGCTGATTTTCTCCCTTTTACCGCCTTTTACCGCTAAATCGAGTGTGACGGGGATTATGGCAGAGCAAAGCTCGGCGGGGAAACTGCCGTAGATTTCGTTCATGCGCTCATCGAGCACAGAATCGACGTATTCGGTGGTTTTGCCGAACTCGCACATACTGTGAATGTTTTTGCGGATAAGCCCTGCGGTGCCCACGTCAAAATTATTGAGGCAACCAAGGGTGTAGTCAGCCAGCTCGTAGGTTCCATCCTCGCGGCGCTCGGGGATTTTGATATTGCTTCCGAATGGTAAATCGCTTATTCTCATTGTTTCCTCCTATTCCGGTATGTCTATGTATTTCATCATTCTGTCTATCGCACGTTCTTCAAGGTGTTCTATTGCCTTGGGGGATTTATCCATTTTTACACCTACCCTGGTATTAGACGGCATATCCCGCGAATAGAAATGTTCGTAAAAGTTATATTTCAACTCAATTACCCTTCTCTGGTTCGCGGGGAACTCATCTAATGCGGCATCCATGAACGCTACGAATGACATATCATCGTTTATTCTTTCCAGCATTTCAGCCATTTGCAGATTATACCGCTCCTTTGCCGCCATGAGCTTTATAGCACTCCGGACGGTCGGGTCGGTAATGTCGCTGCCGTGCGGCATACCCGATAAAACCTGTGGGCGAATATCCGCTACCGCTTCCATTCTCTCTTTGATACTGGCTATTTTTTTATCTATTTCTTTCGCGTTTCTCTTGGCTTTCCCCCAACGAACAAGCAACCGCCTGATGTATGCCCGTTGTTCGCGTTTCGTCATTGGTCCCTCCTTAACAATTCATCTGCCGTTATGTTAAAATAATCTGCCAACCATATGATTCTGCTCGCGGTCGGCTCCATGCCGTCCATCTCATAGTGATAAATGGTCGCCGCGCTTATGCCGGTTTCGCGCTCCATCGCAGCCCGCGACTTGCCCTTCTTTTCTCGGTACATTCGTATCCTCTGCCCTATCGTCATGTTTCCTCCATACGCCGCAATGGCAGTTAGTTTCCTGACCTTCTCTGAACTCCTTGCAGATACATCTGCTTTCCTCATCCTTGATTATCGCGCAGGGGCAGTATCCGCCCCCGCGCCGTATACACTCCCATATATCAGGCCGCAGTAATTCATAGCTCATTCCGCACCCTCCCATATCAGCGGTTTTCCCTCTGCGTCTACCATTACGCAAACGCCGCCTTGGTTTGTGCTCAGGTATTGTATCCCCGTGAGGTTATCGACATATATTCCATACGTCGCACCCACATCCAGTATCCACAGTCTACGATTGCCAGCCTCAGCCTTTCCGCACCCGCACAGGGCGAGGGTCAGCAGGGTTAATATTGCTATTGCTATTGCTCGTTTCATTTTTCCTCCTTCGGCGGTCTGTCCTTTACGTTAATCCATTGCCGTTCCTTGCGCTCTTGCAGGGCAGAAATGGCAATACTGCAAGCAGCAATTATGTGCGGTGTGTCGCTGGAATCCTTAATATGTACTAAGGTTCTTATAGCCATTTCAATCGCTTCTTTATCAGTCATTTGCTTTCCTCCTTCGGCGTTTCTGGCAATGGCATCCACGCAATAACAGGATTACCTTTAAACCATAGTCCTTCAAACTTTTCTATGGGATATACAAGCCCCAGTATGTCGATGTCACTGCTGCCGGCATCGTAGTAATACCACCATTCCGGCAATAATTGTCTCATGCGTATCTCGCCGCGAAAAATCTGTCCATCTTGCAGCAGGATAATCACCGGTTCCTTTTCTTCTGGTGGTCTGTCCCTTACTTTAATCCAGTTCATTAGTTTCCTCCTTATCCATTTTCGCCCCGCAGTTAGGGCAGTAATTTTCTGCTATGGCTGTTCTCCTTCTGCACTCTGAACATCTGTATGTTTTTCTAAAAACAGGAATATCACCTCTATGTGTAGGTTTCCAAAACGAGCTATCAATGCCTATCCACCGTCCATGCACCACAGGCGCAACATCAGAGGGCTGGAAGCACTCTACCTCATCGAGCATATCGTCAACCCAACAGGCACGACACCGGCATCCGTTGTAGTCTTTTCCCTCCGCCTTGCACGGTTTGCAATAACGCTCCTCAGCACTTTTCTCAAACGCTTCTCGTTCTATGTATTCAGCCATTTTTCCTTGCCTCCAACGCCTTTTCGGCTTCTTCGCGGGTACAGTAGTAACCTCGTTGTAACTTCCCGTCATCAGTAAGTAAATACAGACGGAATGTAGTTTGTTCAATAAACAAATTTCGATATTCGCACCCTTTACACATCCTTTTTGTTCCACAATCCCCAGGGAATGTGCAATCATCAATAACTCGATATATTCTGTCCCCGACCCTACACGGCAGCACCACCAGCCGTCCGTCTTGCTCTGCCCGGAGTAATTCACGAATATGCTCCGTAAGCTCCCCATGCACTACAGGTGCAACGTCGGCGGCAGGTGCAGTTGCCATCAAGTCCCTTGCTCTGCCCGGTGGGCCAACATGCTCCGCATCATATCGGGCAATCAACGCCTTACGCTCTATGTACTCTTTAGCCATTGTCAGTACCTCCTGTTCCATGCTGCTATCGCATGTTCTTCTGTACCCCAAAACTGATACCCGCTTGTGTGGCAGCGTTTGCACTCCACGCCATAACAATCAACCTTCCATGCTTTTAATATCTCGGAAAAAAACTTATGCGGCACAATCTCTGCTTCACCCCCACAGAACGGACACGGTTTAAGCTTATTCTGCATGGTGTTCCTCCTTTGGCATTTGCCTGATATCGCAGTCAATTGGGCATTTGTCACAGCTCGAAAAACCCATTTTCTTTGCAAAATCGCACCCATGTTTTGCCTCCGCTGGCTCGCCAAGCGGCTCCGGCAGGGAACTGGCCGGACACATTGCACATGGCTTCCCGTCCCCGCTTGATGGTGGATTATATGCGCATAAATCACATGGCGTTTTCGGCACATTATGCCTCATTTTGTCCGAATAGCACAGCGAACAAGCCTTGCAACGCTCAATCGGTTCATCATCGTCTGTGCCATAAATTTGATATGCACATTCACCATCACCACTACCCGGTTGATAGCATGGTGGCATAAATTCTTCCTTTTGCCCACGGAGAACAGCGATTGTAAATTTAGCGATTTCTCGTTGTTCTTCTAAGGTTTTTCTATAATCCCCACCGCTGCAATACAAAAGCAAAAGATCGTCAATTTTCGCATTGAACAGTTCCCAATATTCAATAGCTTCTTCACGTGTCATTCCTCGTTACCGCCTTTCAACATCAGTTCTGCCAAGTCACAAGCCGCCAGATATGTCTTCTCGTGAATTGTTCCGGCGTGTACTTTTTTAACCCGCTCCTTAAATGCCGCCATATCCGAAAACCAACACCCGGCGCGGACAAACATATTGCCGTTATCGTCTATGTAAAATAGGCTTTTCGGTTTTCGCTGCCTATCCTATCCACGGCGACATAGCGGCCATTTTTCACTGCGCCGTTTTCGTAACTGCACCCCTTGCTAAAGCTGCACCCTTCACCAAAGCTGCACCCCTCGCCAAAGCTGCACTGCTCACCAAAGATGCACCACTCACCAAAGCTGCACCCTTCGCCAAAGCTGCACCCTTCGCCAAAGCCGCACCCCTTGCCAAAGTAGCAATACGCACCAAAGCTGCACCCTTCGCCAAAGCCGCACCCCTCGCCAAAGATGCACCATGCGTCAAAGCGGCACCCCTCGTCAAAGCCTTTTATTGCGGTATAATCCCCAACAGGGCATATCTTGTGGCCATACTCATCTACTTCAAAGTTGTCAAAATCCGCTTGCGTGTACTTTTTCATTGCTCTTTCCTTCCCCTTATTCTTCCCTCCAACAGTTCACTATCAGCTTGCTTACTCCCTGTATGGGTAAATCCTTTAATATCTGCCGCAGTCGGCAATTATGTTTCGCGCCGTCACAGGTAAAGCACTCGGTTTTGGTGGCGGCGTCGGCGAGGTCGGCTAAATCGTCATAGCTCATCACCCAATAATTTTTACTCCGTCCAGCAGGGCTTTTAATGCCTATCTGTATGTCGGTCAAATCTAACTGCTTTTTCAGCGTGATAAGCTGCTCAACAGGTATCGTGTCTATCAGCGCAGTATTGATTTCCTCAATATTGCTCTGCGCCAATCGGAAGCTCCTCCAGCCGTTGGGGATACGGTCTACCAGCCGATGATACTTTTCTTCGTACACCTTTAAGATATTTTCAACGGCGTACAGAGAAGCAAACAATTCTTTTCCTTCTGCGTTTATCCTTGTTCTTTCCATATCCGCCCCTCTACTCTGCCTAATTTATAGGCTTTCCAGTCGTCCCAATCCCCGAATATTGTCTGCATCTGCCACAGCATAATTTCCACGTCCGCGCACTCTTCGAGGATTTTCTTTCTGCTACCTTGGCCGTTCACCCACTTACTAAGTTCAACGGCAAGCTCGTTCAGCTCCTCAACGGCTTTAATGGCTTGATGCTTTGCACCGTAATGGTCTACTATTTCGCTGTACTTCATCGTTGCTCCTGAATAATTCGTCCGCTTCGTGAATAAGTAACTGCTTACCATCAACCTTTGCCCTTAAAAGTGCGCCCTGCATCGTCATTCGGGTGTAGTATTTCTTCGCCGCTTTGAGAGTGGTAAAGGTCTTTTGATAATTCTCTTTTCCATCGTGGATTTCGTAAAACTCATACGCTTGCAGTTTCATAAATCCCCCTCTTGATTCTTTTTCGTACCGTAAACTCTGATATTCCGGCCTTCTCAGCCATTTCCCTTACCGTCAACTTTTCTTCGCCTTGCTGTACATAAACCCTACAACCTGTCTCGTCCTTTTTTCCATCCGCCAGGTATAACGGGCATTCTCTGACGTGGTAGCTTCCCCCATCCCAGCCGGTAATACCATGACAGTTTATCGTTGTCGGTCTTGCGTTCCAGCCTTTAACGGGCATCCCGTTTTGGCGGCTCCAACTGCACCCTAAACCGGGTTTATTTGTCGCTCTCCGGCACGTCCAACATAGCGTTTGCTTCATACAACCTCAAAAAATCCTCCGCTTGCATAGTTACTAACCACTTTTCGCGGCTCCTTCGGTGGAACACCGCCGGTATAAGCTCCGGCTTCGCGTCGCGCCTCGCCTGCGCCATCCATTCATGGATTTTTGTCGTCTCGCAGCGTTTGCACTCAACGTGAATCCCCGGTAAACCTATCACGTCCGATGCGTCCCCCGTTTGTCCGCAGTATTGGGAAGTGCGCCGGGCATTGAACCCGTATTCACGGAACAGGGCGGCAAGCTCCCGTTCTCCGGCTTTGCCTTTTTCTCTCTGCGCCTTACTCATCCCAGTGTATATCCCAGCCGTTACCGTTGTCGGTGAAGGTCAACACGGTAACGCCATTAACACTTACAACGGCTTTTCCGTCCTTCATGTTGTCCATCACGCTCTGGAATATGGTTTGCGTTATCCACTTTGCGAGTTCTTCTGTCATAGTTCCTCCCATTCCACAATTTCATCCTCGTACAGAAAATACTTTCCGTACCATTTCACGCTTAGTTCCCCGGTTCGCCCGTTTCGGTTCTTCGCCACGATGATGCTCGCGTTCTCGCTTTGCGGATCGGGTCGGTGAAGGAATAATACCTCGTCCGCGTCCTGCTCTATGGCTCCCGATTCCCGCAAGTCCGATAGTCTCGGCTTTCCATCGTTCCGGCCTTCTATCGCCCTGTTAAGCTGGCACAGAAGAACGACAGGGGCATTCAGTTCCTTCGCCAAAAGCTTTATTTTTCGGCTTATGTCGGATACCTCATTTTCCCGTGTGCGGTTCCTCAGGCTGGATTGTATTAGCCCTAAATAGTCAATCGCTATGAGGTCTAATTCCCGCTCCTGCTGCTTTATGGCGTAGCATTGCGCCCTTATCGCCTCCACGGTATAGGCGTTATCCGACAGATACAGCCTTGTCGCGCTCAGCTTGCTTACGGCGTTCTGTATCCTGTCAACCGCTTCCTGATCGCCGCTGAACATTTCATCACGGCTGCACTTCGCATAGCTGATGATCGCCCTTTGAAGCACGTCCTCCCTCGGCATTTCCAGCGAAAACACCGCTACCGTCTTGTCGAACAACGCCATATTCACGGCTATATTCATGGCAAGTGAGGTCTTGCCTACTGACGGTCTGGCTCCAATGATGGTTAAATGCCCTCTTTTCAACCCGCCTAATGTCTGGTCGAGAACCTGAAACCCCGTTGTAAGCCCCTCAGCGCCGTTTATAAGCCCATATAGGGCCGCGTCAAAGTCTTTCCCTACCCTGCTTACTTTACGCCCTCCACGCGCCCGTACAGCGTCTATAACGCCCTGCATACGGTCAAGGTATCCCTCATCCTTTCCCGATTTCATGTCCTTGACCACTTCCCGCAGTCCCGAAATGGCGTGTCGCTTCCTGGATTCCTCCAGCACCACCTTGATGTGATAATCGACATTTGCCGCTGATACAGTGCCGGTGACTAACTCGGTGATGTACTGTATCCCACCGGCCCTGCCGCCCAGCTTGTCAGCTACCGTTACGGGGTCTACCGGCTCGTTTGCGTTGAAAAGGGCAAAGACAGCGGAAAATATCTCTTGGTGTTCCGGCCTCTCAAAATCGTCTGGTTTTAGTTCCCCGCATATTCTCTCCAAAGCCTCACGACTGAGAAGCGCAGAACCTAAAACAGCTTTTTCGGCAAGCACAGTTTTTCGTAGACCGGATTATCCCATGTCGAGACGCGGGGTATCTCGCTTCTGCTGCGTTCCCATGTCCTGACAGCAGCTTTCCAGTCCTTCATCTTGTTTTTCCCCACCATCCAACCTTTAGAGGCGTAGAAGTCATAAAACTTCTCCGGGTCAACGCTGTTCCTGCGTTCCTTGCAGTATTCCCTCACGGCTTCAAGTGTGGGTGGTATCCCCTTGGGGGGGATTATAGAGGGGGATATATTATCTTTATCTTTATCTTTATCTTTATCTATTGTATGTACCCTATTTGGGTTCGGTTTGGGTATCAACTTAGGTTCGGTTTGGGTATCAACTTGGGTATCAATTTGATTCCTTTTTTTGATACCTAAATCAATACCATTGTCATATAGCTGGACGATTTCATACTTTCCGGTAGCCCCCCTGTCTCCTGCTTTGTACTTAATCAAGCCCTGCTGTATCAGTATGTTGCGATACCTCGTTAAACCATTCTTATCAAGTCCCGCCATCGCTTGAAGCGTTGAATTAGGCGCGTTAAACTCCCGCTTCCAGCCTGCCGTATTTGCACAATCTAAAATTGCAAAGTACAAATATCCGGCTCTGGAAGGTAGGGCGTTTAGTTTTACCCAATTCCAATAGGCGTTTATCTGACTGATGTATTGCATCATTAACCTCGTATGTATTCGTTCAGTACGTCCCTTAACCTTCTCATGTCATCCGGCGCGAAAGAAATTGATTTTTTAATCCGATTCTCCCGTTTGTCCCATAGCCCTAACACATAAAAGGGTTTGTAGGTGTCCGGATATGCCATAAGGTAGAGTTCTATCGACCAGCCCTCGCCCTCGCCTATCGTGGCAAGGCGGCTTTCTGTTACGTACTCCATGACTAAAAGGGTAAAGGCTCATCGTCTATTTCGGTAAACCCTGCCGGAGTGTCTGTTTTCTCTCTCGGCGTGAGAAATTCAACGTTTTCCGCTGTGATTTCGGTTATGTACCGCTTGTTCCCATCCTTATCCTCATAGCTCCTGTTCTGTATCTCACCTTCTATGAGGACTTTGCGGCCCTTTGAGAGGTACTTCCCGCACAGCTCGCCCAACTGCCGCCACACTACTATATTGAGATAGTCAACAGGGGGTTTACCGTCAGTGCCCTTATATCTGCGCTGCACCGCTACCGTAAAGGTGCATACGCTTGTTCCGCTTGTGGTCGTCCTTAGTTCTGGGTCTTTCGTCAGGTTTCCGGTCAAAATTGCTTTATTCATTTTTCCACTTCCTATATGTCAGTTTTTCTTCGTTCCAATCGGGATACTTTGCCATGAGATACGCTCTCAGCTTTTTTCTAAGCTCCGGCCTCCTTTCCGAATTATCATAGTCCCTATGGCACTCAGGACACAGCGTAACGATGTTTTGTTCTATCCCCTTACCGTTATGGCTTCGCGGGATAAAATGCGCCACAGGGCTTCCTACACGCCCACAGAGGACGCATAACTGGTGGTCTCTCTCCCATACCCGCGCTTTGACCTTCGGGGGTATCTCACACGCCTTGGTTCGCTTGCTTTTCATTTCGTGTTCCCCCATTCTCTGGATAGCTGCCCTTCGAGTATCCTTATCTTTAGCTTCTGCGCGTTTATCGCTTCCACCGCCGAATCATATAGGCTCTCGGCTATGTCCCGTTCCATTCTCAGCTTGGCTATATCTTCTTCGCCCTTGGCAATGTCCAAAAGGTGTGTTACCGGCTGCCCCTCGGCGCGGAGGACGGTAAGCCTTTTAGATAGCGCCATCCTGTACTCCCGCTCCGTTTCGGCCTTTTTCCGTCCTCGCGGTTTAAGCTCCTGCACCGCCCTGTCAAGTAGGGCTTGCTCTGTCATTATTTCGTCCCACAGCTCCATTTAAGCCCCCTTTGCGTTCAGCTTGTCGAGCGTGGTGCTTAACTGCTCCCGCGTCATATTCCACACGTCCACGCCGTAGTTCTTTTTTGCCGCTTTATTGGCTAAGTCTACGCTCCCCTTACACAGGGCTATAACTTCTTCCTGCATGGCCTTTATCTCAGGGTCGGAGGAAAGGTTGTCGTACACGTTAGGCTTGAACTTCGGCTCGTCCTCCGGCAAATCCTCTCCGGCGTAAAGGTACAGCCCCAGGCCGTGACGGGCGATTGCCTTTGTGATTGACCTCTGTATGGCCTTGTTAATGTCTGTTGATGTTACCTTTTCAAGGGGTATGCTATGGTTCTTGTAGTCCATGACCGGCAATTCTTCAATGTGTTCTATGCCGTTCACGGTTACTCCGGTCTTAACCCAGCAGGTTTTTCCGTCCGTGAAGTAGTTCCAATCGTCTTTGTTGTGGTAGATGGTAGATATGGCGTCGGGGTGGAGCTTCTTCAATTCTCCCCACGCATACGCCCACGAAAGATAGTCCAGCCCGTTCTTCTTCTCTACCTTGTCCTTGACGTTGACGGAATTAAGTTCTGAAAAATAGTTCTCCATGCTCCCCTCACTTTATCTGCAAATTCTGCTTTACAACGATTTCCGCGCCTTCTGCCGTCCCGCCGGATTTCAGAAGCTCTTTTATCGCCGTTTTGTTAGGCACGGGGGGCTTATAGGTCAGAAGCTCGTCATGCCCCTGCGCCGCCCACTTTATAAAGGCTTCCTCGTTTACCTCGACGCTTTCTGACTTTCTGAATGTCAGTTTGTTCCGCTTGCTTTCAAACTTTTCCTTATTGGATAGCTGCATCTGCATTGCAAGGTATCCTTTAAGCCACTCGGCCTTATTGGCCTTAGCCTTGGCTCTGGCGGTGAGGTTGTCGGCTTCCTCCTTGATGCTCTTTGCCTCTGCGGCAAGGTTCTTTATCATGCAGGCCACGTTGTCAATTTTGTCATCGAGCTGCATATCAAGGCTTTCGAGGGTGTCATACACGGCTTCTTCGGGTATCTCTCCACGGTCAACCGCGTCCATAAAGTCATTGAGATTCTTCGCTATGTCGTAAAGTGACATTATCTCGCCTCCTGTTTTAAAAGATTAGGGTCATATCGGTCATAGTAGGTGTCCTCGAACGGTTTATAGGCTTTAGCTAAAAGGTACTGCTCCATTACACGCCCTCCTTTTCTATCTTTTTGTCTATCGCGTCACGGTAAAGAGCTTTCCACAGGTCGCGGTCATGCCGCACTTCGGCAAGCTGTTCCGCAAGCATGACGATTATTTCATCTTTTGTCATTCCGCTTTCCTCCTTGGGATAATCAGTTCTTTTGATATGTTTTTAGCTCATTCACTCCACTTGTCTGGCGTTAAGCTTGCCGCGCTCGATCAGTTTGTATATTTCGTGCCTGTCGATGCCCAGCCGCTCCCTTGTCTCATGCGTTGTCAGCCACTCGCCGTCCACTTCGACGATCCACTTCTTTTGTATACGCGGCGGCTCACTTTTCCCGTCCGGTAAAAACAGCGGGCAGGCGCGGATGACGTAGGACTGTATAAATGTCGTGTAGTTTTTGCCGTGGTAATAGTCGCTGCTCTTCAGTGTTGTTTCCCTTGCCTCCCAGCCCTCAACGGGTTCGGGATCGGCGTGGCGAGACCAGCTGCAGCCCATGCCCGGCGCGTTGGTCGCCCTCCGACAACGCCAGCACAGGGTTTGTCCGGTTATGCACGCTTCCATATCTATCTCCTTTTGCGGGGTGCGAAGGCGTATCCCGCCATGCACCCGATGAAAAACATCGGCACTCCCCAGCTAAAAAATGCTCCCCACATATTTGCCTCCTTACTTCCCGTTAAGTTTTTTCCTTATTGTCCGCGTCACGCTTTCGTGAAAATACCCGTTCACATCAAACCGCGTTCTTTCCTGCTTCCGGCGTTCTTCCCGCTTCCTTTTCTCCTGCCGTGCCGTTATATCGGCGACAAATTTTTCCCTGCTTACCACGGCTCACCTCACATAGTACCCTACGCAGTTATCGTATTTGTGCTTCCGCCTGGCTTGCAGTTCAAGGCTTTTCTCGTCCTCTACCATTGCCGCCATGCTCCGCACCAGAACCAGCGGCGATCCCTCGTGCGTGCCCTGGAGCCGCCCATCCTTGAGCATGGCGTAAACCGTCTTAGGATTCACGTTCAGCAGCTTCGCCGCCTGAATGGGTGGTACATACTCGCCGTGCATCTTCACCATGCGCTCCTCCAGCGCCTCAACGCTGTTTATACGCTCGTCCACGGCGGCGGTTATCATATCCCGCAGGATTTTATCAAAATCGTTCATGGCTTATCTCCCTGAATCATTGCTCTAAACTACGCTTTTGTGCTATACTACCTTATTACTACATTAAGGAGGCAGTATGGAGAACCTACCTTTTTCTGAGTACCTAAACGTGACTCATGCCATCGAAGTAAGCGACACGGAATATCTCGATAAACTTCTTTCGTTCGGCTGGAAACTGCTTTTTGTCGGCTCTCGGTATTTCCAAGGCGATACTGTTCCGCGATTCGTTCTCGGCTGGGCTGAGAAAACAGATCCGCAGTATTAACCTTCCCGTTCCTTATCTGTCGCGCAAACGAAAGAATCAGGTCTGTCCTTGTGCTTTAATCTTGCGATTATTACCCAGCCGCCGCTAAGTAGCTCGGCGGCTTCTTCTATGTCCTTTGCTTCCCTTACTTGTCTTATACACCAGTAGATTTGATTCATCTTCATTACCTCCTAAATAAAAACCTTTCGCAGCTCTCCCCCGGTATCCGGTGCTTTATTCGTCCGTAGGCGCAATGCCCGCAGTTTACGGGGCTATATGCGCCGCCATAGTAGGTGTAGTGTTGATAGTAGTGCTGACAGTTGGCGCAGACTGGCTCCCGTTCTCCTATGTTGTATTTCATGGCTTCCTCCCGCTCGTTATAGTGTTCTATTCGCGCACTTCCTATTTATATTGTAGTGTTCTAATCGCGCACTGTCAATACTTTTAGTGTTCTATTAGCACACTTTTTTTGAACTCTCGTGCGGTGTACAATCAGTACACTACATAAGCGGAGGTGGCATTATGGATTTCGGCAAGCGCCTTAACCAAACAAGGAAGGAACGAGGGAAAACCGCTCAAAACATGGCTGATATGCTCGGTATTGGTATTCGTTCTTATCGTGCTTACGAAAGCAACACCCGCGAACCATACTATGAAACGTTGGTGAAAATCGCCGACTACCTTGACGTGTCTACCGATTTTCTTCTTTGTCGAGATGATTTTCTCGCAAAACACGCTGATTAGTTTCAAGCAAGTCCTCTAATTTGTCCCATATCCAGATAGCACCTAACTTGTCGCCTGTTTCAATCGCTTTATAGTAGCGGATATTTATCCCCAAGTATTCCGCTACCGCCTGCTGGGTCAGCCCTTTGCTTTTTCGGGCGGCTTGTAGGTTTAATCTCATAGCTTTATCCCTTTCCTTGGAGGTGTTTATGTCTGATGAATTATTCAAAAAACGTTCCCGCGAAGAGGCAGAGGCTTATCAGAAATACATTGAAACAAGTTTCTTTAAGCCTATGCGCCGGAGAAAGAGGCGTGAATGTATCCTCCGGTGGCTTGCTCATAATTGGCTTGCCCTCATAGCCGTTATCCTCTCGCTAATCAGCACCGTAGTCTCCATTATCGCCTTAAATAAAGGTTGATTAACGTTATAACGATGGAGATCAGCGACAATACGACGCTGAAAGCGATTAGCTCTTCCTGCGTCCTCTGAACCAGCCAGTCTAAAAATCTATCCCACATTTGCTATCCCTTTCTTCCTCTCCTACTTCAAGTAGTTCAAAACGCAGAATATCATCGTGATAGTGTTGATAACGCAGATTATCAGAACGTAGGTACTATTCTTCATTAACTTCTCTCCTTGTTGTTTTCCCTCATAGCCCCTTGGCGGGTGGGCGGCGGTTTGCGGCCTATGCCCGCTTGCCGCACCTGCCGCCTCGCCCTATTCTGAAATGGAGGTCATGTCGGGTTTTCACCCGCCAAGAGGCTATGGTATAATCTCGTTAAAGGTGGTGTTTCTATGCTTACAAAACTGCAATGCGATATTCTTGATGCCGTAATCGCTATGCCCCGTTTCGATTGGGATACCCTGTTATCCCAGCTTCCCTACAAGCCCGATGAGGTTTATCTTGCCTGCCTTGCGCTCCCGCCCCTGTACGCCTCCGTAAAGCCCATTATGGGCGGCAGGATAGCGGCCTTTGCCCTTACCTATCAAGGGCGCAATTACAGGGAATTGCAGCGGCTTGAGAGGGTGCAGCGGTGGAAGGAGCGGGCGATCGGGTTTGTTCTTGGCGTTATTACTGGCGTTGTCGCGGAGCTTATTGTCCGGCATCTACCCTAATATCAGCCGTGTCAGCAGTATTCCTACTGCACTTCCTAAGATGTAAAGAATGATTACCCACTTGTCTTGCATCTTGTCCCCCTATTGTTGGTTTAATACGGCTGCCCAAATAGCAGATACAGAATAACGCTTACGACTATCACGCCGAATATCATTCCTTGGTAGTAGTACTTCATGCCGTCTCCATTTCCTTTAAGGTGGTGTTTCTATGCTTCCCGATTCCCTTTACGATGCTCTAAGGCTCTTTCCTTCCGATTCCTTCAAGACTGCCGGAGAAGTAGGGGCTGACCCAGCCGCCGCCGAATACCTGTATAGGAACGGCTTTCTCGATTGCCGTTACGGTGGCATTGACCCGATTATTGCCCGTGGGCTTATTGCCCGTCCCGAACCTTCGTATAGGCTGAATTTCCACGGCTCCAATGCTCTAAAGTCTTTTGATGATGTAAGAGATAAGGAAGCCCAGGATAAACGCGAAAAGGCTTTTCACCGCCAGCTTGGCGTACTCGGCGCGCTTATACCGTTCATAATCTTCGTCCTTGGCTTGCTTGCCGAGCATTCCGTTATTATCATCGAGTGGATTGAAGCCTTTTTTAAATGACATCGTTTCCCCCTTATACCTTTACCACGACCTGCCCTTTCGACAGATTGTGATAAATACTTTTCCACGGTTCGGGAAGAGGGGTAATAAAGCCGCCGCTGACGGTCACGTCCCCTACAAGCTCTACCTCGATTACGGGGGGCTTCCCTGCTTCGTGGGTGATGGTGTACTTTCGTACAATATCGCTTACCGATATGCCGTTGATGGTTATTTCTCCGCTTGTGTCGTTTGTTTTGATTTCAACGTGGTTGTTCATCGTTTTACCTCGCCATTACGGTTTAACCGTTATTTTCAAGCAAAAAATTTATCTCATTGTAATTTATCCCATATACTTCCTCGATTTTTTTAATTATAGGAATATCGGGAAACCGTTTTCCCATTTCATAATTTGCTATCGTTGCTACTGAAATGCCTATAAGTTCTGCCGCTTCCTTTTGAGATAGGTTCTTGTTTACCCTCGCGGCCTTTAATGTAATAGTCAACCGTGTCACCCCCTTGTGTCTCTATCATACTACGGTTAAACCGTAATGTCAACTCGTTTTTACGGTTTGTGTTGATTTTTTTATGGTTTAGTCGTATACTATGGGCAAGGAGGTTAATAACATGGAAAATTCTCTCGGAAATAAAGAAGTGATGGCACGTAACATAAGGCACTATATGGAGTTAAATAATGTAACTCGCATTGAATTGTGTTCAGCGTTAGGGGTAAAGTATACGACATTCTCTGATTGGATAAATGCGAGAACTTATCCCCGCATCGACAAGATAGAGTTAATGGCACGGTATTTCGGCATCACAAAAGCCGATCTTGTTGAAGATCATACCGAGAAAGATGCGTTGATTAGCTACATTCTGTCTGGGGTGTCTCAGTTAAACAACGACAATCGGGCAAAGCTCCTTGACTATCTAAAGCTGCTTTTACAAAGTCAGCGATAAGGCGTAATTGCTCTGTTGACATTCTTTTTAATGTATCACGGGTGATTTCCATTATCCTACCTCCAAACACTTGTTCTGTTTTGATAATAACACGTTAGATTCAAAAAGAAAGGGGGAATTTGTATGAGAGTACCATAAACGGGACTGCGCTCGCCGATGTTGCACAAATCGTGCCTCAAATTTAATCGGCAGGGGCGATTTCTCACCCCCGCCTAAGACGGTGGAGAAGCATCGGGGAACCGTCCTGAATAAAGCATAGCATTTATACCGCTCTAATCAATACTCATAAAGAAGCGTTTCGCTAACATTCTTGTTTTTTCGCCACACATAAATGAAGAAGGTGATACCATTTGTTGTTATATGAACATTTACGCGCCATGAAGGACGCAAGTAATATGACGGCGCAGCAGATAGCGGACAAAAGTAGTGTGCCCGTTGCCACGGTAAACCGCGTGCTTCAGGGCTTAACGGAAAATCCGGGGTTTGATACGGTCTACAAACTGGTAAAGGCCATGGGCGGGAGCCTGAACGATCTGGACGAGGATAGGGTGTGTGAGCCGGAATCGCTGACGCAGTTATACGAAAGAGGGTTAGAGTACAGGGAACGGAAGATAAAGAAGCTGGAACGCACGATAATGATAATAGCAGTATTTACTTTTATTGTTATGGCGGCGGTCATAGGAATGCTGGTATATGATATGATGCACCTCGATAGAGGGTGGATAATAAAATAAAGAATCCCCCGTGCCGAATTAGAGGGCGGCAACAGGGGATAAGGCGGATGCTTCTCCGCCTCCGATTTTAACACAACGGGAGGTTTTTGTAAATGGCAAGGCAAAGCGACGGGAGATACCGGGCGAAGGTGACGATTGGAAACGGTATCGTCAAGTACGTTTCAGGCAGGACGAAGAAGGAGCTGGAGGCCGCAAAGGAGGCTATCCGGCAGGAATATATCACCGGCAGGAATACGCCGGAAAACGCCATGTTCGGCGCATACGCCATACAATGGTATAACACATACAAAAAGCCGAATATAGGCGCATCGGCGCAGAGCAGTTATAGAACCGCGCTGAATAAGCACATACTGCCGGTGCTGGGGGATAAGCGTTTAGCGGCGATATCCGCCATGGACTTGCAGGAGCTTATCAACTCAAAGGCGGATACTTGCACAACGATAATTGAGAATGTATATCATATTCTGGAAAGCATATTCAAACGGGTATATACGGAAGGGATAATACCCCGCGATATAACCGTAGGATTAGAAAAGCCGTCCAAGGCCAAGGAGAGCCGCCGGGCACTGACGGAGGCGGAGGAAGCCGCCGCGAAGGTGCTGATGCATGAGGAAAACGGCCTGCTGGTGGCATTGCTGTACTACACGGGCATGAGGCTCGGCGAAGCCCTCGGCCTGCAATGGGAATGCGTTGATTTCAGGAAGAAGGTCATACACGTCCGGCAGCAGGTCAATTTAAGGAAGGGAACGATAGCCCCGCCCAAGACGAAGGAGAGCATACGGGATATACCCCTGCCGGACGAGCTGGCGGAAATGCTCGTGCGGGGATTCCCGCAGGCGTTTGTATTCCCCGCCCCCGATGGAACGTACTACCGCAATTCCTCATCAAACAGGCTATGGCGTTCGCTGATGGAGCGCATGGCAGAGTTGGAGCCGGACATAGAGACAAGAGAGGACGGTTCCTCTATCCTCACGCCGCACTACTTCCGGCATAATTACGCCTCAATACTGTATAATGCGGGTATAGACGTTTTAAGCGCAAAGAAGTTTTTAGGGCATAGCAACGTAAAGACTACCCTTGAAATTTATTCACACCTTTCAAAGGAAAAAGAGGACGCAAACGCCGCCGCCGTGAGAGGTGTTTTCAAAAAAAGGTTGCCGGAAAGTTGCCAGAGCGAAACCACAAAATGAGCACAAGCAATCAAAAAATCCCTAAATACCTAAGAAAAACGCCCGTGTAACACAGGCGTTTTTGCTTTGTGGTATCCGGCGGCTACCTATTTTTTATTGGTTTTTAACGGTTTTTTCTTCCGTAAAAAGTGCCTGTTTATCTACCTTTTTCAAAATCAGCCTTTAATAAGGTTTCTAAAAAAGGTTGCCAGAAAGTTGCCAGCTACCCAAGGAAATATTTTTCAACCTTGAAATCCTTGCCGTCAATATCGTTGATGAAGTCTTTCGCAAGGCTGAAATAAAACTCCGGGTCTTCTCCCCTGCCTACCATTTCGGCGGTATCGTGACTGTCGTTGTAGTACATATTCATGCACAGATAGTATTTGCATACCGCCGTTATGCCCTTCGTCGCCAGAAACGCCTTGATGGTATCATAGTCCCATTTTTGACCGTATGGGCGCATACCCTTGACTATCTGCCGCGCCTCTTCGGGAGTTATCCGATATGCTATTTCTTCGAGGCAATACATTGTTTCTCTGTACACCTCCGGCAGACGGTCCTTTACCGTGTGCATCATATCAGAGAGCGCATCGGTCACTTCCGTCATATCGGTGTGCCTTTCGGATATCAGGCGTATGATCTCCTTAAAGCTCATTACTCTGCGCCTCCGTCAATGCTGGCAAGCCCCTGAGTGCAAGCGGTTTTGCCAAGCATTTTAAAACTGCCGCCCGTGGCGTTGGTCTTGACGATGGTAGCATACCTGGTGCGGGTGCGTATGGCGCAAGCTGTGACCTGGGCGCAGCAGTTATCTATCAGCGGATACTGCTCCGTGCCGGCGCCTATGGTGACAAACACGGGCGCGGTTATAGTGGTAGCCGCCGGGATAGACTGAGCTACCACGATGCAGTATTTCCGATTGTCGTTATAGTTGCCTGCCGGGAGGTTGATTATCAGCCCGGTTCCCGCCGTGAAGGTAACGGCCTGGGAGATTATAAGGTTGGGGCAGAGTTTGCATATATTTTTACAAGCCATTTTTTATGCTCCTTTCAAAAATCAAGGGGCAGCATACGCCGCCCCGATATATCACGGCATAGCCGGAATTAGCAGCAGCAGTTGTTACCGCAGAAGGGAGAGTTCCCCGCGTTGTAGGTGTAACCGTTGGGATAGCGGACTACTCCGTACATGCGGTTATCCATTTCAAGGCTGGATACTTTGTCCCTGAGAGCCTGCATTTCGTTCGCCTGTATCAGGGAGCGGGTGGCCTCGGCCTCGGCGTGGATAGCGTTGGTTATGTCGCATGTGTGCTGGTTCATCTGCGCCGAGAGGTTGGCTATGCCAAGCCGCTGTTCACAGCAGCAGTTTGCGAGCTGGCTGGACAGGTTCCGGCCTTCGGTGGTGATAGCGTTGTTCAGTGCGAAGGTGGAATCACATATACCGTTGCCGATGTTAGTCAGGCGGTCATTGATCTGGCCGAAGTGCTGACCGAAGAGAATCTCCTGCTGAGACGCAGCGGTGGCATACTGTCCAAATTCGCCCTGGCGGTTCCAACCGCCAAAGCCGCCGCCCATCATAGCAAAAAGTATGATAAGGGCGAATATCCAGAAGCCTCCGTTGAAGCCGTCAGTCTTGCCATCAGTTACCGCGGCTATATCCGCGAGAGAGGGCATATTATCCATAGTTCTAAAGTTCCTTTCGATTTATATTCCAATCCCGCGCGCGCTTCGGGTAATGGTCTATCTTAATTCAGAAAGAATATCCTCGGGGTCTATCCCGTATTGCTTGCAGGCCGCATAAAACATCTGTTTAGGGTCGCCGTTGCCTATCATCTGCTTTATCTTCTGTATTTGTCCGGGAACGGACATCATCTGTTTAGCCTGCGCTATCATTTGTGGGTTGAGTTTCCTCGGACTTCCTCCGCTTAGCATTTGTAGTATCGGGTTTGGCATTTATCATTTCCTCCAATCTGGCTATTCTCTGTTCAAGGCCGTTCACATCGACAGGCGGAGCGGGTTTATACGGGGTTATGCTGTAAGGCGAGAGAGAGGGGAACCCCGCCCCGTCCGTTGTTTTAAGCCACACTATGGGGGCCGTTTCGTCTAATAGAAGAGCGGAGCTATTAGGGGGCATTTGATACGCCTTTGCGCCGCCCTCGCCGTTCACTTTGACTACTTCGGTTCGCTGATATTGGGTTTGCTGGTTAAAATAAGGTTGGTATGGATACACTGTTTCACGCTCCCTTCTACCTGAATTTTGGCATAAAAAAATAGCCGATAGGATTGCTCCCATCGGCTATTTATCGGCTATTTACAGTGCGTTTTCAGTTGTTTTTCGGCGGCCTTGCACCGCCTGCGTATCTGGTCGTATTCAAGGGGTATTTCGAATTTAAGCTGGTACTCGCCCGTCAAAGCGTCGTATGGTACCCCGTCTAAAAGGCGGCGGGTTATCAGCCAGCGGTCTTTTTCGTTATGTATCCATTCGTGTATGAGTGCTTCCCACTCTGACCGGGGGCGGGAATTGAGCAGGGTCTTGTCCATATAATAAGAGGCCGCTTCTCCAAAAGCCTACACCTCCTTTATACAAGATTTGCCCCCGCCGAAGCAGGGGCTATTGAAAGGGAATCCCGTCCGGGGGCTACTGTTTGTTGTAGTTTGCCGAGGATATGCCAAGCACCGCGCCCAGGAACGTGTCAACGGCGGTGAGGGTGCCAACTATCTCTTCGGGATAGGGGAGGTTCCAGATACCCGCGAGGGCGAAATAAAGGGTGCCTATGGCGGGGAGCCAGATCAGGGCGATTGCCTTGAGAATGTCGTATACCTTATTTGAGAGTTTCATATTTTTTCCTCCTTTAGTTGTTGTGTGCTTCAAGCCTGTCCAGCCGGTGGTGGGCGCTTTTCGCGCTTTCCTCCACACGAGCCACGCGGCGGTCTATGTCCTCGATCTTGGTGGCCTGCGCCCGCATATCGAGTTTGATATCGTCCACGCCGCGCTTGATGTAGTCCACATCCGATTTAAGCGCGGTGTCAATGGCGGTATCGTGTGTAGCCGCATCAACCGCGTCCTTCCGTGCGGTCTTTATGTGAGCCAGCCAGCCCAGCAAAATGCCGCTCAAGCCTGTGACTATTGCCCATATCCATTCTTTGGTCATGGGTGCTCCTCCTTATTTTTTTAGTGTGCCTACATAGATTTTGCCGTCCACGGATACGGTAGCCTGTAACACCTCCGGCAGTTCCGTTTCCCCGGCGTTTGCATAGTCGCCCGCAAACCGCCGTATGGCCGCAATGGTGTTTTTGCCGGCTATGCCGTCAGGGTCGCCGGCGTTGTAGCCCAGGGCGTTAAGGGCGGTCTGCAAGGCTTTGATGTCGTCGCCCCTCATCATGGGGGTAGTCAATTCGATTTTCTTTGCCATAGCAGGTGCTTCCTCCTTTGGTGCATCCTCCTTCGCGTCGCCGGAGATTATGTCCCAGCGTCCGTATTCGTTCCAATAGGCCGGGCCGGAGGCGTTGATGCCCCGAAGCACAACGCCATCGTCGCGGCCCTTGCTCTCTATCACTTTGTCGTTGCCGACGTATACGCCTACATGGTAGATGTATTTATACGTCCCGCCGCCGGATTTGTCCTTGTCCCGGTACCGAAATACCAGGTCGCCGGGCTGAAGCTCGTCCCGGTGTATTCGCTTGCTCTTGGCGTACATGGTGCGGCTGTTTACCCTGCCGGAAAGTCCCTTTGCCATGAGAAAGCCGCATATAAGGCCGGAGCAGTCAAAGGCATACAGAGGGCGTTTCCCGGCCTTTTTCATGTACCTTATGGCCCGCTCAGCGTTGGTGCTCGATGTCTCCTTATTCCGTATCCACGGTTCGGGGTCGCTCATATCGGTAAGGCATTGCCCCCTTGCGCCCCAAACGTAAGCGTCGCCGATGTGCTCGCCGAGGTAAGATATAAACTGTTGTATTAAGGTCATCTGCGTTTACCCGCCACAAAGAGGCCAAAGCCTATCAGGGAGAGGGGGATGGCATAGGCTATAATAGATATATCGCCGGTCTTGGGTATCACCACGGGGTTTTTTGCGATGGGCTGTTCAGCGGGCTGCGCGGCGTTGAAATAGTAGGTTTTGCTTACAGTCCTGTTTTTCTGCATGGCGTTGTAGAGTTCTTCTGCCGTGGTGGCGTTGTCGTAGGCCTTATCCTTGACGGTTATACGGAGGGCGGCGGGCTGGTCGGTAACTATGCCGCTCAGGTAATATGTGCCAGCCTCCAATCTCAGGTCGTTTGTGTCCAGCTTTACGCCGTCCAGTTCGATTATAAGTTCCATGTCGGTCAGGTCGTAGAAACGGGGTATGCCTATGTCCACTTTGAGTAAAAATAGCTCATTATTAACATAGGTTTTGGATACCGCCTTGCCGGTCTGATAGTCCAGCGCGGTTATATCCAGAGTTACGGGGTCTGCGGCGTAGGCTATGGTGCAAAAGCACAGCATGAGCATAACCGCGAGGATACAAGTGAGTTTTTTCATAATGTTTTCCTTTCTTTTTAGAGTTTTATGCAGCGGTTCTCGAACTTCTTATATGTATCGAGGTACACTTCGTTCTTGTCACCGTTGTAAGTGACCTCATAATACATACCATCGGGGAGTTTGGTGGATACCAGTGTCTTCCAATTCTGGAGGGTCTTGCAGTGCCAAACAACATAGGTATCAGTCATATCGATCTCTATGCCGTCCGTCTTGTCGAGGTGCTCGTTTACATAATCTCTCACGATTTCACGAGCTTTGAGTGTGTAGTCCATAATTCTTTTCCTTTCTTTATTTTTGTTTTTTAATTATGAAAAAAGAGCCGTGCGGCTCCTTATTCCGTGTATTCGCTCCATTTGGAGCTTCCCGCCTTGGGCTTGTAGACGGTGGATTTGATGTGCTGTTCGGTGCATTGCCACGTTTTGCCGTTGTAGGTCACTATGGTGTCTACCTCAATCACCGTGCCGTCCTCGATGTCGCCCCACGCGGGATAGGTCACAGTCTGCACCGCCCAATATGTGCCGAGGTTTGCGGCAGGGGGCTTGTTGCGGCTGTATTTGAGGGCGACATATCCGCCCTCAACCGTGTCTCCGGCTATATAGCGGGTCTCAGCGTCCCACGGTGCGCCCTGGGTCGGGGTGGGGGTAAGCCCCGCCCGCGCCGCCGTCAACACCTCTACAAGGTCGGTCTCGTGCGCCTCGATTTCCGCTTTACGCACGGCTACCAGCGCCATAAGTTCACTGCGCGTCATTCGCATTCACCCCCAGCTCCGCAAGCGCGTCTATATAGTCCTGCGTGGTGGCCTGCGCCTCATGCTCCGTCCAGCTCTGAACTATCGCTTCGCCGCTGTCCTCCCACATTTCGGTATAATAAAAGCCCTCCTTTGAGGGCATAGGGGAACGGGTCACGGGCTTATAGCCCAGCTCCTTTATTGCCGCATCGTCATTGGTGGAGAGGTGCGCCCCTGCGGGGTGCGTCACACCGTTGATTATAAGCGGCGATTGTAACTCAACCGGCAGGCGTAAATATTCGGGATACCCGCCCACCAGTTTGGCATAGTTT
>ERZ1026780.243-NODE-243-length-46782-cov-14.527382_pt1 | contig 46782 bp, 28 predicted proteins | sample MGYA00380126_ERZ1026780 | MGnify/ENA primary metagenome ERZ1026780 (study PRJEB33269, sample SAMEA4719762) | human gut metagenome | biome: human-associated habitat; feature: organic feature; material: feces | place: Cameroon | collected 2013-10 ... | reverse complement strand
GCAAATCTGCCTGCGCTTTTATTCTTTTTACAAAAAAACTCGATATTCAACCTAAAATTTATTTTTTTATTCGTCCTTTTATTTTAGAAAACATTGCGACTGCTGTTTCATCTTTAAATATAATAAGAAGCAGCGTTCCAATCAAACCAAAAATTATCGCCGTGGCCGCAACCGGAATTCCGTATGAGATAAACCTGTTGTGTCCGGCAAAGGCGTTTAAAAGCCATGGACGCGCAAAATATGTAGGGCAGGCTGCCGTTATGCTGAATGCAATCATTCTGATTATGAATGCAATCATTTTTTTTGCTATTCCTGCGGCATCTATGCTGTTCAGTTTTTTCATAAAAATAAAAAGAAACAGCGTGTTTACTGAGCTTGCCAGCGTAAGGGCAAGGGCGATTCCGTTTCCTTTCATCGGGAACGCCAGCGCGATTGCAAGCGCTATGTTTACGCCGAAACAGATGATTCCCGCCAGAGTTGGAAGCTTTGTGTTTCCCTGCGCATAAAACGCCGGGCTTAAAATCCGGTTTGCGGCGATAAAGAAAAGGCCTGCGATGTGGAACCTGAATACGTTCAGAGTCATCTTTACGGATTCATCATCAAAACTTTTTGTCTTGTACACAAGCGAGATAAGGTCTTTTCCGCATACGAGCGAGTAGAATGTTACCGGAATGCAGATCAGCGCGATGATTTTTATTGCCTGGACAAGCATGGCGTTGAACTCTTCCCATTTTTGCCTTTTTGCGAGTCCGCTGAGGTCTGGAAGAATTACAGTTCCGATTGAAACGGCGAAAATTCCAAGAATCAGTTCCTGAAGCCTGAGCGAATATTGCAGGGATGAAACCGTTCCTGTTCCTGTGTTTCCTGCAAGCGCTGTTGAGACTACATCGTTCAGCTGGTAGGCTGCCATTCCGATTATTGTAGGAACAATCAGCGAGACTACTTTTTTTGTTCCCGGATTTGAAAATGCGTTTCGGAGTCCGGTAAGAGTTGTCTTCCAGCCTGTTCGTTTTATGAAAGGCCACTGAAAAAGCGCCTGGACGCAGCCTCCTGTTATCACGCCGAAACTCATTGCGCGGGCCGCAAGCGCTTCCTGCGGAAGTCCGTCAGGATTCGGGAGCTGGGGCGTAAGAATGTACGTTATGGCTACTACAACCGCGTTGAAAAGTACAGGAGTGAATCCGCTTGGCGCAAAAATATTGCAGCCGTTCAGAATTCCCTGAAAGAACGCGGCGATGGAAACGACGAACAGGTACGGAAACATTATTTTTGTAAGAAGCGATGCTTCTGCAAGAATCGACGCGTCCGCATTTGATTTAAAGAAAAGCGGCACTATAAAACGTGAAAGTATGATTCCCAGAACCGTTACGATTGCCGTAAGGAATGAGACAAGGGTGAGCGTTGAAGAGATGAACATCTGCGTTTCTGCGTGCTTTTCGCTGGAATTTTCTTCTTCCAGATAGCCGCGGAATGTTGGGATGAAGGCCACGGAAATGCTGTTTTCTGCAAAAAGCCGCCTGAACAGGTTTGGTATCATGAATGCGATTCCGAATGCGTCCGCATAGGCGCTTGTTCCAAGAAAGGCCGCTTTTGTCATTTCCCGGACAAGGCCCATTATTCGCGAGGCGAATGTCATAAGCGAAAGCGCCAGCCCGGATTTAAGTAGGGATTTTTTTTTGATGTCTGCCATTTGTGTAAGTGTAGCCGAGTTATGGTTTTTGTTCAATTTGCCCTGGTTCGCGCTGGATAGCCGGACTTTCAGAATTTTCCTAGCCCCGATTGCACGGAAAGACCGGAATGGAGCGGCTGCGGAATGAGGACTTGCAGTAAAAGCGGGTCGTGTGCGGAAGGTGCGCGCTCCTCTAATTCTGAATTACCAATTGCAAATTTACAGTTTCGCGTTTATATTTTAGTAGTGATATTGGCTTGAATTATCAGGTTTTAGAGTGAAGGATTTAATGGAAACAACAAAAAAAACTGAAAACGAAAATTTACCGGTTAGAATTGGAATTGATATTGGTTCGACGACTGTAAAAATTGCTGTTCTTGATGACAATGACAGGCTTATTTATGGTGACTATCAGCGTCACCGTGCGGATATACGAAATACAATTATTTCTGTTGTTACTACGGCTTTTGACAAGATTACGGGTTTATTACCTCTTGGGGAAGACCAGCCTTTGACTGTGAAAGTTACTGGTTCGGGCGGGCTTTCTGTTTCGCAGTGGCTGAACGTGCCGTTTATTCAGGAAGTTGTAGCGGCCACCACGGCTGTAAAGAAATTGATTCCGCAGACTGATGTTGTGATTGAGCTTGGCGGCGAGGACGCGAAGATTACTTATTTTACCGGCGGCGTTGAGCAGCGTATGAACGGAACTTGCGCCGGCGGAACTGGTGCGTTTATTGACCAGATGGCGGCGCTGCTTGAAACTGATGCGGCCGGCTTGAATGAGCTTGCAAAGGGCTTTAAGACGATTTACCCGATTGCGGCGCGTTGCGGTGTTTTTGCCAAGACTGACATCCAGCCGCTTATAAACGAGGGCGCGCGCAGGGAAGATATTGCGGCTTCCATTTATCAGGCTGTTGTGAACCAGACGATTTCCGGGCTGGCGTGCGGAAAGCCAATCCGCGGACACGTCGCGTTTTTGGGCGGTCCGCTTCATTTTATGGATCAGCTGCGCCAGCGTTTTATTGACACTTTGAAATTAAAGGATGACGAGATAATTGTTCCGGAGGATTCGCAGCTTTTTGTCGCGGCTGGTTGTGCTTTCAGCGCGGAAAGAAAATTTAACGGCGAGGGTGCTGTTGATTTTCATTTTCCTACGGTGAAGGAATTCCGGGCTGGGCTGGACAATCTTGTTGGCGCGGAGCTTAGCGAGGTTCAGCGTCTTGAGCCGCTTTTTACGGATGCGAATGAGCTTGAGGAGTTCAGGAAGCGCCATGCGGAAGAAAAGGCGATGCGCGGAAGTCTTGAGGATGCCCGCGGTCCGGTGTTTCTGGGGCTTGATTCCGGCTCGACAACCACAAAGGCGGTTCTTATAAATCGGAAGGGCGAGATTATCTGGGATTTTTATTCGCACAATATGGGAAATCCGGTTGAGCTTGCGGTGAAAATGCTTAAGGAGCTTTACAGGAAGCTTCCGAAGGATGTTTATATTGCGCGCGCTGTTTCTACCGGTTACGGCGAGGCTTTGTTCCAGGCGGCGTTCGGCGTTGATTCCGGCGAGGTTGAGACGATTGCGCATTTCCGTGCGGCGGATTTTTTTGTTCCGGGCGTTGAATTCCTTCTGGATATCGGCGGCCAGGACATGAAGTGCCTTCGCATGAAGGACGGCGCGATAACTTCGATTCAGCTGAACGAGGCTTGTTCTGCCGGCTGCGGTTCGTTCCTTGACAATTTTGCGAACACGATGGGAATGGACGTAAAGGAGTTCGGAAAAATCGCGCTTATGGCGGAAAAGCCTGTCGACCTGGGGTCGCGCTGCACTGTTTTTATGAACAGCCGCGTTAAGCAGGCGCAGAAGGAAGGCGCTTCGGTTGCGGATATTGCGGCCGGACTTTCCTATTCTGTAATAAAAAACGCTCTGTTCAAGGTTATAAAACTTAGAAAGGCAAGCGATATTGGCACGAAGGTTGTTGTTCAGGGCGGAACGTTCTTTAATGACGCGATTCTGCGCGCTTTTGAGAAAATCGCCGGTGTTGAGGTTTTCCGTCCGGATGTGGCAGGCCTTATGGGCGCTTACGGTTCTGCGCTTATCGCTTACGACCAGTGGGTTGACCTTACTGCGCCAAAGCCTGATGAAGAGCCGGGGACTCCGCGCCATGAGCTGCGCTCAAAAATCGCTTCGTACGATGAGCTTGAGAAATTCCATGTTGACCTGGAGCTCCGCCGCTGCGGAAAATGCCAGAATAACTGTCTTTTGACAATCAATAAATTTTCAACCGGAACTGAGACCCGCACGTTTATTACCGGAAACCGCTGCGAGCGCGGGCTTGAGGTTGAAGGAAACGTTATTGACGCTTCAAATAAAAAGAACACAAAAGTTGATGATGTCGGCGAGAAAATGCCGAATCTTTTTGACTGGAAATACAAGCGGCTCTTTGGCTATGTTCCATTAAGGCCGGAAGACGCTCCGATGGGCGATGTGGGAATTCCGCGCGTCCTGAATATGTATGAAAATTATCCGCTGTGGTTTACGTTCTTTACAAGGCTTGGATTCCGCGTTGTGCTTTCTCAGCGTTCTTCAAAAACGGTATACGAAAAAGGGATTGAAACCATTCCTTCTGAGTCGGTATGTTATCCGGGAAAAATAAGCCACGGCCATCTTGTCTCGCTTCTTCAGCGTGGCGTGAAATTTATTTTCTATCCATGCGCTCCATACGAAAAGCAGGAGGATTCTGGCGCTGGAAATCATTATAACTGTCCGATTGTAACGAGCTATCCGGAAGTGCTGCGCAACAATATTGACGAGCTGCGTCAGGATTCTTCTATTACATACATGGATCCGTTCCTTCCGATTTATGATAAGCCGCGCCTTAAGGAACGGCTCTGCGAGGAGCTTCTGCCAAAGTTCCCGGCTCTTACGGAAAAAAAGATAAATGAAGCCGTTGACGCGGCCTGGAAAGAGCAGGAAAAATACCGCCATGATTGCCAGCAGGCAGGCGAAGATGCTCTTGAGCAGATGATCCGCGCAGGCGGAAACGGAATTGTGCTTGCCGGACGGCCTTACCATTTGGATCCGGAAATCAACCACGGAATCCCGGAAATGATAAACGCGCTCGGTCTTGCGGTCTTTACGGAAGATTCGGTTGCGCACCTTGGCTCGATTGAGCGTCCTTTGCGCATTATTGACCAGTGGGTTTACCACAACCGTTTGTACCGCGCCGCTTCGTTTGTAAGCGAAATGCCGGATCTGGAGCTGGTTCAGCTTACTTCGTTTGGCTGCGGCCTTGATGCGGTTACGGCGGATCAGGTTGATGAAATCATGCGGGCAAAGAACCGTATGTACACGCTTATAAAAATTGATGAAGGCTCAAACCTTGGCGCTGTGCGGATAAGAATCCGCTCTCTGATTGCGGCTGTGAAGGAACGTCAGCGTCACCACAGGAAAATGCCTCCAAAGCGTTCTGCGGCTTACCAGCGTCAGGTCTTTACAAAGGAAATGAAGTACACGCACACAATTATCGGACCTCAGATGTCGCCTATTCATTTCCGTATTTTGCAGAAGGCGTTCCAGGCTGAAGGCTATAATTTTGTTGTTCTGGACGCAGTTGATCCAAAGGCTGTTGAAGCCGGACTGAAGTACGTTAATAACGATGCCTGCTATCCTTCCATTCTGGTTGCGGGGCAGATGATTTCTGCGCTTGAGTCCGGAAAATACGACTTGAACCACGTTTCCCTGATTATAACGCAGACCGGCGGCGGCTGCCGCGCTACAAATTATATTGGATTTATACGCCGCGCGCTGAATGATGCAGGCTGGGGTCATATTCCTGTTATTTCTTTGAGCGCCCAGGCGTTTGAGTCAAATCCGGGATTCAAAGTTACGCCGACGTTGCTGCACAGGCTTCTTATATCGATTATTACCGGAGACCTTTTGATGAGGGTTCTTTACAGGACTCGTCCTTACGAGGCTGTTCCGGGGAGCGCGAACGCACTGTACGAAAAATGGTCGGCGTATGCGGAAAAACAGGTTAAGTCGCTTTCAATTCATGGCTACCACAAGATGCTTAAAAACATTGTGAAGGAATTTGACAATCTTCCTTTGAAGCCGATAAAAAAGCCGCGCGTCGGGGTTGTCGGTGAAATTCTTGTGAAATTCCATCCTACGGCAAACAATAATATTGTTGATACGATTGAACGCGAGGGCGCGGAATGTGTAATGCCGGATTTAACGGATTTCTTCTTCTATACATTCTCGACCGGCATTTTCCGCCACGAGCAGCTTGCGTTCCCTAAGAAAACCGAGCGCAATGCAAAGCTTCTTGTCTGGTTTCTGGAGCTTTACAGAAGCAAGATGAAGAAGTATCTCCGCCAGAGCCGGCGCTTTGACCCTCCAAGCTCAATTTATGATTTGATGAAGGGCGTTGACGACATAGTTCAGCTTGGAAATATTACAGGAGAAGGCTGGTTCCTTACGGCGGAAATGGTCGAGCTGATTCATTCGGGCGCGCCGAGCATTGCGTGCGTTCAGCCTTTTGCGTGCCTTCCGAACCACGTTACCGGAAAGGGAATGATAAAGGAGCTCCGAAGGCGGTTCCCGGGCGCGAATATTTCTGCGATTGACTACGATCCGGGCTCTTCGGAAGTAAACCAGCTGAACCGGCTTAAGCTTCTGCTTTCAAACGCTCCTGCCGGGCGGCATCCTGACGAGAATGATGACGGAGTTATTGTGAATCCGGATGGAACTAAGACCCGTCCGATTGTAAAGCTTGCGGAAGGCGCGGCGACGTTTACGGACACTGAGCCGGTGAATGTTGCCGATGTTCCTTTGGAGCAGGGCGGTGTTGAGACAGTTTCTGAAATTGTTATGAAGTCGGAAAACTGAAAAATCGGATTTTGCGGGGATATACGGAGATAATATGAAAAAAATTGTTTCAGGAGTTTTATTCAGCCTGTTTGTTCTGCCGGTCTTTGCGCTTTACAACAGTTTTGGTGTGCCGGACTCTTCTGAAATCCGTAAGGAGCTTGTTGAGTCCTGGTTTGAGGCGCCTTTGCAGAATGTTCGTATGAACCGCCCGGAAATCCGTACAAACAGCGTAGGGCAGAAGTTTCAGATTCGTATGGAAGAAACGGAAGATTCTTTCAATATTTTTGTCGCGCCATACGCCCGGATAGAAGTGGACGTTTATTCAGACAAGGGAAAAACTACGGAAGTCCAGGATATTTATCCGGGTGATGCGCCGGGCAGCTGGCTTCTTGTGCGCGACAAGAAATCCGGGAAACCTTTAAGGATTCGTTATTATTTTGCGGCGGACAGCGAGGTTTTTGTTCAGTTCTTGCCGTCCGGCAAGACAGCGTTGTGCGACTATCTTATTTTTGGCTGTTATGCCGCGAAAGGCGTTCCAACCGGGCTTCCGTTCGGGCGTTTTTATTCTTCTTCGTTTGAGCAGGTTGTGCGCTGGACTGAAAATTCTCTTCCGTGGCAATACATGCAGATTCATCCGGACGATTACCATGCGGTCCAGCAGATGGCAAATGTTCTGAAAGAGCGGAATCCGGATGTGATTCTTGTTGACGACGCGATGTATGACGATGAGGGAAAGCCTGTCTACATTTCTTCCGGAAAACCCAGGAAAACCGGTGAGTTGGAAGAAGGAAAAATTTCTGTCTCCGGAGCAGGATATTTAAAATGGATTGCTGACGGAATTATAGAACCGCTTGCCGGCGCCCGCTTAAAACGCGATCCTCTGCTTGAACCGACTGTTGAATACAAAAAAACAGGCTTTCAGGGAATTCTCAGCGAAAAATATGCGATTTCATTTTCGCTCGATTGGGTAAGAAATCTCGCCAGCGGTGTGATTTCTGTACGGACCGGAAGAAATTACCTTTACAAAGATTCCGGCGTTGATGTGACGATTGAGCCGTTTTGCGCGGAACTTACAGAAAAAGGAATTCGGAATTCTTTCGGCTACATTGAAAACAGCGGATATTCGGTAAAAATGCTGAAACCGCTTCTTTACGTTCTGGCGGCTCAAAATCCGCAGCTTTTTTATTTCGGGGCAATACGCGAAACGGACAGGCGAAGCCCGGAAGTAAAAATCTTTAATGAATGCTGCGCATTTTTTCCGTATTTTGACAGCCAGAAACGCTTTAAATGCGAAGTGTTCAAGGACGGCTCTCAGATGTCCTTTGAAGAATTCTTCAGCAGGTACTGTCTTGATTCTGTTATGCTGGTGAAGCTTCATGCCGCAGAAGAATTTTATCCTGCTGACTGATTTTATAGACTTTTGACATTTTCTGAATTATTATTTATGGATATGAAAAAGTTTTTTTTATTAATTTTATTGCCTTTTTTTGCAATTGATTTTTTTGCGCTGGAAACCGATGTTTCTGTTTTTAATGAGCTTTCCTCGGCTTATAACAGCGGTTTTTATCCGGGCGCGGTTCAATATGCGGACAGACTTTCTTCTGAATTTCCTGATTCTGCGTACATCGGCTCTGCGCTTGCGTTGAAAGGGGAATGCCTTGTGCGCCTTTCTGATTTTGACGCGGCCTACGAAGTCCTATGCGCCGCGGAAAAGCTGGATTCAGATCCGGAGCTTAAGAAATCGACTAAATACTGGCTTGCCAGAATTTTTGACCATAAAAAAAATTATTCCGGGGCGTTGAGCCTTTACCATGAATATTGCGCCATAGCCGGCGAGAAGGGAAAATATTTTGCGGCCGCGATTTTTGATTCCGGTCTGGTTTTCTACAGGACTTCGGATTTTAAAAACGCGGTTTTGAATTTTGAATATGTTGTGTCTAACGGCGGACGTTATTCGGATTCAGACTATTATTCTGCGCTCCTAAAGCTTGCGGATTCCTATAATAAGGCCGGAAAACCAAAAAAAACAATCCGGCTTTATTCAAAAATAGAAAAAGAAAAAATACCTTCTGTAGTCCATTACGCTTTTATTGAATATACCGGAGACGCCTTTTATGCGTTGAAAGATTACAGGGCTGCATACGACAATTACTGCGCAGTTTTAAAAAGCGGAGAAAAGACTCTTGCGGCGAATGCGCTGAAAAAAGCGTACAATGTTTCTTCCGGGCACAAAAAGGAAGTCGGGCTTGAGCCGGGAACAGTTCTTCAGGATGCGCAGAAAAATTTAAGCGACTCCCCGGAGCTTCTTGCGGATTTCTGGACGCGCCTTGGAACGGATTCCTATTTTGACGGAAATTTAAAAAAGGCTTCTGAATATTTTGACGAGGCTGAAAAATATGTTGATTCAAATTCGGGAATAAGCGAACTGATTGAAATGTACCGTGCGGAAATAACTTGCGGAAAAAATCCTACGGCAAATTCCGCAAGGCAGGCAGAAATTCAACTTGCCGCGGCGCAAAAAAAACAGGCGGAAATGAAAAATCCTGAATATCAGAAAGACTACTATAGCCTTCTGGCGAAATATGCCGCTTATCAGGAAAACTGGGAAGATGTGAAAAAATATGCGCCGCTTGGCAACCCTGAAAATGAACGCACTAAGTTCTATCTCGCGCTTGCCAGCTACAGGACAGGAAATTATTCCGCCGCGGAAAAACTTCTTGAGTCTTCAAAAAATGAGCTTTATGCGCTTTCCCTTGCGCGTGGACAAAAACTTAAGGATTCTGCCTCGGTCTATCAGAGCTTTGAAAAAGAAGGAAAACTTTCCCCGGAAGAAAGGCTTAATTATTCAAAAGTGCTTATTCTTTCCGGTCGCTATAAAGAAGCGCAGATTCAGGCCGCAAAGTCCGGTCTGAACGAAGGAAAATATATTCTGGGGCTTGCCCAGTTCAATACAAGAAGCTGGCCTTATGCGGAAGAAAGCTTCGCTTCATTCATAAAAAACGCGGACAGAAGGAATGCCGGCCAGGCGATGGAAATTTCCTACGCGCTGTTTTATCAGGGATATTCACAGTACAGGCAGGGAAAATCCAAGGATGCGTTTTCTAATTTGAATACTTTTGTGGCTCAATATCCTTCCCATGAGCTTTTGTGGAATGCCCTTATGACAGCGGCAAACTCTGCGATTCAGATGGAAAAATACTCTGATGCCGCAAAAATGGCGGAAAAGGCTGTAAAATCCGCAAATACAACGGAAAATAAAGAAGACTCAGTTCTTCTTCTTGCGGAAATTTATTCAGATTCCGGCGATTTTTCAAAGGCTGTGGAGCTTCTTCTTCCTTATTCTTCACAGAAAAATAATTTTGGAATGAAAAGTCTTTATCAGCTTGCCCAGGTCTACGAAAAGAAAAAGGATTTTTCTTCCGCGGACGAAAAATACAAGGAAGTTTTTGCGAGATTTCCTGACCAGAAACTTGCGGAGGAAGCGCTTTATCGCCGCGGCGAGCTTTTTTACGGATTGCAGGATTTTAAAACCGCGCAGGAACGCTTTTCAGAATATAAGAACAAGTGCAGGAACGGAAGTTTTACGGAAGCCGCATGGTATTACACCGCCGACTGCATGGAAAAAAACGGCGACAGTTCCGCCGCGATTCTGCAGAATCAGGCTCTTATAAAGAAATTTCCGGAAAGCACTTACGTTTACAATTCGGCAAAGAACCTTGTTTCGCTTTACAGGGCGGAAGGAAAATATTCTGAGGCGCTGGAGAATGCGAATTTCCTTATTGAAAAATATAATTCTCAGGCAAAGACCGACGGAATTCCAGAAGCCGTTGCGCAGATAAAAAAACTTGCCGGCGGAAAAAATGAAGATGTTGTTCAAAAAGAGGCGGAATACAAGCGCGCCGGCGGAAATTCCACACCGGAAGGACGAAAGGTTGGAACAGAGCTTGCCGTTCTTTATGCGGAATATCCAGGAACTTCGTTCGAGGCAATCCGGCTTGCTGAGCAGCTTTTGCCGCTTCAGGAAAAAAACGGAAAGAATGATTCCGAGACTCTTTATGCTGCCCAAAACGCGGAAATCCTTGGCCATGGATATAAATCCCAGCAGAAAAACAGGCAGAGCGCGGAAATGTTCCTTAAATCTGCAAAATTTTACAGGACCTGCGGAAAAAATGAGGAAGCCGCGGCGGCAATGTATGGCGCCTATGATTCGTTCCTGGCCGCAGGAATGAAAGGTGATGCCAACGCGACTGCAAGGCAGCTGAAGGAGCTTTATCCGGCAAGCCGTCAGGCAAAAAGTGTAAAGACTGATAACTGATAAAAATATATAGACAGGAAAAAATATGAAAAAAAACATTATAATTCTGGCGATTTTTACCGCTTTTTTTGCAGGCGGATTTGTATTTTCACAGGAAACGGAAGATTTGGAAGAAATTTCTCTTCCTGATGTTTCAACAGTGATTTCTGGCGGCGCGCCGAAGGTTGGAAAAAGCGCGGTTTCTGATTTTTCAGATGTGCTTCCGTCCGCAGATTCCTCAATTGAAGATTTTATTCCGCGGCTTCCGGAAACTTCCGACTCAGGCGCATTGAACAGCGACTCGGTCTTAAAAAATTCCCCGGAAAAATCAATCTACGTGGAAGGTCTTGCCGGCGGCGGTTTTCCTGGATTAATTGCAGGAAATTTCAAAATATACAGGGAAACAGGTCTTAGTCCTTTTCTTGTGGAGTTCGGACACGAGTCGGCAAACGGATATGCCGGCAGAAATCTTACTTCCGCGTATTCAGACAGAAATACATTTATTTCCGCTGATAAAATTTTCAAGGCTGGAAATTTAAAAATTGATATAAACGGACATTTTGAGTCTGCGGATAACGGGCTTCAGAATAAATCGGAAAATATCAGCAATGTTACAAAAGAAAATCTAGGCGCAGGTTTTTCGCTGCAGAAAGAGATGCCGCGCGGAATGGAATTCGGTTTTTCTGCTCTTGGCGACTGGTACAAGCGGTATTCAACAATAACAGGAAACGCTGCGGATACAATAGAAGATTACGCAAAAAACGTAGGATTGTTCTACCTTGAGCCTGAGCTTTATTTCTTGTGGAAAAACAACGGTTTTTCATTAAAAGCATCGGCGGCATACGGACTTGAATACGACGCATCAAATTCTTTTGAAAAAACTCGTGCCGCAAACCGCGGAGATTTTTCCATTGATTTCGGATGGAAAAACAGCGTGGCGAACCTTTATGCTTCCGCGGGCATTGTGGCTGGAAATCTTATAGGCGATAATTCTGTGGTAGTTCCTTTTACCGCAGGAGCGGATTTGGGATTCACCTCTTCAATTTCTTCAAGAAAAATAAAAATCGGCGTAAAGGGCGGACTGGACTCGTTCCGTTCAAAAATAAGCGATTCCGAAAAAAAATATCTTTTTGCGGCTGCCCGGGTTCTTCCTGAAGAAACTAGCGACTGGTTTGCTTCTTCTGTTATGGTTTTGCCGGTAAAAGACCGGTTTACACTGTCTGCGGAAAGCGAATTCCGCAGGACTGCGCTTGGAAACGGTGTGTTTATGCCGGACTACAAGACTAAAAAATCTCTGAAAGACCTTTATGGACAGTATGTTTTTGAGCAGGAAGAGCTTACCCAGTTCAATACAGACTTTAATTTTGCCGTAAGGCTTGGAAAGGTGAATCTTTCCGCTGACTGGAAATCCTACTGGGCGGATGTTCCTTCTGAAAAGTCAAATCATTTTATAAGCGCGAATATCTCGTTCCAGGACGCAAAGGCAAGGTTCGGATTTGATGGAAAATACGGAATGTCTCTTGATTCCGATTTTGACAACGTTCCGGAAATTGATTTTGAGGCATTTTTCAGGTTAACTCCGGCTGTCAGGCTTGCGGTATCGGCGGATGATGTTGTAAAATTGATAACTGGCGGAGAAAGGGAAGTTGCCGGTGAATACATTTCGCGCAGCGGAACAGCATCTGTTCTTGTAAAATTTTTCTTTTAATTAATGGGAGACAATATGTTTGGAGCTTTGAAAGCAGGCGGTATTCTGATGCTGCCGATAATTCTCTGTGGAATTTTTGCTACTTTTATAATCGTTGAGCGCTGCTATTATTTTTATGTGACAAAAAAGCGTGACATAAAACTGATGTTTGATTTGAAGAATTCGCTTGCAAAGGCAGATTATGTTTCTGCGGAAAACAGCTGTTCGGAAGCAGATACGCCTACGGCTCAAGTAGTAAAAAAAGCGCTGGATTGCCGCGCGTGGCCGGAACAGGATCTGAAGGAAACCGTGGAATCCGAGATGTCCGCGGTCGTTCCGCGCTATGAGCATTTTCTTACACCGCTTGGAACAATCGCAAATATTTCTACTCTGCTTGGACTTCTTGGAACTGTAACAGGAAACATAAAGGCGTTCGGCGTTCTTGGCGCTGGTGGAACCATGGGAGACCCGACTCTGCTTGCGGGCGCGATTGGAGAAGCGCTTGTAACCACTGTTGCAGGGCTTGTTGTTTCAATTCCGTCATTGATTTTTTACAATTATTTTGTGAGCAGGGTAAACCGCCGCATTGCGGAAATGGAATCAAACGTAACAGGCGTTGTTATAAAAATTTCAGGAAGAGTTAAATGAAGTTAAAGGCAAGGCGAAAAAGCATTCAGGCTACTGTCGACATGACTCCGATGATTGACGTGGTTTTTCAGCTTATAATTTTCTTTCTTGTTTCCACAACGTTTGCGGTTCTTCCGGGAATAAATTTGAATCTGCCTGAAAGCACGACAGCGGAAAGCACTTCTAGCCTGGGGATTACAATAACCTGCGAAAAAAACGGAAACCTTTATTTTAACGATAAAAAAGTCTCATTTAAAACGCTTGGTGACGAGCTTTTGGAATTTGACACAAAAAAGATAAAAAAAGCGGAATTTCCAGTTACAATAGAAGCGGATGACCTTGTGACGAATGGAACAATAGTCAGGCTGTTTGATGTGATTCGTAGGAGCGGTTATTCTTCAATAAATTTGCGGACAACTGATAAAAGATAATGCAGATAAAGAGCCAGATTGAAAAATACATAAATATTTTCTCAAAAGATAAAACGCAGAACCAGGCTATGCGGCTTGCGCTTTTGCTGACGCTGATTATATGGATGATTCTTTTTGTCGTTCTTGCGGTTTCTCCTGGCTGGAATCAAAAGAAAAAATACAAGACAATCCGCATTTCTCTTGCACCGCTTGAGGAAGTCCGCAAGGAAGAAAAAAATCCGCTGGAGCAGAAAACCATAGGAAAGACAAAGGCTGCCGAACCTGCGAAGCGCGAAGAGGCTCAGAAAAAAGTCGATGTAAAAAAAACGGTTCAGGCTGAAAAAAAATCTCAACCGGCGATGCAGCCCGTTCAGGAAGCGAAAAAAGCGAACATAAAATACGGAAAATCTGTGGATGAGCTTTTGGAAGCGCAGAATTCTGTTTCCAAGAAGAAAACTTTTGACTGGGACAGCATGGATTTTTCGGAAAACACAAATTTTTCATCTTCAGAGCCAAGGTCAAACGTGCAGAAACTGGATAATTCAAGTTCGTTCAGCGGAACTGCCGGAACAAAAACTGTCTCAGACGGAAGAGTTTCTTCTGAAACGCAAAAATCTTCCGCTGGCTCGGATGTTTCTTCAAAAACCTTGTCGCAGCTGGGCGCAATTTCAAAAAGTGAATATTCCTCTGTGGCGGCGGCCGGACTTGAATCTGTCGCAAAAGGAATAAACCAGCATTTGAGCGGAAAATATTCAATGTCAATGCAGGACGGTTCTTCAAGGATTCTGCTTTATCCGGACGAGCCACGCCTGAAAATCTCTGAAGAAAATTCAAGGACAATCGACAGCACCAGAAACCTGACTATAACGCTGAAAATTCTTGCAGACGGAACAGTTCCTTTGGGCGGCGTGTCTTTTTCGCCGGCTTCTGCAATTGACAGCGCTGTCCGTTCAGAACTGGCGGCGCAGATTCAGACATGGCGTTTTTCCAGCGCATTGACAGATGGACAGGCCAGCTTTTACTATAGTATCATAAAGCGCTAGGCCGATGGGGGAATTGTGAACGTAAAGAATCTTGGGGAAATAGAAGCAATCGCATTTGATATTGATGGAACAATTTATCCGCAGTGGAAAATTCATTTGATTGCGTTTTCTCATTACTTGTGTCATTCTATTTTCTTTCTTCACTATGGACTTGTGCGCCATGAACTGCATGGTCTGGAGCAGACTCCGGATTTTAATAAAATTCAGACTCAAAAAATGGCGGAACACCTTCATTGTTCTTATGAAAAGGCTGATGAAAGGCTGAAAAAAATCGTGTACAACGGTCTGGAAAAATATTTTAAAAGAATTTCATGCTATAAAGATTGCGTTGAAACGATTCGAAAATTCAAGGAAACCGGATTTAAAATTGCGCTCCTGTCTGATTTTCCTCCTGAGCAGAAGGGCGATGTCTGGGGAATTAAAAAATATTGCGATGTTATGCTTGGAACGGAGGCTCTTGGCGCGCTGAAACCAGATCCTTTTTCATTTATAAAGATGTCGGAAAAATTGAAAATTGCTCCTGAAAAAATTCTTTTTGTTGGAAACAGCCGTAAATATGATGTATGCGGCTCAAAAGCGGCAGGAATGAAAAGCGCGTACCTTCTTCCGTGGCGTTACAGGATTTTTAAATTTCTAAAAGTAAAAGAGGCTGATATAACCTTTTCAAACTATCGTCAATTGCAGGAATTTGTGTTAAACTAAAAATATATATAACAGGAATGGGTGGGAATAAAAATGCCGGTTATCACAATTCTTATTGCTGCGGCGATTGCAGCAGGCGTTTCGTACGCTTTGCATTTTTTGGGTGAAGACAATAATAGAAAAGAATCTGTAAAAAAATATGCGGACAAACGTCAGGCGGAAATCGCAGCATTTATAAATGAACAGGTTAAGCATCTTTCTGACAGTACGGCTTCGCTTGAAACTAAGCAGATGCAGGCGGCCGCGGCAATAAAGCGCCTTGAGTCTCAGATTAAAGAATTTAATGCGGTCGCGGAAAATTTGAAGGATGATACGGACTCTGTAAAAAACATTGAGCAGAAAATCAAGTCTTATGATGACGTTCTTCAGGAACTTTTTGAAATGACCGAAAAAGTTGAGGAAAACCTTCAGCTTGTAAAAAAAGAATCCCTGATTGTTGATAAATTAAATTCCCGCCTTGGCGCGCAAGACAAAGCCCTTTCTGAAATCGAAAAGCGCATTCCGCATATCTCTTCGGAATTTTCGCAGAAAAACGGAGAGCAGCTCAAGATTCTTGGAAACAAACTTTTGAGCGAATACGATTCACACGGCGAAAAACTTAAGACTGACATAAAGCTGATAGAAGCTAGCGCGCAGAAGGCATTGGTTTCGTTCCAGAATGAAATTTCCGCAGTCTACGAAGAGGCTAGCCTTAAGGCGCAGAAACTTGAGGATTCAGCGTTTGAGCAGCTGAACAAAAAGGCCGAAGAAAGAAAAGATTTTTTTGTTAAGGAGCTGAATCAGAAAATTTCGGCGATGGAAACGGAATCAGGCCGGAAAACTTCGGAGCTGGAAGCATCGTTAAAGCAGAAGATTGCGGAGCTTGAGTCGGAACTTGAAGAAAGGTCTTCCGCCCTTGCCGCGGCCCTGAATCAGAAGACATCTGGAATGCAGTCTGATGTAGAGCAGATTACCGCCGGTTTGGAAAAAGAGCTTTCGCAGAAGTCTTCAGCAATGGAGTCAGGTTTTGCTCAGAAAATCTCAGACGTGGAATCTGCCGTAAATTCAAAGATTGACGAAATTTCAAAATTGATTGAATCCCGTTCTGACGAGGTAAGTTCCGCCGCGGAAGCAAGAACTTCTGCCCTGGATAAAAAGTATAATGAGGTTTACCTGGAGCTTTCTGCAAAGTTCAGGCAGCAGGCTTCTGAAATGCAGGAAAACCTTGAGGTAAAGTCAGCGGAAATTCAACAGGTATATAAAGATTCAACGGAAAATGTAATTGCCAGCATCAAGAAAAATCTGCTTGACTTTGATGCGAAGTGCAAGACTCATATTGATGAAATCTCCGGAAAATATGATGAACGCATGAACGCGCTCAGCGAAAAATATACTAAGCAGCTTGAAGGCGCCAGCGGAAAAAGCGATTCAAGAATTGCGGAGCTTCAGCAGAAAATCGCCGCCGCGGAAGAAAAATCAAAAGCGCACATTGACGCGCTTACCGCAAAGTATCAGCAGGCGGTTTCCAGCGTACGCGAAAAGTATGAAAACGCTCTTTCTGCCGTAGACAGCAAAAACACAAAGCGTGTTGAAGAGCTTGAAAAACAGTACGACGATTCTTACGAAATTGTGAATAAAAAAGTTCTGGATTTGAATGCAAAATACGACGAAATTACGGCGGCGTTGCAAACTCAGATAGAATCAATTCAAAAAGTATATGCAGAAAAGGAGACCGGAGTTACGGAGCAGCTTTCTGTGCAGATTGATTCTATTTCCAGGGAGTACAATTCCCAAATTTCAGACTTGCGCGCAAAAATGGAAACTTCAATGGCTTCTTACGAGCAGCTTGCAAGACAGGCTGAAGAAAACATCGACGGCTACAATTCTAAAATCGACCAGAAAATTGAGACTGTCAAGAACCAGCTGGCAAATACATTGCAGGAAATCAGCGGAAACGTTGAGGAGTCGGTTCAGAATGCGGAAAATACAATCAGGCGCGTAAAAGAAGAATGTGCGCTTGCCCTTGAAAAAGCCGGCGAAGTCGAGCCGCAGTTGAACGAAAAAATTCAGGCTATTGATGCGCAGGTCTGCAAATTCAAGGAAGAGGCGAATGCAAAAATTGAAGAGCTCAATGTTTCGCTTAAGGAATCCGGCTCAAAAATTGAGCAGATGTGCGAAAAACAGCAGGCGGCGGCGCTGTCGGACGTTGACAGGCAGCTTTCTTCATATAAAAAGGATATGGAATACAGGCTTTCTAAGCTGGAAGGAATCGGCGGACAAATTGATGTCCTTGAAAACAGCCTGAAGACTGCGATGGAAGAAGTAAGCAAAAAGACATTAAGGACTTTTGATTCATTTGCTGAAAATCAGGAGCAGAAGCAGAGCCTTTTTGCGCAGTCGGTGAGCGAGCACAACGAAAAGCTTGAAAATGACATTCAGACTCTTGAAGAAAAAATCGAGGAGCTGAAGAAAACTGCGATTGGAAATGTTACTGAGCGGCTGGAAGGCTTTGAGGCAAGTTTTGACCGAGACCTTAAGACCCGCGGTGACAAGATAAACGACGATCTGGCGACATGGAAGAACAGTTTTGATGGAAAAATTACCGCCTTTACGAATGAATATGAAAACGAGCGCAGGAACATTGAATCTGATTACAACAAGAATCTTCAGGAAAAGATTGCCGCAATCCAGGCAAAGAGCGACGAGCAGGCTGAGCGTCTTGCGCTTGGAATTAAAAAATCTGAGTCGGATGCGGCGGAGCATATCAACGAGATAAAAAGTCTTTTGAACAGTTTTGCTTCGGAAATGCAGGCGAAAGTCGCGAAGGTTGACGAGTCTTCTGACGAAGCCCTGAAAAATGCAATCGGCCGTTCGCAGAAAAATATTGGCGAGCAGCTGGAAAAACTCCAGGCACAGATGCTGGACGAGCTTAAGGCTTTTGAAGAAGCGGCAAACGGCAAGCAGGAGATAAGTGTTTCCACAATTGATTCGGCGCTTGCGGAATTTAAAACGTGGAAGGCACAGTTAAAGTCGCAGCTTGATGATTCCAGCTCACTTTTTAAAAGCGAGATTGAAAGCCTGCGGGAACAGGCGGCTCAAAAAATTCAGGATGCGAAAAATTACATTGAAACAGAATATCAGCAGGTTTATGACCAGTCTGAAAAGAAAATCACAGAGCTTTCCGGGCGTGCGGATTCATCGCTTGATGAATTTGAAAAGCGTTCAAAGGCAATTTCCGCGCAGCTTGAAAAAAATTACGATGTAATGATAAATCAGGCGGAAGAGCAGATGAATTCCAAGATTGCCGATACGGCAAAGCGAATCCAGGAATTTAATGACAAGGTTCAGGAAACAGTGGACAAAGACCGCGCCCATCAGTCGGAGCTTGCGTTCAGGCTGCAGAATTATTCAAGCGAAATGCAGACGCAGATGAGCGAGCTTAAAAAGGAGATGGATTCTGTAAAGGCCCAGATTTCTGTCTATGAAAAGGCAGAGCAGATGCAGAAGGCTCTTGATGAGAAAATCGCGGCGCTGTCCGCTGATTTTGACCGGCTTGAAGGTTTTAAGGATGTTGCGGACGATTTGAGCAAAGAATACAATCATGTCTTGAATTTGAAAAACGATGTTGACAGGCAGGTTGACGAATTCGACAGCCAGAAGTCTAAGGTTGAGTCGATTGGCCAGCGTTATGAAAAAATGATTTCCCTGAGCGGACAGATTGATGAAAAAATCCGTGAGTTGAATTCAACGTTCGATGGTCTTCAGTCTATGGAAGTCCAGGTACGGGATTTTCAGGATACCCTTTCAACCATTTCGGAGCGTTATGACAGGCTTGAGCAGAAAAGCGTTGTGATTGACCGTGTTTTGAAGGATGTGGACACTTCCTTTGAAAATCTAAAGGCTATTGAGGACAGGCTTAAAGATTGCGCCAGAAAAAGCGAGACTCTGCCAAAAGAAATTGAAGACGTGCAGAACAACGTTGACGAGCTTTTGAAAAACGGACCGAAAATCGGCGACGCCGCGGCAAAATTGAACAGTCTTCAGGAAATCCTTAATGAAACCGAACATCGGCTGGAAGAAATAAATTCGGCGAGAAGCGGCGTAGGAAGGATTGAAGAACGGCTTGCCAAAATGGACAAGGATTTAGACGGAAAACTTAAGCTTGTTCAGTCCATGGTAAATATTGATGTAAAGAAAAATCCGGAGGCGGACAGCCAGTTTATCGCTCCTCAGGAACGCGAGCAGATAAAAAATCTTGCGCGCCAGGGATGGACAACCGCCCAGATTGCCAGGGCGATGAAACGCACTTCGACCGAAATAAGTCTTATTCTGGAGCTGCCTTCAGAAATGTAGGGTTTTTATAATGTTTTCCTTGCGGTGAAGTATTTTTCTTTGTGGAAATCAATTTATAATATATAATTATTTCTATGAAAAAAATAAAACATTTTATTTTTGCGGTGATTTTAACCGCCGCTTGTTCCGGAGCTTTCTCGCAGACAAGAAAATCCATTCAGGATGGCGCGATTCTGCATGCATGGTGCTGGTCATTTAAAACAATCGAAGAAAATATGGATAAAATCGCCGCCGCCGGTTTTTCGGCGGTTCAGACTTCTCCTGCGAATACTTGCCTTGTCGGTGATTATGGCGGACTTGAAATTTACAGCGAAGACTTGAACGGAAAGTGGTATTATCATTATCAGCCGACTGACTGGAAGATTGGCAATTACCAGCTTGGAACGCGCGATGATTTTATTTCTATGAATAAAAAGGCGGAAGAATATGGAATCGGCGTTATTGTTGACGTTCTTCCGAACCATACGACGCCGCGCATTAATGAGGTTTCTCCGGATTTGATTAATGCTGTTGGCGGGCTGGAAAAACTCTATCATAAAAATAACGACCACGGAATCAGAAGCTATTCGGACAGGCTTGAATGCACAACGGCGCAGATGGGCGGATTGCCTGATGTGAATACGGAAAATCCGGATTTTCAGGCTTACTATATGAAGTACGTGAACGATTTGATTGACTGCGGTGCCGACGGATTCCGTTATGACACAGCGAAGCATATCGGACTTCCTGACGACCCTAAGGATCCGTACGCAAAGGAAAACAACTTCTGGCCGATTTTTCTGGGAAAAGAACCTGTAAACGGCGTTTTTATGAAAAAGAACAGCGATGAGCTTTTTATTTATGGCGAAGTTCTTCAGGGCGGAAATTCCCGGGAAGACACCTACGGAATGCTTATGCCTGTTACGGCAAGCGATTACGGTTCGATTCTTCGTTCCGCTCTTGCAAGCGCAAAGTTCGGCGCAAAAGGACTGAAGAGCTGGCGGCATCCGGCTGCTCCTGTAAATATTGTAACATGGGTTGAAAGTCATGATACTTACGCAAATCACGGAGAATCGGCGCATTTGACTAATGCCCAGCTAAGAATGGGATGGGCGCTTATTGCGGCAAGGGCAGGGGGAACTCCATTATTTTTTAGCCGGCCGCAGGGAAAGGAAGCTGTTCAATTTCCGGGGGCTTCTAAAATCGGCGATATTGGAAATAATGAATTTATGAATCCGGAGATTGTCGCTGTGAATAAATTCCGCGCGGCGATGGCAGGCGAGCCGGAGGAGCTTGTTAATAACGGAAAGGACAATGCTGTTATCGGAATAAAACGTGGCGACAGGGGTGTTGTGCTTATAAATGCGCATAAAAATTCTGTAAAAGTAGAGATTCCTGTTTCTTTTGCGGATGGCATTTATATTGACAAGGCCAACGGAAAGAAGTTCAAGGTTGAAAACGGAACTCTTAAAGGAAATATGGACCGTGAATCTGTCTGTGTTGTCTACTGATGCGTAGAAGTTTGCCGGAATCACATCGGCAGATGTAATCTGCGCGCGGAAAAATTGCCCGGCAGTTGTGTGCCGGGTAAAACAATCCTTTCTTGCTGTTCTATCGTGAAAGCAGGCAGGTTGCCCACGCTTCTATTGCATTTCCGGCTCCTACGGAATCGAGCTTTTCGCCGGTTTTTGCCTTTACAAATATTTTTTCCGGTTCAACGCCCAGGGCGTTTGCGATGTTCTGGATGACATTCTGCCGTTCTGGAAGGAATTTCGGTTTTTCAAGTTTTACAACGCAGTCAAGGTTTATCAGGTTCCAACCGTTTTCGCGGACTTTTTTCCAGATGGTTTTTAAAAGTTCAACTGAATCCGCGTCTTTCCATTTTTTGTCTTCCGGTGGAAAAAAACTTCCGATGTCGCCAAGTCCGCTTGCTCCAAGAAGGGCGTCTGTAATTGCGTGAAGGAGCGCATCGCCGTCTGAATGACCGTCCTCTCCTTTTTCAAAAGGAAATTCTATGCCGCCGATAATAAGTTTTCTTCCTTCAACCAGCCTGTGCAAGTCGTAGCCTAAACCGATTTTTATGTTCATATTTTGTTTTCCGAAAGTGTAGTCGCCTGTGTAAGTGATTTTTTTGTTGCAGGAATCCCCCTGGACGACTTTTACGTCTCCGCAGTATTTTCCCCAGATTTCGGTGTCGTCCGTATATTCCTTTCCGTCATTTTCCGCCGCTTTGTGCGCTTTTAAAAGTTCTTTAAGTTTGAACCCTTGAGGAGTCTGGACGGCGGTCATCTGCGAGCGCAAAAGATGTTTTTCAATGAATCCGCTGTCATTCATGAGTTTTTGCGTGTCGACCGGTGTGATTCCGGGAACAGCGGCTCCCCATTTTTCCGTCGCTTTCAGCGTATCCTTTATGATTTTTTCAGTAACAAATGGACGCGCGCCGTCGTGGATTAAGACCAGGTCTGATTCTGGTTCATGAGCGGCAATTGCTTGCAAGGCATTTAAAACACTTTTCTGCCTTGTTGCGCCGCCGGCGGTAAAAATCAGTTTTGTGTCCTGCATTTTTTGTTCCATTGAATTGTCAGAAAACAGCGCTTTTTTTGCTTCCTCCTGACCGCCGGCAGGAATTGCGATTGCCAGAATTTCAACGTTTACTGAATCCAGAATTTTCTTTACGGCTTCAGAAAGAACTGTGCCGTCATTTAAAGGAAGGTATTCTTTTTTTATAGAGCCGCCCATTCTTGTTGAAGAACCGGCGGCGCAAATAATGACATTTGCGGTTGAAGAATTATTCTTCGTCATCGCCAAAATCTTCTTCAGCGTCAATATCATCCGATGAAACTTCGTCTGAGTCCTCGTCCGAATCCTCATCATCGTCATCGCGTTTATTTTTCCTTGAAGAAACGTCGTTCATTAAATCGTCGTCTTCGTCATCAAAATCTTCGATAATATGCTTTACTTTTGGAGCGGCTCCAGGCGGCTCAAGTTTTACGTGAATCATAGATTCAACTTCTTTTTCAGAAAGACCCATTGCTATTGAAATTTCGTCTTCAAGAAGTTTTTTTGCCTGGTCATAAAGTTTTCGCTCCAGAATCGGAAGTTCCTTTACTTTTGAACGGTTGTAAAGACAGCGCACAATCGCCGCAATATCTGCGATTGTTCCTTTTTTCAAAAGGTCAAGGTTCATCTGGTAGCGTAATTTCCAGTCTGAAGTGATTGGCTCAAAGTCGTCTGAAAGTGAATTCAGCGCTTTTTCCGCTTCTTCCGCGCCAACGATTGCCCGGATTCCAAGCTCCTCGGCTTTTTCAATTGGAACAAGAACGACCATATCTGAAACTTCGATATAAATTTTATAGTACGTCATTGTTGTTCCACGGAAATTCTTTTCAAAAACTTCTGTGATTAAGCCAACGCCCTGACTTGGATAAACGACTTTCTCGTCAATGCTAAATTTTATGTTACTCATACTCTTCGAGTATATCACAGTTTTCATAAATTTTCAATTTTGTTCTTTTTGATTGTATAAAAACGCGGAATATTCTATTATTAAGAACCTACCTTTTTTAATTTTATATTTTATTTATTGGGAAAAAATGAGTAACGAAAACGAAAATTTAGATGATGAAATTGTGCCGATTGAACCACAGGATGAAAATCAAGATGGAATTGAAGTTCAGGATGAATTGAACGCGGAAACCGATGCGGATATTTCTTTTGAAGATTTGGGACTTGACGAGCCGACTCTTGCCGCGGTAGAAAAAAAAGGATTTAAAGTTCCTTCTCCGATTCAGGTTCTGGCGATTCCGCGCCTTTTGAATGGAGATGCGAATATTATTGCCCGGGCTAGAACCGGAACTGGAAAGACAGCGGCATTCGGGCTTCCGATTATTCAAAAGTTGCGGGGTTCTTCCGGTACTGTAAAGGCGCTTGTGCTTGAACCGACGCGCGAGCTTGCGATTCAGACTTGTGCGGAGCTTCAGTCTTTTACCGAAGGAAAATCTCCGCGTTCTTGCGTTTTGTACGGCGGCGCATCTTATTCAACGCAAATCAGGGATTTGAAAAAAGGCGTCGAGATTGTTGTCGGCACGCCTGGAAGAATACAGGATCACCTTGAGCGAAAAACTCTTGACATCAGCAAGATTGAATATTTTATCCTTGATGAAGGCGATGAAATGCTCGATATGGGATTCATTGATGATATTGAGGAAATTTTCAGACAGGCGAACCCGGATGCAAGAATCCTTTTGTTCAGCGCGACAATGCCTGCGCCAATCCTTAAAATTGCCGGCGAATTTATGGGCGATTACGAGATTGTTGAAGAAGAAGGCGTTGTGGACGAACCTTTGCTGATTGACCAGAAATTCTGGGTTGTCCGCGAAGGCGATAAAATCGAGGCGCTTGTGCGTCTTATTGATTTTGCGGATGATTTTTACGGAATTGTATTTACGCAGACAAAGCATGATGCGGATAATGTTACCCGCGCGCTTGACGAAAAAGGTTACGATGTCGCGGCCCTGCACGGCGATATTGCCCAGGCGCAGCGTGAAAAAATCATTGCGCGGTTTAAAACTAAAAAAACAAGGATTCTTGTTGCTACGGATGTTGCCGCGCGCGGAATCGACATTAAAAATCTGAATTATGTTGTAAACTATTCGCTTCCTTTTGACGGAGCGACTTATGTGCATAGAATCGGGCGAACAGGCCGCGCCGGAAAAGAAGGTGTGGCTGTAACGTTTGTTGCGCCTCAGGAAACCAGAAAACTGGGATTTCTTCAGCGTGCGGTCAGAAAGGCGAGCAAGGGAGAAATGAAGGAAGAAAAAATTCCTTCCATTGATGAAGTTCTTGAGAAAAAGCGCGGCCGTATTTTTGGCGAGCTGAAGGAACGGCTTGGACTTTCGGGCGAAGAACCGAATCTTATAAAAGCGTCTGAAGAATTTGAAAAAATGGCTGCGGAGCTGACGGAAAATAACGATGCGAATTCAGTTCTTGCTTCCGTCCTTTCTGTTCTTTACGGTGAAAAACTTAATAAATCCCGCTACGGAAAAATTTCGCAGCAGGGAAGTCCTTCAAACCAGACAAGAATTTATATTCAGATTGGACGCCGCGACGGATATAATCCAAGGGCTGTCGCCGATTATTTTAGCAAAATGCTGGATATTCCTGGCAGGCTTGTTGATAGAATCGATATTTCTTCAAATTTTACATTGGTTTCCCTTCCAAAAGAAGCCGCAAAACGCGCGCTGGATTTTGCAAAAGAAAACCAGAATGTTCCGCATATGCATATTGACGTAAAGGAAAGCGATGCCGGATTTGGCGGCGGTCGTGGCGGACGCGGAAGAGGCAGAGGCGATTTTGGCGGTTCAAGACACCACGGAAGACGCGACAGAAAATTTGAGGATGCCGGAAGTCGCGATGAGCGCGGTGGAAACAGGCGTCGTTCAAGACCTAATGTCCACAATCAGACAGAACGCTCTGTTCGCGCAGGCTCGGCAGGGCTTTACAAGCAGAAGAAGAACAACAGGACAGAACGCTTCTAATTAGTTGCTGTAACTGTTCAACCAGCTGAAAATTGGCGCCTGCCAGTTTTCAGCTTTTTTCTTGTCTTTTATCAGGTTTTTGTACATTTTTTTCATATAATCGTGAATTTCCTGCACATCGGAAGGAAAAATATCGGTCGCATCTTGAAACAGCCGGTCTATAAAATTTTCAGCATCTTTTTCAGAAAAGAAATTCTGTTCGTTTATTGCTGTAAGAAAATATAACGCCGCGGCCACGCAGTTTATGCTGTGCTGCTTTACATAAAGAACGCTTTCTGAAATTTTAATTGCCCCGAAATAAATTTCGTCAAGAAATTCCTGTATTTCATATTGGTTCAGTTCAGTTGATTTTAAAAGTTTCCGTACAAAGGCCCATGTTCCCGCCACAATCGCTACGTGAAGGCTTGGTATGCAGAGTAAATGCGGATCAAACGCGTGGATTATCATAAATCTTGGAGAGGAAAAATATTTCGGTCGCTCAGTTGTTGTTAGGATTTTTGAATAAATTGTTCCGGCCTGCCTGTAAAGTTCCGTAATGAATTTTTCAAATTCGGCAAGGGCGGCAATTGCCGTGTGTCTTTCAATTTTTTCAAAAATCACATCCATCGTTCTTGCTATGAACCAGATAAAATCAAGGTAGATTTTTACTTTTGAAGGAACAAATGGAATCTGTCCGTCAAGCCTGTGGTCGACCTGCACAACCGGAATGTCTGTAATTCCAAATTTCTGCTTTTGCTGGATTATAAAAAAGTTCGACATTACAGTTTTTACAAGCGCAGGTAATTCTTTTCTGTTTTGTGGAATGAACATCATCCTTCGGAAAGTCCTGGATGCTGAAAAATCTGCGAACGGTTTTTGAGTTTTTTTATTTTTTTTCATAATTCGTTTTCCTGGCGTATAGAATCCAGCCGCCTTAGCCTTTCTTTATCTGGAGTTATACAAAGATTTTTTTCCTGGGTCGGAATAACAAGTCCTTTCGGCCCGTTTTTTGCACGGCGCAAATATTTTACCTGCGTATAGTAAAGATCGGTTTTTCCTGAATTTCTAGCCTTTGAATAATATACGGCAAGATTTGCCGCATCAAGAAGAATGTCCAGCGGAATTGTTTTTCCCGGACGATGCTTTACAAAGACATATCCGCCCGGAAAATCCCGCACGTGAAACCACATATCTGAGCCGCGCACGTGATGCCTCAGCAGTTCATCGTTTTCGTTTGCATCGCGGCCTGCCAGAATGTACCAGCCGTTCACTATAAAATCAAGGCCGGGGTGCTCCTTTTTCTTCTGCTGTTTTGGAGTTGTGTCTTTTCTAAGAAGCTGTTCAATTCGTACAGGATTTTTTTCATTCTGCATTTCCTGATACATTTTTTCTACTTTTTCAATTTTTTTGCAGGCAAGCTCAATGTCGTGCTTTAGGCTTTCTGCGCCAGACTGCGCTTTTTTGTATTTTTCGTAGTATTCCGCGGCGTTTTCCTGGGCGTTCTTTTTCGGGTCGACAAGAATTCTTACGGTTTTCCCGGATTCGTAGTCCTCGCATTCCAAAAAACTGGAATTTTTATCCAGAAGATAGCTGTAAGAAAGAATTAAATCTCCGTAATGTTTCAACTTGCCTGCATTTTCAAAATCAGTCTGTTTTTTCTTGAGTTTTTCAAGCGCTGCGCTCATTCTGCTGTGGGTTGCGTTGAACCATTTTTCAGCCTGAATAAGAAGCGATTCCCGCGAAAGATTCTGCGCATGTTCTCCGTACCAGATGTCAACTTTCTGGTTGAAAGAAAGTTCTGCCCCGTCCGGATGATTTTTTTTGAATTCTTCTGCGATTTCTGAAAAATTACGGACCGGCCATTCTTTTGTTTCATTTTTCTCTTCTGGAATTACGAACTTGCCGCCGGTTGTCTCGCCTTTTGCAGGACGCCTGAACATTGTGTCAAGAATATTGTCCTGTCCGTCGCACACAATTATATTTGCCGCGTTGGACCACAGCCTTATGTAGATTCTGAAATTTTCATCGCCGTGCGCTAAATCCATCCGGATTATCCTTTGCCGCCCGATTTGGTTTATAGCCGTTATCCGTGAGCCTTTTATCCGGGATTTTAAAAATTCCATAAAGCGCAGCGGTTTGTCATTTTTTATGATTTTTCGTCTGGTTTCGTTTATTCTGCAAGAATTTTGCGCCGTGCATACAAGTACGGTTTTTGCCTCGCCGTTTCCATAAAGATAAAACGCGATTGTGTCATAGCCGGGCTGAATAATATCCTGAATAAAATAGCCTGTCAGGTTTAATTCTTCAAGAATTTTGTCAATTTCGTTGCAATTAAGAGACATACAAAAAGTATAGCAGAATTTGTTTTCAGTGTATAATAAAAACCGGGAAAACACATTATAAATAATTTAAGTAGCCCGAATGTCGAGTTTTTTTTGTAAAAAGAATAAAAGCGCAGGCAGATTTACAATTTGTGAAGATTTTTGGCGATTGAATTAATAAAAGTGCGGAGCACCCGAATTCGAGCCAAATCCATCTGAGCAAATTGGAAATCTGCCGAGAGCGTTCTTTCATAATTTGTAAAAAAAACTCGAAATTAAGGCTAAAAAGCGTCTTTGTCAAATTTACACAAAGGTTTCCCTCTGTTATTATTTTGGCATGGAAAATGTTTCGATTGCTGAGCAGAAATCTGTTTTGCGAAAAAGGGCAAGGCTTGAACTGAAAAAATATTTTGAGGACAAGGCGCTTTGCCTTCAATGCGCAGAAACTGTGGCGGATTATTTTTTAAAAAGCAAGGAATATGCGGAAGCGCAGATTATTTTTGCATATATGGCGCTTTCTGATGAAGTTGATTTGTCCTTGATTATAAAAAAAGCGCTGGATGACAAAAAAAAGGTCGCTCTTCCGCGGATGTCGGACGATTCCGGCGAAATGGATTTTTATTTTATTGATTCGCTGGAAGATTCGTTTTCTGATGACAACAAGTTTGGAATCTCTGAGCCTTCCGTAAAAAACAAAAAAGTCGAGCCGGAAAAAATTCCGGAAAAATGCGTTTTTCTTGTTCCAGGACTTGTTTTTAACCTGGAAGGCGCGCGGCTTGGGCGTGGAAAAGGTTACTACGACAGATATTTGAACAGGATTCCGCATGAAAATCATATTTTTTGCGGAGTCTGTACGGTTAATGTGGTTACAAAAGCAGTTCCAGTTGAAAAAAGCGATTTCAGGATGAATTATCTTTTGACAGAATATGGTTTTATCCGTACAAAATTGTCATCCGCCGGCAATTGATCCGGAGTCCGTTTATTTTTTTGAATCGCTGGAAAAAATCTGAAGAAGCGGCTCCGGCGGAAAATATTCGTTCAGCGCGCGGAGGAAATCCCTGCTGCCGGCGCGTTCAAGAATTTCATATTCATCAAGATAATTTTTTTCATCAGTTTTTGACGAGGAAATTATTCTGGCAGTTCCGGTGTTTGTCTTAGACCCGGAAAGCCTGCTTAAAATCCATGCGTTTTTTGTCCGTTCCGCTTCAAAAACAGAAGGCTCTGAATCCTCCAGTTTTTTTACAAATTCAGAAAGCGTTTTTTTGTAAGTTTCTTCTATATAATTGGTATGCTCAACGTTTAAAAAAGTGATTCCACCGCAGCGGAAGTCTTTGGCTGGCAAAAATATTTTTGTTTCCGCCCCGGCGTTATTTAAATTTTCTGAGAGCCTTAGAATCAGCGCGTCAAAAATTACGGCTTCTTCAGAATCCGCCTCCGGTGCCTTGAACCAGTACTGGACCGGGTCTGCAAAATTTTTAGTTGGAACAAGAACCGCCGGCATAGGACCGGCATCCTCGGCCTTTACGTCCGTATAAAAAAGATGCCTGATTTTTAAGTTGATTTTTCTTGTTTTTGCCGGAAAATCCGGTTTTGGAACAGATTCTTTTCTTCGGGAGTCATTTCGTGTTGTCTGCGCGGCAAGGATTCCCAAGGATTCTTCAAGGATGTAGCGGACTGCTTCAGAATCCGTGTTCCCTGCGATGACAATGCTGTAAAGGCTTGCATCCAGAAATTTTGGATATTCAGCAAGAATATCGTTGTATGAAGTCTTTTGGAGAATTTCCTTTTCCGTGTCAAAAATATTCCGTATAAAGTTTGAGTCGTAAAAGTATTTAATCGCACGGAATGTCATCTGGTTCAATGGGCTTGCCCCCGAAAGACGTTTTTGTGTCTGCGCTGAATAAACGTAGCTGTCGGCTTCTGCGGGCGTTATTTCTCCAAAAATAAGCGCGTCGGAAATTGAGCGTATGCAAAGCGAAATGTCCTCTTTTGCGCATTCAACAATTATTTTGCTGTCTGAAAAACTTGTCTCCGCATAGACTGCCGGATTGCCGGAGATGATTTGCTGCGTTTTGTATTTGATTATTTCTTTCCGGATGTTTGAGGCGATTGCGTTTGCCATTACATTTTGAAAACCCGGTCTGTTTTTGTCCGCAAGGCTTCCTCCGTCAATTGAAACAAGGATTGAAACTCCGTTTGTCATTCTGTTCGTCTTTACGGTTACTGGAATTCCGTTTGAAAGCTCAATGGTTTTTAATGAATTTCTGTTTTCTTCCAGAAAAATATTTCTTGCGCTTTCGGATTCTGCTTTTTGCTGTTCAATTTCTTTTTTTTCCGCGGAAATTTCTTTCAGCGCGTTTTTATAAAGTTCCTGGGTAAACCACGAGCCGTTCTTTGAATTTATTTCCTCATATCCGAGTCGCTTGTAGTCGCTTTTGTATTTTTTAAAATTTTTTGTATTCACAAGGACAAATATAAAAGGCGTTTCATTTTCAAAAGATGTTTTAAGCGAATTTTCGTCGGTTGAAGTGATTTTTTCCGGTTGACTCAAAAGTTTTTGCGCAAGAAGGATTTCTTTTTCGTCATTTCCAGGAAGAAGCGGGTCGATTGCCCAGAAGTAAGCGAGTGAATTTATAAAATTCGTTGAATTTGCTGTTGTTTCGCGGAAGTTGTCATGCAGAATTTTTTTTGCAGCCTGATATTCCGATGAATCTGTTGTTTCCGGTGATTTTTTTATTGCTTCTATAAAGGTTTCCGCCTGCTCGACCGGTGAGCGCAGATTCTGCTCCAGCAGCGTTTGAAAAATAAGCCTTGCGCAGCCGTTATGGCGCGTGGAAGAAACGTTGATATATTCCGGTCCGCGGATGTTCAGTATATGTTCTGCGCAGAGCGATTTTTTTAGCGTTGAAGAATCTGCGTTGTATGCCACCGCCGCAAGGCTCGCCTGGTTAAAGTTTAATCCCGTGTATTCAATCACGATTTGCGTCATATCTTCGCTGAACTGCAAGTCGTGCATAATGAATTTCCTTGTTTTTCCAGTTGCCGTTACTTTTTCCGGAAGCGCGAAGCTTGCCGCCGGCTTGTATGAACCGAAAGTTTTTTCCGCCAGCGCATAAATCTCTTCTTTTTTTACAGGACCGCTTACAAAAATTGCGCTGTTCTGGGGCGTGTACCAGAACTTTCCGATTCTTGAAAGTATTGAGCGTATTTCTGCGGCCGTTGATTTTGTAAAAATTTGCGGATATATCCCTGAGTCTAGTTTCCACGGTGTTTCCGAAAAAATCCGGGAATCTATCGCGGTATTTATAAACGCTGCCGGTGTCGGCGCATATTGCATTATCTCGTTTTTTAGGGCTGAATATTCGCGCAGAATATCTTTTTCTGCAAAAAACGGTGAAAACGCGCACCTTGCAAGAATCTCAAAAGTTGAAGAAACCAGTTCCTGCGAGACGGAAATTCTGTAATTTGAAGAGTCCGCACTGCATTCAGAAGTTAAATTCTGCAAAAAAGAATTTTTTTCTGCTCCATATTTAAAAAGCCTTGTGTACAACGGAAAAAATCCTGTGGTGGCTGGATTTTGCGCGCTGATTCCCGCATGCACGGAAAATTCAACCTGTACCGGCGCGGAGGAAAAATCTTCCAGCACAAAAATCTGCATGCCGTTTTCAAGAGTGTATTCTGCATAGTTATATTCGTTCAAAAAATTTGATTCCGCATAAAGAAAGGCTGAAAATGCCAGGAAAATCGCCAAAATGATTTTTTTCATGCTTAAAATTATATCATTTTTTTTGTATTTATAAACCTTTTCCCCTGTGTTATAATCTTGGCTATGCCAAATATTACTTTTATTGAAAAAGAAAACAAAATTTTTAAGCTTCCTGATGATTTGAGTTGCATGGTTGAAGGAAAACGGCATCTTACGCCGCAGGAAATTGAAATTCTTAAAAAAAATCAGAATACAAGTGAATTTTCGTCATGGGAAAATGTTTTTGTTCCTTTGGAAAAGGGCGATTTTGACTGCGAATTAATCAGGAATTCACGTTTTGAAGGATTTGTTGTTATCGGAAGGCTGAAATATGCGAAGCTGAAATATCACAGCCTTGAGCTTGAGACAGGAATTGTAAATTCTTTGCTTAGGAATTCTGTTGTCGGCGGCGACAATGCCATTCACAATGTCTCGTACCTTGAAAACTATGTTATTGGCGACAGGGTAATGCTTTTTAATATTCAGGAGCTCAGCTGCACGGAAAACGCTAAATTCGGCAACGGCTATATTTTTCACGGAGAAAAAGAATCTGAGCGAAAATGGATTGGCGTAGCTAACGAAAACGACGGGCGCGCGGTTCTTCCGTTTGAAAAAATGATTCCGGCTGATGCATTCCTCTGGTCGTCGAACAGGGATGATTCGGAATTGCTGAAAAAATTTGTAAAACTTACGGACGGCGAAAAATCTGACAAAAAAAATATCCGCGGAATAATTGGAAATGATGTTGTAATAAAAAATTCGCTCACAATAAAAGACGCGAAAATCGGGAATTTCGCATACATAAAAGGAGCGTCAAAAATAAAAAACGTTACGATTCTTTCCGATGCGGATGAAGTCAGCCAGATTGGCGAAGGCGTGGAAATGGTAAATGGCATTATGAATGCCGGAAGCCACGTCTTTTATCAGGCGGTTGCAATCCGATTTGTGATTGGCAGGAATTGTCAGTTGAAGTACGGAGCGCGGCTATTAAATTCATTCCTGGGCGACAATTCCACTGTTTCCTGCTGCGAACTTTTGAACAATATGATTTTTCCGTTTCACGAGCAGCACCACAACTCTTCGTTTCTTATTGCGTCAACGGTAATGGGGCAGAGCAATATTGCCGCCGGCGCAACAATCGGAAGCAACCACAATTCCAGAAGCCCTGATGGCGAAATTATTGCAAACCGCGGATTTTGGCCGGGGCTTTGCTCTGATTTTAAGCACAACTGCCGTTTTTCAAGCTTCGTTCTTGCTTCAAAAGGTTCGTATCAGCATGAGCTGAATGTTCAGTATCCGTTCTGCCTGCTTGCTCCGGGTGAAAATTCTGAAAGTCCTGTCCATATTCTTCCGGCATGGTGGTTTATGTATGATATGTTTGCGATTGTGCGCAATAAATACAAATTTGCAAAAAGGGACAAGCGTTTTATAAAAGTTCAGAATATAGAGATGAATCCCTTTGCTCCGGACACGATGCAGGAAATTCTGTATGCGATAAACCGGATTATTGAGCTTGCAAGTTCCCAGCTTGGACTGCGCTTTCAGGAAGCGAAGAATTTTCTTCATAAAAATCCGGATTCAAAAATTACTTTTGTGGATATGCTTTCCCAGAAAAAATATGGGGCGACTTTATACAAGCCTGTTCAGGGATATAAAACCTACCGAAAGATATTAAAGTATTTTGCGGCAAGCACTCTTCAGGAATATTGCGCGGCAAATTGCACGGACAGCATTTCTCCTGACCTGATTAAAAAGATAATGAAAATCAATCTTTACACAAAATGGCAGAATGTTGGCGGCCAGATAATTCCGGAAGAAAAAATAAGCCAGCTTTTTGAAAAAATTAAAGCGGAAGAGATAAAAACCTGGGACGGCGTGCACGAATTTTACAATGCCTGTCAGTCGGAATACCTTGGGTATAAAACCCGCTATGCAATTTTTGTCCTGGAGGAACTTTATTCAACGAAAATCGGGGATTTTTCGCGGGATATTTTTAAGGATATTGTGAATGATGTTACGGTTGTCTCGGATGAAATGTATTCTTCTTCGGTTTCCAGCCGTGAAAAAGATTTTACAGATTATTACCGCTGCATGACGTATAAAAATAAGGAAGAAATGACGGCCGTTCTTGGAACATTGAACGACAGCAGCTTCTTGAAAACCCTGAAGTCTGACACAAGGAATTTTAATCAGTTTGTAAAAAAAGCATTTTTAGAGCTCTGCTAGATTTTTAAGCCGCTGGTTTATCAGCCGTAAACAAGCGGCAGGTTGAATTTTAGTCTAAAAAAAACGAACGCTGCCTTGGTCTTATGTTGCCAGGGTAGCGTTCGTTTTATAAGGAAGCCGGATTCAATGCTTTATTCCTGGCTTGTAAGTTCCTTGAAGTATTCTGTTATGTCCTTTCTCTTTTCTTTAGAGTAGGCGATTGCAGTTCTTGGATGCTGGTTGAACAGTCCTGTTAAAAGATATTCAAGGTCATAGCCCCATACAACGCCTTGTTCCTTCATCGGCATCATGTGTTTTTCAATAAATTCAAGTACAGGATATTCATTGTATTTAGGATTTTTAAGGAATCCCAGAAGCAGTTCCATTGCGCAGTTTCCGGCGCCGCGTCCCATGGAAAGATATGTCGCGTCAAGGTAATCAACATTGTCGCCTACGCATTCAATTGTGTTTGCAAAAGCGAGTTTCTGGTTGTCGTGGGCATGGATTCCAAGTTTTTTGTTGTATTTGGCGGCGTATTCTCCGTACAAGTCGCAGATTCTGGCCATTTCTTCCGGGTAAATAGAACCGTAGCTGTCTACAATATAAATTACATCAACAGATGACTGTCCGACCATATCCAGTGCGGCCCTTATGTCATTTTCCTGTACCGTGGAAAGAGCCATTATGTTGCAGCTTGTTTCATAACCTTTTTTATGCGCGTCTTCAATCATGTCTATTGCGGTAGGCATCTGGTGGACATAGGTTGCAACCCTTATTAAATCAACCGGGGATTCTGCGCGCTCGTGAATATCTTCCTTGTAGTTGCAGCGTCCGACATCAGCCATAACAGCGACTTTTACTTTTCGCTCGCCGTCGCCAACTACGCCACGGATATAATCATCATCACAAAATTTTGAAGGTCCGAATTTATTCACATCAAACAGGGTTTTGTCTGCCTTGTAGCCGAATTCCATGTAGTCAACGCCTGCTTTTGTGTTTGCATTGTAAAGAGCTTTTGCAAAATCATCCGCAAAGAAAAAGTCATTTACAAGTCCTCCGTCGCGCAGTGTTGCGTCAACAACTTTGATTTCAGGACGATAGTTCATCATTGCTGTAACTTTTTTCATTTCAATCCTCTTTCGGCTGTCTTTTCTGGCAGTCATTTCTTCTGGTTTTGGCTGAATGCCTATATTTTTTAGCATTTCATCCTTGTTCTTGTAGTAATGGTAAATATTTGCCGCCGAAATGCCGCATTTTTCCGCGACATCACGCATTCCAATCAGAGAAGAGTCTTTTTCCTTAAGAAGTTCCTCTACCGCCGCCTTTATTTTTGCCGCAATTTCTAAGTTTGGTTTACGCAAAATAGTTCTCCAAATCTCAAGATGTTGTTAATTTAACAAAATAAACACCGTTTGTCAAATATTTTCAAAAGTGAACAAGATTTTGCAGGTACTTTTTGAAAAGTGAACGAGATTTTTTTTAATGTTGAAAAATTTCTGTTCCTTTGGCCGGGTAAATAGTCAGAAGAGTGCATCGGATTTTATTCATTCAGCAAAAACGATTTTTTCTATAATTTGAATTAAAGATGTGTCTTTATAAATGTCCAGGTAATCATCAGCTTGCTGGTTGTAATATGAATAAAGTTTTTCGTTGTAGGGAATGTTTATGCCGATACCATTTATTTTTTCGGAGTAAGAGTTTCCTGAATAAGAGCTAAGAGTTATTTCATTGAAACTTTCTGTAAGTTGAAAAAAAACTTCTTCTTCCTTGGGGTTATTTGTAAGTTGTTCCTTAAAAATTGAAAGAAAATTTATTAAATCAATGTATTCTATAAAATTGCTGTCATATTTATAAGATTTTTCTATATTATTTTTTAACAGGGAAAAATTAATGTTTGTGTTCTCGGAAATGTTATTAAAAAAAGAGTTAAATGAGTTTGCGAATTTTTGAAAATTATTCATATCTACAGCGGAATATGAGCAGGATACTAAAGTGTTTTTGTACTTTTCCTTAAAGTCGTCTACGATATTTGCGGCGCATTCTTTTGTTGTAAAATTTGATGTAAGATTCTTGCAGAGGGTTGTATAGTTGCTGCCGCTTCCGGGTAATTCTGCCTGCGAACCAATTATAAAATCTGCGCAATCTTTTAGCTGCCATAAAATTTCTACCATTTGCATAAGGCAGCAGTCAAATTGAAGAATATCAATTTTCTTGTTTTGAATATTGCAGAAGTTTCTGAGGCAGTCTGCAAACTCTATAATCGAAAATGCGCATTCATTTGAATATCCGGTGGTGTAATCTTGAATTAAAGACCTTGATTCATAAAAAATTTTGCAGTCTGGATAAACTCCAAATCCGTGGCTCCAGATGTTCAGTGCAAATTTTTCTGACGGGTAATATTTTGTTACAAATTCTAAAAATTCATTTAAAGTCGAAATATCAGTTGTATCTTTTTCTCCAAGTTCTAATATTATGTCATCATTTATTTCCGTGCCGGAATTTAATTCCAGAATTTTTGTATCGGTCCAGTTTCCTTCTGTTTTGTCATAGCCATTTGCCCTGTCTAATAAAACTACAAAATTTATTTTTTGAGAGTCCAGATTTTCTTTTATTTCTTTTATGTTTTTTAATGCAAATCTTTCCAGATTATTGTCTGCTGCCATATACATTGCATAAGTCCACTCTGTTTTTTCGTGAATAAATAATTTTTGAGTTTCAGGTTCGCCGGTTTTGCAGCTAAGCAAAGGTATTAAAAATAATAAGAGAATTAGAATTTTACACATTCAAATAACCAGAATAATAATTCGTCAATATTTGGACTTTTATTTGCTTTCATGTTGCAGTTTGATAAAATGCAGAAACTTGTGTCGTAGGTTTTGTTATAAAAGAGCAAATTTTCACTACCGGCACTGCGTCCATAAGAACCTGTAAATTCAAATTCGTCATAAAAAAGTTTACGGATTCCGTAGCCATAAATTTCTGATTTGTCAGCGTTTACATCAATTATGCTTTTGTAAAGCTGATTTCTTATATCTTGAGAAATTGCATTTCCTTGTTCGCTGTATAATTCGTAGCCCCATTTGCTTATTGTGTCTGCATTGCTTATCATTCCTCCGCTAGTCCAACTGGCTTTTCCGACCAGATAAGACAATGGCTTTAAAATATCTAGCAGATCGATTGGTGTGACTCCATCTCCTGTCAGATTGAAATCTGTGTTTGGGTATACGTGTGGATGTGAAATGACATCATAATTTATTTCGTCTTGTGGAGCTAAAAAAATATCTGACAATTCTAAAGGCTCGTAAAAATATTCATTGAACAGAATATTCAGATTTTTTCCGGTTGCTTTTTGAATTATAAGTCCTAAAATTACATAATTTGTGCTTGAATATAAATAAGTTCCGGTTTTTTCTTTTGGATGTTCTATGTAATCTAGTATAAGTTCAGGATTCCATGATTCTGTAAAAATTCGGTTTCTTATATTATAAAGTTTTGAATTTTTTGCAAAATCATAAATTCCGCTTGTATGATTTAAAAGTTGTTTTATAGTTGCGTTTTTATTTATGTAGAGATTTAAATCTTTTTCGCCTGCGTAACTTTCTGTAAAAAGTTCCGGTAAATGATATTCAATTTTATCTTCAAGGTCTAAGATGTTCTTTTCGCATAAAGTCAAAGTTAAAGCGCTTGTGAATGTTTTTGTGATGCTGTAGATATAGTGCAACGTTTCTGAATCGCAAATATTTTTTGTGCTAAGGCTTGATAGTCCATAGTTCTTGTAAAACCTGATATTTTTATTTTGTACAGAAATACTTAAAGCGGTTTTTACATTGTATTTTTTTATAAAAAGTTCTGTTATGTTATTGCATTTTTCCTCAACAGAAAGCGTGTTTTGATTTAAGATATTATAATATTCTGAATCAACATCATTTTCCGTTTCGGTATTTTTGCAGTTTATAAAAAGAAATGAAAAAATCGCGACTAAAAATAAAATTTTTTTTCATGGTGCTGTATTTTCCTTAATTAAATGGTTCTGTGTACCGAATTTTCTTTTTGCCATCAATAAAATCGTAGAACAGGCAGTTTATTTCATCCTTGCTAACAAACTGAATATCCATGTAGTGGCACATATTTTCCGTTCCGCCTAGAAGCTCGTAAGTTAATATTTTTGAGGCATTGTCATAATCAAGTTTTGAAATTCCTTCAAAATATAAAAACTTGCCACTGTCAAATCTATCATCATTATTTCCAAAAACATGTATACAGTAAGGGCTATGAAAACTTTTCCAGCCATATTTTTTTTCCGTGTCTACATAATTGAATGTATTCATTAGCGTTTTATAGCTAATTTCAGAAGATTTTGAAAATTTTGCTGTCATCTTTTCATTTATAATCTCAACATCATTGACTTTTAATAAGTAACTGCATTCATAAGTTTCTTTGTCTAAGAGTTTAATTTCTACATAGGCTCTGTTTTGCTCTGTATTTTTTTCAAAGTGGTTGCTTTTTGCGTGTCCTGTAAAAATAAATTCATTATCTTTTTTCTGCTTAATGGAAATGTTATCGTCTCCAATTTCATATTCGGAAACCCAAATCCACAAAGGATTGCAGACAGTTCTTTCCTCATCGTCAAAAAATAAAACAAGATTTTGCCCTGTAACAAACAGCCTGTAATTTATGTTCCCAGAATTTAAGCTCTCTTTTTGTTTGAATAACTTTTTGAATTCTTTGGTTTCATTTGTGTTCCATGGTTTCCATTCTGAAGCAAGGGTATCTTTCGTCCATTCTGGAAGGTTATCTATATATTTTCCAAGTTTTTTATCTTCTTCTGGAGTGCAGTCGTGCGGGCAGGAAATAAAAGTAAATAACATACAGGTTAATATGAATATTGAAATTTTTTTAAGCATAAGTTTTATCTCCTAATTAAATGGTTCTGTGTATCGAATTTTCTTTTTGCCATCAATAAAATCGTAGAACAGGCAGTTTATTTCATCCTTGCTAACAAACTGAATATCCATGTAGTGGCACATATTTTCCGTTCCGCCTAGAAGCTCGTAAGTTAATATTTTTGAGGCATTGTCATAATTGGGTTTTGAAATTCCTTCAAAATACAGAAATTCTTTAGTAAAAAAACGATCATCATAATTTCCGATAAGAGAAAGTTTTGCTGGTGCATAAAATTTCAAACTGACGGAATGTTTTTTTTCTTTATCTGTGTAACCGAATATATCCATAAGGTCTGTATAGTGAATTTCAACACTCTCATCGAATTTTGCTGTCATTTTTTCATTTATAATCTCAACATCATTGACTTTTAATAAGTAATTGCATTCATAAGTTTCTTTGTCTAAGAGTTTAATTTCTACATAGGCTCTGTTTTGCTCTGTATTTTTTTCAAAGTGGTTGCTTTTTGCGTGTCCTGTAAAAACAAATTCATCGTCTTTATCTTGTTTAATTGAAGTATAAATTACTCCAGTTTCATATTCGGAAACCCAAATCCATAATGGATTGCAAGCGGTTCTTTCCTCATCGTCAAAAAATAAAACAAGATTTTGTCCTGTAACAAACAGCCTGTAATTTATGTTCCCGGAATTTAAGCTCTCTTTTTGTTTGAATAACTTTTTGAATTCTACAGTCGCTTCTGTGTTCCATGGTTTCCATTCCGAAACAAGGATGTCTTTTGTCCATTCTGGAAAATTTTTAATATATTTTCCTTGCACCTTATATTCTTCTGGTATGCAGTCGTGCGGGCAGGAAATAAAAGTAAATAACATACAGGTTAATATGAGTATTGAAATTTTTTTTAACATAAAGGTTTCCTTATAAAACTCCGCGTTGGCGGCGAGTCATGGATGACTCCTTGAATAAAAGCAAAGTGTAGTATAATACCGCACTTTGCTTATAAACTTATTTTTTTACAACATCATAAGAAGAAACGTGCCAGAATGGGTTGTAGCCTTCCCAGCCATCCTCGCAGTTGTTTCCGTCAAGGATTTTTATGTATTTCCATTTAAAAATCCACCAGCCCTCTTCTTTATAGGCGACTACATTTCTGTAGTGAAAACCACCTGTAAAATCATCCCAGCTTGTGAATTTTAGAGCCCTTAGGTTGATTCCTGGAATATTGTTATTAATGCTTGCTTTTGGCCAGAAAGAACAGCTTTCTATTTTGTAGTTTGAATATTTTGAAACTGCGCCAGTAAGATTCCATGGCCAAGTTATAGAACTGTTGTCTCTTATTGATAAAGCGGATCTTAATGCATCAATGCGTTCGTCATATGATTCTATTTTATTCCAGTTTGGAACATTTTCAAAATTTGCATCAAAATAATCCAAAATAAATCCTGACGCTGTTGCTCCGCAGGCACCATATCCAAGAGGTCTTGAATAGCTTTTTGAATTTCGCTTTTTTGTCTTTTCAGCACATTTGTCAATGGCTTTTTGAATTTTTGCAGAATCCACTGCTTTTCTTTGTTTCTTGCTACCACCGCGGAATACCATGTTTCCTAGGTTGCCTTTGTTTTCTTTTGCAGCTTTCCAAAACTCGTTCATTTCCTGTCTATAATTTGAAATTTCTTCCAGCTTTTCAGATTTTTCTTCTTCTGTGAAAACATTCGGATTTTCGCTTATAAATTCTTCGGTTGAAATAATGCTGTTTAATTCCTGAACTTCTTCGCCATTTTCTGGAGAAAGCAATTTTTCAAAAGTTATGCTTCCACTTTTTGTTACTTGTGATGCCGCTACTGCATAATTCGGATAAACATTATCAATTATGCGTGGAATTTCATTTTCAGAAAGCGCTCCATTGTTGTAAAGTTCCATAAGGGAGTCAAAATATCCTTTCATGGAAAATACATAGGCAACTGGGCCACCAAGACTTTCTTGTGCATTGATTGTAATGGCGGCAATGACTTCACCATCGTTTAGAACCCGGAATTCATAATAACGAATTTCTCCGTTCTGGTTGTAAATTCCGATTGGAAATTTCCAAAGTTCAGAAGTTTCCGGATAATCTCCATCTTCGATAAAACTGTCAAGTTGCATCTGTGCAATTTCTTTTGAAAGTTCCCAGTCTACAATGCCTTCATTCCCTCTGGTTAATAATGAGTTGAGCTCTGCTTCACTTGATAAAAGTTCAAACTCTTTTTCAATATTACCGTTGTTTTGCGATGCATTTTTTGTTTCCTGATGTTCTGAGCAGCTTGTGAAAATTATTCCCAGCGTGGTAAATAAAATAATTGAAATTTTTTTAAACATACTTTTTTCCTTTAAGTTTGTTTAAGTCTTCATGCGAAAACTTTTCAAGCTTGATATAAAAATTATATTTTTATAAACGGTGTTGTAAACCTGCTGGAATACGAAATAACCGAAGTTATTAAAAATTAACCAAAGTTATTTAAAAATAACCGGGTTACTTAAGAATTTGTCCCTGGTTATTTTTGTTCTGAATGTTTTTTTTGTGAAATGTCAGATATTTTTCTTTTATTTATGTTTTTCCCGTTATATAATTTTTTTATGAATATTAAAAAAGTTTATTATGAACGGCTGATGATTTTTTTCGCGGGTCTGGTTCAGCTTATCGGTTTCTTTATCAGTATTAATATAGAAGATTTTTCAAAGTCTTATCTTCCTTATTTTAATATCATTGTTCCTGTCGCAAATATTTCCTGCGCGGCAGTCTGCTTTTTTCTTCTTGCGTTTCCTAAAATCCGTATCTTGCACTCAATGGTTCTTTTTGTTCAGGGAATTGTTATGACGCTGAACAGCCTTATATTTCTGGGCGTTTTTTTATACAGTCTTGGAATCATACTTTTGTTCTGCTACGATTATTTAAATTCAAAAAAGAATGTTAAAGTCACTATCTGCATATTTTCCTTGTTAATATCCTTTATGCCGATTTTGTTTAAGAATGTTTTTATGTTTTTTATGGCGACCGCGTATTTGTTTTTCATTCTTTTTTCGTATTTTCATATTTATGTAATAATAAAAAGCAAGCTGTCTAAATTCTTTCCTTTTCATGCGCATAGAATTTCAGCTGCAAAATTGCCGGAGCCAGGCGAAATCATAAAACTTTCGGATTTTGGACTTTCAGAAAGGCAGATAAATCTTTTAAAGGAGTATAAAAAGGGCGACATGAGTTACAAAAAACTTGCAGAAACTTTTTCCACAAGCAAGTCGACCGTAAAAAAAGAAATGTCCAAGATTTGCAAGTCTTTTGGCGTAATAAATTGCGAAACCCTTTTGTTTTTGCTTGGCCAGTACGAAATTTCATAAAGGTTTGTCTGCTGGAAAATCAACCATATAAAATTACTTCAAGAGAATCTTTAGCCGTGCTTGAACGTCTTTTCAGTTATTTAAAAATAACAAATCTTTAATTTGACATATAGAAATTTGACTTTAAAATTGCCGATGGAGTATTTTGGATTTCAAAAAGTGTTTATCTAATCTGTATAAAATCCGGTAAGGGAAAAGCCGGGTTCTTGTAATCAATTTGCTTTTTATAAAAAAAGTTTGGAGGAAAAAATGAAAAAAAGCCACGGTGTGATTGTCGCCTTGTTTGCGGCAGTTGCTCTTTTGTCATGCAAGGTTGATAGTTCTAGTGGTGGAGGCGGTAATGATAAAGTTGCCTCTAAGCCCGTGATAACTGAACAGCCTCAGGCTGCGACATATCAAAAAGATGCTGATGATGTAAACTTACTTAAAATAAATGTTCAAGAGTTAACTGATGGAGGAACTTTATCTTATCAATGGTATAAAGATGGAAAACCGATTGAAGGAGCAACAAAATCTTGTGTTGCTCCGGATGTTTCTACTGTTGGAAACTTTGTTTATTACTGTTCTGTAACAAACACTTTGGGAAAGTCGACAGCTTCTACAGAATCTGAACGCGTAACAATTTCTGTTATATCTAATCAAAATGTTGAAAAGACTTATGCGGCAGTTCCTTCTATAACGGAAAATCCTGCTAACGCAACATATAAAAGCAGAGAGGACGTAAGCGCGTTAAAGGTTACTGCGGAAGTAAAAGCCGAAGGGAACGCATTGAAAGGAGTTGTTACATACCAGTGGTATAAAGATGGCGAAAAGATAGCTTCTGCGACATCGGCAAGCTACCAGCCTTTTGCAACCGCGCCGGAAGTTGGTGAAGTAAAGGAATATAAATACTATTGTGAAGTTATAAATGACTGCACGGCGACAGCAACAGGTGATATAAAAACGGCTAGTGCAAAATCAGCGGAAGTGACAATTACTGTAGAGCCAAACCCGATACAGCAACCTGTGACACCTGTGTTTAGTAAAAATTTAAACTCTGTTATTAATGCTGAAGAGTCTGCGAGTCTTTCTGTAGAGGCGACTGTTGACGATGGTGGCAAACTTTCGTATAGACTTTATAAAAATAATTCACCTTCTGGTTCTGCCCAGACTTCTGGTTCTTTTACTGTAAGCACGTCAGGTACATATTACATAATGGCAATTAATACGTTAAATGATTCTTCCGCCAGTCAAAAATCCAATGAATGTGTTGTAACAATAACAGGAAAACCAACGGATGGTACAGGTAACCTTGGCTTTAACTTTGGAGAACAAAGTAAACTGTCTAAAATTGAGTTTATTTCTGGAACGAGTGTTAAGAATGGTGAGATTTTAATCTTGACTGTCAGGGCGACTTATGAAGATGGAACTTCTGCTGAGGTTATCCCTATGTATAGTTTAGATAACGCTGAAATTGCGGTAGTTCAAAATGGTTATATTTTGAAAGGAATCTCTGTTGGAATTGTAAATATTACTGCTACTTATACAGAAGATGAAGTTACGAAAACTGCATCTGTAAAAATCACTGTAACAGATGGGGATGGTGGCGGAAGTGGTTCTGACTCAGCTTCTGTTGATTTTTAATTTTGGTTCTTGATTATAGTTAGTTTTATGTGGCTATTCTGTTTGTAAAGTTGGAGTTTAATATGATAAAATTCACTAAAATTATAAGTGCGTTTGCATTAGGAATTGCACTTTTATTTACTGGGTGTAGCAATCTTGTAGAGGAAAATACGGAACAAAGTTCTGAATATGGAACTTTGATTTATGGGGAAGACATTCGTGCGATAAATGTTGATTCTGTAAAAACTGCAAAAGTCTTTGTTACAGGAAACGGAATCACATCGCCATTGACTTCTGAAGCAACAAAAGTTGAAAAAGGTCGTGGTTCTGTAACAATTGAAAAAATTCCTGTTGGAAAGAACCGCATTGTTACAGTTCAGGGCTATTCGGATCCAAATGCGACGGCAGAAGTTGTGGATGCGGTTTTACGTGCTGTTATTGATATCAATCCTGGTGTAAATACTCTTCCTTTGATTGACTGGGATGTCAGCCGAAAAGGTTACGTTTATAATGGGCTTTTTGAAAATGGCGTAAATATCAGCACTCTTTCTAGTGAGGAAATGGCTGCTGTTGATGCCGCGACGCCTAGCTGTGACGCAACGAATATCAATCTTCCCCTTTTTGTAGAAGATTTTAAAAAAGGTTATGACAAATTACAGGCTTCTTCTGCATATATTCTTAGCGTAGAAAAAACTTTAAAGCGTTTGACTGTTGAAAAAGCTGCTTCTTCTACAGAATCTGCGCCTGCATTTACTGCGACAGCATACTATTCAGACGGAACAAATGAAGATGTAACAAGTTCTGCAACCTGGAATTCAACAGAAACTGCTGTGGCAACTGTAAGCGGCGGAAAAGTAACTCTTGTTGCGGCAGGAAAGACTGTTATAAGCGCAAGCCACTCTTTTGGCGGTGTTACAAAAACCGGTGCAAAACAGACTGTTACGGTAACTTCACAGGGTGGAACGATTGATAAGGTTTATTTAGTTCCAACGACTGATTGGGGTAGTTCATCTGCTTGGTTTGCAGCTTATTTCTATGAAGGTTCTAATAGTACTTGGGTAAAAATGGATTATGATTCTGCAACAAGTTCATATTATTGTTCTAAACCTACAGGAACATATTCTAATGTGATTTTCTGCAGAATGAATCCTGCTAAGACAGACCTAAGTTGGGATTCAAAATGGAATCAAACAGGTGATTTAACAATACCTTCTGATAAAGATACTTTTGCTGTTGATTCTGTTACACAATGGGCTGAACCTACAAAATCTTGGCAAGATAACCTTTCTGGTTCATACTCAGGCGGTTCCCTTTCTGCAGCAATTAATTCAGAGGCAGTTACAGACCCTGTTCCGCCAACAGTAACTATTACTCCAGCCGGTGGAAATATTTCATTAAGCGGTTCAATAAAAGTTACTTTCACAGACGGAAACGACATGATTTCTTCTGCAAGTGTTGAAATCAATGGAATATCTTATGATATGGGAACAACTGCCGGAACATTCACAAAATCTTTAAAGGATTTGGGAATAACCACAGATAGTGTTCCGATTAATGTTTCTGCTTCTGTAACAAACGGACAGGGAACAACTACGGTTTCTGCGGCATATACAAGCAAATATGTCGATCCTTCTAAAGTTGATGTATTTACTTGGGATAACGTAAACGCATACTTCGTTCTTACAGACCGCTTCTATAATGGTGACACAACAAATGACCATTCTTATCATAGAAAAAATGATTTGAGCGGTGATGAAAACGTTGCTACTTTCCACGGTGGAGATATTGCAGGACTTACCCAAAAACTTGACTATTTTGACAAGCTTGGTGTAAACGCAATCTGGATTACTGCTCCTTATGAACAGGCTCACGGATGGGTTGGCGGAAAAAATGGCGCGTTCCCGCATTATGCGTTCCACGGCTATTATACTCTTGACTGGACTAGCATGGATCAGAACATGGGTACAGTTGAAGAGCTCAGGACTTTTGTAAATGCGTGCCATTCAAAAGGAATCCGTGTAATTATGGATGTTGTAATGAATCACGTTGGCTACAACAACACCCAGGACATGGTTACATTCAGCTATGGATACACAGAGCATAAAGAAGATGGTTGGCTTGCAAAAACTGGTGGAAAATGGGAGGCAAACGATACTGTAGAATGGGAGAACACTTATTGGGATTCCACTTGGTTTGGTCCATGGATTCGTTCTTTCGGTTATGCTTCTGGTTCTGAATACGGCGGAAGCTGCGGTGGATTGCCTGACGTAAAAACTGAATTGACTAGCAGTGTTGGCATGGCTCCTGTTCTTGTAAAAAAATGGAATAAGGTTGACTCCGATGATTATAAAGCGAAATATTATAATCCTTCTGTAGCAAATGCAGACTGGAACGGATATTCTGGTGACTACAGAACAGACAGGAATATCGCTCCTGCTGATTATCAGGTTGTATGGCTTTCTGCATGGGTTCGCGAGTTGGGTATTGACGGTTTCCGATGTGATACTGCAAAACATGTTGAACCATTCCGTTGGGGACAGTTAAAAGTTGCCTGTGAAGCAGCGCTTGAAGCCTGGAGAAACGATTCTTCTAAAGATAAGACTTATAATGGTGCTGATACAGGCGCTGAAGATTGGGATGAATCATTCTGGATGACAGGTGAATGTTTTGGATGGACTTCTACAGCTGGTCAGGGCGACTATTATACAACCGGAAAATTTGACAGCATGATAAACTTCAGTTTCAATGGCGCGGCTGGTTCAGGAACTTCTTCAAGTTATCCAAGTTCAAACACGTGGGAAAGTTATCTGAATATCAACAAAAATGGCGATTCGGATGAAAATGGAAACCGCAACAATGTTTTGACCTATGTTTCAAGTCATGATACAAGGCTTTGCCGTGCATCTAATCAGTCAGAGGTTGGAACAATGCTTACACTTTTGCCAGGCGGAGTTCAAATCTATTACGGTGATGAAACGAGTAGGCCCTTGGCATACACTGGCTGTGGCGATACAGACATGATGACCCGCGGCGATTTCAACTGGGCAGCCGCTACTGGCGAAACTGCAAAACACTGGGGTAAAGTCGGAACATTCCGTAAGTTCAATCCTGCGGTTGGCGCTGGAACCGGTTCGGCTACAAAACGAACTTACAGCGGCCCTGCTGGCGAAAGCAAGGTTGCAATCGGAATCAGCGGATCTGGCGTTGACGTAAAAGATTTGTTCACTGATGGAACTACGGTTTACAACTGGTACGACGGAGCGTCTGCGGTTGTAAGCGGCGGAAAAGTTACTTTTGCTGGTGGAACTACAAGCCAGCCAATTCTTGTAAGTGACAAAAATCCTGCTGACTACGGTGTAACGTTCTAAAATCGCATTTGCGTAATGCTAAAAAAAACAGCACGAGATAGGACAAAAGTTCTGTTTCGTGCTGTTTTTTTTGTTTTTTAGAAAAGCCAATTTTTTAAGGAGTCGTTACGATTAGACAGGTTAGAAAAAACGAGAAAAGCGTAGTACTCT